>Ga0207416_1002725_pt1 | contig 18381 bp, 16 predicted proteins | sample PaiPotPPM11metaG_FD_184107 | JGI IMG/M metagenome (GOLD analysis project Ga0207416, IMG submission 184107) | Iron sulfur acid spring bacterial and archeal communities from Banff, Canada, to study Microbial Dark Matter (Phase II) - Paint Pots PPM... ...
TTTGGGTCTTGCGATCGCGCGGACGATGGTCGAAGCGAACGGGGGACGATTGCATCTGGCCAACGGTGCCGACGGCGGCGCGCGTGTGACGCTAACGCTCGGCGCTATCGTGCGATCGACAGAGGTACCCGTGCCGCAACCCGGCTAGCGAGTGCGGACGCGTTCAAGCCCACCATGGTGCGCTGCTTATCCTGCGAGTCGTGCTGCACGAGAACGCTAGGCACGCCAACGCGATCGACTTCGAATTTCAATCCGCGGTCGGATACGAACTCGGCGACGGCAGAACCGAATCCGCCGTCGATCGAATGTTCCTCGAGCGTAATGATTCGCCGGTGGTCGCGCGCGAGTTCGAGAAGTAGCGCTTCGTCGAGTGGTTTGGCGAAACGCGCGTTGACGATCGTGGGCAGTTCGCGATGGCCGGCTTTTTCCAGTTCGTCGTAGGCGCCGAGCGCTAGATCTACGGTATTGCCGTACGCTAAGATCGCGACATCGCCGCCGCGACGCAGCACCTCGGCTTTGCCGTGAACGATCGGTGCGACTGGCTCGTCGTTCTGACGGCCGTTGGTGGATCCGCGCGGATAACGAATCGCCGCCGGCGCGTTGAGCGTCAGGGCGTGCTCGAGCATCGGCTGCAACTCCGCTTCGCAGCGCGGTGCCATGACGGTCATGTTGGGCAGCGTGCGCATGTACGCGATGTCGTACAGTCCCATGTGCGTCGGCCCGTCATCGCCGACGAAACCGGCGCGGTCCATACAAAATACTACGGGTAGATTCTGCACGACGACGTCGTGAACGATTTGATCGTAGGCTCGCTGCAGGAAGGTCGAATAGATCGCGCAGACCGGCCGCAAACCGCTGGATGCGAGACCGGCCGCAAAGCAGACCGCGTGCGCTTCGGCGATACCGACGTCGAAGTACCGTTCCGGAAAGCGCTTTCCGAACTTTGACAGGCCGGTTCCGTCGGGCATCGCCGCAGTGATTCCGACAACGCGCGGATCTTTTTCCGCAACTGCAATCATCGCGTCACCGAAAACGTCTTGAAACTTCGGGCGGGTCCCCTGACTGCTCTTCTTCGAACCGTCCTTCGGCTCGAACGCGTTGGCGCCGACGCCGTGAAACGTACGCGAATCGCGCTCGGCGGGTTCGTAGCCTTTACCTTTGATCGTGCGTACGTGCAGCAGGACGGGGCGATCGAACGCGCGCGCCGTGCACAACGCGTCCACCACCGCGTCGAAGTTATGCCCGTCGACGGGACCGATGTAGCGGAATCCCAACTCTTCGAAGATGACGGCCGTTTTTTCGGTGGGTGAAATGAATCGCATCGCCCCGATTTCGGCCGACTCAATCGCCTTTTTCGCGGCGCCACCCAGCGGAATGCGGTCGAGCACCATTTTGCCGGTGCGCCGCGCGAAGTTGGCGAATGGCTTCGTGCGCAGAACCGAGAGATAGGATGCGATCGAGCCGACGTTGGGTGCGATCGACATCTCGTTGTCGTTGAGAATGACGATGAACTGCGTGCGTAGCGAGCCCGCGTTATTGAGGGCCTCGTAGGCTAGGCCGCCGGTCAGTGCGCCGTCACCGATGACGGCGACGATCGTTTCATCCCCGCCGGTGAGGTCGCGCGCGTGCGCCATTCCTAGCGCGGCCGACACGGCCGTACTGGCATGCCCAGCACCGAACGGATCGTATTCTGATTCGGTGCGCATCGCAAAGCCGGAGAGTCCGCCGCCCTTGCGGATGGTGCCAAACCGGTCGCGCCGTCCGGTCAAAATCTTGTGGACGTAGGTCTGATGACTGACGTCCCAGACGAGTTTGTCGTTGGGGAGGTCGAGCACGCGGTGCAAGGCGATCGTCAATTCGACGACTCCGAGGTTTGGTGCGAGATGGCCGCCATTGACGGCGCAGGTCTCGACCAGCATCTCGCGGATCTCGCAGGCTAGGGTGTCGATCTCGGGGCGTTCCAGGCGCTTAACGTCGGCGGGAGAGGAAATGCGTTCGACGATCATCGTGTTGGGCCGCCGTTCGTCGCCCCGAAGGTTATCTCCGGCTTAACGAACCGCCCTGGGGCGGAAAAGCGTATTGTGAGGAGCTGGTGCTGACGGATTGCTCGTTCGTGACGTGTGCCGACGTTCCGAATCTCGACCCCGACGATCGTCTCGTACTCGCCGAGCTGCAGCGGCGCGGATATTCGACCGCGGCGTGCGTTTGGAGCGATGACGCCGTCGACTGGTCGAAACAGCGCTTATGCGTTGTGCGCTCGACGTGGGACTATCACCGGCACTACCCGGAATTTCTCGCGTGGATCGAACGGGTCGCCGCGCTGACGGCAATTCGCAACCGCCGCGCCCTGCTGTGCTGGAACGCCGACAAAGCGTATCTCAGCGATCTGGCGGCACTCGGCGTGCCGACTGTCCCGACCGTTCGCGTTGAGCGTGGCGAGAAGCGCAACCTGTCGACGATCGCGGTGGAGTGTGCATGGCGCGAACTGGTCGTAAAGCCGTCGCGCGGAGCGGCGGCGCACGACGTGCTGCGCGTTGCGGGCGATGACGCGTCGTGGCAAGCCGCGCAGCGTCATCTCGATCGCATCACACGCACGCAGGCGGCTCTGATTCAGCCCTACTTGCGCAGCGTCGCCACGTACGGCGAACGCGCATTAATCTTCTTCGGCGGCCATTACTCGCACGCCGCGCAGAAAAAACCGTTCGACACGGTCTGGGTCGTCAATGGGGCGGAATCCGCGGCGGTTGCGGCAACGCCCGGCGAAATCGCGATAGCGACCGCAGCGATCGCGCTTTTGCCGAACGTTCCACTTTACGCCCGAGTGGATTTGCTCCAAGGTGACGCGGGCGAAACGTACGTCAGCGAAGTCGAACTCGTCGAACCCGGGCTCTATATCGGCGCTCATCCGGCAGCCTCATCAACGTTCGCCGACGCGATCGAACGCGAGCTGCACGCGCTGTAACTCGTGTTAAACGCCAGCGGCGGCCGCGATCGCCGCAGCACGGTGCGCAAAGCGCGGCGCGTAGCGTGCAAGCCACAGGGCTTGCATCCAGTTACGCGGATTGCGTAGTGCTTTGGCGGGAGCGAGCCATTCCGCCGAAAGTTCGTTCTCCGGTGTATCGAGTACGACGCGAATGACGGCGACCGACGGAGCCTCGAGCAGCCCGCTCTCCATGTCGACGCCTACGTAGCCCGCTTGCGCCCAACGCTCGCGTTGCGCACCGTTAACGATTGCGGTCGCGGTGAGCAGTGGATCCTGCAATGGCTCGAAACCGAGGCGACGCGCGGCGACGCTGAGTTTTTCGCCGGTCGCCGCGTCACATAGCAAGACGCTTCCGTCGGGACGGCGGACTTCGCGTGGAACGAGGACCGTGCCGCTCGCAACGTCACGTCGCAGGCCCCCGGCCAAACCGCAGCTCACCACGCGATCGCCGAACGGTCCGGAGTTTTTCGACAAACCAACGCCGGTTTCGTAGACGCGTGCATCGGGCATCACGCGACGGACCGCGAGCGCCTCGGTCGCCGTTGCTACGACGATGGCCGCTCGCCGTCGATCGACCAGCAGTCCGCGACAGTTCGGACAGCGTAGCGCAAACGATTCGGTACACACGCGGCAAAAGGTGCACCCATGCGTGCATGCAAATGCGGCCGCGTCCGCCGGCAACGCGATACCACAGCGCTCGCAGGCCTCTTTCATGGAAGCCACGAGTCGCTGCGGCGGACGAAGAGTCCTTGTAGGACCGTCTGTTTGTATTCAAGTCGTCCGAACGTGAGCGACGACTCGGTGCGGGCCACGGTAGATTCGAGCCACACTTCCTGTTTTGTGTGGAGGGTTTTTTATGAAGAATTGGCTCGGCGTTTCGCTCGTGGCCGCGTTGCTAAGCGCGTGCGGCGGCGGCGATCGCACGGCGCTGCCCGCAGCGCAACCGCAAGCCGGCGTTGCGTTTCCTTCGGGCGCGTCTCATGAGTATCCGAACTATCGCGCGAAGGCGTTGACAGGTCTGGGCGGCGGCATCGGCGCGGGCAACAGCATTAACGATCTCGGCTGGGTCACAGGCATCGCCAGTCTTTCCGGCAGCGGAAGCTCCCACGCAACGCTCTGGCGACACGGCAGCGCTGAAGATCTCGGAACGCTCGGTGGCGCCAACAGCGGCGTCGAGTGGCAGGTGGATAACGATCGCGGAATCGTTGCCGGCATCTCCGAGACGTCCACCTCCGACCCGAACAACGAATCGTGGTCGTGTGCGGCATTCTTTCCGACCAACGGTCACACGTGTCTCGGATTCGTGTGGAAAGATCACACGATGACACCACTCGCCACGTTGGGCGGCAGCAACGGCTATGCCGCCGGCGTCAACGAGCGCGGCGCTATTGTTGGATGGGCGGAGACGACCTATCACGATCCGACGTGCGTCGCTCCCACTCACGTCCTGCAATTCCTTCCGGTCGTTTGGGAACCCGGCTCGGCTCACACGATCCATCAACTGACGCCTTACGGAAGCGATCCCGACGGCGCGGCGACGGCTATCAACGACAACGGTCAAATCGTCGGCATTTCGGGAACGTGCGATCAGCAAGTCGGCCGTTTCTCGGCGCGTCATGCCGTCCTGTGGGAGAATGGGGTCGCACATGACCTAGGCAGTTTAGGCGGGATTGCGTGGAACACGCCGACGGCGCTCAACGAAGCCGGTGCGGTCGTCGGATTTGCCGATCTGCGCGGCGACCGTAACGGTAACCCGAAGTTTCATGCGTTCTACTGGACGCGCGCCGGGGGCATGGTTGACATTGGCACGCTTGCGGGCGACAAGTATAGCGAAGCGCTCGGCATCAACGCGCAGGGCATCGTAGTCGGCGTTTCCTACAGCGCCGGCTTCAAACGTTCGCGCGCCTTCATTTGGCAGAGCGGCAAGCGACTGGTGAATATGCAGACGCTGTTGCCGAAGAGCACGAACCTTTCGCTGCTGTTTGCCAACAGCATCAACGACGCCGGACAAGTCAGCGGCGAGGCGTGCGTCGTTTCTTCGACGGGATGCAGCGGTTCGCCGGCGTTTATCGCCAACCCGATTTGAGAATTTGGGCGGGCGTAACGCCGAGTAAGCGGCGCATGCACCGTGCCAAATGACTCTGATTGGCGAAACCAACCTGCAGCGCAACGTCGGCGATCGGGTCGGCCTTGCGCTGCAGGATCGCGGCTGCCTGTTCGACGCGCGCGCGAATCACGAACTGATGCACCGGGATGCCGGTAGCGCGCTTGAAGAGCGTTTTGAAGTGCGTAGGACTCAAGCGCGCGATTTCCGCTAGGTCGAACAGCGAGAGATCGCTCGCGAGGTTGGCGTGAATGTACTCGATGGTTCGCGAAACCCGGCGCTGCGAAAGACTGCCGGTCGTCACCGGCGCTCGTCCCGCGTATCGCCGCACGAGTTGCGTTGCCAGGGCCACGCCAAGACTCTCGCCGTAGAGCCTTCCGAGGGAATCGTTCGATTCGAGTTCGGCGGTAACGGCCCAGCCGATATGTTCGATGCGCGAGTCGTTGAAGTGCAGCTCGGGCGCGACGTTGACGGTGCCCGTGTAGTTCGCGCCGACGGCGTCGGCGGTCGAAAAGAGAAGCGTCTGGCTTACCTCCATCGAAAGCTTGACGGTCGCCGATTCGGTCTCCCAAACGCGCGACATGTGAGCAGGCACGAGTTTCAAATCGCCGGGAACTTGAAGATGGCGTAGGCTCGTGCCGCCACACCGGCTGCTCACCAGCAGCGGCCGTCCCATCTGCATGCTGATCGCGTGCGCCGGCGACGATGCTTCGGAATACCCAGCCGTTGCCTCGTAAATCGACGCCTCGAACCCGGCCCACGCGCGTCCGCTCGTCGCTTTGACGTGGAACGCCATCTTACGGTCCTCGTGACGCGCCCATGCTCGCTCTTGCCACATGGCTAATTATGGTTCAACGACGACCAGCAGCGTGCTGTGACGAACGACACAACACTGCTATACTAGGCCTACTCGAAATGGGAGGGCTGATCCATGCGACTCGGTCTGGTTTCCGCGCTTGCCGGCGCATTGCTCGCCGCTTGTGGCACGCCTACGGTGGGCTTATCTCCAAGCCAAGCTCCCCAAACGGCGTCCCGATCTTCGACGCTATTCCAACCGCCGTCGATTAGCGCACTACCGCAAACGCGAAGATCGTGGGTTAGCCCGCAGGCTAAGACCTTGGAACTCCTCTACCTCTCCGATCCCGTCGCCGGAGACGTCTCTATCTACTCGTGGCCCTATCTGCATCAACTCGGCATCATTACCGGCTTTAAAGGTCCGGCCGGCCTGTGCAGCGACAAGTCGGGAAACGTCTACGTCACGGACTCCGGAAAAGCCAACGTCATCGAATACGCGCACGGCAGCGTTACGCAAAGCAAGACTCTCGGCGATCCGGGCGAGGTCCCGTCGAGTTGCGCGGTGGATCCCAAGAGCGGCAATCTCGCGGTCGGCAACGTTGAGACGACGGGATCCGGGCCCGGAAGCATCGCGCTGTACAAGGGTGCCGCAGGCAAGCCGACGTTATACTCCACACCAGAGCTCAACCGCCTCGGTTCGGTCACGTACGATCCACAAGGAAACCTTTTTGCATTCGGCGCTAACGCGAGCAACGTTTTTGAGCTGTATAAATTCTCGCCGTCCCACGTGTTTTCGCAAATCACAATCTCCGGTGCAACGATTCACGTGGTCGGGGGAACGACGTATGGCGACGGGTCCTTGACCATCGCCGATTCGGATGGCGCGTCAGGATATGGCGTCATCTACAAGATCAGCGAAACGGGCACCGTAGAGGGTTCGACGCCGCTCAAGAGCGTCACCGACGGTTTGCTTTACATCATCGTGAAAACGAAGGTGATTATCGCCGACGACCTTGCAAAGAACTATCAGATTTATTTCTATCCGTCCGGCGGCTCGCCGACCAGGACCATCAACAACTTCAAGTCTGCCTACGGCGAGACGCTTAGCCACTAGCGGCCGGCGTCTGAAATCTTGGCGCATTCTTTTAGCGTGACTCGCTGCGATACCACGCGACCGCGCGTTCGAGCGCGGCGCGGACCGGCGTCGGCCTGAAGCCGAGTTCCGCGATCGCTTTCGACGAATCGGCATACATCCGTTCGCGCGCCATGCGCACGCCCTCGAGCGGCGCAAACGGCGTTGCGCTCGGATTGATACGGCAGCGGAGTTCGTCGACATACGCCGTCGCTAGCGCGAGCGCATAGGGCGCACGCCACACGGGCACTGACCGGCCGGTCGCATCGGCGAGCATTCGCCAGATTGCGTCCATGCTGAGGTTCTCACCGCCGAGCAGGTAGCGTTCGCCCGTGGTTCCACGATTGAGCGCCAAGACGTGGGCGCGTGCGACGTCCTCGACCGCGACCAGATTCATGCCGCCGTTTCCGGGCGCCTTGGCAGCGATCGTTCCGTTGAGAAAATCGCGCACGAGTTTACCGGTCGGCGTCGGCTTCCAATCGCCGGGGCCGATCGGCGCGGTCGGAAGGAGCGCGACGACCGGAACGCGGCTCGCAAATGCCGCACGCTCCTGCGCAATTTTGGACGCGTGATAGGTATCGCCGTGCAGCACCGGACCCAGCGTCGCCGAACTCGAGGTCAACAGCGCGCGTTCGACGCCTGCGAGGTGCGCGGCGGCGAGAAGGCTTTCCGTTCCCAGCACGTTCACCGCGTGCATCGCAGCGCGATCGCGAGGCTTGAACGAATACAGCGCCGCCGTATGGACGACGAAGCGGCAGTCGTCCAGCGCCCGGGCGAACGCGCCGACATTGCGAACGTCGCCGGTTACGATTTCCAGGCGATCGTCATTCGGAAGATGTGGTGCCGATGCGGGACGGTAGCCGTCGCGAATCAGCGCGCGCACGCGATAGCCGGCGCCGAGCAATTCGCGTAACACGTGCGCGCCGACAAAGCCGCTCGCGCCGGTAAGAAAAACGCGTCCTTCGACTGCGCTCGCTTCGCTCAGGATGACAGCGGGGTTAGTTGCCGAAGGCGGCGCGCAGCGATTCTTTAAACGAATCGGTCGTGCGCAACACCGCGGTAGGCTCGTATCCGCAGTGCGCCATGCAGTTATTGCACGACTCGTGCTTTCCGCGGCCGTACTTCGACCAGTCGGTCTCTTCGAGCAGCTCTTTGTAGGTCTTCGCGTAACCCTCTTTACTCATGAGGTAGCACGGGCGCTGCCAGCCGAACACCGTGTAGCACGGAATCCCCCACGGCGTGCACTCGAAGTCGGTTTTACCTTCGAGGAAGTCGAGGTAGAGCGGGCTGTGATTGAGGCGCCACTTCTTGCGTTTACCCCCCTCGAAAGCCGCCTTGAACACTTCGTGCGTGCGCGTTACGCCCAGGAAATGGCCCTGATCGGGCGCTTTCTCATAGGCGTACGCCGGCGAGATCTGCATCATGTCGACTTTGAGTTCGTCGTTGAGAAAGTCTAGCACGGCGCGGACCGACTCGGGACCATCTTGATCGAAAAACGTCGTATTGGTGTAGACGCGGAAGCCGTGCGCCTTGGCTTCTTTGATGGCCTCGACGGCCTTATCGAAGACGCCTTGCCGGCAGACCGATTCGTCGTGACGCTCGCGCATGCCGTCGAGGTGAATCATCCATGAAAAGTACGGCGACGGCTTGAATTGCGCGATCTTCTTCTTCAGCAGCAATGCGTTGGTGCACAGGAAGACGAATTTCTTACGTTTGACGAGTTCTTCGACGATCTGCGGCATCTGCTCGTGCACCAAGGGCTCGCCGCCGGCGATCGACACCATCGGCGCGCCGCATTCTTCAACTGCCGCCACGCACTCCTCGACGCTCAGCCGCCGGCGAAGAATATCGTCCGGATGTTGAATCTTTCCGCAGCCGGCGCATGCCAGATTGCATTGCAGCAGCGGCTCGAGTTCCAGTACGAGCGGATACTTCTTTTCGCCGCGCAGTTTCTTGGTCGCGATGTACTTCGCGACGGCGATTTTCTGCTGCAGGGGCATGCTCATGTGTTGACGTTTACCCTTTCCTCGGCAACGAGGCCTTTATTCTGCCCCTCGCCCTTCGACTGTGGCGCTTCGTGCCTCGGCTCAGGATGACACCCTTCGCGCGCTTCGTTCGCCGTTGCGGCGTCGGTGGCGAGGGCCATCAGCGGGAAGAGGTGGCGATAAAGGTGGTAGTTGATGTAAAAGTCGCGCGGGAAGCCCGTTCCGGTGCACTCCCGTTCGTCCCATGTTCCGTCGGTCCGCTGCTGCTCGCACAGGTACGCTAAACCCCTTTGCGTCGCCGGATGTTGCGCCAAACCCGCTAATTGGAGCGCATTGACCGCCCACCCCGTTTGCGAGGCCGTGCTGCGGCCGATGCCGGCGAACGATTCGTCGGCGTACGAGTGGCACGATTCGCCCCAGCCACCGTCGGGGTTCTGCACGCGCAGCAACCAGACCGCAGCCCGTTCAATCATGTCGGTGCCGGCATTCAACGAACGCAAAGCCGAAACCACGCACCACGTACCGTAGATGAAGTTGACGCCCCAGCGTCCGAACCACGAACCGTCGGAACGCTGGGCTTCGCGCAGATACGCTAGTCCGCGTGCGACGTACGGATCGCTTGCATCGGCGCCGAGAGCCGCCAGCATTTCGAGAACGTGCGCGGTAACGTCTTCGGTCGGCGGATCGATCATCGCACCGAAATCGGAAAACGGCATGCGGTAGAGCAACTCGCGCGTGTTGTCGCGATCGAATGCGGCCCACGCGCCATTACTCGAGCGCATCGCCAGCGTCCAGCGCCGCGCGCGCGCGACGGAATCGCGCACCTGCGCCGGATCGCCGCCTTCGAGCAGCGCGAGCACGACGATCGTCGTATCGTCGATGTCGGGATAGGCGTCGTTGTCGAACTCGAATGCCCAACCGTTGCCGCGTTGTTCGTCGCACTTCATGCGCCAGTCACCGGGCGCATCGTCGGGAATTTGTTCGCGCAATATCCACTGCGTCGCGCGCTCCATGGCCGGATGGTCGCGTTTGAAACCGGCGAGCGCGAGCGCGCGCATCGCCCATGCGGTATCCCAGACCGGCGACATGCACGCGAGAAAGCGCCAGCCGCCGACCTCGGTGCGTTCGCTGCCGTCGTCGATCGTGAAGCGTTTGAATCCCTCGATGCCTTTACGCATCACCGGATGGCTTAGATCGCAACCCATTACGTCGAGCGCGATGAGCGAGTACACCCACGGCGGCTGAATGCCGCCCCAACTGCCGTCTGCTTCTTGCCGCTCGATCACCCACTGCGCGATACGGCGCTGTGCCGCGCGGCGAAACGGTTGCCACGGCAGGCGTTCGTAGAGTTTCTGCAGCCTTTCAACCGTCATCAGCCAGCCGCGTCCGCGCACCCGATGCAATTCCGCTTCGGTACCCGGCAACACGATCTCGGTAACGTCCACGCCGAGATTGCGCACCGGTTTGCGCGAAACGACAATCGTCAGCGGTGCGACCGTGCCGCGTGCCCAACAGGCGAAATCGTACAAATTGAACGGCATCCACAGCGGAAAGAATGCGATCTCGGGCGGCAACGACGGCACGCCGTTCCAGGGATACTTGCCGAAAATCGCGAGCCAGATTTTCGTGAAGACACGTGCATTGGCAACGCCACCCAGGCGATGGATAACTGCCAGTGCCTTACGCATCGCTTCGTGTTGCAGGCCAACGCCGAGGACTTTGAGCGCGACGTAGGCCTCGATCGTCGTGCTCACATCGGCAGGACCGTCGTAATAGAGCGCCCACGAACCGTCGTCGCGTTGGTTCTGCAAAATATGGGTGCGCGCTCCGTCGGCAACGTCATCGATCGGTAGGCCGAGGAAACGGAAGAGCAACACCTGCTCCGCCGTCATCGTGACGTTCGTCTCGAGTTCGCCCGACCACCAGCCTTCGGGGGACTGCTGCGACAGCAACCAGTTCACGGCACCGTCGAGCGTTTCGCGCGTTGACCTCATGCGGGCCGCCTTTCGACCGCGCTCGCTTCGCCTAGGATGACGTGGGCGGCGGCGGTGCCGCTGCGGACGGCGGATTCCATCGTGTCGGGCCAACCACCGGTGTCCGTCCACGCGCCAGCAATCGCGACGGCCGCGCGCGTCGTTTTCTGACCCGGTCGTCGCACGCCGGTGCGCGGAAGAAACGTCGCCTCAGGATTGCGGGTAACCGCGCTGCCCGTGAGCGCCGCGTCGCGCAATGACGGAAGAAATGCGCGCACTTCCTGCCACGCCAGCGCCTCGAGTTCGGCGGTCGGTAAGCGCATGTACGCGTCGGCGGCGCTGCAGCTGCAACACAAGTATCCGGGAGCCTTTTCGAAAATCCACTGCAGCGGTGAGTCGAGCGCGGCTGCAAAGTCCACGCCGATGCTCGGGCCGTCATGCCACAAGTGAACGTCGAGGATCGGGTACGGCTCGAACGCAGCGAGATCGTCGATCCCGAAGCGGCTTGCATCGCCGAGTAACTTCGCAAGCACGCGCGGCGGCACGGCGAGTATCACCGCATCGAACGCGTGCGGCGCCGTTTCGCCGAGAAGGTGCACGGCAACGCGCCGATTGCCACCGTCGAAGGCCTCGACGCCAACCACCGGCGTCGCCAAGTGCACCGCATCGAGTTGGGACGCGGCGGCCGCGGCAATGTGGGCGAGCGGCACCGTCGAAAAACCGAAGCGCGCGGCGGATGCATCGGTGAGAAACGCGGTTTCCAACACGAACATCGCATCGGCGCAGCTGACGCGATCGAACGGCGCGTTGAGCGCGGGGACAAAGAACGGATCCCAGAACGCGCTACGCGTTTGCGCGTCTTGTCCCATGCGCGTCAACCATGCTTCGAACGTCTCATCGTCGCGCACGCCGGATCGGCGCGTGCGCAGCGCTTCCACCAGCGCTCGTCCGACGCGCAGTTTCCCGCGGACGCTCAAATGCGGATAGCCTGCGAACGATGCGAGCAAATAGAACGGCGCCGGTGCGTTTCCCGCGCGTAAATGGCCGGAGGTTCCGTCGCGCGCGAGCACGAGTGCATCGAATCGTTGCTGCACGTGCAAGGCCGATTCCATTCCGACGCGGCGGACGAACGCTACGAATGCCGTGCAGCACGCTAAAAAGACGTGCTGTCCGTTATCAACCTCACGATCGTCAATTGCGAACGACGTCGCCCGGCCCCCGAGCAATCGGCTGCGCTCGAAGACTTCCACTCGCACGCCGGCATCCTTCAACTCCAGCGCCGCAGCCAAGCCGGCGAGTCCGGCGCCGATAACGGCTACCCGCTGCTGCTGAGCCACGATCGGACGACGACGCGCAACTTCTCCGTTTTCGACAGAGCCGCGCGTTCGCGCAGCGGCAGTGCCGGCTCGCGCTCGATCTTCTTCAAAAGTTCCTCGTAGATGCCGGCCATCGTCTGCACGCAGGCTGCCGGGCGACGCGGAATGTAATGCAGCACCTCGTACCCGGTGACGAAATAACGGCGTACGCGCTCGGCGTGATAGGCAATGAGGTCGTTCCAACCAGCGACGATGGAGCCGTCAAAGAGCGCCGATTCCGGTACCCCGAAGCGCGCGAGTTCGTCCTGCGGCAAATAGACGCGCCGCATGTCCACCGCATCTTCGCGCACGTCGCGCAAGATGTTCGTGAGTTGCAGCGCGAGGCCGAGATCGTCGGCGCGTTCGAGAGCAACGGGATCGCTAAATCCGAAAATTCGCACGCACATCCGTCCGACGACCGACGCAACGAGATTACAGTAGCGACTGAGATCCTCGAACGTCGCGTAGCGCGAGTGACCGAAATCCATCTCGACGCCGTCTACCAGCATCTGCAACTCTTGCTCGGGAATCCGATATCGCTCGATTGCTTCGGAGAGCACGCGCAGGATCGGGTCGTCACCGTACTCGCCGCGAGCGGCTTGCGAAATACGCTCGCGATGGTGTTTCAGACGCTCGGGCAACGCCGCGAGCCCGTCGGAGGCTTTCATCCCGTCGGCTTCGTCATCGACTTGTCGCGCAAAGTTATAGAGCGCGTAAATCGCCATCCGCTCGTGATAGCCGAGCGAAATGAAGCCCCAATAGAAATTTCCGGCCTCGCGGCGAGCCATGTCGCGGTTGAACCGCTCGGCGCGATGCTGTTCGGATTCGGCGGGCGCCATGCCCAGCAGTGCTTTCGGAAGATGGATCATTTCGTTTGGGGTATCGTCGCGCTGGACCGGGCGGGGTCCAGCGGACGAAGCGCCTCTAATGCGGCGCGTACCACCAGCGATACCTTCCGCGTGTCCGAAACACTCGGCCGCTGCGCGGCCGTCTGAAAGCCGATGGCTTCGATCGCGTCGCAGATGGCCTGACCGCCGAGACGATAGAGCGCCAATTGCAGGCGCAGCGCGCGCGCATTTACACGCCGCTCGAGATGCCGCCCGGATTCGAGCAAGCGCCGTGCGCGCTCGACCAGTCCGCGCACGCCGGCAAGGGTGCCGCCCTGTGCCACGTCCGTTTGCAAAAGATACGTGCGTCCGAGCAGCGCATCGCGACTGACGTCTTGCGCATGGTTAGCCAGTTGCAAACCGATGCAGACGTCGTCGGAGAGCCGTTCGCACAGGAGGTCGTCGATGTCGAACACGCGCAGCACCATGCGGCCGACGGGCGCGGCCGAAAGTTGGCAATAGCGCTCGAGTTCCGGCCAGTTTGCATAGGTCGCGACGCGTTGATCCATGATGTTTGCTTCGATGAGATCGAGAAATGGTTGTGCGGGCATGCGGTGGTGCCGGATCGTTTGCTGCAGTGCCAGCAGAACCGGATGCACGGGCGCAACCCCCGCAAACATCGCTGCAACTTCGCCGCGCCAGCGGTCGAGCCGAGGCAATGCCGTACCGCTAGGGCTCTCATCACCGAGGTCGTCGGTCGAGCGGCAGAACGCGTAAATGCGAGCCAGATCGGTGCGCCGCGCGCGATCGACCAAGCGCGCCGCAACGCTGAAGTTTTCGTAGTGCCGCTGCGTAAGGAATCGGCAGTATGCATCTGCCGCCTCCAACGTTAGCGGGCTCGCGCTCACTTCGTTTTGCATGCTCCCAGCGGTCTTACCGCTTCGCGTAATGCCAACCTCTCGTGCTAACGCATAGCAAATTACTGACCGACGCGTAACTGCAACGTTTGTTGCGCGACCTGTCCGTTATTTGGATTCGTCGCGGTGACTTTCAGCGTAATCGCTTGCAGACCGGGCATCGGACGCAGCGATACGCTTAAACGGAAGTTGCCTTGCGGTCCAGCGGTCGTGGTGCCGGCATAGAGTCCCATCGGCGAGCCGGCCGGACCGGCCGTGACGTTCACCTTCGCATTTCCGGCGGTCGCGCCTTGCACCTCGAAGACCGACCCAACGGATTGGTTGCTCGACGGCGTGTTAATCGTCAACGACATTCCCGGTCCAGACCGCACGACCGAGAACGACCACGAGCGATCGAAAGACGCTCCACCGGCACCCCGCCCGGCAACGCGCACGGTATGCGATCCGTAATCGAGCGGTGCGGGCGGCTTGTACGAAAAACTCGTGGAGGAAATGCCGCACTGCCCCGTACGGTCCGCACCGTCGAGATAAACGCGAACCGAACCCGCCTGTACGGGGGATGTAAACTGTGCGGAGATCCCGGGGAACTGGGTCGAGACCTTCGAGTCCGGAGCCGGTTGTTGCGCGCGCAGATTGATCGGTCCGGGTCCGCCACCGACGACGTTGAACGACCACGAACGATCGAAGCGCGCGCCGGCGTTGTCCGTACCGGCAACGCGCACGGTGTGCGAACCGACGTAAAGTTCGGTCCGCGGCTGATACGAGATTCTGTTCGGTCCGATATTGGAGAACGACGTGATGTCGTTCCCGTCGAGCCACACGCGGACGGTCGCCGGGCGCACCGGACGCGAGAAGCTTGCGGAAACCGTCACGTATCGATTGGTGGTTTGCGAACCGGGCGCCGGTTGATGCGATTGCAAGTACAGCATGCCCGGCGGCGGGTACGGCGGAGGATACGGAGGACGCGGCGGAGGCATTGGAGGCGGTGCGCCGCCCCCCGAAACGTGCGTGATCGAAACGACGCGCGTTGACGCATCGTAGCCGACGTTGGCGCCTAGCGATTGCGCGACGAAACGAAGCGGCACGTAGGTGGTCGCACCGACGATGAACGGCGCGACGTCGAGGCTTTGCGACTGGCCGTTGATCGTAGCCTGCGTGGAACCGATGTGAAGCGAAACGGTCGTCTGTCCTTTGGTCGCGTTGATCGTTCCAGAGTTGTACACGACGCTCGCGCCAAGCTGCTCGAAAATGCCGCGCAGCGGAACGAAGACGCGTCCTGACCGTTCGATCGGTCCTGGATTGAGATACATCTGCCGGCCGTTGATCGTCACGGTTTGCGCCCGAACGGACGTTCCGGCAAAGACTGCGGCGATCGTCAGCGACAGCGCAACGGCGATCGTACGGATGACGTTACGACGTGCGTTCATAAATTCGGGCTCCTCCGTAGCATCGGTCTTTCAACAACTAACCGTAATTTTTGACGGCGCGCTCGATCGCGGGACCGGCCTTTGCGAGATCGTCGAGCGTCATTGCGGGCTGCGCCGTAACCCGCGCGTTGAACGCCAGGAAGAACGGCTCGGCGAGGCGCGGCAGGTCCGCCGGTTCGGCCATATCCACCACGATATAGCCGGTGCGCTCTCCATTATCCTCAGCGAAGTAGGCGGCTTCGGGTTTGAGTTCGTCGAGAATTTGCTGGAGCTTTTTGGGAATGTCGCCGCTTTTGATGGCTTTGTTGCCTTCGGGGGTTGGAAGTTTACCTTTAAAAGCATCCGCATGCGGTTTCTCCTTCAGCAAATCCCGGCCGTTTTTTTACGCTTCCGCCGGACCTTGAAGAAGCCTGCCGCCGGGTCGCCACGTCTCTTCGGCGACCAGATGCGGCGTGCCGCGCAGCGCGTCGAGGTTGCCCGCGCCGATCGCGAACATGGCTATGCGTAACGTTTCGGTTATTTCGCGCGCGAGATCGTCGGCGCGTTCTTCACCCGCATCGGCAGCACGCAGAAACGCTCCGGCGATGCCCGCCACGTCGGCGCCAAGCGCGATCGCCTTGGCGACGTCAATGCCGCCGGCGATTCCCCCGCTCGCAACGATCGTCTCGTTCGGAGCGACCTCACGCGCCGCACGCAGACACGCCGCCGTCGGGATACCCCAGCTCGCGAACGCAGCCGCAACGCGCGCGCGCCACGGCTCGGCGATGCGATAGCGCTCGACTTCACTCCACGACGTCCCGCCGGCGCCGGCGACATCCACGGCAGCGACGCCGGCATCGAAGAGCGCACGCACCGTCGCAGGCGCGATGCCCCAGCCGACTTCCTTTACAACGACCGGAAATGGGAGCGCTGCGCAGAGGTCGCCGATCCTGCCCAACAATCCGCGAAAACACGTATCGCCTTCGGGTTGCAGCGCTTCTTGGAGCGCGTTGCAATGGAGTACGAGCGCATCGGCTTTCAAGATTTCAACGAGTTGCCGGCAGTCGCGCTCACCGTATCCCCTGTTCAACTGAACGGCACCAAGATTCGCCAGCAAAAGAACGTGCGGTGCGATGGTGCGCACCGCAAAGGTTTCAACCGTTTGCGGCGATTCGAGCGCGGCGCGACCGGAGCCCAATCCCATTGCAAACCCGTGACGCTCCGCGACGCGCGCGAGAATTTGATTGATGCGCGCGGCTTCGGGGGTGCCGCCGGTCATGCACGAAATCAGCAGCGGCGCCGCGAGGCGGCGTCCAAATAGCTGCGTAGACGTGTCGACGTCGGCAAGATCGAGTTCCGGAAGCGCCTGATGGACGAACGCGTACCGTTCGAAACCGCTGGTTACGCCTTTGAATCCGACGTCGCGCTCGGCGTTGATGCGGATGTGGTCGGCCTTGCGCGCCGAGGTCGGCGCGTCAGGCGGCGGCGTTGGCGGCGACGTGTCGGGCAATGGTTTGGAAGGCCACGAGCTGCTCGCGCTGCGGTACGCAGCGCTCGAGCGAAGCAACCGCCTTTTCCGCAAGGCGATGCGCGAGCTGCCGATCGCCGCTGCTGGCCGCTGCGGCAAGCAGTCGCCCCGAGCGGTTAAAACCACGGCAGACCGACGCCTCGGCGCCTGCAACCAGCGCGCCACTTTCGAGCGCGGCGCCGGTTAACGCGGCGCCGCGGCGGCGCACCGATCGCACGCGCGCGATCAGCCCGCGCGCGTCCGCCCCGCGGACTACATCGCTGCTGCGTCCTTCGATCGATTCCAGAACGGCGCGCGCGACGAGTGATGCTACGAGCAGACGGCGACGCGCATCGCTCACGTCCTGCGCCAATACGCGCAGCGCCAGCGCATACAGCGCATCGCCCGCGTTGAGGCTCTGACCTAATCCCCAGCGCGCGACGACCGGCGTCAGTGATTTCGCAGACGATCCAGCGGCCTCGTCTTCCACCAACTCATCGTGCAGCAGCATGAAACGGTCGAACAAGTCGAACGCAGCGGCAACCGGCAGCGCATCGGCGAGTTCGGCCTCCCGGCCCCCGCAGGCGACGCATGCCCACAGAACGAGGTTGGGGCGAAGCATCAAACCGTCGGCACCGTCAGGCCGCCGCTCTTCGATGATCGTCCAGGCCACCGAATCGAGCGGCCGGGTCTCACCGCGCAGGTACGCAAGGACGGAAGCGCGATGTTCGCCCAAGGGTAGAGATTCAAAAGCAGCCGGCGGCATGCCGGGGCCTTTCGTTAGGAGACGCGCGACGACATGCACATCGGTTCCGAGGAACACAAGCAACTCTTCTGCCGCACGTTCATCGAGACGCACCGGACGTACGAGCCGCGGGAGATGCCGTGGCCCGAACTCGATGAGATCTCGCTTGCGCGTTTGCGCGCGATACCGATTTGGAGCATGGCGCTCGACGTTGAGGTCGGCGCCGGCAAGATGCTCAACGGCTTTGCCAAGACCGAAGCGGATCCGCTGGTGCGCCAAGCGCTCGAACTGCAAGGTTACGAAGAGGACCGCCACGGTCGAATCCTCGCCGAGATGGTGTCGCGCTACGGATTGAAGGTTGCGCCCACGAATCCAACCGAAGAACCGACGCGCCAAGCATTCGTCGATTTCGGCTACAACGAGTGCGTGGATTCGTTTGCCGGCTTCGGTATTTTCCGGCTGGCGTGCGACGCGCGAATTCTTCCCGCTTCGCTCACGTCGCTGTTCCTTCGCGTGCTCGAAGAGGAGGCGCGCCACATCGTCTTCTTCGTCAACTGGGTGGCGTGGGATCGCGATCGGCGCGGCCTACGCGGACCGGTGATGCAGGCGATCCCTGCGCTCGCCGGCTACGGTGCGGCGATTTGGCGGCGCG
>Ga0207416_1002726_pt1 | contig 18380 bp, 19 predicted proteins | sample PaiPotPPM11metaG_FD_184107 | JGI IMG/M metagenome (GOLD analysis project Ga0207416, IMG submission 184107) | Iron sulfur acid spring bacterial and archeal communities from Banff, Canada, to study Microbial Dark Matter (Phase II) - Paint Pots PPM... ...
TGGCAAGGCGACCGGGCCCGCTACATTGGCGAGCGCAAGAATCTCTTCGACCTCCGCCGCGTCGCCGTGGTGCACAACCTCCATGTGCTCGCTCGCGCTGCCTGACTACTTGACCGGTGCTCTAGCTCCGCGTGGCGCGGACAGATACATCGATGGGGGCATGCCAGGTGGGGCAGGGCGCGGTACGCTCTCGACAGCATCACACAACGCACACAGACAGTCTTCGCACCGGCGATGTCCGCCGGACTGTCGGCCAGAGGCGCAGCTCCGGCGCCACGAACATGGAGGAGACGCGATGAACCGGATCGCATGGGTCATGAAAATTCGAGAGGGTGACGAGGCGGCCCTGCGTGAGGCGCAGACGAATATGCCGACCGACGTGCTGCAGGGCACCGGCATTTATGGTATGGAAACATTCCTGGGCAGCGGCTACTACGTGCTGGTGCTGGAAAGCGGCGATCAGGACTTTCAGGCGACGATGCGGCGCTTCTTCGATGAACCCGGCGTGCAGGGGTATCTCGATAAGGTGCGGCCGCACGTCGAGTCGGGCTTGCCGGAGCGCAACGTGGCCTACGCCGCGGCCGATGATAAGCACGTGAGCGGGCGCGCCCTCGAGAGCCAAACCGCTCCGCATACGGTGACATCCGCCGCCTTGCCGCTGGCGGCTTCGGCCTACCGCTGGACCGCCGCGGGCGGCACCACGAACACCGGGCTGGGCGGCCGCGGCGCGGTACAGGGCGGCACCACGCACGGCGGCTCCGCCCGCCCCTCGTGATCAGCACAAGCGAAGCCGGGGCGAAGAGCGGGCGGGCGGCCGCCCGGCGGGCCGTAGCCGCTGTGCCGTCGCGGCAAGCACTGGAGGCGGGGGATGGCACTCTATCTGGAGAAATATACGATTCCTCACGATCTGCCTGCGGAGGATATCGTCTACGGCATGCAGCAGGTGAACCGCGGCGGTGACGTGTGCATCCTGCGCTGTTTCTACAGCCTGAGCGGCGGCGCGCTCTGGTGTCTGACCGAGGCGCCGAACGAGTCGGCGATCCGCCGCGGCCTCGGCGAGATTCAGTTTGCCTTCACCCTGGATGGGCTCACAGTGCTGGACGGCGTCTTTGATCCCGCGGAGACGCGACCGTCGGATGCAGGCAACGCGGTGCGGGTGCGGGGCGGCTAAGCGATCCGGGATGCGCGCTCGGCACGGTGTCGCGATGCCCGCTCGCCGCGTCGGCTATACTGATATGAGCGATTGAAGCATCACCCGGACGAGGCGGCGGCATGGCGACGGAGGCGCTGAGCGAGGCGGAGAAGCTGCGGCTGGTGCCGGGCATCTACTTCGGCACGGAGCCGGCCGGGCGCTACGCCAAGGTCACAGGCACTGGCATCGACGTCTGGCAGATCATCGACGCCTACACGAGCATGGACCGCAGCCTGCCCCGGCTGCGGTACACCTTCCATTGGCTGAGCGAGGCGCAGTTGCAAGCCGCGCTCAGGTATTACAGCCTTTTCCCAGACGAGATCGACGAGAAACTCGCGCGGGAAGCGGAGATCACGCCGGAGTGGATCGCGGCGCACTTCCCGCTCAAGCCAGGCCAACCTCATCCCCGTCGCACGTAGTCCACCATATATGGCGGCATCCCGTCCGGATGCTCGCGATCATACCGGGCGATTGCGGCCGCGATGCCGGCGAAGTCTTCACCGAGGATGGATGCGGGCACAAGCAGCACACCGGCGTGCGGCAGGTTTGTGGACAGGGATTCGTACGTCAGATTGATAAAGTCGTCGCGATCCCGTGTAACGATGCAGCGGCCCTCCGCGGCGGCGAAGGCGAGTTGCTCTTCATCGGATCGGCCTTTGCGCCCCAGTTCCTCCACGCTCACCGCATCCAGGCCATACCGCGTCCGGCAAAGTTCAGCGATATGGCGTGAGAAATGTTCGTCCAGCAGATACTTCATCCACGCGTCGCCGCGATGTGCCTCTGCGATGGTACACGTGATTTGCGTCACGATCAGAGGCGTCGCTGAACGCGGGCGCAACGCCGCGCAACCCAGGCACTACACGGCGCGCCGCAGCGCAACCGAATCGTCTTGCGACCGTCATCTACCCGGCATCCGCCGGTAATCGCCGGCTCATACGCTCCTCCTGACCACTTTCTGGCAGGAGCGTTTGCATGCACGGACCACCGAACAAGATCGAGACGATCAAGGCCGCGAAGGACGGACTCGACGTGTTGCCGGACCTGCTGCGCTACGCCGTCGCGCGCACGCCCGTCGCGGAGATACCGCCCGACGACCTTGACCGCATGAAGTGGTATGGGCTGTTCCATCGCAAGCAGACGCCGGGCTTCTTCATGCTGCGGCTGCGCACGCCGGGCGGCCGGCTCAATGGGGTCCAGCTTCGCGCCGTGGCGGCGATCGCGCGTGCCTTCGGCGGCGACACCGCCGACATTACCACCCGCCAGAACCTGCAACTGCGCGGACTCGCGCTGCCGGACGTGCCGGAGATTCTCGACCGGCTGGCCGTTGCCGGCATCAGCACGCGCCAGTCGGGCATGGACAACGTGCGTAACTTCGTTGGCTGCCCGTTGAGCGGTATCGACGGCGCAGAACTGTTTGATACGAGCGTCCTGATCGACGAGCTGCAGGCGGCGCTGCTGGCAGCCACGAAACGCTTCAGCAACCTGCCGCGCAAGTTCAACGTCTCGATTACGGGCTGCCGCGAGGACTGCGGCCAGGCCCAAACGCAGGATCTCGGCTTCGTCCCGGCCACTACGACGATCGACGGGCGGCGGACGTTCGGCTTCAACGTGCTTGCCGGCGGCGCCTTGGGCGGCAGCAGCCCGCGTTTGGCTGAACCGCTGGATGTCTTCGTGCGTCCGGAAGACCTGGTCGCGCTCTTCGTCGCGCTGCTCACGGTCTATCGTGACTACGGACCGCGCGATCAGCGCACAAAGGCGCGCTTGAAGTGGCTGATCGCCGAGCGCGGCATGCGCTGGCTGCGCGCCGCCGTCGAAGCCGAGCTTGGGTTTCCGTTGCTGCGGGCCGGTACACCAGAAACCGTACGCGTGGCCGGCGACCACCTGGGGGTGCATCACCAGCGGCAGCTCGGCTTGAAGTACGTCGGGCTGCACGTGCCGGTTGGCCGGATCGGCGCCGGGCAGCTCGACGAGCTGGCGCGGCTCGCCGGCGAGTACGGCAGCGATGAAGTGCGGCTCACGATCGATCAGAACGTCGTCATCCCGAACGTCACCGGCGCGCGGCTGGCGCGCCTGCTGGCCGAGCCGCTGTTGTGCGAGCTGTCGCCGGATCCTCCCGGCATCTGGCGCAACCTCGTCTGCTGCACGGGCAAAGACTACTGTCACTTTTCGCTGATCGACACCAAAGGCCGCGCCGTCGAGCTGGCGCGGCAACTCGAGGCGCGGGGCGTCTGCGTGCCGCCGGGCACGCGCATCAACATCTCCGGCTGCGTTCACGCCTGCGGCAAGCACCACGTCGGCGACCTTGGCCTCGTCGGCACGACCGTGCGGATGGGCGAACGTGTGCAAGAGGCCGTCGATCTCTTCACCGGCGGGCGGCTGGGTGAAGGTGCCCGCCTGGCAACGAAGGTGCACGACGGCGTGCCGTTCGACGATCTGCCGGCCGTGGCGGAGGCGCTGTTGCGCCAGGCCGGATCGGACGCGGAGCGCGAGCCGGCGCTGGCGGGTTCCGGACCCGCGGGCACGGCCAAGGAGGATGCAGCGTGACCGAAGAGAGCGTGATCGAGGCCGCGGGCGCGGCGGAGAAGAAGGCCCGCTATCTGTTCAGCAACCCGCTGGGCTACGTCGTGCTCTCCATCCTGGCCGGTGTCTACGTCGGCTTCGGCATTGTGCTGATCTTCGCGATCGGCGCACCGTTGCTGGCGGCCAACTCACCCGCCGCCAAGCTGGCGATGGGCGCGTCGTTCGGCGTCGCTCTTTCGCTGGTGATCATCTGCGGCTCGGAGCTGTTCACGGGCAACAACATGGTCATGGCGATCGGCCTGCTGCGGCGCCGTGTCTCGCTCTGGGCGGTGGGCGCGGTCTGGCTGGTGAGCTTCGCCGGCAATCTCGCCGGCTCGCTGGCACTGGCCTGGCTGGTGGCGCGCAGCGGGGTGCTCGGCGCGCAGCCGCAGCTCGGCGTGATCGAAAAAACCGTCACCACCAAAATGACGCTGTCTTTCAGCGCGCTGTTCTACCGCGGCCTGCTCTGCAACTGGCTGGTCTGCCTGGCAGTGTGGTCGGCCACGCGCGCCAAAAGCGAGTCGGGCAAGCTGATCATGATCTTCTGGTGCCTGTTCGCCTTCATCGGCGCAGGCTTCGAGCATAGCGTGGCGAACATGACGCTGCTGGCGATCGGCCTGATGCAGCCGCACGGAGCGGCGGTCTCGGTTGCGGGCTTCGTCCACAACCTTGTGCCGGTAACGCTCGGCAACATCGCCGGCGGGGCGCTGTTCGTCGGCGGAGCCTACTGGCTGGCGAACGTGCCGCTGCGCCTTCCCCGTCGAGACGGCGCGCTGGCGCCGGCTGCGCTGGGCGCCGAGGCCGCGGCGGGCGACTGAGTCAGAACAGCGCTGCCTGCCATCGTACTGGAGCGCCGTCGCCGGGCTCGCGCGATGCGAGCGGGTTTCTCGCCGGCGCTGTCCGCTCGGAAAAGGCGCAGCAGATCAGGATGCTGCGCACTCTCGATCGCCGCAACTGGAGACAGGATCGCTCGCGTCAGTACCAGGCGACGCTTACGCTTGTCTGATCGATCACCCAGGGATCGTCGCCGGTGAGGAAGACGCGCCAGTTGCTCTGGCTGCGGTCGATCTCGCCCACGACCTGGCCGGCCGCGCTTCCATCCGGCACTCGGCAGGTGTAGTTGATGCGCTCGCCGGCGATGGCGCCGCCCGCGCCCGTCGAGGCGACGTTGCACAGCGCGCCGTTCGCCAGCTCCAGCCCCCAGGGCGGCGCTTGCAACAGGGCGGGCCGGTTCGGATTGCGCGGGGGCAGTGCATCGGTAACGGTCAGCAGCGTCGCCTCGCCGGCCCACGGCGTCTGCACACAGGCGACGGCGCTGAGGTCGGCAGCGGCGAGGAAACACGGATCGTAGATGCGGTTGCCGGAGGAGCAGCGGTAAGCGTCCGAGCGGCCCGGGTCCGCGAGCGATCCGGCGAAGCAGGAGCCGCTCTCCTGATCCACGATCTGCAGGTTCGGATTGAGCTGCTGCGTGTAGAGCATGTAGACGACGCGGATGCGCACGTCGGTTGGCGTGGCGTCATCGCCGGCGTGCAGTGTTGCCGGCGCGGCGGCGAACAGCGCGGTGGTCAGCAGGGCAACCAGCAGCGAACGGTGCATGGCGCGATACCTCCTCGCCTATCTTGTCCGGCCTCGCAGAGGAGCGCGAGGCGCCAGCCAGCGGCAGAGCCCGGGTAACCGCGCGAACGCATTCGCAAGCACGGATATAGTTCCTCCTGCGTAAATAGTGCACATTGCCAGGTGTGCCGCGCGACGATTCGCCGGATCGCTGCACGGGCGCGGTACACTGGTGGTGAAGCCGTGAAAGTCCGCGATGCGATTAAGCTGATGGAGGCGGCTGGCTGGCGACTGGTTCCCGGAGAGGGAAAGGGCAGCCATCGCAAGTTTCGGCATCCGAATCGGCGAGGCATCGTGATCGTTCCGGGACATCCGAACGAGGATCTGTCAACTGGCACATGGAACGCGATCAGACGCCAGGCAGGGATTTGAGAGGAGGCATGCCCGTGTATCGGGTGCATGCTGCCACCGTGATCGTGCAGGTTCCGGTAATCCTGGAGGAAGGCGAGCACAACTGGAGCGCCTTCGCCCCCAGCATTCCGGGCTGCGTTGCCACCGGTCGCGATCGCACGGAGACGCTGAAGAGCATGGCGGAGGCAATCAGTTATCATCTCGACTCAACGCATCGCGACGAGTTGAAAGAGTACGCGCACCTGAACCCGGAGTTGCAACAGGCCGCAGAGGCGGCCAACGCTACGCTCACGTTCGCCGAGGCCGCCCGCCTGACCGGCGCAAATCTCACGACGATCAATGCCGCCGTCCGTGGTGGCGAGTTGGCATGGGTTGCGGCGCCCGAGGAGAACGGCGCCGGCCGACGCCGCATACGCCGCGTCTACCGCCAGGAGGCCGAGCGCTGGGCCGCGGAGCGCCGGGGGCAGGCCAGGCAAAATCCTCCGGACGCGCGCAGCGCCTGAGCGAGAATGCTCACGCCTGCTCTACCCAGCCGACCGCGGCGCAGAAGATCCAGAGCAGGAAGGCATCGGGCCGCTCGGCCCAGGCGCGCAGCTCCGCGGCCATCGCTTCCAATCGCGTCGCGTCCGCCCAGCCGCGACGCAGGGCAAGCTCCCACACCGCAGGCTCCCGCAGCCGCGTCTCCAGATTCTCGGCCGCGACGCGCGTCAGCGCCGGTGTGCCTTTGTCGCCGGCCACGGCGAACGCCTCGGCGCGGGCAAAGCCGGCCTCCAGCAGCAGCCGGCGCTGCGTTCGGGCATGGAAAGGGCTGGCGCCGTTCTCTATCAGCGCCCGCAGGAACAGTGCCCGGTACTCCTCCAGCAGCGGCGTGGAGGGTTCCATCACCCAGCCGCCCCAATCGCTGTCGCGCACGCCGATCACGCCGCCCGGCCGCAGCACGCGCCGCAGCTCTCGCAGCGCTGCCGGCGGATCGCGCAGGTTGCCCAGCAGCATGTGCGCCAGCACGGCATCGAAGCTGGCATCAGAAAATGGCAGGCGATAGGCGTCACCCGCCGCGAAGGCGAGCGACTTCACGCCCTCTTGCTTGGCCAACGCCCGCGCCCGTGCAAGCTGCCACGGCGCCACATCCACGCCGACAACGACGCCCGGCGCCACCACCCCGGCCAGCCCCAGGGTAATCGAGCCCGGCCCGCAGCCGCAGTCGAGCACGCGCATATCGGGCCGCAGGTGCGGCAGCAGAAAGCCGGCGCTGTTTGCAGCGGTGCGTGCGCCGGTCCAACGCTGCGTCGTCTCGCCGTAGCCGACCGTGTACGTCTCGCGCATTGGCCACACCCTCTTCTGCTGTCGCCGTTTGTATCATGGCTGCGACTCAAACAGGACTCAGGAGTGGGCGGGAGTGGACGAATGGATCTCGGTGTGCATCGCTGGCGGCCTCGGCGGTATCGCCAATGTCGCCCTTGATTTCATCGACTCCGACGAGGGTGATCGGTCCGTGTCCGTGCCGGACTCGGAGGTGCGCGATTGCTTCGGCAATACGTAACTTCCCGGCAAGCACAGGAGGCCAGCCAGAAACTTGGGGGCACGGTGGCGGATATGCTCGCTCTCTATGCCCAACAGAAGGAACAGCAAGTTCCAGCCGAGGAAGACGAACATACTGACAACTGAGCAAGTCAGGGCTCTGAATCAGGCGCGGGCGGCGGCGGCGAGGATAGCCGCGGGCACGCGCCCGGGCAAGACACTTGCGCTGGCGCGGGATATCGAGCAAGCGATGCGAGTGCTCAGGGGACTGCAGGTTTCATCGAGAGCTTCGGCCGATCTGGAACACAAAGTGATCCGTGCACCTACGCCCCCTACCGGAAACGGTGCGGACGGTAGGCAATGAAGTTGCGTCGCGGAAGGTTATCTCTGGCCCGCATTGCGTCCCCTACGCCCGCGGCGTTGCCCGCGCGGAGGCGGTCCAGCCGCCGTCCACGACGATCGCCTGTCCGGTGACGAAGCTCGAATCGTCGCTTGCCAGCCAGAGCGCGGCGGCAGCAATATCCTCCGGCAGGCCGGCGCGCGGGATCGGCTGCGTGCGGGCGAGCTGGGCACGCACGGCCTCCGGGTCCAGCTCGTGTGCGCGGAAGGGGTTCGCGTAGATGATCGGCGTGAGCGTGCCGCCGGGGCAGATGCAGTTGACTCGCACGAAATGCTGCGCGTTCTCGATTGCGCAGACGCGCGTGAGCTGAATCACGCCGCCTTTGGCCGCGCCGTAGGCGCCCTGGCCGGGCATGCCCATCAGGCCCGAGACCGAAGCCGTGCTCACGATCGCGCCGCCGCCGTTTTGAATGAGATACGGCAACGCGTGCTTCATCCCCAACCAGACGGCCTTCAAATCCACGGCGATGATGCGGTCGAACTGGTCGTCGGGGCAGTCGGTGATCGGCCCCTCGCCGCCGCCGATGCCGGCGTTGTTGTAGATCGCGTCGAGCTTGCCGAAGCCGTCCACCGCCGCGCGCACGAGCGCCCGCACCTCTTCCGACTGCGTGACGTCGGTGTGCAGGAAGCGGCAGACCTGCCCGCCGAACTCGGCCGCGAGCGCCGCGCCTTTGTCGTCCTGCAAATCGCCGAAGACGACGCGTGCGCCTTCCTGCACGAAGCGCCGCACCGCGGCGGCGCCGATGCCCGAAGCCCCGCCCGTGATCACCGCGACTTTGCCGTCTAACGTTCCCATGTCCTGCAGCGTACCGCGAATGCATCGCCGGCGACAGAGGCGCTGCAGCCCGCCTCCTGCATCGCCGTTCGGCCGAAATACGCGGGAAGGCGCACACGGCATCGGTGTGCGCGGTACCCTGTCTCTATGATAAGCAGACCTGGCTTCGGTGGCCGCTGGCGACGCTGGCTGTGGCAGTGTGCGGCCAGCACGGCGGCGACGGCCGCCGTCGTCGCCGTGCTGCGCCCGCTGCGCCTCGACCTCGGCCTGATCAACGTCGCCCTGGCCTTGTTGCTGCTCTCCGTCGCCAGCGCGGCGGCCTGGGGCTGGGTGCCCGGCCTCTACACGTCGGTCCTGAGTAACCTCGCCTTTAACTTCTTTTTCGTGCCGCCGCTGTACCGCTTCAGCGTGCAGGAGCCGGCACATGTGCTGGCGCTGGCGCTGTTTTTGATCGTGGCGGCGATCACCGCGGCGCTGCTGGCGCAGCGGCGGCAGGCCGCGCTCGAAGCCGGGCAGCGCGCGGGAGACACGCAGGTGCTGCTTGCGCTCAACCGCACCACGCGCGACCGACCGCTGGACGCCATTCCGGCGGCGATCTGTGACTGGGTGGTGCGCGACTTTCCGGTCGCGGCCTGCACCCTCTTCCGGAACGACGCCGGCGCGTTGCTCGCCGTTGCGCACGCCGGAGCGGGCACGGGCGCGCTCGATGCGTTCGAGTTGGCTGCTGCTATGGGGCTTGCCGGCCCTGGCGCAACGGGCGAGCATGGCCCGCACCGGCGCACCGCACGGCTGCCCGGCCTGCTGCTCCTGCCGTTGCGCGTCGAAGGCGAGGAGGTCGGCGTGCTGCGGCTGCGCCTGGACGAGCACGAACTTGCCGCGGGGCAGGAGGCGCTGCTCGAGGCGTTCGCGGACGAGGCAGCGGCAGCGCTGCACCGCGCCGCGCTCGCCCAGACCGCGGAGCAGGCGGTCCTGCTGCAAGAGACGGACCGGCTGCGTTCAGCGCTGCTCTCTTCCGTCTCCCACGACCTGCGCACGCCGCTGACCGCGATCAAGACCGCGGCGGCCAACTTGCGCGCACGGGATGTGGACTGGAGCGCTGCGGCGCGCGCTGAGTTTCTGGGCGCGATCGAGACGGAGGCGGACCGCCTCACCCGGCTGGTCACAAATCTGCTCGACCTCTCGCGCATCGAGGCGGGGGCGCTGCGGCTCGACCTCGACTGGAACGATCTTGACGAGTTGCTGCGCGAGGCGGCCTATCGCGCCGAGCAGGCAGAGTCGGGCACGCTCGCCCACGCGATCGCCGTGCAAATCGACCGCCCGCTGCCCTTTTTGCGCTTCGATTACGTGCTGATCGACCGCGTCGTCTCGAACCTGCTGGAGAACGCCGTCAAGTATGCGCCGGCGGGCTCGCCGGTGAGCGTTGCTGTGGTCGCACAGGCGGCCGACGTGCGCATCACCGTGCGCGATCAGGGGCCAGGCATCCCGCCCGCGGAGCGTGAGCACGTGTTCGACCCGTTCTATCGCGGCGAGGACAGAACAGTGCCGGGCGGCAGCGGCTTCGGCCTGGCGATTTGCCGCGGTATCGTGACGGCGCACGGCGGCTGCATCTTTATCGAAGACAGTCCCGCCGGCGCAGCCGTGACCTTCACGCTGCCCCGCGCCCCGATCGGCGAGCCGTTCACCGTCTTCGCGGACGATGCCATCAATCCGTCGCCCGATGGGCCGCCCGGCCAGATTGAAGATGCTGCCAGGCCGGGGGCGTCTACCGCCCTTCAGGTTCACCATTCACCATTCACCATTCACCCAGCGGAGCCACGGCCATGAGCGGTGCGCGTGTGCTGGTCGTGGATGACGAGCCGCAGGTGCTGCGCCTGCTGCGCACGGCGCTGGGCGAGCGCGGCTACGACGTGGCGACGGCCGCGAGCGGCGAAGAGGCGCTGGCCGCGGTCGAACGGCGGCTGCCCGACGTGATCGTGCTCGACGTGGTGATGCCGGGCATGAGCGGGCTGGAGGTCTGCCGCCGCGTGCGCGAGCGGGCCGCCGTGCCGATCATCGTGCTGTCGGCGCGGGGTGAGGAACGCGACAAGGTCGCGGCGCTCGACCTCGGCGCGGATGACTATCTGACCAAGCCGTTCGGCATGGAGGAGCTGCTGGCGCGCATCCGCGTCGCCTTGCGCCACGCGGTGGACGGCGGTGGCCGTGCGGACGCGGTGTTCAGCACGGGCGCTTTACGAATGGATTTCGCGCAGCGGCGCATCTGGCGCGGCGACGAGGAGTTGCATCTCACGCCCACCGAATACGACCTGCTCAAGTTCCTGGTGCAGCACGCCGACCGTGCGCTGACGCACGGCATGATCCTGCGCGCGGTCTGGGGAACGGAGTACGCGGGCGAGAGCCAATACCTGCGCGTCTATGTGCCGCAACTGCGCCGCAAGCTGGAGCCGGACCCGGCACGCCCGCGCTACATCCTCACCGAGCCGGGCGTCGGCTACCGCTTCAAGACGCAAGAATCGCCGTAGGGCAAGGCTGCAAACCGCGCTCGGCCCACAGGTGTGCTACGATGATCCCACAAGGCGGTGTTGCTATGGCCACAAACACGAACGACGAGATGGTACGTACGCATGTCGTGCTGCCGAAAGGATTGGTTGACGCGATGGATCGACTCGTCGGCGCACGGCATCGCAGCGAGTTCATTGCCGGCGTTGTTGCCGAGGAAGTAAATCGCCGGCGGAGAATCGCGGCAGCCGAGGCGTTTGCCGGCAGCCTGCGCGATGTGGATACGCCCGGTTGGAATACGCCCGAAGAGGCCGCCGCCTGGGTTCGCGCCTCACGTGCTCGCGATGATCAGCGGATGCCACAGCCGTGGGGAATCGCGTGACGCTGTATCTGTTGGATACAACCACACTGATCGACGACTCCAAGCTGGTCGTTCCAACGCGCAGCCGTATCACCGCCGCGCTGCGCGCTGGCCACGAACTGGGCGTCTGCGCGGTCGTCGTTGCCGAGTTCGAGTCCGGACTGCTGCTCGCGGAGCGAGCGGCGTGGGAACAGTTTTTGAACGAATCGCTTCAGTTCTGGCCGGTCTCCCGTACGACCGCCCAGCGCGCCGGGCAGGAGCGCTTCTCCTTCGCACGTCGTGGCGTGCACATCTCCGTGGCGGATGCTCTGGTCGCGGCGGTCGCGCGGGAGTTCGGCGCGGTGCTCGTCACGGATAATGTAAAGGACTTTCCGCAGACCGATCTGCAGGTGGTCTCCTGGCGGCAGTAGGGTGATCGCGGATGCGCCGTCGCGGCGTCCGCAGCGCCGGTCAACAGCGAAAGACGGCGCCACGTCGTTCGGGTCGGATCGCCCGGATTGGCCGGCGTGTGGCAGCGGAAGCAAACATGGACCAAGTCACGAAACCAGGGCAGATCGTCATCTTGAACGGCGCTCCACGTTCGGGGAAGTCGAGCATCGTGGCCGTCATTCAGGAGACGTTCCCCGGCCCGTGGCTGAACCTCGGTGTGGATACGTTCATGGGACATATCATGCCGAAGCGCTGCAGCCCTGGAATCGGCCTGCGCCCCGGAGGCGAGCGCCCGGAGCTTGAACCCCTCATTCAGGTCTTTTTCGCGGCGCTGTATGAATCAATCGCTGCGCACAGCCGGCTCGGCCTGAACGTCGCGGCCGATTTCGGCCACCACGACGCCTACGCCAGACCCTTGAACATCCTCGCGGATAGCGCAAAGAGACTCACCGGGCTGCCTGTGCTGTTCGTCGGCGTGCGCTGTCCCATCGAGGTGATCATGGCGCGGCGCGACGCGGGCCAGCCCGGACGAGAAGGGAAATACCTCACCAGCTCGGCAGCCGAAGCCGTACCCACCCCGATCCGCTTGTGGCAGCGCGAAGTTCACCGCCCCGGTATCTATGATCTTGAGGTCGACACCTCGTTGCTCAGCCCGGCCGAATGTGCCGAGCTGATCCGCAGACGGCTCGAAGCCGGCCCCGAACCGACGGCGTTCCGGCGCCTCGCCGAGCGCTTCGCCGTGTGACGCGCGACATCGGGAATCTGCAGCGAACGCGCTGCCCCCTCCTGCTTTCCCGATCTTTGCAGCATCTTTGTTCCTTTCGTCACAATCGTTGCCGCGCCTTTGCGTCCGCCGCGCTAGCGTGAGCAAGGGACGGTGTCCGCGACCCGGCGCGGCAAGAGCGTCCCGCTCACGGGAGGCGCGACGATGGCGTCGAACGCACCTGTCCAGCCGGCGACGCGGCCTGAACCGTTTGCACGGCCACCCCGCTGCGGCGGAGAACTGGTGGCTGGCCGGCACAGCGGCTGGTACATCCGCCGTCGTATCAGCAACGACACGCCGACCGAGCAGGCGGATTCGTCCGACGCGGCGCCGGCAGCGCCAGGAGCGCCGTGCTGATGACAACGATTGCTACGCCTTCTCCCATTTCGGTCGCTGTGCAACAGCCCGAGCCACCTGATCGCGTGCAGTTGTCCGATCACCGAGCGTTCGAGCGTCGCGTCGCCCCGACGGCGGACGGTGTCTCGCTTACCTTCGCCGAACGCGGCGGCCACGGCATCGCCGTCATCAGCCCGCTCAGCTACGGCACTACGCTCGCGGGGCTGGAGCATGCCTTCGGCCAGAGCGCCTTTCTCAATGCCCTGGGCGCCGGACACCAGCTCGTGCTCTACGACCAGCGCGGCGCGGGCGGCTCCATCGACGCCGACCTGCAGAGCTGGGAGCGCCGCGCGGCCGATCTCTGGGCCGTGGCCGACGCGGCCGGTGTCGAACGCGCCGTACTGTACGGCGTGTTCGACGCGGGGCACACGATCGCCCAGGCGGCGGCCCTGCAACCCGGCCGCGTGCTCGGCCTGATCTTCAACCGCGTGCCGCTCTCGTTTGACGGCCAGCCGGGCGATGCATCAGCCGTGCAGGCCGCCGAACTGGACGGCTGGTTCCGGCGCGGCGCCAACGCGCCATGCGGCGATCCGCTGACGCTGATGGCCGCCTTCGGCATCAACGAGGCCGATGCGGCCGAACTAATTCACGCCTGGCAGCCGACGATCACGCCGGAAGCGCTCGCCGCGCAGGAGGCGCTGTTCCGCGCCGCGAATCTGCGCGGGCTGCTGCCCGTCTTGACAGCGCCGGCCATGTTCATCGCACCGAACCGGCGGCCGGCCATCCAGCGCTGGGCCGAGGCGGGCGCCGCACTGTTGCCCTCCGCCCGCCTCGTGCGGCCCGAGAATGCGGGCGAAACGCTCGGCGCCATGCATGCCTTCCTGACCGTTGTCGGCGCGGAAACGGGCCGTATGGGCAGCCGTCTGCCCGCGGCGCTCAGCGACACGCTCAGCGACAGCCGCCGCTCCGTGGGCGCTCTGCGCCGCATCATCGTGCCGGTCGATCCCAACGTCGCCTCTGGCCGCGCCGTGGAGCTGGCCTGCCGGCTGGGCGAGGCGCAGAAGGCGGAGATCGTGCTGGTTCACGTGGTCAGCGTGCCGCACCTGCTGCCGCTCGACCATCCGCTGCCCGAGGCCACACGCCGCGGCGAGCGGGCGCTGACGCTGGGGCATGTGATCGCCGCCGAGCACGGCCTGCCCTGCCGCACGCGGCTGATGCAGGAGCGTTCCGTTGCGGCCAGCATCGTGCGCCTGGCGCAGCACGAGCGCGCTGACCTGATCGTGATGGCACTGGCAGACCAGGCGCCGGGCGAAGAAGACCGCATCAGCAAGACGGCGCAGGAGGTGCTGCGCCGCGCGCCGTGCGAAGTGCTGATCGACCGGAGAACCGGCAGATGACCACTCGCATCCTGCGTCATCCCTTCGGCCGGCCGCTGCGCCGCGCCGATCTCCCCCACCAGGTGATCGCCAAGAAGTACGCGCTTCCGGTCTTCGCCAGCGACGCGCTTTCGTCTGTGGCCTACGCCACGGAGGAGATCCTCAAAGTCCTGGCGCTGGCGGGGCTCGCCTACTTCTCGGACAGCATCTGGATCGCCGGCATCATCACGCTGATGCTGGTGGTGCTGCTGTTCAGCTACCGGCAGACGATCTTCGCCTACCCCAACGGCGGCGGCGCCTATATCGTGGCACGCGACAACCTGGGCGAGGGGATCGCGCAGGTGGCGGGCTGCTCGCTCTTGATCGACTACGTGCTGACCGTCTCGGTCAGCATCGCCGCGGGTGTGGCGAATTTCGCCAGCGGCGTGCACCAGTTCTTTCCCGGCGTGCCGAACTGGGGCGCGCCGGCGCGCACTATCGTCTCGCTCGGCGTGCTCGCCTTCATGTGGTATGTGAACAAGCGCGGCGTTAAGGAGTCGGGCCGCGCCTTCGCTGTGCCGACCTACTTCTTTCTCGCCAGCATCTTCGTGATGCTGGCCGTAGGCTTCACGAAGTATCTCAGCGGCAATTTGCACAGCGTCGACCCGAAGAGCGTGAGCGATATCATCCAGGTTGATCGCAGCCTGACGATCTTCCTGCTGCTGCGCGCCTTCGCCAGCGGCAGCACGGCCGTGACCGGCGTCGAGGCGATCAGCAACGGCATCACGGCCTTCAAAGAGCCCAGGTCAAAGAACGCCGCCACGACGATGGCCTGGATGTGCGGCCTGCTGGGCGTGATGTTCCTTGGCATCACCAAGCTGGCGCTGGCGGCGCACGCGCAGGCGAGCAGCAGCGAGACGGTGATCTCGCAGCTCGGCCGCACCGTGTTCAGCTCCGGCTCGCCCTTCTACGTCGCGGTGATCTTCGGCACGGCGGCGGTGCTGGTGATGGCGGCGAACACCTCGTTTGCCGACTTCCCCCGGCTGGCGGCGCTGCACGCCGGCGACGGCTTCCTGCCGCGCTGGCTCACCGACCGCGACAACCGCCTCGTCTACGGCATCGGCATCACCGTGCTCTCGCTCGCCTCGGGCCTGTTGATCGCGGTCTTTCACGCCGATGTCGATCTGCTGATTCCGCTGTACGCGATCGGCGTGTTTCTCTCGTTCACGATCAGCCAGGCGGGCATGGTCGTGCGCTGGCGCAAGACGTCCAAACTGCAGCCCGGCGAGGAAGTGCCGAGTTATTCGCCGGAGGGCGTGCTGGTGACCACGCTGCGCCACGACCGCCACTGGCGGCTGAAGCAGGCGCTCAACGGCTTCGGCTGCGCGATGACGGCGGTCGTCACGGTCGTCTTCGGCTTCGCCAAGTTCACCGAGGGCGCCTGGATCGTCGTGATCCTGGTGCCGGCGTTGACGTTCGTTTTCTTCCGCATCCACCGTCATTACAAAGCGGTAAAGCACGAGCTGGACGTGGACCCGGAAGAGACGGACAAGTTCCTGAACGCCTCCTCGCGCAAGCTGATGCTGCTGGCGGTGAACGACCTTTCGCGCCATACGCTGCCGGCGCTGCGCGACCTCTTGCAGGCCGGCGGACCCGGCCTCGTGCGCCAGGCGATCCACGTCGAGACGAACGAGCACGACGCGGCCGAACTGGCGCGGCAGTGGGAAGAGCAGCACTTGGAAGAGCGCGGCGTGCCGCTGGTCGTGCTGCCCAGCGCCTTCGGCGGCGGCGATGTGGTGGGCGACCTGGTGAGCTACGTGCGCGGCGTGCTGGCGGCGGACCCGGAGATCCGGGTAGAAGTGCTGATTCCGGAATGGTCGAGCGGCGGCTCGCTCTGGACCTGGCTGGCGGCACGCGGGCTGCACCACCTCACCGGCTCGCGCCTCAAGCTCGCCTTTCTGGGCCAGAGCCGCGTGACCGTGACGAACCACCGCTACGTACTGCGCAAGGCGGCGTGAGCCGGTGAGGCGGCTCGGGCGCTGCCGGTCAGCCGGCCGGGCGCTTCGCCCTGTACGCCGCCAGCAACAGATCGCGCTGCGGTGCGGGCAAGTATTTGACCGCCTCGCGCAACGTCACGCCGGAAGCGCGCTGCGTGCGCGGCGCCAGCCAGGCGAAGACCAGCTCCGGCCGTTTCTTCGCCGTCTCGCGCAGCACCCAGCCGATCGCCTTCCTGATAAAGAACTCGCGCTCCTCCAGCAGCGCGTCGGCGTAGCGGGCGAAGCGCGCGAAGTCACCGGCACCACGGCGCAGCGGCGTGAGCAGGGCCAACAGCGCCGCCCGCCGCAACCAGAAGTCCGGATCAACTGCCCAGCGGTCGAGCGTGGCGTTCAACTGCGGAAAGCGCTGCACGAGGCAGCCGGCGACGTGCTCGGCCAGGCCATTGACCAGTGCCCAGGTCTTTGACTCGCGCAGCAGCCGCTCAACCAGCGCCATGTCCGCCGCTTCGAGCAGCGCGCCGCGAAAATCGAGCGCCTCATACGCCGCCATGCGCTGCTCGTGGACCGGCTCCTTCCACAACGTCTCGACCAGCGCGAGCAACGCCGCGCGGTCGAAATCAGGCTCCTGCTTCAGCGCATCGCGCACGATGCGGCGCGTTACCCGGACCGTGACGCCGTAGAAATCGAGATCGCTCTTGAGATACGCCTTCTCACTGATCGCGCGCTCGGCCGTGCCTGCCGCACGCAACTCGGCCGCGATCCGCCCCGCCAACGCCTCCGCACTCATCCCCACTATTCCCTATTCCCTAACCCCTGATCCCTAACCCCTACGTGGTGAAGAACTGCCGGTCGCCCGCGTCGCCGAGGCCGGGCAGGATGTAGCTGTGCTCGTCGAGGCCGTCGTCGATCGCGGCGAGGTGGATCGGCACGTCGGGGAAGGCGCGCTGCACGGCGGCCACGCCTTCGGGCGCGGCGATCAGGCCGATGAACTTGATCTGCCTGATGCCTGCCTCGCGCAACACCGAAATCGCCGCCACGGCCGAGCCGCCGGTGGCGAGCATGGGATCGAGCACGAGCGCGAGGTCGAACTGCGGCGGGCGCGGCAGTCTGTTGTAGTAGGCGACGGGCTGCAGCGTTTCGTGGTCGCGGTACATGCCCAGGTGCCAGACCTGCGCCAGCGGCACCATCTGCAAGACGCCGTCCGCCATGCTGATGCCGGCGCGCAGGATCGGCACCAGGCCGATGCGGTCGGCAAGCTGCTGGCCGGTGGCCGCCTGCATCGGCGTTTCGATCTGCACGTCGCAGAGGCGGGCGTCGGCCAGCGCCTCGTAGGCCAGCAGCCACGACAGCTCGCGAATCAGTTCGCGAAACAGCTTCGGCTCGGTTTCCCTGCGCCGCAGCGTGGTCAGCTTGTCGCGCACCAGCGGATGCGCCGAGGCGAAGACGCCGCCGGGCGGACGAGACATCGAAGACTTCCCATGCAACAGTCGAAGCAGCGGCCTGGAGCGATTATACGAGCGATACGCGTGCCGTTAGCGTTTCAGCGTCCAATTCCTTGACTCTGTGCGAGACTGTTGATACCCTCAGGCCCGAAGCGCGCGCAGCAGGTGTGCGGTAGCTTGCCTGTTTTCGGGGTGCCAGCACGTACGCGAAGCACCTGTGAAACGGGCGGGCGGCGAGGACGCGGTCGCTGCCGGGCGCTCGCGGCGAAGCAGGAGCGGTCTGGCGGCCGGACCGCGATCAGGCTTCGCCCGGGTGGCGCAACGGCAGCGCAACCGATTTGTAATCGGTAGGTTAGGGGTTCGAATCCCCTCTCGGGCTCCGAACCGCATCGCCGCGGCGCAGCGCGAGCCGGGGAATCAGCCGCTGCCCGCGTCCTTTTCGTATGCTTCGTACTCTGGCACCTGCTGTTCGACGCCCGCGACCGCCCTCATAGCTCAGCCGGCAGAGCGCGTTCTTGGTAAGAACGAGGTCTCCAGTTCGAATCTGGATGAGGGCTCCAGCGCGTTCCGGCGTGGCGCAGATCCCTGGCAGGGCATACTCTCAATCAGCACTGGCCGCCGTTCCGTGAGGAGGACATTCAGGTCATGGCGAAGGTGAAATATGCACGGACGAAGCCGCATGTGAACGTGGGCACGATCGGGCACGTGGACCACGGCAAGACCACGCTGACGGCGGCGATTACCAAAGTGCTCGCCCTGCGCGGCGAGGCGCAGTTCCGCAGCTTTGACTCCA
>Ga0207416_1002729_pt1 | contig 18343 bp, 14 predicted proteins | sample PaiPotPPM11metaG_FD_184107 | JGI IMG/M metagenome (GOLD analysis project Ga0207416, IMG submission 184107) | Iron sulfur acid spring bacterial and archeal communities from Banff, Canada, to study Microbial Dark Matter (Phase II) - Paint Pots PPM... ...
CGGCGGAGCGGTGAGCATGGTCGCCATCATCGTTCTGGGAAGCGCTTCCGTATAGATCAGCGGAATGAGGATCAGGATGCCTACGAGGACGGCTTGGATAACCAGTGAAAGCACGACGGTCCAAGGCTTGTTCGTTCGTTTCGTCTTACCTGACAGCACCATATCTTCAAACATGGATCCTACCTCCTCCCGGCAGGAGCGAGACGCCCTGGGGCACCTTCACTTCCGCGGGGTTTGTTTCCGGCTGCGGGTCCGGTGCCTGCCACAACACCGTGGCCGCCGCGCCAATGATTCCAGGCGACGACCAGCGGTGCAGCAATACCAAAGCTAGAGTACGTTCCTACCACAATCCCCACCACCAGAGCAAAGGAGAAAGCACGAAGCACCTGGCCGCCCATCAGGAACAAGACGAGCACGGTGAGGAAAGTCAATCCACTGGTTAGTATTGTTCGGGAGAGAGTCTGATTGATGGACGTGTTCACAACCTCAGGAAACGGCTGGCGTCGCAGCAAACGATTGTTCTCCCGGATGCGGTCGAAAATGACGATGGTATCGTTCATCGAATATCCAACCAGTGTAAGAAGCGCCGCGATGACCGTGAGCGATATCTCGAAATGCAGCAGCGAGAAAAAACCCAGAGTGATCAAAACGTCGTGAAACACCGCCAAGACCGCGGCCGCCCCGTAAACCAACTCGAATCGAAAGGCAATATATACCAGCATGCCTCCCAAAGCATAGAGGGTAACGTAGATTGCCTGGCGGCGAAGCTCGCCGCCGACTTTGGGTCCGACGATCTCCACGCTGCGGATGGCGAAGGAGCCCAGTGCGTAGTTTCCTTTCAACACGGAAAGCACGGTAGGAGTGACGCCATCGACTTTCGAGAGGTCATCGAAATTCGTGAGCACACCTTTGCTGTTCGTGTCGCGATAATCCAGGATCTTCTTAGCAAGCTGCTGGTAGCGGTCTCCGGCGTTCGTCGAGAGTAGAAGGGGATCGCGTTGCGTAAGAAAGGCGGCCAGCGTCGAGGGCGTTGCGGCGTTGAAATCGGGCTTGGAAGAGTTTTGTACTCCGTAGATCGCGTTCAGCGCATTGAGGATGCGCGTCTTGCTGGTCTCTCCGGCTTCCTCGCCTTGCCCCTTTTGTCCGACGAAGATGAGCACCTCGTTCGAGTTGGAGCTGGCGATATCACTGATGCTTTGGATTTCACTGCTGCCGAGGCCTTGCGCCGATAAGCCACTGCGGAGCTTTTCTATATTGGGGGGCTGGGCGAAGCGGACATCCACGTTTGTGCCGCCCTTGAAATCAATGCTGTAGGGCAATCCGCCGCCGGCAGGGCCGCCTTTAAGGAAGACGGAAGTCCAACCGGCAATCAGCAAAACAGCGCTAAGAGCATAGAAGTACTTGGCTTTGCCCATCCAGTCGATGTTGGGCGTTTTGAATAGCTCGATCATGCGGCTTTTGCTTCCCTTCCTTAGACTCCAGCGTCCGCAGGTTTGTTCCCACAGGCTCCCTGCCCAGCTTGGGAGGCGGCGCTGAAGATGGCTACCACTCGTTCGTTTCGTTCTGGCAAATCTTTGGCCCTATACGTTCTAGTACAGCCTAGATGCTCAACTCGCTCTGCCGGTCCATCTTGGACAGGTGATACTGGAAAATCGTCTTGGACACGTAGATCGCTGTGAACACGTTGGCAATCAAACCAATCGTCAGTGTAATTGCGAAACCTTTAATAGGCCCGCTGCCGAATAGAAACAGGAAGAAAGCTGAGACGATCGTCGTGACGTGGGTGTCAATAATGGTCAGGAAGGCTTTCTCGAAGCCGGCGTCCACTGCGGAGGCTGCCGACTTGCCATTGCGTAATTCTTCGCGAATGCGCTCGAAAACAAGCACGTTGGAATCCACGCCCATACCGATGGTCAGGATTACGCCGGCAATGCCAGGCAGGGTAAGCACCGCACCGAAGAAAGCCAAAGCCGCAAGCAGGATGATCAGGTTTAGGATGAGCGCGAGAACCGCGTTGACACCAGAAACGCGGTAGTAGATCAGCATGAAGAGCATCACGACTACCAAGCTCAAAATGGAAGCTTGCACGCCGTGGCGGATCGAGTCGGCGCCCAGCGACGGTCCAACCGTGTGTTCTGCGAGATACTTTATGGATGCCGGAAGCGCTCCCGCCCGCAGGACGAGCGCCAAATCATGCGAGGATTCCTGAGTGAAATTGCCCTCAATCATCCCGGAATCATTGATCCGGCCGTTGATGACCGGTGCCGTGAATACACGATGATCCAGGACAACGGCCATCTGGTGGCCGATGTTTTGCTGCGTGAACGGACCGAATCGGCTGGCTGCTTCCGACGAAAGCGTAAAGTCCACCACCCACTGGCCAGGGTTATTCGCGTTGCGATTTTCCGTGGCGCTGCGCAGGTCGCGGCCCGTGATCGCGGCCCCGCGGCTCAGGATGTACCAGCCTTCCCCTTGCGGCGGGCCAGCAGCCCCGTTGGATTCCACGCGGCCTGGAACAAGCTCGCTGCCTGGAGGCAATACGCCGCCGTGTTTGCTCAATGCGTCGGCCTCTGAAGTGTACACAACAGGATCTTCGACAAGCCTGAACTCCAGTTGGCCGCCCTCTTGAATAACCGTTTTCACCCGCGAAGGATCGCCTTCGCCGGGGAGTTGCACAAGGATCTCGTTGCTATTGGCGCCGCCCCGCAACTGAATCGTCGGCTCGGTCAACCCAAGCGCGTTGACGCGCCGGTCGATGGTCTCGAGCGTCTGCGTCATCGTCGTTTCCTGAATCTGAGCGACGGCGCCCGCCCTCATCGTCAACGTATAGCCGGTCGGATCGCCCGCAGCCGGCGCCATATCCCACACGTTGCCGAATTGCTGGCTGACGTAGTCGCGAAATTCCGCGAGCCGCGTGGGATCCACGTTGCGCACCAGGATATGCGTGTCATCGACGCGGCGAACTTCGTCGTAGCTGATGCTCTTGCCGCGCAGCCAGGTGGTCACCCGCTCGACCATCTGGTCCGTTTCCTGGGCGATGGCCTCCTGCACTTGCACCTGAATCACAAGCTGTGTGCCGCCCTGGAGATCCAGCCCGAGCTTGATCTGGTGAGAGAAATTATCTTTCAACTGCGTCACGGACGTCGGAAACGTGGGGAGTCCGATAAGGCCGTAAATGCAGCCGACAATGACGAGAACGATGAAAACCGCTTTCCACTTCAGATTAGGGTTCATGGTCAGAGAGTTGAGCGCGCGATCCGGCCGCTGGCGGGGTTATTTCGCATCTTCCGATGCCTCCACCTGGGCAATCGCCGAACGCGCGATGCGTATTTTTACCTGCTCGGCGATTTTGAGGATGACCGTATCGCCGTCAATGCCATTGATGGTTCCGTAGATGCCGCTGTTGGTGACTACTTTGTCGCCGGATTTGAGCGCCGCGATCATCGCCTGGGTCTTTTTGCGTTGCCGCTGCTGGGGCAGAATCAGCATCACGTAGAAGATGGCCATCACCACGATCATCATCACCAGCGGATTGCCCAAGTAGCTGGCCGGACCTGAAGCTTGAAACAATATCGCCGCTAACGTCATCAAGTAGCGCTCCATTCCTTTCGCGAAACTCACGCCGGCCCAGCACCACAGAAGATGGAATCAGCCCGGCGGGCTCCACTTCCCCGCTCTCACAGCCCGCCGGATTCTCTGCTCGTGTTGCCGCGCAGGTCACCCCGACCCGGTCGGGGCGCACTTGAAGAATCTCGGACGCTATTCCGGTCCACCGTTCAGGCCGGGCCTACAGCATAGCGCGCGTGCATCTCAGATGAGAAATTCGCTAGGTTCCCAAACCCGATAGCCTCGCGGATTTGCCTCATTAAGTCAAGGTAAAAGTGGACATTGTGGTGGGTGGCCAGAATCGCCGCGGTCAGTTCTCCGGCAGCGAAAAGATGACGAAGATACGCGCGCGTGTAGCGCCGGCAAACGGAGCACGAACAGTTCGGATCGGGAGGCCTTTGGTCCTGCGCGTAACGAGCGTTTTTGATGAGCACTCGGCCTTCGCTGGTATAAAGGCAGGCGTGGCGCGCCGCGCGGGTCGGCAGCACGCAGTCCATCATGTCGATGCCCAGCGCCACGTAGTCGGCGATCTGCTCGGGCTTGCCGACGCCCATCAAGTAGCGCGGGCGCTCGCGCGGCAAGAGCGCCGTCGCTTCGCCGGTCATCTCGCAAGTCACTGCGTGCGGTTCGCCGACGGCAAGTCCTCCGACGGCGTAACCAGGAAAATCCAATTCGACAAGTTGCTGTGTACTCGCGCGTCGCAGATCGGCGAATGTGGCTCCCTGCACGATGCCGAATTGCCATTGCGCAAGCTCGCCGTTGCGGCTGGCTTGTTCCAGGAAATACGTTCGCGCGCGCGAAGCCCATTTTGTGGTGCGCTTCATGGCAGATTCTGCTTTGTCGAGTGGCGCGGGAGTCTCAATGCACTCATCCAGGACCATGGCGATGTCCGAACCGAGCGCGAGCTGAATCTCGGCGGCTTTTTCCGGCGTGAGCATGTGCTCCGAGCCGTCCAGGTGCGAACGAAACGTCACGCCTTCGTCGGTCACTTTGCGCAACTCGGAAAGACTGAACACCTGGAAGCCGCCGGAGTCCGTGAGAATCGCGTGCGGCCAGGACATGAACTTATGCAGCCCGCCGAGTTTGCGCACGGCTTCGTGGCCGGGGCGCAAGTACAAATGATAGGTGTTGGCCAGAATGATTTCGGCGCCCAGCTCTTCAAGCGCTTCGTTGCGCAGGCACTTCACGGTAGCCTGCGTGCCCACGGGCATGAAGAACGGTGTCTGCACCGCGCCGTGCGGCGTGTTCAAAACGCCGCGGCGCGCGCCAGTCGGGTCGGTCTTTGCTACTTCAAATGAAAAACTCACCCTGCGAGTGTATCAGGAGAAGATGAACGCCCAGCCCATCCGCAGCACAACCCACACCGCCCACACGCTGAATGCAATCGCGTAGGTCTTGCTCCCCTTCAGTTTCTTTGGGTTCGTCGCCGCGAATCCGATGGCCAGCAGGATCAGCGTCCAGATGGTAAAAACGTCAAACGATTTGCAGAGCGCAACCAGCCATTTCGCCGAATCATCCGGGAGAAATGCGGCAAGATTTGTGGCCACCGGATTTTCCAGGTCGATTGTCCCCGGCGCTTTAAGATAGATGACCAGCAAGAAAAGAGGGCTGCTGACAAGTCCGGTCATAAATGCATGCGAGGTGATGGCCATTGCAGTGCCAAAGGTCGTGCTTATTCCCCCGAGCAGACTGTAAGCTCCCCACATAACGAGGGCTATGATGAGCGCACCGAGAATCGGACCCAGGACGCCGATGGCGTAAGTCGAGATAGGAGCGAATTTAGCTCCCGCGTCGATACGCTGCTCCTTCTGCTCGGGCGAGAGCTGCGAAGCCTGTGGGCTCTTATCTATCTGCTGGCCTATGAAATCTCGCCAGTTCACCCGCTGATTCAAGCCAAAACTGACAGCAATGCTGAGAAGCGTCAGCAGCGCTATAGGTACGAGCCACCCTGGCTTTCTGACGATGTCTTCAAAAGTCTTCTGCGGGGAAAATAAGACGCCGAAGACTCGGCTGATCGCGCTCATATGGGACTGCGGCTCAGGTGCAGCCGGGGGAACGGCGGTTGTCGTTGCCATGGAAGAATCCTCCACCACGAGGTTGGGGAAAGCTCTCTGTTAAGGCATTACGCAGGGGGCCATCCAAAGATTTCAATGGTCGGATTCTAGCTTAATCGGGCTTGCGTTGTCAGGTATGGAAAGCAGACTTCACGCTCAGGACTGCCCGGATTTGGGTGCTGTCCTAACCTGCCCTCCTTTGGTGCTGCAACAACCCCGCCAGAATGTCAGAGGTCTTACGTGATCTGACTTTTGGGCATTTTCCCGTTGACAAACTGTTACTCCTAGCGTATAGTAGTCCTTGGGTAACGTTGTGCCTTTACCTGGGAACGCCAATCTCCTGATTGGCGTTTTTGCTTTCTGGCGCCTGCTCTTGCGGCCTAACTCTTTTATCCGCAATACTTACGAAACACACCCCATTTTGCACAACTTTAGTGCAAATTAGTGCAAGCAAGTTATTTAGAATCAACACTTGCATAAACGCATGAGAACAAGGCACTTTATCTATCTTTAGAATGAACACTTACGCAAAAGCCTAGGGGGGAGGGGCCGGTTATTGGGTTAACTGCGGGCCCAGATTCCAATGCCGCCTCTTAAGTTGTCCGAAACTAGGACATTGCCCGAACTCGGGAGCAGCTTCCCGCGCCGCAACAACTCCGCCACTCATCGGGAAGGCAATGCGGGGACGGCGGCCAGCAGCTCCCGCGTATACGCGTGCGTAGGTTGGTGAAGAACTTGCCGGGCAGAGCCTGCCTCCACAAACTTGCCCGCGCGCATCACCGCAATGCGCGTCGCGACCTGCGCAACCACCGGCAGGCTGTGCGAGATGAAAATGTACGTCAGCCCGAATTCGCTTTGCAGCTCCTGAAGCAGCAACAAGACCTGCGCGCCCACGGAAACGTCCAGCGCGGAAACGGGTTCGTCCGCCACAACGAGTTTTGGTCGTAGGATCAACGCCCGCGCAATACCGATTCGCTGGCGCTGCCCGCCGGAAAATTCGTGCGGATAGCGCCTTAGGGCATCCGCGGCAAGCCCGACGCGCTGTAGCATCGCCGCAGTGCGCTCCTGTTTCTCGGTTTTGTTCAGTTCCGGATGATGAATCGCCAGCGGCTCGCCCACCATCTCTCCGACGCGCATTCTTGGATCGAGCGAAGCGAATGGATCCTGAAAGACCATCTGCATTTGTCGCCGCTCGGCGCGAAGCGCTGCGCCTTGCAAAGCCAGCAGATTTTTTCCATCAAAGCGAAGTTCGCCGGAGTCGGGTTCGACAAGCCGCAGAAGCATCCGCGCCAGGGTCGTTTTTCCGCAGCCGCTTTCCCCGACCACGGCGAAAGTTTCGCCGCGCTGAACCGCCAGGCTCACGCCGTCAACCGCCGTGAACCGCGGCCCTTCCGTTTCGCTCGAAAACGTGCCGCCGCCACGGCGGTAGGATTTTTTTAGCTCGCGCGCTTCGAGAAGAATCTCGCCGTTCTTCGCGGTCCCGTTGTTCGCAGTCGTTGATCCCGTCTGATGGCTCGACATATTAGTTGTTACACCAAAACGCAGCGCGCCGTGTGATTTGCGTCAGCGGCTCGAAGCTCAGGGACGGCAACCGTGCACTCGCTTCGGCGCACCGAGCACCGCGGCTCAAACGCGCAGCCGGGCGGCAGCACCGTCAATTGCGGAACCGAACCGGGAATCGGCAACAGCTTGCCGCGTTCGATCGTGGGCGAGGCCTTCAGCAAACCTTGCGTATAGGGATGGCGCGGCGCGGCGAGCACTGCTCGCGCAGGTCCTTCCTCGATAATGCGCCCCGCGTACATCACGGCCACGCGATCCGCGACTTGTGCAACCACGCCGAGATCGTGCGTGATGAAGAGCAAACCAAGCCGCAGTTCGCGACGAAGAAGATCGAGCAAATCCAGAATTTGCTTTTGCACGGTGACGTCCAGCGCAGTCGTCGGCTCGTCGGCAATCAAAAGCCGCGGCCCTGCGGCCAACGCCATTGCAATCATCGCGCGCTGCCGCAAACCTCCAGAAAGCTGATGAGGAAATTGCTCCGCGCGAGCCTCAGGCTCGGGGATTGCCGCGCGGCGCAACGCTTCCGCCGCCCGGCGCTTCACATCGCCCGCGGCACGTCCCGATTCGTGCGCCCGAATCGCTTCTTCGATTTGAGCGCCGATGCGCATCACCGGATTCAGCGAAGTCATCGGCTCCTGAAACACCATCGCGATTTCCCCGCCGCGCACCGCGCGCCACTCGCGTTCGTTCATCGTAACCAAATTCGTCCGTGCGCCGACCATTGATCCGCCGTCGCTCTTTTCCTTTACTTCCTTTACCTCCTTTACCTCTTCATCCAGCCACGCCTCTCCCTTCACTCTCGCTCCCGGCGGCAGCAATCCCATCAATGCCAAGGCCAGCATCGTCTTCCCGCTGCCCGATTCGCCAACCAACCCAAGCGATTCGCCCGCATCAATGCGCAGAGACACCTCGTTGACAGGCCGCACCCAACCCGCCGGTGTCGGCAACTCGACAGTCACCCCCCGCACGTCCAACAAAGATGCCATGCAGTTATCTTAGTGCTGTACTTAGGAACTCCAAACGCGAAACTCCACTCATGTGTCTTGTGCACAAGGCAACGGGAATTTATCGCTTGCCGGGAGGAACGCGATAGTAAGCTAAAATGCCGCATGGCAACGGCCGCAACAACTCCTGTCGACTGGAAGCTGATCTGGGCGCAGCGCGGCTTCCGCTATTTCTTTGTGGCCATGTTCGTGTCGCTCTTCGGCAGCGGCATGAACTTCGTGGGCGTGAGCTGGTACATCATGGCGGCCACGCATTCCACCGTCAAAGTCAGTCTGCAGGTTATCGTCGTCACGCTGCCTGGTCTCTTCATTCCCTTCCTCGGCGGCGTGCTTATCGACCGCTTTGACCGCCGCTATCTCGGTGTTTTCCTCGATTTAGTCCGTGGCTTTTTCGTCCTCGCCACCGCCTATGTCGCGTGGAGCGGCGATCTCCATCTCTGGCATCTCTACGCCATGACGCTGATCACCGGCACCGGCTCCGCGATGTACTGGGCCACTGTCAACGCGCTCGTGCAGGAAGTGATTCCAGCAAGCCAGTTCACCGGCGCAAACGCTGCCGTGCTCATCGGCGTGCAAAGCGGCATGCTGCTCGCCGGCGCGTTCGTCGGCTTCCTCTACGACCGCGCCGGCATCGCGGGCATTCTTTGCATCGACGGCCTTACCTATTTCGTCTCCGCGTTTTGTCTTTACAGTATCCGCAGCGGCTACGTCTCGCCGCGCGACCATCTGAAATATCCCCGCGAATATTCCGAAGCGACCGAAGCCACCGCGGAAGCCCTCGAGTCCGGCGAAAATCCCGAAATCGCCGAAGCCGGCCTCTCGCTCGCCGTCTATTCCGATCTCAAGGAAGGCTTCGCCTACCTCAAGCAACAACCGCTCGTCCGTTCGCTGGGAATTACACACTCGATCATGATGGCCGGCGTGGTCAGCGCCAACGTCGTCCTCGTGGCCCTCGTGAACGACATTCTGCATGCCGGAGCCCGCGGCCTCGGCTTTCTCGAAGCCGGCTGGGCCGTCGGCGCCATCACCGGCGGGCTCATCGCCAGCCAGCTTCGCAGCTCGTGGCGCATGCCGCTCTACGTCGCGGCTTGCGCCGTGCTTGCTGTCGGCCACATGGCCACCCCGTTCGTCGCGTTTCTCACCGGTGCCGTTACCTTGCAAGCCCTTTTCGGGCTTTGCCGCTCCATTGGCGGTGTCACGGCCCAGTCCGGACTCATGGCCATCGTTCCGCGCCATTTCATGGGCCGCACACAATCCGCCATGGCCATCCTCACGACGGTCGTGCAGCTCTTCATGAGTTTTGCTCTCGGGATGATCGCGGAGAGCGCCGGCCTGGTTGCAGGCTATGCTCTGCTTGCCCTGCTTTACGCTGGCGCAACGCTCTCCGCTTCCCGCGCCCGCCAGCTCATGCGTTAAGCTTCCCTGGCAGCTTTTTGAGCGCGGGCGGCCATTATGGAAATCTCGGAGCAATAGACATAGCGGCAATTCTTCCAGTCTGCGCCGCAATCTCCGGCTTACTTTTTTATGCGAGATTCAAGCCGGTTTCGCGACGGGGGCTGCCGCAACGGCCGGTGGCGTAACATGGTCCTGGCCCAACAAGTCCACCGCAGCTTGGTTTAGCTTTGCGCGCAACTGATAGCGCTCGTTTGCGCGGGTGATATATCTCACCGCGATTTCGACGCCGCCGGCGACCGGCTTCACATTGATGGCCGGCGCTGCGGTTAATGTGTGCTCCGTATCGCGCGAGCGCGCCACTCCCTGCCATTCCTTCTCTGCCTGTTCCGCCGTCTCCGCCGTCGCTTCCAACACTTTCTTCTGGATGGCATCGACGATGGGATAAGGATCGCGCCCGGTAGGCACCACCACTTGCAACTCGTCCCACAGCCACTGGCCGGAAGTCGAGAAATTGAAATAATGGCCTTCGATCGCGAAACTATTCGTAAAAGTCACGCGCCGGCCCGTGGGATGGCCCGAGTCCGTCCAATTGCCGGTTTCAAGCAGGACCGTGTGAAACATCCCCAGCTCGACGACCTCGCCAGTCACTCCGTTTATCTCCACCCAATCGCCCAGCCGAATTCCATTCTTTCCCATGAGCACAAACCAGCCCAGGAACCCCACGATGAAATCCTTCAGCGCAACGGTCAGCCCCGCGCCTGCTAATCCAAGGAAGGTGCCTAACTGCCCCGGCGGCCCGAAAATTACGAGCAAGATGAGCAGCACCGCAAGCACCTGGATGGCAACGCGGGTTACAGTTCGTAAGGTCCCCACCTGCCGGCGATCCAGCGCAGTCCGCCCGAGTAGCTTTTCGAGCCAGCTGTCGAAAAAGACGCCTATCAGCAGAATGCCGAAAATAATGATGAAACCGATCAGTGCGCGGTGAAGCACGGCCTTCTGTCTTCCCTCGACAACTCCGATCCACTTGCCGTAGTTATCGGCGAGCTGTTTCTGGTCGTCGATCCTCTTGTCGAACGACGCCAGGGTCTTCTGTTGCGCGGAACGCCGCATGGTCTCCTTGACTAGCGCTGCGGACTCTTCGTGGGTCAGCTGTGCCGGAGCCGGACCGTTCGCAGAAGCCTGATTTGTGTTTGCTTGACCGCCGGCTGGCGAGGCGCTTTTTTTTCCAGAATTGAGCTCCGCTTCGAGCGCATTATGTCTCGCCGAAAGCGCAGCAGCCCTCGATTCCGCTGCTTGTTTCGCTTGCCACAAGAGTAGCTGCTTTTGATGGAGCGTCAGCCATTGCTCGAACCGGTGTATCAGTCCCGGCTCGTCTACGGCGATGCTGTGATTGACGCGCAGAGCATCGGTGGCCGCTGAAGAAGCCTTGTGCTCTTGCATCATCGCTTCTATGCGGCTTTTCGGATCGCCGCCTGCCCGCTCCAGATCCTCTTTGGCGTCGTCCACTTCATCCTGGTGTTCCCCTTGATGGGCCGTTGCCAGGACGAGTTGATCGTCCAACGCATCTTTTCTGGCTCCGGTAGCCTTCGCGTCTTCGGCCGTAAGCCGCGTAACCAGCGCGTTGTCGGCGGCGAGAGCATTTTCGGCTCGCGTCAATCGCGCCTGAATCTCTTTTGCTTGCGCGCTCAACGCTGGTGGATGCTCCTCCACATTGCGCTCCGCCGCCGCATAGGCCTGATCCATCTGCTGATCGGCGAGGCGAAGAGCTTCCTGGGCGAACGGCTGCTCCTCGGAACTCGTCGGCATTTTCGCAAACGCCTGTGCCGTCAGCAGTGGCGATTGGTCCACCAGCTGCGTTTGTGCGGGCGCAGGGCCGTTCGCGGGTCTGCCGGCAAACTGCGCGCCCGCTGGCTGCCGGGTGCGCAGCAATCCATAGACGCTCGCCGCTAGGAGCAGCACTAACACGATCGTTGCAGTCTTCTGTATCGGTTTCATGTTTGCCTTCTGGCGGGGTCCTTCATTTCCATCATTTTAGTATGCTTATCGCTCGACACAAACATCTCCTTCGCAAATTCTCCGCCCTGGCGCGTGCTAATTTCGGCGTCGCTTTGCGGAGACCGTCTTAGCCCTTGCAAACGGCACAGGCGGAATTATCGTGAAGTTTGCGCAGTTCTCGGTATGACATGCGGCGCTTCGTTCTGCTTGCGGGGTTCTATTTCATCTCGTAAGCTGGATTCAGGGGATCCCATGCAGAATTCGAGGCTACCCAGGACCTTATTCGTCGTGCTGGCAGTTTTGGCGGCCATCTACTTTTGGTCCAATTACGCTCAGCTGCCCAACGTGGTCGCTTCCCACTTCAACGCACACGGCATCCCCAACGGCTGGCAAAGCAAATCCATGTTCTTCGCATTCTTCGCCGGAGCCGTCGCGCTCGCCTCGCTTTTGACGTTCGGAGTTCCCGGCATCATTTCCAAAATGCCCATGAACCTGATCAATCTTCCTCACAAAGAATATTGGCTGGCGCCCGAGCGCAAGTCGGAGACACTGGCACTTCTGAACAATTCGTTTGCTTGGTTCGGCTGTGCTGTCCTCTTGGTAGTGACTACCGCCGTCAACTACGCCATCGGGCAAAATCTGCATCCGCAAGGACCGTTCGGTGCTCTGGCGCTGCTTTGTGTCCTTGCAGGTTTTCTAGTCTTCGCGATCTTATCGTCGATCCGAATGCTCACGCACTTCGCTCGAATCCCGCGTGATGGTCATGCCCCAAAATGATAACGCTCGCCGGCAGAACGTTTTCGCCTATGCCGCTCCGCTGACGGGTTAGGCTTTTATGAAGGGCGTCCAGACCTCCATGGCCGTGGCCTGGCGGTTGGACCACGCATAATACGGGATGAACGTCAGCGGGAGACGCCGGGTTTGCAAGGGCTTGGCGCTGTACCTGGAGTAGAGGGCATCGCGCGAACGGTCCCTCTCATAGACAACGCCGGAGGAACGGAGGACAACTGTTCCGCCAAGCAGATCGCTCTTGAATTCCTCGTGAAACTGCGCCGGGGAGGGCGTCGATAAATCCACGGCGACGTCCGTCAAGACCGTGCCAGTGGGCTGATCGATTTCTTCGAGGCAGTAAACGAGCGGGCCGCGCTGAATGGCCACGCGGCCCAAGTCGTCCACCACATGAGGATTAGCCTCGAGCACTTGCGGTGTCATATCGAATTTCGCGTGGATTGTGTCGCCGGGCGTCCAGCGGCGATCGATCGCCAGATACGCACCGGGCTTCACGCCGCCCAGCGCCTCGCCATTCACGGAAACGGTTGCGTTTGCGGCCCAACCCGGAATTCGAAGATGGAAAGTGAAGTTTGAAGGCTGCGCGGGTGTGACGGCGATATCCACGCTGCCGTCCCAGGGATAATTGGTCTTTTGCGCGACCTTCAGACCCGCGCCATTTTCCAGATGCCAGTCCAGCTCGGAATTGGCATAGAGGTGAAGATAGATTCCGTCCTTGCTGGTGCTGTAGAAATATCCGGGGAGAGAAGCGAAAGTGCGTTCGAGGTTGGGCGGGCAGCAGGTCGTGTCATACCACGGATTACGAATTTTTTCGCCGGTCGAGGGATCGAATGCAAGCGGATTCCGATAGCAGTAGAGTGTGCCGTCGAGAGACATTCCAGAATTGATGCCGTTATAGAGAGCGCGCTCCAGAACATCCGTGAATTTCGCATCGCCCGTGGCGGCGAGCATGCGCCAGTTCCACATGAAGTTTCCAATCGCCGCGCAGCTTTCGCCGTAAGCCAGATAGTTCGGCAATTCGTACGCGTCCCCAAAGGCTTCGCCATCGGAACGCGAACCGACGCCGCCGGTGACGTACATTTTCGTTTTCGTCATGTCGTCCCACAGCGTGTTGAGCGTCTTCCAATAGGCTGGGTCGCCGGTTTCGAGATAGTAGTCCGTGCTGCCGCAGCAGGCGTACATGGCGCGGACGGCGTGGCCTTCCAGCTTGGTCCGCGCCGTAAAAGGCGTTCCGCAGAACATGTAAATCGTGCGGTATTCCGGCAGCGGAATGCGGTCATCGCCGTGAAGAATATAACCCGCAAGATCGAGCTGCCTTTTGTCGCCGGTGATGCGATAGAGCTCAATCAAAGCCATTTCGATTTCGGGGTGGCCAGAAACAATCGGTTTTTTCGGCGCTGGGCCGTAGCTGGGGATCAGGAAATCATCGACGAAACGAATGCCCGCGTCGAGCATCTTGGTGTCACCCGTGGCGCGGTAATACGCAATCGCGCCCTGCAAAAAGTGGCCCATGCAGTAGAGTTCGTGCCCGGTCGTCTGGGTCTGCGGCAACATGCTTTGCGATGCGTGGTCGCCCACATAATAGGTGTTCAGATAGCCGTCGCTTTGCTGCGCGGCGACAACGTCGTTGATGACCTTCTCCGTCATGGCGCGGAGCGCGGGGCGGTCGCCCGATTGAAGAGCGAAGCCCACGGCCTCCGTCCACTTGTAAACATCGGAGTCCGAGTAGACCGGCCCGCGCTGGGGATCCTTGCTCTTGCCGGCGAGGCGGCGAAAATTGTTCATGCGGCCGTTGGCCTCGAGCAGATCGTGCATGCTCGGGATGCTTTTCGTGACGTTAACCTCGCGCCGCCACGCCCAGAAGCCGCTTTGGATGGTTACGGCATGAACGGGAACGTTCCGCAGCTTCGCGAAGGGCGATTTGGAAAGATTTTCGATGCCTTGCTGTTTCCAGTCGGAGTATTCGAGCGAGGAAGACGTGTGCTCATCGAACGCGCCGGCAGATTTCGGAATGGGGAGGCACGAAATGACCGCTGCCGATGCTCCGGCCGAAACAAATTGTCTGCGCGAGATTCCTTTTTTGCTGGGCATTTGCTTTTCCCCCGAACATAACGCTAACACCGCCTCCGCGAGGCGAGGCGCACAACCCCTCCTGAAATCTAATACCACTTTCCTGAACTTGGCGGTCAAAAACTTTTAGGCGGCGAACGATTCGGGAACTTCATGCTTTTTTCGGGCTTGCAACGGCCTTGAACTGCCTGCCCAAGTTTGTTGCGATTAGTCAGCACACCTCAGAATTCCACGGCAAACAAAAACGCCCCGAAAGTGCCGGGGCGTTTCGCGTTTCGATTTTCGTGTTTCGATTTTCGAATTTCCAAGGACTCTACAAGTAATCCCGCGAAGGGCCTTCCAGGAACGCGCGCAATTTGCGCGACCGCGATGGATGCCGCAACTTGCGCAGCGCCTTCGCTTCAATCTGCCGGATGCGCTCGCGAGTAACGGCAAACGACTGCCCCACTTCTTCGAGCGTATGCTCGCTCCCGTCATCCAAACCAAACCGCATCTTGATGACTTTTTCTTCGCGCGGCGTAAGCGTCTTCAACACCGACGACGTCTGTTCTTTCAAATTCAGGTTGATCACCGCGTCCGACGGCGAGACCACCGCCTTGTCCTCGATGAAGTCCCCGAGATGCGAATCTTCTTCTTCGCCAATCGGCGTTTCGAGCGAAATCGGCTCCTGCGCAATCTTCAAAATCTTGCGCACCTTGGACACCGGAATGTCCATGCGCTTGGCGATTTCTTCCGAAGTCGGCTCGCGCCCCAGTTCCTGCACCAACTGGCGGCTCGTGCGCACCAGCTTGTTGATCGTCTCGATCATGTGCACGGGAATACGAATCGTGCGCGCCTGGTCGGCAATCGCGCGCGTAATCGCCTGCCGGATCCACCATGTCGCGTACGTCGAAAACTTGTATCCGCGGCGCCACTCGAACTTGTCCACGGCCTTCATCAAGCCGATGTTGCCTTCTTGAATCAGGTCGAGGAACTGCAACCCGCGGTTCGTATACTTCTTCGCAATGGAAACAACTAACCGAAGGTTCGCCTCGATCAATTCCTTCTTCGCCTGCTCGGCTTCCGCTTCGCCGCGGTGAATAAACGTCAGCGTGCGCTTCAGTTCGGTGAGCCCAACCTCGCTCGCCTCTTCGATATCCTTCAGCTCCGTCCGCCGCGTCCGCAATTCCTTGCGCGCTTCCGACGCCACGTCGCCTTTCGCGGCATCCACGCGCCGCTCCAACCGCCCCGCCTCGCGTTCCAAGGACTGCAGCCGCTCGACCGTTCCGCGCATCTTGTCGATCAACCGCTTTTTCTCGAAAGGATTGAAATCAATCCCGCGAATCTCGACCGAAATCTCCACGCGCGTCCGCGACAGCGCCCACTTCGCCTTCATGTACGGCCGCTTCTTCGCCTTTGCCGTTTTATCGAGCTTCTCGGCCTGCTTCAGCGCCAAATCGTACAACTTCGCAATCTTGTCGATGTACTTCAGCGTCTGCTTCGTTTTGTTAGCGATTTTTTCTTCAGTCAGCTCTTCGTCGTCAAACTGCACAATCTCTTTGATCGACCGCGCGCCCTTGCGCAAATCCTCGCCAACAGCAATCAATTCTTTAATCACGATCGGCGACCGCGTGATGGACTTCATCACCACCAGTTGCCCGCGCTCGATGCGCTTCGCGATGGTCACTTCGCCTTCGCGCGTCAGCAGCGGCACCGTGCCCATCTCGCGCAGGTACATGCGCACCGGATCGTTCGTCTTTTCCAGCGAACCCGGCGTCAAATCCAGATCGCTGCCGCCCTCATCCGAATGCGCCTCGTCCTTGACGACGACGTCACGATCGCCGCCCTCCGTGGACACTTCCACCGCGCGCGCAGCCTTCGCCGACGCCTGATCCTCGTAAATCTCAATCCCGTTCCGTTCAAATGTAGTGAGAAGGTCGTCGATCTCTTCCGAGGAATGCACTTCCGCCGGAAGCGAATCGTTCACTTCGTCGTAAAGCAAATACCCGCGCTCCTTGCCTACCGCAATGAGCTGCTTTACCGCATCATATTTTTCTTCAAGTCCCACTGCTGCCACGAATTCCTCCAAACTTCCATGCACAATCCCAACTGCTGCCGGTCAGAGCCGGCGAAAACTTTTTGCAAAGGCGCGGGCAGTATGCCACGCGTGCGCAGCAAACTCCTCTGCGGTCACCGAAAAGAACTGTGGGGAATTTCCCACCAGATCGTTCGTCTTTGTGTGAATTCCTCTATGCTGCGCCGCGCTGCCTGTTGCCGTTCGCCCTGTACTTCGCCCGTTACCCGCTCTCAGAGTACGGTCCCTCGACTCTAAGTACATCTATATAGATGCATTTAGGTGCCAAACCGTTACTCGCGAAACCCTATTACGCTACACGCTTAAGTCTATCGCCGTCAACATTTTAATCGGTGGAAAACTGTGGAAGAATTTGCCCTCAGTGGTCTAGTAGCCCCGGGCAGCGTCCCATGTATGATTTCGGGAGGGTAGGAACGGGTACCTCTAGATGGCATCGGTTTTCTCGCATGCGATCGCAGCCGTCGGTATTGGAGCGTGTTTCTACCAGCCTCGCACACCAAAGCGAGTCTGGGTGTTCGGCGCGATCTGTTCAGTCATTCCGGATCTAGATGCCATCGGTTTCCGGTTCGGCATCCATTACGGCGATTTCTGGGGACATCGAGGATTTGCCCATTCCCTCCTCTTCGCCGCTCTTCTGGCAAGTTTCGTCGTGCTCCTCGCATTTCGGCAAGCCATCCCAGGTCTCAGCCGATTCGCCTTATGGACGTATTTCTTCTTGGCGACAGCCAGCCACGGCTTCCTCGACGCCATGACCGACGGTGGCCTCGGCGTCGCCTTCTTCTCCCCCCTTCAACAACACCCGCTACTTCCTTCCCTGGACGCCTATTCGAGTCTCGCCGATTGGCGTAGGACGCTTTTTCACTCACCGTGGTCTGGAGGTTGTACAGAGCGAACTGCTGTGGATTTGGCTTCCCGCAGCGCTGCTGTTGGTGTCTACTTGGCTCATTCGGCGGAAGGCTGATCATTCCATTGTCCCAACTAAAACTCCGTCGCCCAATTCGGGTTGCGGGCTTGACCCAGGCCCACACAGATAATTGGGGACGAAACATCTAGTTATCCAGAAGGGCGAGCCTGATGCGGATGGTCGAATGCGAGGAAACATGAAGTTCATTCTGGTACGACGCGCGATATGGTTACTTTTTCTGGTCGCTTGTCCATGCTCTGCGTGGGCCCAACAGGCAGCTGTCAACCGCAATGTCCTTCTTCGCCGTGACCCCTCTACAGCCAGCCCGGTGCTGGAGCATCTTTCTAAGGGCGCGAGGGTGACTCTGGTGGACGCGGGTGCGGATAGTGGGTTCTACCACGTCAGGACGGAGGACGACTTGGTTGGTTGGATCTTCGCGAAGTACGTCAGCATATCGGAGGTTACCACACCACTCCTATGGGCGACCCCCAGCACTGGTGTACCAGGAGGTGCGCAATGTGATGCCAGTTTGTGGAATCACGTTTACCACTCGCAGCGGTTAATCGTGAACCAGCAGTGTATCGCGGTGACGGGGACGATTGTGGATGCCACAGCGAACCAGACGGTGAAGGAGCCTGATGGTGTCCGTCATGAGAATGACGGTGACACCCACGGATGGCTAAAGGTGGACCCTGAATTCCAAAACCTCTTGAACGCTGGAAACACGCGTGAAGAGGGCGGAAACCTCGTGTTCGAGATTGTATGTACAAGCCATCTCATAAATGCCTCAGGAGGATGACGGCGCAAGCGAGTTGGACCATCCCGAGGAAATTTTCTGGGTAGTACTCCCAGCGAATGACGGTACGCCGAAAGTTATGAAGCCAGGCGAACA
>Ga0207416_1002730_pt1 | contig 18340 bp, 15 predicted proteins | sample PaiPotPPM11metaG_FD_184107 | JGI IMG/M metagenome (GOLD analysis project Ga0207416, IMG submission 184107) | Iron sulfur acid spring bacterial and archeal communities from Banff, Canada, to study Microbial Dark Matter (Phase II) - Paint Pots PPM... ...
GCTGGCAAGGCGACCGGGCCCGCTACATTGGCGAGCGCAAGAATCTCTTCGACCTCCGCCGCGTCGCCGTGGTGCACAACCTCCATGTGCTCGCTCGCGCTGCCTGACTACTTGACCGGTGCTCTAGGGGTTGCGGCCAGCGCCGTCACAGGTTTGTCCCTTCTGCACCCGCATCCCGCTCGGGACGGTGCCGTCCGGATGCGTTCAGCCCAGCGCGAGGTCGAACGTGAAGCAGCCTTGGACCGCATCGTGGGGTGGCGGTGACCGGCGGCGGCGCTTGGGGACGGCCAGGGCAAACAGCCGTTCCTGGGGGCTGAGCGGCCAGAGCCAGGGCTGCAACGAACGGTACGGCGTCGGCAAGAGTTGCGGCTCCGTCACCGCGGTCAGCTCGCCGCGCCGGTTCACCTTCACCGTGTGGTAGGCGAGCGGGTCTGCGCCGTACTGCACCGTCAGGGTTTCCTCTGAGAGCCGGACCAGCGACGGGCGTTTCGGCAGCGCCCGGTTGCCCGTTGATCGCAACGATGCCGGCGATGACGACGCCGGTCAGACCAACAAGCAGGGCCGAAGCCTGTCCAATGTAAGCGCGGCGAATCGCGCCGTACACGTTCAGCTCTTCGAGCCTTCGACCATGGCGAGAATACGCTCGGCAGTGCCAGGCAACAATTGCTCGTATCCGGCAAGGATCTCCGGAGGTGGGATCGGTGAACTGTAGCTGAGCTGGGAGGACTGCGCAGTAACCGTGACCCGCTGAAAGCCGCCGGGATCGACGGGCTGTGTCGATCCCGGCGGCTTGCGATCCGGAGGCTGAGCGCGCCTTCCTGATGTCACGGCTTAGTCGGTTGCCTTACGATCAGCCTCGACGGCAGCCATCGCCCTGCAAATATCTTGCCCTACGGTTAACCAGTCGGCTCGCAGCGCGAGGTAATCTGCCTGGTCCTCGCTCAGGGCGGTGTTGAACTCTGAAAGCGTTCCGCCGAGGTCGAGTGCACGCGCTGTTCCGTCCAGAAAGGAGGGCGGCGCATAGAGAAAGCCGGTGAGATCGTCGCCTGCATCGATGAGGAGCATGTTGTCATTCATCGCTCACAATCCTGAGACATTCACCCTCAGCTTACGGCCGCTCGACACCGGACGCCAATCCTGACACACCCGTCGGAATGCCTCTCACGCGCCGAAGTCCCAGCTCATACCGTCGTGATAACGCTTCAAGACGTTGCGGGCGATGACGATGCGGTGGACTTCGTCCGGACCGTCGGCGATGCGCAGCGTGCGGGCGCCGCGGTACATCGCCTCAAGCGGCGTGTCGCTGGAGACGCCCATCGCGCCGAAGACCTGGATCGCGCGGTCCACCACACGCTCAAGGCAGGCCGGCACGAAGACCTTGATCGCGGAGATGTCCGTGCGCACGTCCAGCCCGGCGTCGATCTTCTGCGCGGTGTGGATCGTCATCAGCCGCGCGGCCTGAATGTCGATGTAGCTGTCGGCCAAAAAACCCTGGATGAACTGCTTCGTCTCCAGCATGCCGCCGTGCACCTGGCGCGTGATGGCGCGGCGGGCCATCAGGTCGAACGCCCGCCACATCTGGCCCACGCAGGACATGCAGTGGAAGACGCGGCCGGCGCCGAGCCGGTCCTGCGCCGCCTGGTGGCCGCTGCCGCGCCGCCCGAGCTGGTTGGTGAGCGGCACGCGCACATTGTCATAGAGAATCTCGCAGTGGTCGCCGCCCTCATGGCCCCAAACGGGCACGCTGCGCGCGATGTTGAAGCCCGGCGTATCGGTCGGCACGATGATCTGCGTCATGCGCTCGCGGGCGCTGGCGCCGTCTTCGTCGTCTTCGGTACGGCAGACGACGATCGCGAAGGCGGCGCGGCGGGCGTTTGACGTGAACCACTTGTGGCCGTTGATCACCCAGTCGTCGCCGTCGCGCACGGCGCGCGTCTGAATGGCGTACGGGTCGGAGCCGGGCTGGTCGGGCTCGGTCATAGAGAAGCAGGACTCGATCTCGCCGCGGATCAGCGGCCAGAGCCAGCGTTGCTTCTGCTCGTCCGTGCCGTACTTGATCAGCACCGTCTCGTTGCCGGAGTTGGGTGCGACGACGCCGAAGATGCCGCCGGAGTACGGGCTCCAGGCCAACACCTCGTTCATGTAGGCGTGGCCAAGAAAGCCGATGCCCATGCCGCCGTAGTCGCTCGGCAGGTGCGGCGCCCACAGCGCTTCGTCTTTCACGCGCTGCTGCAGCTCACGGTAGAGCGACGCCCGTTCCGGCCCCGGCTCGCGCAGCCGCGGCTCGGCGGGAATGATCGCACCGTCCACGATCGCGGCGGTACGCCGGCGGATGTTGTTGATCTCGTCGGAGAGGCCGGGGATCTCGGCGACCTGCATGGCTTGCTCCATCGCGAGAGGGTAGGGTTTGGAACTGAGCGTACAGGACAAACGTAGCGAAGCTGACACCGGATGAGCATGTCCAGGCATCGCGCCCGGCGCTGTGCAACCGTCATTGCGAACAGCCGGCATGAACGAACAACACCGTAGTGTCCTGGCTCAGCCGATTGGTGGCGGGCTACGGGGTCCCGAATCGCGGCGCGAGGAGCAGCGGCGCCAGCCTGGCAGCGGCGCCGAGACCCCGGCGCCGCTGCCGCGGAGCAAAGGCAACGCGGCCCTCGCGGTCGGCATTCACTCTAGCAGCCGCGCGAGGTCCGCGGTACTCTGCACGATCGTCTCTGGCCCCGCCTCCTGCAGGCGACGGCGTCCGGCTGCCGTCATATGAGAGCCGCCGGCGAAGCCAATCACCCGTATGCCGGCCGCATGCGCGGCCTGCACGCCCAGCGGACTGTCTTCCACGACAACGCATTCCCCTGGCGCCACGCCCAGTTGCGTCGTCGCGTACTGGAAGAGGTCGGGATGCGGCTTGCCGCGCAGCACCTGCCGGCTGCTGAACACCCGATCGGGGAAGAAACGCAGCAGATCTGTAAGCCCAAGCGTGAAGTACAGCCGCTCGGGCGAACTGCTGGACGCAACACAGGCGGGCAACCGCAGGGCCGACAGCAACGGTTCGATACCTGGCATAGCACGAAGCTCGCGGGCGAACAGGCAGTAGCAGTGCGCCCGCACACGCTCCCAAAACAGCTCGGGCGGGGCCAGGCCGAACTCATCCGCCAGGAGCGCGCGCGACGCCGCGTCCGAGAGCCCCATGAAGCGGGCCATGTACGCCTCGCTCGTAAACGTTGCGCCGATCGCGCTCAGCGCCTCCACCTCTACCTGGTTGGCAAGCAACTCGCTATCGATCAGTACGCCATCGCAGTCGAAGATCACGGCACGCGCGGCCAAGTCAACCCTCCCAATACGCGGGCGCGCCGCGCGCACGGCTGTAACCGGCCGCGGGGGCCGCTGACGAAACGCTCCGATTCCAGGGGGCCAGATCGGTTCGTGGGCTGGGAGGGAAACGATGCGGCAGTTACCCACGACCCCCTTTGTGCGCCCGATCGCTCGGGGGTTTGAGGAATCGCTCAGGACCGGTAACAGGCCCGGGGGTTTCCGCAGATACTGGCCACCCGCAGGCAGCCGTCCGATCGACCGGCCGTGCCGGTCCCCCCGCCTCGTCTCCCCGGCGCTGCTGGCATACGCCGGGGCCTTGCGCTCGTGCTTCCTGGTTGCCGCCGTCCACTCAGCCCGTCAGATGGTGCGCAGGAAGACGCACACAGACGGTGAAGTTCCTCCTTTCTCGCTCTCTTTGCCGGGCGCGCCGGCTTGCGGTGAGTATCGCGGACCGTGGCGACAACCGTCAACACCGTGACTTCTGCGTCCAGTGCCGCAGGGCGCCGCGCTGGCGACGGCTACGGCCGGTATGGCCCGCCGGGCACGCCCCAGCCCCATTTCGGCATCGGCGTGTCGGGGCTCTCGTCGCCGCCCTGCTGCGAGGTGATCACGGCGATGCGCGTGCCCCACTCCAGATAGGCGACGAAGGCCGAGCGGAACTCGGGATCAGAGGGCAGTCCGGCCTCGTCGGCGCTTTCGCAGAGCAGATCGAAGAAGCGGTGACGCTGGGCCTCCGTCAGACGGCGATTCAGGTGCTCGTGGATCATCGTGGCATGGCCGCCGCGCTCCTGGGTGTAGAGCGGCGGCCCGCTGAAGACCTCGGCGATGAAGTGGCCCACGCGGTTTGCGTGTTCCGGCGAGATCTCGCCGAACAGCGGCGCCAGCAGCGGATCGCTCGGCACCTTCGCATAGAAGATCGCCGTCAGCTTCTCAAACGCGGCCAGACCGCCGGCCCATTCGAACAACGTTGGGACATTCGTGTGGGTGGTCATCGCGGCCTCCTGCGCACCGGGTTCGCGCACCTGCGTGATGCCCCGATCGTAGCGAAGCCGCACAGCCGCCGCCTACTGGACAAAGCGGTAGGCTCAGATGGGCAGGATGCCGTCCAGCCGAACGCGGATCGGCCCGCGGCCTCAGGCCGGTCGCCAGTCGCCCAGCCACAGCGCCTCCGGCAAATGGCGAATGCGCTCGTAGAGCTTGCGGTCCGCCATGATCAGCGGAATGCCGAGGCGCTGCGCGAGGGCGAGATTGAGACTGTCGTAGAAGGCGATGATGTAGGTTCGAGCGAGGGTAACTGCCTCCCGGATAAGATCGTCGTCGTTGTACGTATCCAAATGCACGCGCAGGAACGCGATCAGCGCCCTATCCGCTTGAGACTCGGTCAGGCGCTGTCGATTCTGTTTGGTGGCAACATGCAGGGCAGAGCCGATTTCGTACCGGATCTGATCGGGGGCGGCGAGCTGCACGCTGCCCGCATCGAGAGCATCGAGCAACGTGAGTGCCTTCGCGGCGTCTGCCTCGTCTTGCAAATACCACTTGACGGCAACAGAGGCGTCGATCACCAGACTATCCGACGCCTGGGTCATACGAACTCCCCTGCTCCTCCCGGCCCATACGCACGAGATCAGCCGCGGTCAATGGAGCGATCGATGGTAGCTCCTCACGCAGAGCGCGGATCGCAGCTATGGCAGCATGACGTTCCGCCAGTTGTTCAGGCGAAAGGTCACGAGGAACAAACCTGACGGATGCTCGTTGCACTGCGTGTTCCGGCGTCACCATTACACCCGCTCCGCTCTCCTCCACGTCCACGAGATCGCCGGGCTTGAGGCCGAGCTTGCGGCGCAGTGAGGCGGGCAGCGTGATCTGGCCGTGATGCTGAATGCGTACGCGATGGCGCATCCCGGACATGGCGTCTCCTCCGCGCTCGACAACATGGTAACAGGCACACGGCCAGCCATTCGCTGGTCAGACCACCGCCCGGCGTTATGGTAGGCTGAACGCAATCCCATCAAGCCGGCGGCGCCCTGCGCGCTGCCCGCGAAAGGCGTTTCGCCGCCATGACCAGCGCCACACAGGCCGATCTCAGCCGCTACCGGCTGCCTGACGACGTCGTGCCCAGCCGCTACGATCTCACCCTGCGGCCCGACATTGCCAACACCCGCTTCGCCGGCGAAGAAACCGTCACCGTCGAGGTGCGCCGGCCTACGCGTACCGTCGTGCTCAACGCCAAAGAGCTGCAGATCCAGTCCACTATTGCTATGCGCGACGGCCAGCCTTCGCTTTCTGCGACGGCCGCTATCGATGAAGAGCTGGAGCGCGCCACGCTCACGTTTCCACAGGAACTTGCGGCGGGCGCATGGAAGCTGAAGATCGCCTTCACCGGCATCCTCAACGACAAGCTCAAGGGCTTCTACCGCAGCACCTACACAGATGAGGCCGGCGTCGAGCAGGCGATCGCCACCACGCAGTTCGAGTCCACCGACGCGCGTCGCGCCTTCCCCTGCTGGGACGAGCCGGCGTTCAAGGCCGTGTTCGCCGTCACGCTCGTGATCGACAAAGACCATGCCGCCATCTCGAACGGCTCGGTCAAGAGCGAGACGATCGATGCGGCGGCGGGCACGAAGACGGTCGTCTTCAACGCCACACCGATCATGTCGACCTATCTGGTCGCCTTCGTCGTTGGCGCCTTCGAGGCGAGCGAGGCGCTGGACGTGGACGGCATCCCCCTGCGCGTCTGGTGCGCGCCCGGTAAGAAGGCGCTGACGCCTTTCGCCTTGAAGGCCGGCGCCCACGCGCTCTCCTTCTTCATCCGCTACTACGGCATCCCTTACCCCGGCGCCAAGCTCGACATGCTCGCCATCCCCGACTTCGCCTCGGGCGCGATGGAGAACCTCGGCGCGATCACCTACCGCGAGGCGCTGCTGCTGCTGGACGAGGGCAAGGCGACCTACAACGAGCTGGAGCGCGTGGCGACGGTCGAGGCGCACGAGATCGCGCACATGTGGTTCGGCGATCTCGTGACGATGCAGTGGTGGAACGGCCTCTGGCTCAAAGAGGCGTTTGCGACCTTCATGGAGCTGCTCGCCGTCGACGACTTCCGCCCCGACTGGGAGATCTGGACCAGCTTCGCCATCAGCCGCGCCGGCGCGATGCTGATCGACGGCCTGCGCAGCACGCGCTCGATCGAGTACCCCGTCGTCAGCCCCGACGACGCGCAGGGCATGTACGACGTGCTGACCTATGAGAAGGGCGCGGCCGTGCTGCGCATGTTGCAGCAGTATCTTGGCCCGGAGAACTTCCGCCGCGGCATCAACAACTATCTCAACCAGCACAAGTGGGCCAACGCCGAGACGACCGACCTCTGGGACGCGCTCGAAGAGAGCACGGAGGAGCCGGTGCGGGCGATCGCTGACTCGTGGATCTTCCAGCCCGGCTATCCGCTGGTCAGCGTTGAAGAGCGCGACGGACAGCTCGTGCTCTCGCAGCAGCGCTTCGTCTACCAGCGCGAGGGCGAGCCGCTCTCGCAGCAGTGGCAGGCGCCGGTCTCGCTGCGCATCGAGGCGGCGGGCGGGGCGCGTGAGGAGAAAGTGCTGCTCAAAGACGGCGAGGCGACGCTGGCGCTGCCGGCCGGCTACCGCGCCGTGGTCGCGAACGCGGGCGGCGACGGCGTCTACCGCGTGCGCTACGCGCCCGGCCTGCTGGCGAAGCTGACCGGCGACGTGCAGGGCACGCTCTCCGCGGTCGAGCGCTTCAACCTGGTCAACGACAGCTGGGCGAACGTGCAGGCCGGCTATACGCCGTTGGCCGAATATCTGGACCTCACCGGCCTGTTCAAGAGCGAGCCCGACCGCAACGTCTGGGCGATCGTAATCAGCTCGCTCGCCGGCGTGCGGCGCATCCTGCCCAACGCGTCAGACGAGGCGCTGCCCGGCTTCGAGCGCTTCGTGCGCAACCGTCTGGCCGAGGCCTACGCCACGCTCGGCTGGGAGCCGCGCGCCGGCGAGAGCGATCTGGCCCGCCAGTGGCGCGGCCAGATCCTTGGCGCGATGGGCACGCTTGGCAACGACCAGGCGGCGATCGACAAAGCCCGCGAGTTGCACCGCCGCTTCGTGGAAGACCCGGCCGCGGTCGACCCTGAAGTCGCGGCTGCTTGCGTGAGCATCGTTGCTACGGCGGGCGATGCCGTGGTCTACGACAGGTTCTTCGAGCGCTTCCGCACGGCGAAGAACCCGCAGGACGAGCGCCGCTACCTGTTCTCGCTCGCCGGCTTCCGCTTGCCGTCGTTGATCGAGCGTACGCTCGGCCACCTGCTCGACGGCAGCGTGCGCACGCAGGACGCGCCCTTCCTGCTCTACTCGCTGCTGCTGAACGTGGACGCGAGCGCCGCGGCCTGGGCGTGGATCGAGCAGCACTGGGACGAAATTCTGCGCCGCTTCCCGGACAACAGCATCATCCGCATCGTCGAGGGCATTCCGGCGCTGAGCACACCGGAGCTGGCGGCCCGGGTCGAGACGTTCCTCGCCTCGCACACGGTGCCCGGTGCCGGCAAGCGCCTCGATCAGAGCCTGGAGCGCATGCGCATCGCAGTCGCCTTCCGCCAGCGCGAGGCGGCCAACCTGCCGGCCTATCTGGCGCAGCAGTAGCGCGCTTCGGCCGCTGGGGCCGTGAGTTGCTTTCCGATACCTGGCACTGTTCAGCCAGCGGACCGCGGGCAGGCTCAAGCAGGAAACCGGCACCGATGCCGCCGGCCTCGACTCCTTGGCCCGTCTGGCACATGCACGTGTGGAGCGTGTACGCGAAGGCGTGCATCGCAAGCCATTGACCCGGGCAACTGGCTTTATGCAGCGGTCGGTGGCAGCCACCGCGAACGGACAACGGCGTTCACGGGCGATTCAGAGCGGCGTTGTGCGCTGCGTCAGGGCCGCGTGCGGTTGCCCGCGATAGCCGCTCCAGCACGAGCAGCCGGGCGCCCGCGCTGAGCCGCGTCGCGAGCCATACCAATTCCGGGCACACGCGCCGTTCACCTGAACAGAAGCTTCATCTGACCAAAAGATGTGAGTGTTTCGTGTGGATTCTGCATGGCCGGAATGTTTCGGCGAACGCAGACTAACGGCATGACCCGCAAGGGTACGCAAGACCAGGCCGGAGGATACGACCGTGACCGCTGACACGATCGCGCTCCCTGGATCGGCTTTCAGCCAGCCGTCGTTCCGCGGTGCCGCCGTCATTGTCGCGGGTCCGAGCCGCGAACCGGCGCCGCGCTGCCTCGGCGGAGAATCGCCCGTCGCGGCATGCGTCCTCCCGGACGAGGCGCACGCCAACTGCCAGAGGCGGGAGTCCGCTTCAGCCAACGCGGCGCCGGTCGCGGGCGCTGCCCCGCCCGCCGCCGGTGAGCCACCCGCGCCGCGCGTGGCCACGGGCGATGCCGCCTCACTGCACGAGGCGACGCTGGCGCTCTTCGCCTGTGATTCGACGCCTACGCTGGTCGAGATCGCCGCCGACCGTTCAGCGTCCCTGCTCGACGCCGTGGGCTGCTTCGTCGCGCTGCTCGACGCCGAGGGCACGACGATGAGCATCGCCGCCGGCACAGGGCCGTTCCACGCTTGCCGAAGCGTACGCGTAAATTACGGACTGGGCGTGGCCGGGCGCGCCTGGCAAACGCGGGGGCTTGTCCTCGCCGGCGCTCAGAGCGGAGACGTGCCGGGCGAGGACGAGCATGGCCCGCTGGCTGTCGAGATCGCCGCGCCGCTCGTCGCGCAGGCGCGCGTCCTGGGTGTGGTTGGCGTTCGCGTCGCTGCTGGCAGGGCGATCACACCGGCCGCAGCCACTCTGCTGACGCGCCTGGCGGCGGCGCTGGTGCTCGCGTTGGAGCATACCTGTCGCTTCGAGGCCGCGCGCCTTGAGGCGACGACCGCGCGCCGCGCCGAGGAAACGCTGCGCCACCTGGCGCTGCACGACGCGCTCACCGGGCTGCCCAACCGCACACTCTTCCAGGACCGGCTACGGCTGGCGATCCCCATGGCGGAACGCACCTGCCAGCCGTTTACGCTGCTCTTCATCGACCTCGACCGCTTCAAGGAGGTCAACGACACGCTCGGTCACCAGTTCGGCGACCGCCTGCTGGAGCGTGTCGGCGCTCGCCTGCGCGAGGCGTTGCGCGATTCGGACACGGTGGCGCGGCTAGGCGGCGACGAGTTCGCCGTGCTGCTGCCGGCCGCTGGTGCAGAGCCGGCGCACGCGCTGGCGCAGAAGGCGCTCGAACGCCTGGCAGATCCGTTTCTGCTGGACGGTCGGCGGATCGAGATCGGCGCCAGTGTCGGCATCGCGGTGTATCCGGAGCACGGCGCGGACCCGGAGACGCTGGTGCAGCGCGCCGACACGGCGATGTATGTTGCCAAGCACCGTGGCGGCGGCATCGCCATCTACGCCGCGGAGCGCGACGAGCGCAGCCCCAGCCGCATCGCCCTCGCCGCCGACCTGCGCCGTGGACTGGCCGCGGGCGAGATCCGCGTACGGCTGGTCGATGCGGGCGAGGCCGCACCTGGGCTGAGTGAGCGCCTGCGCCTGCTGCCGGAATGGCAGCACCCGCGGCTTGGGCCACTGGCGGCGGTGCGGTTCGTGCCGTTGGCCGAGCAATCTGGCCTGATCGGAGAGCTGACTCGCCTGGTGATCCGGGCGGCGCTGACCGACGTGCGGGGCCGGTCGCAGCCCACGCCGCACGAACTGTGTTTCGGCCTCTCTCCGCGTCTGCTGCACGACGCGGCCCTGCCGGCGCAGCTCGTGGGCGTACTGTTCGAGTGCAGCGCGGAGCCGGACAGCCTACGCCTCGAGCTTGCGGTGGAGGCGATCTGGCCCGTGAACGCGGCGAACGCCGCGGCGCTGGACCGGCTGCGGGCTGCCGGCATCCACCTGGCGCTCACGGGCTACGATCCCGGCCGCGTTTCGCCCGCCGCCTTTCGGGCGTTGCCCGTAGACGAATTGCACCTTGCGCCCGAGGCGCTCGAAGAGCTGATCCACGACGAGCATGGCCGGTTGGCGCTCTCGGGCGCGGCGACGCTGGCCGCCGGCCTGGGGCTGCGGCTGCTGGCGGAAACGGCGAGCATCGCCGCCGCGCGGCAACTGGCGGCGCTGGGCTGCACCGTGGCCCGCACCGGCCCGGCCCGGCTTGCCGGCAGTGCAGTACCCCCATTTGGCCGCCAGCAGGCGCCGACCTGAGCGAATCGCCCCGGCGCTGCGTTTATCAAGACAGCCCGGCCGAACCGCCGTTCAATAGCTTCTATATGCTGTACCCGGTTTGTGCGGAAGCTCGAACTCAGGCTTTGTGCGGTTCAGACCGCGGGCGTGCTGCCGGGAGTGCGCCCGCGGCCCTCACCCCCTTCCCCTCTCCCAATCCTGGGAGAGGGGCGATCGGGCGCAGCACGACTCGGACGGTGCCGGGTTAACCGTCTGGTGCTTAGAACGCTTCAGGCTGGATCGTCTCCTTCACGGCAGGATTGGGGGAAGGAGAGGGGACGGGGGTGAGGGCGAGGGCCGACCGCGGCCGGATGACGAGCTGCTACGCGGCGGGCGAGCGCTCGCCCAGCGAGGTGTAGGCCGCGGCCACGATGCCGGCGCCGCGGGTGTCGCCCAGCGTGCCCTCGCCCATGCGGTTCATGACATAGGCGACGGTCATGCGAGCATCGAGGTCGACAACGATCAGCGAGCCGCCCCAACCACCCCAGAAGCAGACCCGCTCGTTGGCGCCCATCCGCATTTCGGGACTGTTCAACCCGTAACCCATGCCGAAGCGGATCGGCACGCCCAGCACCAGATCGGTGCCGTGCGCCTGCTGCTCGAAGACCGCCTGGCAGCCCTTATCTGAGAGGAAGCGGCGACCGCCGACTTCACCGCCGCAGGCCAGCACCGACTGCGCCACGGCCACCGATCGAGCGTTGCCGTGCCCGTTCGCCGCGGGAATCTCTGCCCGCCGCCAGGGTTCGGTCCAGGACCAGGACGCATCGATCGGTGGATTCGCCAGCGTACGCATCGCCACGCCGTGCGGATCGACGTCGCCCACGGAGAGCGGCGGCGGCGGTATCACGTTGGCGACGCGGGCGAAGTTCGAGGGGTCGAGCCCGATGTGAAAGTCTGCATGCAGCGGACCGGCGAGTTCGGCGGCGAAGAACTGCCCCACCGTTTGGCCCGTGATCCTGCGGATCACCTCTCCCACCAGATAGCCCTGGCTGATCGCGTGGTAGCCGGAGGCGCTGCCGGGCTCCCACCAGGGCGTCTGCGCGGCCAGCAGCGCCGTGGCTTTCTCCCAGTCGTAGAGCGTCTCGACCGTAATCCGCTCCTGCCAGCCGGAGAGTCCCGATGTGTGGCCCAGCAGATGGCGCACCTCGATCTCGCCCTTGCCGGCGGCGCCGAACTCGGGCCAGTAGCGCACCACGGGCGCATGCAGATCGAGATCGCCGCGGTCGGCCAGGATCAGGGCGCAGAGCGCCGTCATCGTCTTCGTCGTGGACCAGACGTTCGTAATCGTGTCTCGTTCCCAGGCCGTCGTCTGCGCTTGATCCGCGTGGCCGGCCCACAGATCGGCCACCAGCTCGCCGCTGAGGGTGACGGCCACCGAGGCGCCGACATCCAACCCCTGCTCGAAGTTCCGCGCCATCGCCTCGCGCACGGCGGCAAACCGTTCGCTGCACACGCCGTGGATCTCGGTCATAGCTTTATCTCCCCAGCAACCCTGCGACACCGTGAAGCCCTCGGCGCCACGCCCGGCAGCCTTCGCCCTCAGGACCGATTCTAAGCCATCGTCAGCGAACAGCGCGATTGGCGCCCCGCCGCCGTCGAGCACCCCGCCCAGCCGCCTGCAGCGCGATCCCATCATCCTCTCGCCCTTCCTGCCAACGATCGCCCCCTTCTCTCCCATACACAGGCGGTGCGAGATCCACCACGTTCAACGAGCGTATGGGAGAGAAGGGGGACGGGGGGTTATGAGGGCCTCAGCCCGCCTACTTGTTGTTTACCGACATGTAGGCGATCATCTCCGTGCCGAAGTCGTAGTCGTCGACGTTGTAGAAGTTCTGCACCCAGCCCTGGGTGAAGTTGATGTAGTGCGTGTAGACCAGCGGCGCGTAATACATCTTGTCCGCCTGCGCCCGCTGCACGTCGTACACCAGTTGCACCCGCTTGCTCTCGTCGATCTCGACCTTCTGCTTCTGCACGAGGGCCACCATATCCGCATCGTCGAGCAGATCGTGGTTGCGGTTGCCGTCCTTGGTCAGCATGCCGGTGAGGAAGTCGTCCGGGTCGGTAAACGGCGTCTGCAGGCCGTGGCCGATGCCGTTGGCCGGCAGCAGCCCCTTGGCCCACATGCCGTTGGTCGTGTCGATCCAGTCTTTGAGATAGTCCACGGGCACTGCCTGCAGCTTGAAACCCGCATCGGAGAGCATGCCGCGCACAGCGTCGGACTGGGCGTTGAACACGTCGCCGTAGGCGTTGTTCGGGTAGTAGAAGCCGAACTGCGTGTCGGCGTGGCCAGAGGCCTGCAGGAGCTGCTTCGCCGCCTGCTTGTCGAACTTGAAGTATTTGGCCGAGTCGCCCGCGTCCTTGCCCTGCGGATCGAGGAACCACTTGCCCAGGCCGGCGTTGACGATGTTCTCCCACGCCGCGTGCCCGCTGTAGATGTTATCGATCAGCCCCTGGCGGTCGACGGCCATCGAGGCAGCCTGGCGCACGCGTGGGTCTTTGAACGGGCTGCTTGCGTCGTTGACGTGCGAGAAGAAGAGGAAGCTCATGCCGTTGGGGCTGTATTCGTAGGTCTGTGACTTCGGCACGGCCTTCTTCACCGCGTCGGCGTCGGGCGGCGGCGGGTCGCCGGCGAGCAGAATGTCGAGCTTGCCCGCCTGATACTGGGCCTCGACCGTCGAGGTGTCGGGGATGATGTTCAGCACAACGCCGTCGGCGTAGGGCAGCCCCTTGTTCCAGTAGTTCGGATTGCGCTTCCAGTTGAACGCCGTCGGCGTCGAGCCATCGTAGATCCACGGTCCGGTGCCGATCGCCTGCTGCGACGGGTCGATCTTGCCGTCCACCGCGTCCTTCGAGAGGATCCAGAGATACTGGGTGTTGGCCAGCTTGTTCAGGAAGGGCGCGTACGGCCCCGAAAGCTTGAACTGCAGCGTGTTGTCGTCGGGCGCCGTGAGCTTGTCGACGATCGGCTTGTAGACGGTGTTGTTGCTGTTCTTCGGGTTGCTGTTGAAGTAGTCCCAGCTCGACAGCACATCGGCCGAGGTCAGCGCGCGGTTCAGCGGCGGATGATACATCACGCCCTTGCGCAGGTGCATGGTGAATGTCGTCGGGTCGCTGCTCTCATAGCTCTCGACCAGGTCGGGGACGGGGATGCGCGAGAGCGTGACGTTGGCGTCGTTCGTCGCCGCGAAGCGGAACAGCCGCGCGTAGTGGAAGCCGGCCAGCCATTGCGAGCGGTAGGTGGTATTCGAAACGGGGTCCAAATTGGCGGTGCCCACGATGCGGATCTGCACCGTGCCGCCGGTCTTCAGTTTTGGGTCGAATGTTTGGATCGTTTGCGCGGCGCCGGCGGCCGGGCTGCCCGCGGCCGCGGTGGCCGAGCCGCCGGCCGCGGCGGTACCGGAGCGCGTGGCCGCCGATGTGGCCGAGGCGCCGCCGCTTGCGACGGAAGGCGCGGCAGCGTTGTTGGCCGTGTTGCCGCCCTTGTTGTTATTGCTGCTGCTGCAGCCGACGAGGCCGAGCGCGATGCCGCCGGTCAGGACCGTGGCGCTGCCGGCCAGCACCCGCCGCCGGTTGGCGCGGCCCTGCTGCAGCCGCAGCCAGTAATTGTCACGACTGGAATCACTCACGCGATGCTCCTCCTCGGTCCTTGCTCATTGCCGGCAATGGCCGGCGCTTACGCACGCGCGCAGGACACGCCGCCTGCTGGCGGCGTGCGGAACCCACACGGCTCCGGTCTGCGTGGACGCGACGATGTTACGGTATATAGCGGTGGAAGCAAACCCTTCGCCAGGGCTCGTATGCTGCCGCTAGCCCGTCATTTCATTCCGTACAGAATATTGCCAGTCCTCTTAGCGACTCGCGACCTGCTGGGGCGGCGCCGGGTTCTCCACGCCCTGCATCAGCACCTGCGGCACCAGCCGCTGCAGATCCTCCACCGTCCACTGCTCGTCGCGGAACAGCGTGCGGTAGGGCGTGGGATGGTAGAGCAGCGAGATGTTGCCGCCGCCCACCGCGAAGATCTGCCCGTTGATGTTCCAGGCGTCGTCGCTGGCCAGATAGGCGACCATCGGCGCCACCTGCTCCGGCGGGTTCGTCGTGGGCCGGGCGCCCGCGGCGGCGCCGGAGATCCCACGCGCCGCCCGCGCCTCGCGTGCCGTATCCGGCACCGTGGCCGTCATGCGCGTGCTCGCCGAGGGCGAGATCGAATTCACCGTGGCGCCGTAGCGGCCCAGATCCTTCGCCGCGACACGCGTCATGCCGGCGATGCCCGCTTTGGCCGCACCGTAGTTCGCCTGCCCGGAGTTGCCGCGCAGGCCGGAGCCGGAGGTGAAGCCGATCACACGGCCGGAACGCTGCTGGCGGAAGAGGATCGACGCCGGCTTGGTCACGGCGAAGTAGCCCTTGAGGTGCACGGCGATGACCGCGTCCCACTCCTCTTCGGTCATGTTGAAGATCATGCGGTCGCGCAGGATGCCGGCCACATGCACGACGATGTCGAGCCGGCCGAAGCTGTCCAGCGCCTGCTTGACCATCGCCTCGCCGCCCTCCATCGTGGCGACATTCGAGTAGTTGGCGACGGCGTCGCCGCCGGCCTTCTTGATATTGGCGACGGTTTCGTCCGCCGGGTCGGAGCGCGGTGTGCGGCCGTCCACGTCCACGCCGTAATCGTTGACGACGACGCGGCAGCCTTCGGCCGCGAACAGCTCGGCGCAACTGCGGCCGATGCCCCGGCCCGATCCGGTGATGACGGCGACTTTGCCTTCGAGTGAGTTACCCACGGATCGCCTCCTCGATCTCCAGCGCCGCCGTGCATGGACGCGGCGCCGGCTGCGGTCGCCGCCCTGTCGGCGCCCGTCGCATTATAGGCATGGACGTGCGCTGGAGAACATGACACGACAATCGCTGCGGATCCCGGCGCAGCGACGCCAACGGGCCGCGTTTCCTGCGCGTGCGACGTGATAGCATAGGCGAAACCGCAGACCAGGCCGCGGGGGAATCATGGCAGACGTGGAGATCGCCTGGCCGGCGCTGCCCAACGAACATGGCGGCCGTATGCTCTGGTTCGGCAGCTGGCTGATCGGCGACGGCGGCGCCGAGGCCGAGTGGTTCTACAGCGGCCGTGGCGGCGAACGCGGCCGCTACGCGGTGCCGAACGGTGCGACGGGGCTGCGCATCCGCCGCTGGCCGAACGAGGGCTTCGACGCCGAGTATGCCGACCTGCTCGATCTGACGCAAAAAGCTGAACTGCGGCCGGCCACGCTCGATTTCGACCGGCGCCAGCCGTTCAGCCTCCTCGATCAAGCTTGACGGCAAGGGAGACGACGCGATGACCACCACGGAGATTCCGCTGCACCGAACCTCGACGCCGGGCCACGAGGGCTGGCCGCGCGTGGCGACGCCGGGCGCGCCAAACAAGTACCTCATGGTCTCGGCCGACTGCCACGTCAACGAGCCGCCCAATTTATGGGTCGAGCGCATCGAGCCGCAGTACCGCAACCGCCTGCCGCGCATCGAAGTGGACGCGAATGGCGTGAAATGGTCGGTGGTCGAAGGCTACAAGCCGGTCAAGCTGCGCGACCTGAAGTTCGAGGGCGAGGATCTGGAGCGCTCGAAGGCGGGCAGCCGCGACCCCGAAGAGCGGCTGCGCGACCACGCCCGCGACGGCATCGACGCCGAGGTCATCTTCCCCAACCGCGGCCTGCAGATGTGGGCCACGCCCGATCCGCTCTTCTCGCAGGCGATGTGCCGCGTCTACAACACCTGGGCGTGGGAGGTCTTCGGGCCGTACTACGACCGCCTCTCGCCGCTGGCCTGCATCGCCTCGGGCGACATCGCAGGCGCGATCGCCGAGATTCAGCGCGTAGCGAAGCTCGGCTTCCGCGGCCTCAGCCTGCCGTGCAAGCCGACCTGGGGGCCGGGGCGCCCCGAAGACTCGAACTACAACCTGCCGGAGTACGATCCGCTCTGGGCGGCGATCGAAGCGACCGACCTGCCGATGACGTTCCACGTTTCGACGGGCAAAGATCCGCGCGGCGCCAAAGGCTTCGGCGGCGCCGTGATCAACTACGCGATCCACTCGCTGGCGCCGACGGCGGAGCCGGTGGTGCATCTCTGCTCGTCCGGCGTGCTCGACCGCTTCCCGAAGCTGCGCTTCGCCACGATCGAGGCGGGCATCGGCTGGGTGCCGTGGCTGCTGCGGGCGATGGACGAGGCCTACGAAAAACACCACATGTGGGCGTTTCCCAAGCTGAAGCTGCTGCCGAGCGAGTATTACCGTCTGCACGGCGCCTCGTCGTTCCAGGAAGACCCGCCTGGCATCGACCTGGTCGAACAGTATCACCTCGACCGGAACTTCATGTGGGCGAACGACTACCCGCACCACGAGGGCTCGTGGCCGCACTCGGCCGCCGCGATCGAGCGCACGATGGGCCATCTTTCGGACGAAACGCGCGCCCGCATCCTCGGCCTCAACGCCGCCGAGTTCTTCGGATTCACGCTGCCGGCCTAGCGCGGGCGGCGGCGCGAGCGGGCAGGAGTCGGGCCAGAAGCGTCCACGCGCGAGCGGCGCCTGATGGAGCACGGCCGCAAGGATGTGGTACCGCGGTATCAGCCCTCGCGGGGCACCGTCCGGCAACGCTGGCTGCCCGGCTGCGCCGCCGACGCCGAGCAGCCGGAGCGGCGCGATCGCCACGGCGCGCACGGCGCAGGATCGTCTCCTTCTCCATCCGAGATCGCGCTCCGCGCGATGGCAGCGATTGGGGGTCAGAGCGCAGCGCAGCCGTCGGAGACTTCAGATAGACGCAGCGCGGCGGTTACACGGGGCGCTCAGCCTCCAGCTCAGGCAGAGACTTCCAAAGCAGACGAGAGGATGAGGGCCGATGGCCGTTGCTCTGCCCGCCGGGCGCAGACCCTTGATCATTTCACACGCGGCCTGCAAGGGCCATGCGCCCGAAAATACGCTCGCCGGCATTCGCGCCGCGCTCGAACTGGGCAGCGAGGCGATCGAGATCGACGTGCATGCAACCGCCGATAGCGTGCCCGTGCTGCTGCACGACGACACGCTTGACCGCACCAGCGATGGCCACGGCGACGTGCGCAGCATGAGCCTGGCAGACGTGCGCCGGCTGGACGCCGGCTCGCAAACCTTCGGCGGCCGCTTCGCCGGCGAGCGTGTACCCACGCTGGAAGAGGTGCTGGAACTGACGCGCGGCAGGGCGCTGCTGGTCGCCGAGATCAAACAGCGCGAGATCGAACGGATCGTGGCGGCCCTCGTGCGCCACATGGGCGCGGCCGACGACGTGATGGTCTGGTCCTTCCAACCGCAGATCGTGGGCCGCATGCGCGAGCTGGCGCCGGAGATTCCCTGCGGTCAGCTCTGGTCGGAGCGCGATCCCGATCCCGTGAAGATGTGCGCCGTCGCACTGGCGCAGAACGCGCAGGCGGTGAGCCCGAACCACACGTTTGTCACCGATGCGCTGGTGCGGCGGGCGCTGCGCCGCGGCCTGCGCGTCTTCGCGTGGACGCCCGATGAGCCGGCCGAGATCGCGCGCCTGCGCGACCTCGGCGTGGATGGGATCTGTTCCAATTTCCCGGAGCGCGTGCGCACCGCCGTCGGCGCGTAGCACGCTGGCAGACAACCGGCAGTACGCAGGGCAGCGGCGCGCCGCAGGGCGCACGGCGTGCGCCCCCATAGGCGTCCAGTGACGCGGCCTGCAGGGGTTGGTCGCTGCGGCCGCTGCCCGCCAGCACCCGGTGCCGGGCGGCGCTGGCGCGGCGCCGCGCCGCCGTCCCACGG
>Ga0207416_1002733_pt1 | contig 18326 bp, 15 predicted proteins | sample PaiPotPPM11metaG_FD_184107 | JGI IMG/M metagenome (GOLD analysis project Ga0207416, IMG submission 184107) | Iron sulfur acid spring bacterial and archeal communities from Banff, Canada, to study Microbial Dark Matter (Phase II) - Paint Pots PPM... ...
CTACGGGATTCCGGTCCAGGAGCAACCGTTCTCCTTGAATCCGCTGGTGCTGGAATCGGTCCAGAGCAACGATCGGCTCAAGGGCGCGTTGTGGGTCTCGTTCCTTCCCAGGAACCGGGAGATGACGCTCGAGGCGCTCAAACATGCCGGAGAAAAGGGCATTGTGGCCTTGAAGACCACTTTCCTGCTGGGAGGCAATCCGGATCCGGGAAGCTGGGACGACGAAACCAGAGAGATCGCGGAGGCATGCTTCAACGCGGCGCAAGAGCATGACCTCGTCATTCACTTTCATACCAGCCCGGGTGGTAATGCGGATATCAATAACTACATTCCCATGGTCGAAAAGTATGGGAAGCAGGTGAAGATCCATCTGGTTCATTTTGGCGGTGGAGTAAGTGGCCACATCCGGCTCGTTCCCCGCTTCCTGGATTGGGTGGAACAGGGGTACAAAGTTTACACCGACACAACCTGGGCAATCGGCTTTGGATCTCGCTGGCTCCTCACCGACATCGAACGGCGCGGGGTAGGGCACGACCGCGTGCTCTTTGCCTCCGACGAGCCCTGGAGCGACTTTTGGGGCGAATATTGGAAGATCGAAGGAGCCCCGGTGAGCGAAGAGTTGAAGAATCGCATTTTCTCTCGAAATTACGAAGACCTCTACGGAAACCGGTGATGATCGGCCGCCTTCTCGTCGAGCTGCAGAGCTATGGGGTTCGGGTTGAAGCCCCGATGGAAGGCAGGCGGGGCGGCGCAGGCCCTGCCGACGCCGGCATGGTGTACGTCGAGGGGTTCCCGATCACCATTCCATTCGCGGCCGAGTATGCAGCTCGGTCCCCCTTCGTGCTTCGGCAGGATGGTGAGGGATGGGCGATCTACCGAGACGATGACCGGGTAGGCACCGCCGTGCTGCCTCCGCGTCCCAGGTACTACGACCAGACCACCGACGACGGAATTCCCTACTGGAAAATCGCCCTGCTGCACCTGGACTCGCTGGCGAGCACGGTGATCCAGACCTGTGCGTACTGGGGCACCGAGGATCAGTGCCGGTTCTGTGGAATCGAGCTGACACTCCAGGCCGGGCAAACCATCTCCGCCAAGAAGCCTCAACAGCTTGCGGAGGTGGCAGTAGCAGCCAAGAAGCTGGACGGCGTTGTCGATGTGACGCTCACCACCGGAAGCACTCGTGGCAAGGATAAGGGAGCGCTCTACCTAGCCCGCTGCGCTCAAGCTATCAAAGAGGCCACCGGTCTCCCGGTTCAGGCACAGTTCGAGCCGCCGGAAGACCTATCCGTGCTCGAGACCGTGAAGGAGCTTGGCGTCGATACGGTGGGCATGCATGTCGAGTCCTTCGATCCCACGGTTCTGGCCTGGGTCGCTCCGCCCAAAGCTCGCACCGGCATCGAAGGATACTTCAAGGCTTGGGAACGAGCGGTCGAGATCTTTGGTCCGGGACAGGTGACGACCTATGTCATCCTGGGGATGGGAGAGGATCCGGACCTCACCATCGCCGCCTGCCGTCGGGCCGTCGACATCGGCGTCTACCCGTTCGTCGTTCCGCTCCGCCCTGTTCCCGGCAGCCTGATGGAAGACTTCTTGCCACCTCCACCCAAATATGTGGAGTCGGTCTATAAGCTGATTGCACCGTATCTCGTCGCTCGCGGTCTTGGGTCGTGGGACGTGCGCGCGGGGTGTGCGCGCTGCAACGCATGCTCCGCGATGAGCGCCTTTGAGGGGGCTTCCAATGATCGAGCAGGCACCGTCGGTGGCACGGGGTTCCATTCCCGCGTCGCCCATCGTCTCCCCGTTCTCTAGCCAGGTCGACACCGCGGCCCTCTCACGGCAGGATCCGGTTACCTGCGGCCTGGTGGATTCCGCCGAGGAGCTGGACCTCCATTTACGCGTGCGGGAAGAAGTGTTCGTCCGGGAACAGCGGCTGTTCCAGGGTACAGATCGCGACAGCCACGACGACAATCCGTCCACCTTGCACGTGCTGGGCCTTTGCAACCGCGTCCTGGGCGGTGTTGTTCGTCTCTACCCTCTCGACGAACCCGGATTGTGGAAAGGAGATCGGCTTGCCGTGCTGCCGCCATTCCGCAAGCTGGCATTGGGTGCTGCCCTGGTACGCTTTGCCGTCCGGACCGCGGGCGAGCGCGGGGGAGATCTGATGGTGGCGTATGTCCAGGTTCCGAATGTGACATTCTTCGAGTATCTGGGATGGAATCAGGTTGGCGAGGCGTTCGAGTATGTGGGGCAGCCGCACCAGCAGATGGCCATCCAACTGGTGAAAGGTTGAACAATCGAATTGCTCCGAAACTGTTATCACGTCAAGAGCGGGCAGCCGCGTGGTGAGCTCATGACAAGCGATGAAACCGCAACTGTCAGGCGTGGTCGAGCTCATTCTCTACTGTCTCCTTGAGTTTTGAGCGGCCAAGGGAGTTGCGCGAGGGGAAAGATCTGCAGGGCTGATGTCCTGTGAGCAGGGATGGCAGCACCGCCTGGATGTGCGACTCGACGTCCAGGAAAATAGCCCAAGAGGTTCACGATGACCGACACGACAGCGCGCGGCGGCATGACATTGGAGCAGCTCCGGCAACGACGCGAGGAGATCCTCCAGGTCGCTGCCGCTCATGGTGCCTCCAACATCCGAGTCTTCGGTTCGGTGGAAACAGGTGGCACCAACCCCTCAAGCGATGTCGACGTCCTCGTCGACCTCACCACCGATGCGGATGGCTTTGCCTACTTCGGGGTGCTGGAGGGGCTGCGCCAGGCGCTCGAGAACCTCCTAGGTTGCAGGGTGGATGTCGTGGAGCTGCGCGGTACCTTGTCTCCCCGAGCCCAGCACGTGGCGGAGCGCATCCGTCGGGAAGCTGTTCCACTGTGAGCGGGGAGCGAGACCACCGTTACCTCGACTACATCCTGGAGAGCATCGAACTCATTGAGCAATGGACGGCGTCCGGCCGTGACACCTTCTTGACCGACGACCTCATCCAGAACGCCACGCTGTATCGACTCGAAACGCTGGCCGAGGCGGCCGGCAAACTCCCCACCAACCTCAGAGATCGCCACCCGAACATTCCCTAGCGCGACATCACCGACTTCCGCAATCGCATCGCGCATGGCTACCTCACGCTCGATCTGGATCTCGTCTGGCGCGTGCTCGAGGTTGATTTTCCCGCTCTGAAGCATAGTGTGGAGGAGGAACGGCGCCGACACACGTTATAGCAATCGCAGGTCAAGCCTGTCCGCACTGCGGGCCTATTCAAGAGCGCGGGGCAGCCGCGTGACAAGCGGTGAGGCTGCACGCATCATGGAGTACCAGCGCCGGTGGGAGTTGATGCGTGGGAATCGAATGCTCCCAACCCCTGTGTAACACCGAATCTCTTGGCGCAGGTAGCATCAGGGCAGCAGATTTACCCGGTAGGTACTGAGGATATTACGGAGCAGGTGCATATTGGCGCGCGCGAGCAGACTCCTCGGACCTCCTCTGTTAGGACACCTGTTCAGGCCGGCAGGAGCCGGCCCCTACGTCACCCATGCGTCAGAACTATCCTCCGTCGTCGGCCCCGTCCCCTTCTCGTTGCTCTGGAGACGGCAACAGCATCGTCAAGGAACGAGAGCCAGCCACGAAGGGACACAGCATACACCGGCACCCAAGGCGGGTTGATATGCTGAACTACGAAGTGGTGATGATGGCGGCGAGCGATGCCTCAATACTCAAGCCCATGTTTGGTTGAAGGGACATTGGATGACGGGTAGTAGAGCGGCCATCCTCGTCGAGGGCCTCGAGAAGTGGTACGGCAAGACGCATGCACTGTGTGGTCTTGACCTTGTGGCTATGGAGGGGACTGTCCTTGCCGTCCTTGGGCCGAACGGCGCCGGCAAGACCACGGCGGTTCGCATCCTCACCACCCTCCTGCGGCCAGATGCAGGACGAGCAGAGGTCGCGGGCCTCGACGTCGTTTGGCATGCCGCCCGGCTGCGGTCGCTCATCGGACTGGCGGGTCAGTACGCCGCGGTCGACGAGTATCTCACCGGGTGGGAGAATCTCGAGATGTTCGGCCGGCTCTATCACCTGTCGAAGTTTCGGGCTCGCCACAGGGCCGACGAGCTGCTCGAGCGTTTCGATCTGGTGGACGCGGCATCTCGCCCGGTGAAGACCTACTCCGGAGGCATGCGGCGCCGCCTGGATCTTGCCGCGAGCCTTGTCATCTCCCCGCCGGTGCTGTTCCTCGACGAGCCGACGACCGGCCTTGACCCACGCAGCCGGCTGGCTATGTGGAACATCATCGGCGAGCTGGTGGCGGGCGGTACGACGGTTCTGCTCTCCACGCAATATCTGGACGAAGCCGATCAACTCGCCAACCGGATCGCTGTGATCGACCACGGACGGGTCATTGCCAGCGGAACATCCGACGAGCTCAAGGCACAGGTGGGTCGTGAACGCCTCGAGGCTGTTGTGGCCCCTGGGAGCGATCTCGAGGCTGCCGTACGGGCGCTTCAGCCGTATGCTCAAGGGGAGATGCGCGTGGATGTCGACCGCCGCTGCGTTACCCTGCCGGTCACCAACGGCTCCGGATTCCTTGCCGACGTCGTTCGCGATCTCGACGCTGCCGGCGCGCGCCTCGACGATCTCGCTCTGCGGCGACCCACGCTGGATGACGTCTTTCTCACCTTGACGGGACACGAGGCCGAGGTAACAGAGGGAGACGACCAGATTGAACGAGCGAGCGGTCGCCGTGAGGAGGTCGCATGAGCATCGTGAGCGATCGTCAAGCGGGCAACCTGCAGCCGCTGCAGCGCAGCCCCCTCTACTGGGCGCTTGCGGATGCACTGGTGCTGGCAAAACGGAACCTCCTCCAGATCCCGCGCATCCCGGAGCTGCTGGTCTTCGCCACGATTCAGCCGGTGATGTTCGTGCTGCTGTTTCGGTACGTGTTCGGCGGCGCCATCAGCGTAAGAGGCACGAGCTACGTCAACTATCTGATGGCCGGCATCTTCGTCCAGACGGTGGCCTTTGGATCAGCGGCGACCGGCATCGGGCTGGCCGAGGATCTCCATCGCGGCATCGTTGACCGGTTCCGCTCGCTTCCCATGTCACGGTCGGCCGTCCTCACCGGCCGAACGCTGGCCGACCTTGTCCGGAACACGTTCGTCGTCGTCGTGATGCTCGTCGTGGGCCTGCTGGTGGGCTTTCGACCTCAAGGCAGCGCGCTCGGCTGGGTTGCTGCCATAGGGCTGTTGCTCCTTCTCAGCTTCGCCTTCTCCTGGATCGGTGCGACCATTGGACTTACCGTGCGCAGTGTTGAGGCGGCCCAATCGGCCGGTTTCATCTGGCTGTTCCCATTGACTTTTGCCAGCAGCGCCTTCGTTCAGACCAGGACCATGCCTGGGTGGTTGCAGGCCTTCGCCGACCACCAGCCGATCACTGCGGTCGTCAACGGCGTGCGAGCCCCTCTCCTCGGGCAGCCCCTGGGCTCCGACAGCTGGGCGGCGCTCGCCTGGTGCGTCGGGATTCTCCTCGTCTTCGTACCTCTCTCCGTGTCGCTCTACCGACGTGCTATCGCGCGCTAACCCGAAATGAGATCCATCGGATCGGTTGACGTCCTGATCCGATCTGCTTGTCTATCGATTGACGCGTTCCAAATAGGCCTTCGATCCTCGCTTGCCCGCAATCGCTTGCGGCGCAAAGATGCCGTCGATCCGCCCGAGCTCGTCAGGGGAGAGCGAGATGTCGGCAGCCGCGGCGTTCAATTCGAGGTTGTGCTGCCGGCGCGTTCCCGGAATCGGGATGATGTCCGGTCCCTGGTGGAGCAGCCAGGCAAGAGCGAGCTGAGCGGCCGTCACGCCCTTGGCCTCTGCCATCCGCTCGAGCTCGTCCACCAGTGGGACGTTCCGCTCGAGGTTGTCACCCTGATACCAGGGAACCGACCCACGAAAGTCGTTCTGGACGTCCTCGGCGCGCCGTATGCCTCCGGTCAACAGACCCCGACCGAGTGGGCTATATGCCACAAATCCCAGACCCAGCTCTCGGGTGGTGGGCAAGATCTGCCGCTCCGGCTCGCGGGCAAAAAGCGAGTATTCGCTCTGAAGCGCAGTGATCGGGTGCGTGCGGTAGGCATGGCGGATTGTCTCAGGAGCTGCCTCGGATAGACCGAGGTGGCGAACCTTTCCGGCCTGAACCAGTTCCGCCATCGCTCCCACCGTCTCTTCGATCGGTGTTGTTGGGTCGACGCGGTGCAGGTAGTAGAGATCGACGTAGTCGGTAGCGAGTCGCTTCAGGCTGGCGTCGATAGCTTTGCGCACATACTCCGGTCGGCCGAGTCCGTCCCTGCCTCCACCTCCGAACTTGGTCGCTAGAACCACCTCGCCCCGCCGGCCTGCGATAGCCCGCCCCACCAGTCGCTCGCTGTGACCGTTGCCGTAGATGTCGGCGGTGTCGATGAAGTTCACTCCCAGCTCGAGGGCGCGGTGCAGCGTGGCAAGCGACTCCTCGTCATTCACCGTGCCGTAGATGCCCGGGGCGATGACCATGGCACCGAACCCAACTGCCGACACGGAGGGACCTCTGGCCCCAAGCGTTCTCCGTGCGATCACTGTTCTGTCTCCTTTCACACGCTTCTCCCGAATTATTCACGTGCCGGCGGACAGAGCAGGCAGCCTACGAATAATTGGCTCTCCCTGTGAGATGACGTGCCGTCCCTGGATTCTCGCACGACCCGTTGATTCTTCTGGAGGCCGCGCTGCGCCAGATCGCGCGACGGGTTCCGCGTCTAAGCCTCCAGCTGCACCGGCACATTGATGATGATGACATGCTCTTCGTGTCGGAGGGCGAGCTGTAAGGCAACCGTGAATTGGTTGTGAAGCGGCTCTTCCCACCAGTGACGGGGGACGAGCTCGGGGAGGAGCACGCTAATTCGGGCCCCCGCGTGTTCTCTGCGTGTTTCTTTGATCGCATGGACGAACGGTTCGATCACCTCACGGTAGGGTGATGGAATGATGCGCAGCGGAACCCCGCACCCCCAGCGCTCCCAGGATGCACGCAGTTTTTCCGCAGCGTCTGCATCGACGGCCACGTGGATAGCTTCAATCGGGCCACGAACAGAGAGAGCGTAGCTCACCGTTTCGGTGACCGCCCGGTTCAGCTGCCCCACCGGGATGATCATGCGGATCGCGACTCGACGTGGGGGCGGAGGATCCCCGGTCTTCATCTCCTGCCGTGCGGCGGCGTAATGTCGGTGAATCGCTAGAAACACCATGACCTCCAAAGGCACGATCAAGACGACGATCCAGGCACCTTGTGGAAACTTGGTGACCACCACAATCAGCGTGACGATCGCCGTCACAACGGCGCCTGTGCCGTTGATGACAATCTTGACACGCCACCGCGGTCCGTGGTCGCGCAGCCAGTGATGCACCATTCCCGCTTGCGACAGGGTGAAGGCGAGGAAGACTCCGACGGCGAAGAGCGGGATCAGGGCGTGCGTGCTTCCGCCGAAGGCAACCACCAACCCGATTGCGATCAGGCCCAATACCACGATTCCGTTCGAATACGCCAGGCGCAGACCTCGGTGCGCGAATTGGAAAGGAAGAAATTCATCGCGTGCCATAATCGCGGCCAGAAGCGGGAAGCCGTTGAAGGACGTGTTCGCGGCCAGAATCAGGATGATCGCCGACGATATCTGAACCACCACAAAAAGCACACCCTTGCCGGCAACGACTCCCGTGACCTGGGCAATGACGCTCGCCTGATCCGAGGGCAGCGCGCCAACTGCGTGGCCTAGTCCGGCGATTCCCAGGAACAGCACGCCAAGGGTCGCGGCCAGAAAGCCAAGGGTACCGGCTGCATTGCGCGTTTCGGGAGGCTTGAAGGTAGGAACACCATTGGCCACAGCCTCAACCCCGGTCAACGCGGTGCACCCGCCGGAGAAGGCACGGAGCACCAGAAAGAGCGAAACACCTTCGACCGCTGTAGGCGCACCCGGGTGAACCTGCGGAAGGGAGCCGCCGGCCAGGTGGAACAAGCCCCAGAGGACAACCAGCGCCAACGAGCCAATGAATATATACGTCGGCACAACGAAATACCCGCCTGCTTCGCGCAAGCCGCGGAGATTGGCAACCATCAACAGGACAATGCACGCCACATCCAGGGCAACGCGATGTGGCCCGAGTCCTGGGGAGAGCGCGATGAGCGCCTCGACACCGGCAGTGACCGAGACTGCGACCGTTGTGACGTAGTCGACCGTGAGGGCGGCGGCCGCCAAGAGGCCCGGCAGCACGCCCAGATTCTCACGTGCAACCGTGTACGATCCTCCTCCGTGCGGATAGGCGTAGATCGTCTGGCGGTAGGATGTGACGACGATGGCAAGGAGCGCGGTGATGGCGAGGGCGATCGGCAGGTCGAGCTGCAGCCCGGCGCTCCCGGCCAGGACGAGCACATACAGGATCTCGTCAGGACCATAGGCCACCGACGAGAGTGCATCGAGGCCAAAGGCGCCGAGCGCGCGAGGGCGGCTCAGCCTCTCGGTTGCGGACGCGGCGGTGGGTAGAGGCCGCCCCAGGACGAAGCGGCGCCATGCGAATGCGACGGTACACCTCCCTCAAACGTGGCACAGTCTGTCGATTCTACGTGGTCAGATCAAGGAACGGTACGCGGTTGTGAAGTCCTGAGTCAGTCCACCACTAATCCGTCGATACGCTCCCGAAGGAAGTCGGCGTGTCCGTTGTGCCGGACGTACTCCTCGATCCTGTGTACCGGGATCCAGCGGAGCGACACTTCCGCCTTCACATTTCTGTTGTCACCACCGTGGCGGCCAAGCCCAGAAATGCTCCGTGTCTCTCTGCGGCGGCCTGTAGCGCCTGTGTCTGGGCATCGTCAAACGGTGTGTAGAGGACCACCTCGATGATGACGATATTCTTTTTCAGCATGCGCTTCCAGCGACCGGCCACCTGGCTGTCGAGGATGACGGCGTGATTGTAGATGCCCCTCTCCTGGGACATTAATCTGGCAGCGCCCGACACGTCAAGCACGTACTTGCTTTCGCTGTAGCCCACGATGTACTCGTCGTAGCCCTGTAAAAGATGGACCGTTGGAGACGCGGCCTTCAGTGGTGGTGGTGGCGCGGCGAACCAGTAGGATACGCCGTCGATAACCTGATGCTCGAGCTGCGATGCGACCATCCCGAGGCCTTCCCTGATATCGGCTGTGGTCAGGCTCGACCACCACCTGAAATCCTTCACGGTCGCCGGCCCATGACAGGTGAAGTAACGGAGGGTCAGCTCGGCCAGCGCCTCGTCGCGGGCGAGGCGCTTCGCCTGCGGCGCCCGCTCGTCGAGTAGGGCGTACGTATGCTGTTTACCGTTCAGCGGGCCACTGCAGACGATGCCGCTCAGTTCGGCATTCATGAGGATAGAACCAAGACGGAAGTCGTCGGTGGCGATTCCGGCGCTCTGAAGCACAGCCGCGAGCTCCTTGCGGGTGCGCTGGTGTCCACCCTGGAGGGCGCCGACAAGCACCGCATCGCACCTGTTCAGGACGGTGTCGTCCAATCCCCGTTGCCGGTAAGCGTAGGCACTCATCGCATGAACGCGGGGCGCAGTGAGGTCCAGCATCCAGCGGATGTCCGCCGGCAGGACGAAATGCCAGGTAGGCCGCAAGACGTGCGTTCGGAGTAAGGTTCCGTGCGCAAAGGCTTGATCCATGGCGGCGTTGCTGACGGCGCTGGTGCGCTGGGCGACCGACCATTTTGCAGGGCCGAAATCCTGGGACTGCACCGCACCCAGCCAGTGCACGACATCCTCGGGGGCATCGAATCGAGCTTCAGAAAGGCCCAGGTTGTACATCCGCCAGTGAGCGATGTCTGTGGTATGCAATGCCGTCATGAGATGATCTCTCGCAGCTGGGCGATGCAGCCGGCAGGTTTCTGCTCGGAGAGCGCGGCGCAGCCCAGGATCGGCGCCGGTGGGTAGGGACCGGCAGAGATTGGTTCTTTTCAGAGTACCAATGGGTGAGCCGAAGCAGAAGCTTCTGCCTTACTGGTATCTGGGTTGTGCCGTCACGGGCGAGAGGTTGATATTGCCGGTGCACGCGGTGAGCCCCTGACCGTGAGTCGCGGCGTACGTTACGACCGGCAAAGAGTCGTTGGGCGGAAAGATCATGAGATAGCGAGCCTCCGGACAAGGCTGATTGTTGACCTGCACATCGCTGTACCCCAGGGCAAAGTAAGCATTACCGAACGGGCCGAGCCGAATCAGCCGTGGTGGGATGGCGCCGACGAGATTCCCGGGGCTGCGGTGCACATGCGTCGGCAAGCTGAGAAAATGTCGGTCGAGCAATTGGACGCCGGGATAGCCGAAGAGCGTACACGGCTGGTTCCACATGTTGTGCAAGCGATAGATCACGGCGATGTGCCCGGCCGCGCCCTGGGATTGTACGGGACGAATGGTCAGCTGAATGTTATAGCAGGTGTGGGGGCTCTGGGACGGCCGCGCCGCGTCCGCCGGTGTCACACCGGAAACAGCTCCGCCGGCCGCAAGCGAGACCGCCGTGGTCGCCCAGGCGACGAGCACGATCGCTTTCATGGGGCATGATCCTCCTCTTCTCTTACACTCAAGAATGCATGACGGTGTGGTTCGGTTACACCTCGAGTGCATCCAGGCGCCTCAAGCTTCTCCGGATCGTGCGCCCGGCCTCACCGAAGCAGGGCCTTTTACCTGGTCCTGTCACCGTGGGAGCTTGTCCGCCGGCCGTAGAACCAGGCTGCAGCGACGAAGAGGATGCCTCCGAGCAGCCACCAGGGATCCCACAACAGGACGTGCCAGAGCGCCGCGGTATGGCCGAGTCCTGACGGGACGGGGATTACCCCGGCCAGCATCAAGCCTTCCTGCGCCCAGCTGGCGGCGCCATACAGGACCATTAGGATGCCTCCGCCCCAGGCGGCAGTCAGGAGCACCCAGCGAGGGAGGGACTGTCCCCAGGGCTGCACCAGAGCGAGCGCGAGCAGTCCTCCTAGAACCTTCACGACGCCGATGGCCCAGAGGGCTGCGATGAATGCCGGATCGTGGCCATGACTGGTGACGGAAGGTCCGATCGTATCACCACCCGCGGTGCCCCCGGCCGCCCAGTAGAAGCTCATTGCGGCGAAGATGAACGCCCAGGCACACGCCCCATATGCGGCCCACGGCATTGATCGCGATCCCGGCGCGGCTGCCGCTGGCACCGTGTGGTCAGCTTCTACCACCGGCGATTTCTCAGCCCGGATGCCCGTCGGCTTCTCCTTCAGGTACGCATTGTCTACCCCGATTAAGCCACAGGCGAAGACGCAGGCACATCGGCATTAGGTGTGTGAGTGACCGGGCCCGGCGGCGAGTCCTTGCTGCACTGCATAGACGGCAGCCTGGGTGCGGGAGACCAGGCCCAGCTTCCCCAGGATGCTACTGATGTGAGTGCGGACAGTCCGATCGCCGATCCCCAGCTCCCGGGCGATCTCCTTGTTGGCCCGCCCCTGTGCTACCAATCCCAGCACCTCGCGCTCCCGCTCGGTCAGCGGCTCGATCAGCGCTTCTCGGCCACCGGCTTCGCCGGCGCCAGGTCCGCTCCGGGCCGGGCCACGGTTTGCTCGCAGTGACTCGGCCAATCGCCGGGTGACCGCCGGGTCGAGATGCATCTCCCCGTTGTAGGCTGCTCGAATAGCCGCCCCCACCTCGGCGGCTGCTGCGTCTTTCAGGAGATAGCCGCTCGCACCCGCCTCCAGTGCGCCGTGGACCTTATCCTCCTCGATAAAACTGGTCAGGGCTACAACCTCGATCTCGGGCCAGCGCTCTTTGATCGCCGCTGTGGCGGTGATCCCATCCATATCCGGCATGAGGAGATCCATGAGGACCACATCCGGTGGGTTTCCCGCGGCTTCTAACTGCACGATGCCCTCGATGGCCTCCTGACCGGTGGCCGCCTCGCCCAGCATCTCGATATCGTCAGTCATTTCGAGATAGGCCTCGATGCCGCGCCGGACCACCGCGTGATCGTCGACCAGAAGCACGTGGATCGGCGATGCTTCAGCCATCAGGAAGTCCCGGTCGTGGCTGTTCCTCCGTGCCAGCCTCCGATCGCAACGGCACCCAGTGCGGCAGGGCCGGCTCGGCTGGCTGGGCTCCGTCCACCGTCACGCGCACCTTCGTGCCTGCTCCGGGCGTGCTCTGAATCTGCAGGACCCCGCCGATCTGTTCTACCCGATCGGCCATGGTTCGCAAGCCGAGATGCCCCGCAGGGACGTTTGCCGGATCGAAGCCTCTTCCGTCATCCTCGATCTCCAGGACCAGCTGTCCGTCCGCTCCTGCTTCCAGCCGCACTTCCGCCCGGCTCGCCCCGGCATGCTTGATCACGTTGTGCAGCGCTTCCTGTGCAAACCGGTAGAGGTGCTCCTCGGTCGAGGGCTCGAGCGCGACTCTCGGCTCGGGGGCCTGGACCACAATCCGAAGCCCCTCGCGCGCGCTCAGCGCTGTGGCATGCTTGCGCAGGGCCGCGGCAAGACCTTCTTCCTGCAGCGCTCCCGGTCGCAGCTCGAAGATGAGGGCCCGCATCTCCGCCAGCGCTCCCTCGGTCAGCTCGCTCAGCTGGTGCAGGTTGCGCACCACCGGTCCATCCCGATTGATCCCCCCTGAGTTTCCCTCGCGCTCCAGGGCCATCTGCGCTGCCTCGGCATGCATGGTCATGGAGAACAACGCCTGGGTCACCGAATCGTGCAGCTCCCGAGCCAGCCGCGCTCGCTCCTCGATCGCCGCGGCTTCCTGCGCCTGCGCATAGAGCATGGCGTTCTCCATCGCCACCGCCGCCTGGCTGGCGAAGGCCAGCGCCAGGTGCGCCTGCTCTTCGGCATAGAAGCTCGGCTCGTCTATAGACAGACTCAACAGGCCGATGGTCTTGCCCTTCAGCACGATGGGAACACCCATCCAGCAGCGAATGTAGCTCCAGACGCCATCCATGAGCGGACCGGCCGCCTCGCGAAATGTTCGTGCCAGGAGGCCGTCCCCTTGCACATCGCAGATCATCACCGGCCGTCCCTGTTTTGCCGGCTCCCAGATCGGCTCGATCCGCGCCAGTGGGAAGTGCAGGCCGACGATCTCCTCACGGGGACTCGGTCCCCGGTATTCGACGATCACCAGCTCCTCTCCCTTGAGCTTGAGCAGGCTCCCGCCTCGATAGTCCACCACGCCCTTGAGCTGGTCGAGGATCAGGCCGAGCAGCGGTTCGATCCGCAAGGTAGACGCAACCTGGCGGGAGACTTCCAGCAGCGTGGAGAGCTCCCGCGTCCGCTCCGCCACTCGCTTCTCCAGCAGCTCCTGCGCCCGAACCTGCTCGGTGACATCCCGCACCAGTGCCAGGATGCGCGGCTTGCCCCAATAGAGAAAGGTGGTTCCATGGACGTCGACAGGGAACGAGCTGCCGTCTCTCCGAACGTTCATCCCGCGAGCATGGACGAAGCCCTCTGCTTTGATCGTCTCCACATAGCCCGGGAGGGCACCATGAAAGTCCGGGTGGACGTAGGCGGTGCGGTGCAGGCCAATGAAGTCCTCCCGGGCGTAGCCATGCATCGCGCACGCGGCCGGGTTTGCCTCGACTACGAAGCCGTCCATGTCGTTGATGATGATGCCGTCGCTGGTCGCTTCGAAGATGCTGCGATACTGCTCGTCTCGCTCGCGTAGCCGCTTCTCGGAGCGCTTACGCTCGCTGATGTCCCGCGCCACACTGATTACCGCTCGTGGCTGCCCGTCGGTGCCGGTGATCACCGCGGCGCTCATCTCCGCCGGAAACCTGCTCCCGTCCCTGCGCTGCAGCAGATACTCCTGATCCCGCAGGCATCCCAGCTCGGCCACCCCGCGACAGTTCTGCTTCGCGCGCTCCCGCTCCTCCGGAGCCATCAGCTGGAACAGTTTCAGACCAATCATGTCCTCCGCTGCCTCGTAGGCATAGAGCTCGGCGGCGCGCTTGTTGGCCATGAGGATGGTGCCGGAGAGGTCGGTGAGCAGGATTGCATCCGGCGAGGTGTTGACCAGAGCGCGATAGAGCGCTTCTTTCTCGCGCAGCCGCTCCTCGGCCTCCTTGCGCTCGGTAATGTCCGTGTGCGACCCGGCCATCCAAAACGGCTGTCCCTGCGCGTCCCGGAGCGCCATCCCGCGGGCCAGAATCCAACGATAACTGCCGTCCTTATGGCGCAAGCGATGCTCGAGCTCGTAGAAGGAGGTCTCGCCTGCCAGGTAGGTCTCCAAGGTGGTTCGGGCTCGCTCCTGATCATCGGGATGGATGCGCGATTCCCAGTCCTCGAAATGGGTGCCGATCTCGTGCTCGTCGTAGCCCAGCATCGCTTTCCATCGGGCTGAGAAGGCGACGGTGTTGCTGCGGATGTCCCAGTCCCACAGACCATCGCTGGCGCCGAAGATGGCCAGGGAGAAGTCTTCCTGCTGTTCATAAAGCGCGTAGCCGCTGCTTGGAATGGTCTTCATCAGGTCGTGCCTCCGTGCCACGGCGCCGAGGCCGTGGCAATCATAGCCCGATTGTACCTGTTGATGTACTTCCAGTCTGGGTGTCTCTCTGCGCCGCCTACGTCATTTGTCGCGGGTAGCGTCCGTCCTTTGTCTGGGCTAGCGTCTCCTCTCTAGCCGAGGTAGCGCCAGGCCCGGGACCGGTACCGTGGATGCAAAGGGCGTTTCGTCCTGCACCACGTCTCAGGAAAGGAGACAACTTCTTGCAAAACAGAGACGGTCGGGCCACACCGCAATTCGTGGCACCATCCATCCAAGCAAATATCTGGATCGTGCTTGTCGTGCTCACCTTGGGCTACTTCATGATCCTGGTCGATACCACCATCGTCAACGTCGCCCTGCCGACCATGGAGAAGGATCTGCATGCTGGCTTCGATCAGATCCTGTGGGTCGTCAACGCATACATTCTGGCTTATGCCGTCCTCCTGATTACTGCCGGCCGGCTGGGGAACATCTTCGGTCCCAAGCGACTCTTCATCGTCGGCCTGGCTCTTTTCACTCTGGCATCGGCCGCCTGCGGCTTCTCCCAGAATGCCGGTCAGCTCATCCTCTTCCGGCTCATTCAGGGGACCGCCGCGGCGCTGCTGACGCCCCAAACTCTTGCCATCCTCCCCAGCATCTTCCCGCCCGAGCGGCGGGGGGCTGCCTTTGGCATCTTGAGCTCGGTGGCCGGTCTGGCCGTGGTCGTCGGACCCACCGTCGGTGGCTGGCTCGTCACCGACTTCAGCTGGCAGGCGATCTTCTACCTGAACATTCCGATCGGCATCGGCGCCGTCGTGGCCGCAGTCCTCCTTCTGCCGGAGATTCGCTCCAGCCGTCGCGATGAATCGCGCGGCTACCGGACCGCCCTCGATCTGCCGGGAGTAGCGCTGGCCTCGGGTGGGCTCTTCGCGCTCATTTACGCCCTCGTCGAGAGTCAGAGGTACGCCTGGGGCCCGATCAGCTCGTTTGGCGCCTTCTCGCTCGGATTGACCCGCTGGAGCGTGCTCAGCGTCTATAGCCTGCTCGTGTATGCGGTCGTGCTTCTCCTGCTCTTCGTCTGGTGGGAAACGCGTGCCGAGCAGCCGCTGCTGCCGCTCTCTCTGTTCGGCGACCGCAACTTTTCGGTGGCGAACCTGATAGCGAGCATCATCGGCTTCCCCTTTGCCATGTTCATCGTGCTCAGCCTCTTCCTTCAGTCGGTCATGGGCTTCAGCGCCATCCACGCGGGGCTCACCCTGATCCCGACGTCCATCGGCATCATGGTGGCCGGGCCGATCGCGGGTCGCCTCTCCGACCGCATCAACGGCAAATACATCCTTCTGGCCGGGCTCGTCTGCGCGGCACTGGGGATCGGGCTGACGGCGTACGCCCTGGCGCTGTCGGTCAACTCCTGGCAGCTCGTGTTCCCGCTTGCCGTGACCGGAGTAGGGATGGGCTTTGTCTTCGCACCCATGACCACCCTGGCCATGCGTGATGTTCAACCGGCACTCGCCGGCGCCGCTTCGGGCTTCCTGTTTACCAACCGTCAGGTCGGTCAGGCGGTGGGATCGGCTGTCATCGGCTCTGTCCTGGCAAATCGGGTGGCGAGCGAGCTGCCCGTGCAGGCAGCACACTTCGCTTCTCGGCTGCCTGCCTCCTACCGCGGTCGGTTTGTGGCCGGTTTCGAGAGGGCGAGCCACGAGTCCCAGAACTTCGGAGTCGGTCAGGCTCATGGAGCCGCGCTTTCCTCCGATCCGCCCCATACTGTCGCCCAGCAGCTGGGCACGCTCTCCCATGAGGTGTTCGGTCAGGCCTTCCTCAACGCAGCGCGGCCATCACTGGCAATCTGTGGGGCTGTCCTCCTGCTCGCCGCACTGTTTGCCGGCGGGCTCCGCGGTGGGCGCAGCGCGGACGCGGCACGTCGGGTAGATTCCTCCGCTCTCAGGGATGCGGCCTAACCCTTATGTCAACACATTGGAGTTATAGAAGACATGCATAAATTCGTTACCGGCAATCGCTTCAGGAAAAACAAGTTAGGAGGACAGTAAACAGTGGCTGTCGCAGATACCTTGAATACGCCATCCCCAACATCCGCGGATGGCTCCAGTGTGAACAAGACCTTGGCTCTAGTCCTAGTCTGTGTGGCGCAGATGATGGTCGTCATCGACATCTCCATCGTCAACGTGGCGCTCCCCTCTATTAAGAACGCGCTGCACTTCTCAGAGTCAGATCTGCAGTGGGTGGTAAACGCCTACACCCTGGTCTTCGCCGGCTTCCTGCTGCTGGGAGGGCGCGCGGCGGACTTGCTGGGCCGCCGTGCCGTGCTGATCGGGGGCCTTGCGCTATTTTCGGTCGCCTCGCTGGTCTGCGGCCTTGCCACCTCCTCCAGCGCGCTGGTCGTGGCGCGAGCGGTTCAAGGACTCGGGGGAGCGATTATCGCTCCGGCCTCGCTCTCCATCCTCACGGTCACGTTCCCCGAGGGATCCGAGCGCAATCGAGCGCTCGCCGTGTGGGGCGCGGTAGCGGGCGGCGGAGCTGCAGTCGGTGTCATCCTGGGTGGCCTCCTCACCCAGGGACCGGGATGGCGCTGGGTGTTCTTTGTAAACGTGCCGGTCGGCATCCTGACGGCCGTGCTGGCGCCCCGCCTGCTTCCCGAGAGCCGGGACGAGGACCGATCCCGCTCGTATGATGTGCTGGGCGCTATCTCGGCGACGGCCGGGCTCATCTTGCTGGTCTACGCCCTGGTGAATACCAATCAATACGGCTGGGGCTCGGCTCGAACGATCGGCGAACTGATCGGGGCCAGCACCTTGCTCCTGCTCTTTGTGGCCATCGAGGCGCGCTTCGCCGCCCATCCGCTCATCCCGCTCCAGATCTTCCGATCGCGAACGCTCTCCGGGGCGAACGTGGTGGCGTTGCTGCTTGGCCTGTCGATCTTCGCTGTATTCTACTTCCTGACGCTCTACATGCAGCAGGTGCTGGGTTTCTCGCCACTGCGAACAGGCGTGGCCTACTTGCCCATCACTATGGGCTTCATCGTCGTGGCTGGGGTGGCCTCCTCGCTGATCGGACGCATCGGGGTGAAGTGGCCGCTGGCTATCGGAATGCTGGTTACCGCTGCGGCCTTCCTGCTACTTACCCGAGTCCCCGAGCACGGCAGCTATGCGGTCGACATCCTTCCTGCCTTCATCGTGCTCCCACTGGGAGCAGGCCTGGCCTTTCTCTCGGTCACCAACGCCGCCGTCGCGGGGGTTGAGTCGCGAGATGCGGGCCTGGCCTCCGCTCTGCTCAACACTTCCCAGCAGCTCGGTGGAGCGCTGGGCCTGGCAATACTCTCGACCATTGCCACGTCCTATACGAACAGCGTCCTTGCCAGCGATCCTCACGGGGGACTTTCACACGCATTGGTCGAGGGTTTTCACCGCGCGTTCGCAGTGGGAGTGTGCTTTGCCGTCGCCGGTGCCATTCTGGCGTTCCTGACCATCTCGCGAGATGTCGGGCGGGCGGAGCCCAGCACCGAACCCGTAGCCGATCAGAGTTCAGTGTATAGATCGGCGGGCGTCGCCGACCAGATCACTGCAGCGGTTGAGAGTTGGGAGAGCGCAACCTCGCACCTCCACGGCTCTGAAGACATTGAGCTCCAAGCCGGCGGGAATGAATTAGGGTACAAGAATCCGGCCGCAGAGTGAAGGGAGACACGTACATGACGACTCTAACCCGCTGGACCCTGTCCCACAAGCGCATCGTGGTGGGGTTCTGGCTGATCCTGACGCTGGTCGGCTTTGCCTCCGCCTCGTCGGCCACCAACGCCCTCTCCCAGAAGTTCTCCC
>Ga0207416_1002734_pt1 | contig 18310 bp, 21 predicted proteins | sample PaiPotPPM11metaG_FD_184107 | JGI IMG/M metagenome (GOLD analysis project Ga0207416, IMG submission 184107) | Iron sulfur acid spring bacterial and archeal communities from Banff, Canada, to study Microbial Dark Matter (Phase II) - Paint Pots PPM... ...
GTCAATACCATCTATCGCCTTTTGTGGCTGCGGGACTCCGATCCAGTTACCTACAACGAAAAGCTAGCGCTGGGACGACGCTTCACACTGCACTGGGATGGTCCGGAACTCAAGGAGCCAATGAGGAAAGGATCACGCCCTAAATGACCTCCACACCAGGAGACCCCCAATGTTCAAAGAACTCGCTCCTTACCTCCGGCAGCGCGCCGTCCTGCTGACCGTCACCCACATTGAAGACGATCAAATTCGCGTGAATGTCATCCCGCAGAAGCTCAAGGATGGCGAGAACGCCGCGCTGACGACACCCCTGACCGTGACCGGGACGGCGGACGAGCTTGACCGGGATCTGCCGGCGACCCTCGTCAACTTCGTCTCTGCGCACCTCGAACTGAGGAACACGCTGGATCGGGCGAAGGCGGAGATGTATGCTGCGGCGAAGACCGCTCAGGCAGAAGCCCGTTCGAACGCTAAGACAACGGCAAAGAAGGATCCGCCGAAACCGCAGACAACTACGCCCACCGACACCCCAAAGCCAACCCAACTGGTGAAGGAGCAACCTCCGAGGACGTCGAACCTCTTTGATGTGCCTGTGTCGCCCGTGACTACGGAGGCTGAATCGGATGAGGAAGAGGAGATTCTCAGGGAAATCGAAGAAGAGGATCAGGTAGACGAGGACGCCGAACTGGATGAGGTGGCTTAGGATACTTTCTGCTCCGGTCCTCGCCGTCGTATCTACGGCGTGGGAAGGTGGAGCCGGACGTTGCGGTAAGCGGCCAGGAACTCGGACAATCCATGAGATTATTGTGATTATGATGAAAATATGCTAATCTAAATAAGCAAGTGGATCTACGAGGAGATTGCCCGTGGCAAACGTCAAGCAGATTGAATGGGTTACGCCAGCTGTGATGACCGGGACGGGACGGGAGGTCATTGAACAGTTGCGCCGCTCTCCCACTCGCCGTACGGTCGCCGTAAGCTTGCTCGACAATGAGCAAGGTGTGGCGGCAGAGATCGTTTTTCAGCGCGTGGCTGCGTTCCTTCCGCGACTGATGGAGCAGAACCAACAGGACAACCTCAAGAAAATCGTCAGCGCGTTGCTTCCGGACGTGGCCCCCTCCGAGGCCGCGATGGCGCAGGCGCGCATGCTCATCGATGCCAAATCGACGATCTTGAAGGGCGGCGATTTCATCCCCGCAGGAGAGGTTTCGAAGCTGGCCGGCTACAGCCGAACCAATCCAAGTGTGCAGCCGAACAAGTGGAAGCGAAACCGGGCGATCTTCGCGATCGAGCACAAGGGGGGTGACTTTTTCCCGCTATACGCGCTCGATCCTGACGATAATTACCGTCCGCGTAAAGCGGTCTCCGAAATCCTTGGCATCTTCGGAGATTCCAAGGACGGCTGGGGGCTGGCGTTCTGGTTCGCGGGATTGAACAGCTTCCTCGACGACGAGCGTCCCCAGGACTTGCTGGCAGCCGCGCCGGAGCAGGTACTCGCCGCCGCCAGAGATGAGGTGGCGGGAGTGCAGCATGGCTAAATCGGGATCCAGGTTCCTGCCCCCTTCAGGCGCTTTGGACGCCACGCTGGTCGATTGGGGATCCGGCCGGACGATGCATCGCGTGCATAATGCGGCTTTCGCCTCGAACCTCTTCAATCCCAGCGCCACTGGAAACGCACGCTTCAGCCCTATCCGCGACGAAGCCGGGGCAGTCATTCCGACGCTGTACGCGGCTACCACACCTCGGGGCGCCCTGATGGAAACGATCTTCCATGACGTCCCCTACAAGGCCGGCTTCAAGCGGGTGTCTACCAGCAGAATGGTCGGCAAGTTGCATACGACGCTCGCCTTCCACGTGGATTTTCGGCTGGTCGATCTGAGCAGGGTCGCGTTGCGCAAGCTCGGTGTGGCGCCCAGTCACCTGATCGACACGACCAAGGCGCATTATCGGGAAACCCGGCGCTGGGCTGAGGCGCTCTACGCGCAATATCCGAAGGCGCAAGGGCTGCGCTGGACCTGCCGGCAAGACGATCGCTCGCAAGCGGTCGTGCTCTTCGGAACCAGAGTCCAACCTTCGGATATTGTGTCCACCGGGAGTGCTACACCGCTCATCGAAAGCGGCGCGGTGTACGATCTCGCAAAGGCGTTGGCAACCGATCTTGGCCTTTTGCTCGATTGATCGCGGGATGACTAGCCACTTCGAAATGCCATAGGCCTCCTCTGGAATTTCGGTTGCGGGAGCGAGATAGCTCGGGCAACGTTTTGACTTGGCAAGATCGGGTGGAGCATTGATGGAATCAGGGGAAGAGCGACGGCTCCGCGTCCTCGCCCGGATCACGGAAGTTGCCGAGCCCGACTCCCACAAGACGAAATCTCTGCCTGGGATCGAGGCTCACTCTTTCTCGCAATGATAAAGCTATCTGCGTCAATTCTTCGCAGGAGGCGGGCGGCAATAGCGGGGTCTGACTTCGCGTGAGTACTTGGAACTGGGCTGTCTTCAGCTTCAAGACGACCGTGCGGGCGATCCTCGATTCCTTGCATGATGCCGCCCAAGTCTTTTCCGCAAGACGCCGGATCATCGGTTCGGTCTCGGCCAGCGGCACATCCTGCTCGAAGGTATCCTCGGCCGAGATCGACTGGGTCGGCCGGTTGGGTACGACCGGGTTCTCGTCGATTCCCCTCGCCAACTCGTAAAGGCGCTTTCCATAACGGCCGAAGGCGGTTTCCAGGTCTTCAAGAGAACGGGCGCGCAATTCTCCGACCAAGCGCAGACCAAGCGCGGCGAGCTTCTCCTCCGTGACCTTGCCAACTCCTGGAATGCGGCCAACAGGCAACGGTGTAAGGAAGTCTTCCACTTCGGCAGGCTGAATAACAAATAGTCCATTCGGCTTGCGCCAATCCGAGGCGATCTTAGCCAGGAACTTGTTGGGGGCAACGCCGGCTGAGGCGGTCAGGTTCAGCTCTTCCCGGATTTGCTGCCGGATGGCGCTGGCGACCTTCGCGGCGGTGGCGAGCCCGGTCTTGTTCTCTGTGACATCGAGATACGCTTCGTCGAGTGACAATGGTTCGATCAGGTCCGTGTGCCGCAGGAATATCTCGCGCACCGCACGCGAAACCGCTTTGTAGCGCGTAAAGTCCGGAGGAACGAAGACAGCCTGGGGGCACAGGCACTCGGCATATTTCGCTGCCATGGCTGACCGTACTCCGAAGCGCCTGGCCTCATACGAGGCCGCACACACAACAGATCTCTTGCCTCGCCACGCCACGACGACAGGCTTGCCGCGCAGCTCCGGGTTGTCCGGCTGCTCGACCGAAGCATAGAACGCGTCCATGTCCGCATGGATTATCTTCCGCCCGCTCATCCTGCATCCATCGTAGGCCGTCACCGCGGGGCGTTGCCTGTGTCGTAAAATCCGATGGGTTCGGATTGATGCCGCTCTGCCATCCGAATCGCAGGGCACGGAAAATCTAGCTGTGAAGTGCCGTCCTTCGCGCACTGTCCAAGAACGTCTTGCGATCAACGTATAGCGGAGTTGTGTTGAAAAAGAACCGGACGACCTCACGTCCCTCCTGTAGTTTGCCTTTCCAGTACTCAGGATCAGCAAACAACGTCCAACGCCCTGCGCCCCCTCGTTAGTGGTGTAACCGAAGAAGGACGACACTGTTCCGATGATGAAGCCAAAGACTGTTGTCTTCAAAACTGGGGGGATAAAGTTAGACCACTCAAGGTCTGTAAACGCCCGAGCGAGATAGAGGTGAAACGAGATCTTCGATGCTACGTATTCCGATAAGAACCCGCCCATGAGTCCAGAGAAATCCATAAACAATGTGAGGATCGGAAGCGCAATCACACAGGCGACGACACGAGGAACTACGAGGAACTTGAACGCGTCGATGGAGAGCGATTCGATTCCATCTATTTGCTCGGTGGCCCTCATGTTGGCCAGAACCGCGCCGATGCCCGAGCCTGCCCGACCGGCAAGCAGTAGAGCGGCAACCAATGGCCCAATCTCCACAAAGAAGGCCAGCGACTGGACAGTCGGTATCAACGCGGATGCGCCGAACGAGACAAGGGTCCCGCGAGTGTGAAACGTCATTACCGTCCCTAGTGCGAAACCGGATGCGGTCACGAGAAGGAGAGACTTGTATCCAACCTCTGCGATTTGCCTTCCGATCTGAGCCCCTTCGAAGGGTGGGCGGAAGGCGTCAGTGACTGCCCGAAGCCCGAACAGGCTGACATTTCCGATGAATTCGAACAGCTCAATCACAAGGTAGCCTCTCTGTTCCTCTATACGACTCTTGCTGTCAGCCTACAGATCCTTCTGGCGACCGAACGCTATGCAATTGCGCTCATCTACTCGGATGGAATACTTGTCCTTTCAATCCCCGATAGGGCGTATGTGAGATGTCACCCTCAATAAGACGATTGCGCCACAATCGAAACAAGTGAGCATAGGTTAGATAACCGTGATGATCGTTCTAGTTACGGATTAGCGGCGGCTACGTAATTCTGCCGGGAGGTTGATCCCGTGGGCGCGTGCGCTCACAGTCATCTAACAGTTGCTCACGCTTTCATTTGTCGCGAAGCCTGTCAGTCTTACCTGAACGAAGTATGGAGCCGGGCGTGATAGGGAAGCACGTACAGATGCGAATACTTGCATTTGCCGCGGCAGACATGCAGGAGACGATCCGGCGCCGGCTGGCTCCCATCGATGCCGACGTGGTATTCATCAACCGGTCGACCGACGTGTCTCACCTGATCCATACCCGGGAGAGCTACGATGTCGCTCTTTTGCCCGCGTCGCTTCCGGATACTGCCTGGTGGGTGCTATGGGGAGAGATATCTCTCCTCAATCCGCGGCCGGCGATCTTGGTTTATACCACAGCAGCGACCTTTCAGCTGTGGTCGGGCGTTCTCGAGGCGGGAGGATACGACGTCATAGTGGAGCCTTTCACCGATGAGGAACTCCAAGGGGCCGTACTCCGGGCCGCAAGGAGTTTTGAGCTGCGTAGCATAAGCGAAAAGAGAGATTAGTGGTCATTTAGATCGCAACTGCTCAGGGTTTCCGAAATCTGAGACCGCATCATCCGGCGGGAGAGTTGAGATTCACTTAGACATGTCATAGGGCAACGTCACCTTGGAACAAGAGTGATATCGGAAATGAGGTACGAGGCGGGCGCGGAGGTCCGAACAATTCAATGAATAACGCAATCCTCAGTGTTCTGGCCGCTCTGACCGGCTCGACAGTTGGCGGGCTCGCCCCTGTATTGAGCAATTATGTACTTCAGCGGGGCCAGACACAGCGCGATCTTCTGAACCGACAGCTCGCCCAGCGAGAGAGCCTCTACTCAGATTTCATCAGAGAAGCGTCGCATCTCTATGCCAATTCGCTGACCCAAAGTATGGAGGATCTCGACGAAATGGTATCTCTCTACACTCTTGTTAGTCGCATTCGTCTGCTGGCATCGGAGGCGGTTGTGCATGCCGCAGAGGATTTTGTGAAGAAGATCATCAAACATTATGGAGAGCCTAACCTCTCTGTCGAGCAAATGCGATCCGCAGCTCTCTCAGCCAAGGCGGACCCACTTGATGTGTTCAGCCTGGCCTGCCGTAAAGAGCTGCGGGACATCCTGCGCCAAGGCTAACTATCGGCGATCATTCACGGTTGATCCATCCTCACCGTGAGATAACGGTTGCTCACGTGTCTTCGGTATCTGTTTATGTCTCTAATTTCAGAGTAGGGATTTACTCATAACCGAACTCTACAAGCGCCACATCACCGGCCGAGCGCGGGTGGTGGACGGCATCAGGTGGGCAAATGCGACGGCTAACCAATTTCTTGGCGAAAGGTGGGAGGGAGTTATGGCGCAGAACACCCCAGTTGTGGCGATCATTGGTGGAGGCTTTGGAGGGTTGGCGGCCGCCCGGGCTCTGAAGAATGCTCCAGTGAAAGTGATCTTGATTGATCGCACCAATCATCATCTCTTTCAGCCACTCCTCTATCAAGTGGCGACGGCGGTGTTATCTCCTGGGCAGATTGGATCGCCCATCCGTGGCATCTTGCGAAACAGCGACAACACCACGGTCATTCTTGGCAGCGTGACAGGTATTGAAGTAAGTACGCGTGCTGTACTTGTCGATTCTGCGGACCGTACGGGAGTCCGAATCACTTACGACTACCTCATTCTAGCCACAGGAGTGCAGCACAGCTATTTCGGACACGACGAGTTCGCCAAGTATGCGCCAGGTCTTAAGACCCTCGCTGATGCCGTTGCCCTTAGAAACAAGATTTTGCAAGCATTTGAAGCGGCAGAAGCCGAGGAGGATCCCAAGCTTCACAAGGAATTACTTACGTTTGTCTTGGTGGGAGCCGGGCCGACAGGTGTCGAAATGGCGAGCGCGATTGCCGTCATGGTTCAGGGCACTTTGAAGCGCGAGTTTCGGAGAGTCGATCCAACCTCGGCACGGATTGTGCTCGTGGATATGGCATCTCGTCCGCTGGGAACTTTTGCTTCGGAGCTATCAGCCGCCGCGTTGGCTCGGTTGACACAATTGGGAGTGGAGGTCCGGCTGGGGCATGGCGTAGATTCGATCGACGACCAGGGGGTGATTGTCGCCGGCGAGCGTATTGCGAGCAAGACGGTTATCTGGACTGCAGGGGTCGCACCTTCTCCAGCTGGTAAGTGGCTCAATACCGAAACAGATCGCGCAGGGCGGGTGAGGGTGCGGGGCGACCTCACCATCCAAGATCACCCCGAAATCTTTGTCATAGGCGATACTGCCTCGCTCGACCATGACGGGAAGCCGTTGCCTGGCGTGGCACAGGTGGCGATGCAGCAAGGCCGCTATGCCGGAAAGCTTATTATGCGTCGCGTCGCCGGCAAATCTGAGCCCGACCCATTCCGCTACTTCGATAAGGGGAATCTTGCGGTTGTTGGGAAGGGCTTCGCAGTCCTCCAAAGCGGCAAAGTTAAGCTGAGCGGCTTCTTGGCGTGGCTTGTATGGGCCGCAGTCCATCTGCAATTTCTCGCCCAGTCGAGCCTCAGGGTAAGTGTCTTTGTCCAATGGGTATGGACCTATGTCACTGGACAGAGGGGGTCTCGACTTATCGTAAAGCACCGCTGCGATTGACGATACGTATTTCGTTGTGGCGGGATGTCGCAGCACCCCCTGGACAAGAATTGCCCAACAGTTAGAGGTTGACCTCGCCGAAGCGAGCTAAGGAGCGCTATCTACAATGAAAGGAATCATGGTGGGTATGATGTTGTTAATTGTTCTCAGCTCGGCGCAGTGTCAATCTAATCTGCGACCGACGGTCGAGAATGCTGGTCTTCCCGAGCCTCCTGAGGCAAGCGCTCCCGCACACTTGCAGGGTCGCTCCAGAATCGGCTCATTGAACGAAGCTTTGGTATCTCCCGCAGATGCTCCGCAACAGACCAAGCGAATATTCGGAATCATTCCAAACTTTCGCTCCGTAAGTGCAGACACGGAGCTGCACCAGCAGTCCGCGAAGGAAAAAGTTGAGACTGGACTCGAAGACAGTTTCGACTACTCTGCCTTTGTCTTCGTTGGAATTCAGGCTGGCATCAGTCAAGGGACTAACTCATATCCGGCATTCCATCAGGGAGCTTCTGGATTTGGTCGGTATTACTGGCACAGCTTCGCGGATCAAGCAGACGAGAACCTCTTAGTCGAATCAGCGCTTCCAGCGGCCCTCCATGAAGACAGCAGACATTACACGTTGGGTCACGGAGGGTTTCTAAAACGCGTCCGGTATTCGTTCACGCGCTCAGTGGTCACTCGCACTGACAGCGGAGACAGTACATTTAATTTTGCTGAAGTGTTTGGATCGGGCGCCGCGGCAGGCGTCTCGTCGACATATTACCCAGCTCAGTACCGCACGTGGACTAAGACGGGACAGCGCTGGCTAACCAATTTCGTTCTGGACGGTGCCACCTTCGTGGCGAAGGAATTCTGGCCGGATATCAATCACGCTGTCTTTCGGCATAAGGATTGAGACGATCCGCTTCGCGAGGCTCAGACGGGTCGGCGGTCCCTCACAAATGCAGGCAAGACTGCGTCTCCAATAGGAGTTGGCCGCATTGCCCGACACATGCCTCTATTTCTTGTCGACCACCATCAGGATAAATACGGCCGGAAGATAGATTATCGACGAGTGGAGCAACTGGCGTGCGGCGGCGTTTGATCTGCGAAGAACTAGACGGGTGCTGCCGCAGAAGAAGGCGAGGCTGAGTAGCGATGCCGAAACCGCATAAACTCGTCCGGTCTCGCCCAAGGCGGCGGGGGTCCAACAGAGCGGGACTAATGCTAGAGTTGGCAGCAGGCACTGCCAGGTCATGCAGCGGTGCCTTCGTCGCCCTTGCGGCAGAATCAAGTAGCCAGCCCGGTCATAGTCATCGCGATACATCCATGCGATCGACATAAAATGGGGAAATTGCCAAAGGAAGAGCATCGCGTAGAGAATCCACGCGCCTGAACTCAGCCGCCCCGAAGCTGCAGCCCATCCGATGAGCGGGGGTACGGCTCCCGGAAACGCTCCGATCAAAGTGCAGAGCGCGGTCTTCCGTTTGAGCGGGGTATAGACGGCCAAATAGACGGCCAAGGTAAGCACGGCGAGCAGGCTAGCTAGCAGATTGACCATAAAGGCTAGATAGATCGCACCTGCTGCGGATAGCGAGATTCCAAACCAGAGAGCGTTGAAGGGCGTAATTCGCCCCGTGGCTAAGGGCCTCCGTGCAGTCCGGCGCATCAGAGTGTCGAAGCGGCGCTCGATGAACTGGTTGAGTGCCCCGCAGCCGCTACTTATCAAGGATGTACCGAGGAGAGTGTGAAAAAGACGAACAAACGGGACGTCGCGAAATCCGCTTGGGCGGGCCAAACAAAAGCCAGCGAAAACCGTGACTGCGATCAAGAAGTTTACGTCAGGCTTCGTGAGAGTCCAGTAGTCGGATAAGATGCTGCTTCTTGCTTGCAGTCGAGGTGCGATTCGCGGCATCACCTCTGGCAAGACAGTTACGGGTTCTATCGCCATTTGGTTTATCACCTCTCGCTCGTCAACCACGCCGGCTAAGTTGGGTGCATTCCCACTGATGGAGTGCGAGGAAATCCTCCCGGAGAGAGGAAAGAGCAAAGCATGCCATATCGAGTACGACCAACCATGCGAAAGCCGAGCAGGCGAAGGCGCTCGGATTCGATGAAGTCATCGATACTTCCTTGGAGAAGTTGAGTGACGGCGTGCGTCGTATCACGGATGGTTACGGGGCAGACATCATCATCGACGGGGTCGGCGGTGAGGTCCTGAGCGAGGTACTCAAAGCGCTTGCGTTAGAAGGAAGCCTCACAACACTGGGGTATTCCGCAAGCCGGAAGACGACCATTGACGTGACAGATCTCATCGTCCCACAAGCCAGCATCCGCGGTCTCAATATGTTTCGTCAGCCGCCGGCGAACATCACTGAAGCCTGGAAAGCTATTGTCTCACTCCTTCAATCCGGTGCGATCAAACCGATCGTCGCTAAGACGTTTCCTTTGGTCGAGGCGGCTGAGGCTCTGCGTTATCTCGTTGAAGGGCGCCCCTTCGGGAGGGTAGTTCTTACGGTCTGACAACGATTGATGGAGGAAAACATAACAGGTATCCCGCTCTGCAATTAGCGACCACAGGTTATCGAATCAACCCGGCTACGCCCGGGCGAGCTTACCCGGAGAAGAATCAATGACAACAACAAAGGCGATTCGGTTGGCTTCGCTGGTCACGGCAATCAATGTCCTGGTCGCGAGCGGCTTTTCCATCGCGGCGATCATCCGTCCGCAATACCTGGTCCCTGCCGAATCCGTTCCAACGCAGGCGTCGTCGCTACTGGCAATGTACGCGGCGGCGCGCACAGTTCCCCTGGCTTTGTTCGCACTGGGGGCGATCTGCAAACAGGCGACGTCCGCGTTGCTGATCCTGGGTGCGCTTGCCGGCACCATGCAATTGCTGGATTCCGGAATCGGGCTGTTTGAGCATGATCTTGGTAAATGCGCTGGGCCGCTCTTTATCGCTGTCCTCCAATTCTTCGTGGTGTATCTGCTTTACAGATCCGTGCGAGTCAAGCCAGAAACCAGGGGCGAATAAACGCGCGCTGCGGCCCGGCACGTCCAAGTTCGCCCCAGTTGCCCAATGTCAAACCAATCCAACAAACGCTCGGACGAACTCACAGGAGTTTTTATGTTTATCTTCATCAATGCATTTCTTGTTGGGGCCACCTCTGGGCTACGAGCCCTGATTGGACTGGCCGCTGTCAGTTGGGCCGCTCGCTTTGGCATCTTGCCTCTAGACCACACTTGGCTTGCTTTCCTGGGCTATGCGTTCACCCCGTATATCTTGACCCTCATGGCGATAGGAGAACTGGTCAACGACAAGCTTCCGAAGACTCCAAGCCGATTGATACCCCCTCAGTTCATCGCCAGAATCGTTACCAGTGCTCTGTGCGGTCTTGCGATCGGGCTTTCTGGCAATGGAATGATCATCGGCTTGGTGGCGGGAATTATGGGAGCTGTGGCCGGAACATTCGGAGGAGCCAAAGCAAGGAACCTTTTGGCAAGTGCATTTGGACGTGATCTACCAGCGGCTCTGCTCGAAGATGCAGTCGCCCTTGGTGTTGCAGCGTTCGCTCTCTTTCGGTAGATGCACCGCATATCACGACGGGCCCGTATGAGAACATCGGATGAAAGCGCAAAAACTGCGCCTTTTATGGCGTCGGACGTCCCTCTGGAGACGGTGCTGGCAACCCCAGCAGCGAACAGAGAGATGCAGGCCGCACTCGTTACCCCGACGGGGGCGCCGATACCCGTCGCTCCTCGCAAATGTCATTAGGCAGGGTCACGCGTTTCATCAATTCGCGCGGATATGGCTAAAGGACTCTCCGACGAGCTCTTCACTCTTCGTCCAAAGTGCCTCGGCATTGTCTGGATCCAGCGCATACCCTCGGACCCCTTCACTGATTGCGCTGATGGTCACATCATCCGCAACAATGCTGCCGACGTGGCAGTTCTCGCAATACCGTCCGCCAATCTCGTCAGCCGGAGCAACGACACCGGCCCAAACCGAAGTTGCTGCCCCTTGAGGAATGGTCTTCCATTCGAAGGGTCCCTTACCCTCTGCTGCTAGTTGCGTGTTCATCTGGTCGATCATCTGTTGCAGGTGCCTCGAATCCATATGTCGGCCTAACTCAGTCTGTATGCCACCCGGATGTACGGCCGCGGCGCGTACGCCACGCTCGCGATGCCGTTGATCGAATGCAACAGCAAAGAGGATGTTCGCTGTCTTCGATCGACCATAAGCAACAAATGGTTCATAAGGAGTGCGGTCAAAGTTGGAATCGTCCAAGTCCACGTTAGCGAAGCGGTGACCGGAAGAGGCCAGGCAAATCAACCGCGACCCGGGACGCATCAGCGGCGCAATCCGGTTGATGAGGACAAAGTGTCCCAGGTGATTGGTCCCGAACTGCGTTTCGAAGCCCTCTGCCGTGTGGCCGAACGGGGTGGCCATCACGCCTGCATTGGCAATGACCAAGTCGAAGAATTCACCATTGTTGAGCAGTCCGTCGGCACATGTACGCACGCTCGCAAGGTTCGCGAGATCGAGCGCAATCAGCTCAAAGCTTCCACCATTAGCCGCGGCGTCCTCGCTCACCTGAGCGGTTGCGGCCTTCGCTTTCGCCAAATCCCGTACCGCCCCCACAACCTGCGCGCCGTGAGCCACGAGAGACCGCGCCGTCTCCACGCCGATTCCAGCTGAAACGCCGGTAATAAGAACCCGCTTGCCTTGCAGATTGACTCCAGACAAGACCTCTTCTGTGGTTGAGGTCGCACCAAATATGTTCGCCATTCCTGTTCTCCTTGAACCAAACTCGCCTTGCGCACCGATATTGACTGCCAACTGCGATCGAGATTAAAACGGAGGCAGTCTCCGTAATAGAATAGATAACCGGAGGATCTCTCCGGTTGCAAAGATTTTGTATATGCCCAGGAAACCCTCCCAACCCGTTGCCCGGAAACCTCGCGCGGACGCACAGCGCAATCGCGAGCGCATTCTGGATGTTGCCAAGGAAGCCTTCACCAAATCTGGCGCGAGCGTCAGCTTGGATGATGTGGCAAAGCAAGCGAACGTTGGACCGGGAACGTTGTATCGTCACTTTCCTACACGGGATGCGCTCTTGGAGGCGGTTTATCGCACCGAGGTGGAAAAGCTGGCGGCGGCCGAACGGAAGTTTGCCGAGACAATGGCTCCTGTTGAGGCACTGCGAGCCTGGATGCTCTTATTCGTCGACTACATCGCTGCCAAGCAGATCATTGCGCCAGCCCTGAATACGCTGGTTGGGGGGCCGTCAAAGGTATACGAGTCTACTCGCGATCTGATACAGGGCGCGATTAATGCGCTGGTGAAGCGCGCCATCGCTAGCGGCGACATTCGTTCCGACCTGGATCCCTTCGATTTGTTGCGGGCTCTTATCGGCGTTTCAAATGTGGCTTCCGGGCCCGACTGGCCGCAGAGCGCAAAAAGACTCGTGCAAATACTCATCCTTGGATCACGTCCGATCTCCTAGTTGCTAACCTACGAGACAGGACTTAGCTCTCTAAGAACCATTCAGTGCAGCCCAAACGGCTAAAGAGTCCATATCCGGGTTAGAAGGGAACTCAGATGGCAAAGTTCGATCAGCCGGCGGAAGTCTCAAAGCGGTCCCGTCAGCGTGTCGTCGTACAGAAGCGATGTGCCTGGGTAGGAACCGGCAATCCACGGATGCTCAAGTATCACGACCTCGAATGGGGCGTCCCGGTCCATGATGACCGCAAACACTTTGAGTTTCTGCTGCTCGAAGGGGCACAGGCCGGGCTCAGTTGGTCAATTGTGCTCGCAAAACGGGAAGGGTATCGCCGAGCCTTTAGCCAGTTCGAACCAGAGAAAGTGGCGCGATATACCGAGCGACGAATTCAGAAGCTCACATTGGATCCGACGATCATTCGAAACCGGTTGAAGATCGCAGCCGCAATACGCAACGCGAAGGCGTTTCTCGCAATTCAGGATGAATTCGGTAGCTTTGACGCTTACTGCTGGCGGTTCGTCGATGGCCGTCCCAAGCTCAATAGGTGGAAGGCGATGCGGGAGATTCCCGCGACCTCCAGCGAATCCGACGTATTTAGCAAGGACCTCAAGCAGCGAGGGTTTAGTTTCGTCGGTTCAACCGTCATCTACGCACACATGCAGGCGGTCGGGATGGTGAACGATCACCTCGTCGACTGCTTTCGATATCGAGAGATCCGGCAGCTTTGGTTATGAAGTCCCCGGGGTGCCGCGTGATTCGGTATTCAACGGTGCGGGTACGTTGGCCCAGTCGGCGTCATTGGACTGTCGATTTGCTCTTCCGCAGGGGTTCTTCGACCCTTCAGGCCAGGCCAGACGGCTATACGACACTGCGAGCACTGATTTACGCTTACCGTATGAAGATCGCGACCATCGCCACCTTTGTCGTAGCTCTCACGTCGCTGTCGCTCGCAGCTCAGGCCCCAATACAGGGAAGTGACATGGCTATGGAAAGCGCCAAATCACCAGTCCCTCCTTCGAAGTCCTTGACCGTAGCCTTCGAGGGCAAGAGCATGACATTCACCGTTGATGACCTTCTCAAGTTACCGCAGGTCGCGGTGCATGTGCATAACGCTCACCGCAACACCGAAGAAACCTATTCCGGTCCCCTCCTCGCGGATGTCCTCGCCCGAGTCGGCCTCGAGGCTTCGCACGAAACCGAACCTCTCGTTCTACATTCGACCTTGGTTGCCACAGGTACTGACCATTATTTCGTCGTTTACTCCGTCGCTGAGATCGAACCCACCTTCAGCACTGGACAAGTCATCGTCGCCATTATGAAGGCCGGCATGCCCAACTCTGAAGGAGGAGTCATTGAACTCGTCAATACAGTTGACGCAAAGCCCGCCCGCTGGCTCCACGGTCTTGCCAAACTCAAGGTAGTGAGTGTCGCTGCAAGAAAGTAAGTAGCCAACAGGTCTAATGATCGGCCCGTTTTTCGACAGCCAAGCTACCGCGACCGCGCGACCGCCCCAGCCTTTAAGAAGTCGAGGATTAGGGCAACTGTGTAGGTTGGGTTTTCCTCCATTAGCCAGTGGCCTGAACCGGGAACGACAGCTTCGCGGACATTAACGGCTACGTTACGCATAATGACGGCTTCGGTGGCGCCGATGGATTTTTCGCCGCCGACGGCGAGGACTGGCATGGTGAGTTTGGTGCGTGCGAAGACCTGGTTGTCGGCGGCGTCCTGCGTGAAGGCCTTGAAGTGTTCAAAGCCCGCGTGCATGGCTCCGGGTTGCGCGTACTGGGCGGCGTAGAAGGCGCGGGTAGCCTCATCGGGCTGTTTGGGATCGCCGGTGAAGTCGTCCCAGACGCGGTCGAGGTAGATGCGCTCACGGCCGGCGACAAGACGGTCCTCGTCGGGACCCCAGAAGGAGAAATGCCACAGCCGGTGGTCCTTCACGATATCGTCCCAAGGAGCGATGCCGGGGATGGGCGCGTCCATGATGACGAGGCGCTCGACTTTGTCCGCATAGAGCGAGGCGTAGGCGTAGGCAACCATGATGCCGATGTCGTGCGAGACAATGGAGGCGCGGTCGTAGCCAAGGGCGGTGACTACAGCGCGCATGTCAGCGGCCTGGGTTTTCTTGTCGTAGCCGCCGGCGGGCCGGGAGGAGCGTCCGATTCCGCGGAGGTCGGGGACGACGACGGTGTAGTTCTTGACCAACTCGGCGGCGAGAGGTGCCCACGAATCACTGGTCTCGGCGTAGCCATGAATGAGGAGGACCACAGGGCCGCTGCCTGCGGATCGGACGTAGATGTCTGCACCGGCGGGGCTATGGACGGTGCGTGCCGTGAAGGCGGAGGGCAACGAGGGCTGGGCTGCGACTGCGCCTGCCAGAATCACGGGGAAAGCGGCGAGGGCGGTCGAAATCCGTTGGAGAACACACTTCAAATGAGACTCTCCTAGCAAGATAACAAGGTTACAGGAGATTTCCATGGAAGACTACGCTATTGCAATGGTCGACGAACTGGAAAAACCGAAGCAACGCGAAGAGCGCTTCACTACTGGTTGCTAACACAAATAGAGAGGCCGCCATAAGCGGCGGCCTCTTGGCCCCGCGATTGCAAACTGAACGGTCGCTGCGAGTTTCACCAGGGGCGGACCAACGTCAGCTTTATGCTGCTACGGCGGCCCCTGATACACCTTTCGCTGCGGCACGGATGACATCGATTACCCGTTCCGGTTGGGAGAGCATCGGCACGTGACTGCTGTCAAACTCATAGGTGGTGGCACCCATACGCTTGGCGAAGAAGCGTTCAAGATCGGGATGCACCGTGTGATCTTTCTTGCCGACGATGTACCAGCTCGGCTTCGACTTCCAGGCTGTTCCCCCGGCTTTCGCCCCGAACAGGTCGGGTTTGGGGACTCCCTGGGTCGCCCAAACAAGCTTCTGCTCCTGTTCCGAAAGGTCTCCGCAGAAATACTTCGTGCCCTCCGGACGGAGCCAGATACGTCCGTCCACGACTTCGATGTGGGAGAAGACGTCGGTCGTCGGGAAATTGGACTGCTGCGTCTGAGACGTTTCATCGGCGTCTGGAGCGAGTGCGCAGATGTAGACCAGACCGGCAACGCGATCATCGGTTCCGGCGCCGGTGATGACGCTTCCGCCGTAGGAGTGGCCGACGAGGATAACAGGGCTGCTGACTCGGCCCAGTGTTGCTTTGACCAAGTCGACGTCCTCCGCCGTTGTGTTGAGGCCGTATTGGGCTGCAATACACTCGTACCCCTCCGCCTGAAGGGGAACGATCAGCTTGCTGAAGCACGAGCCATCGGCCCAGAGCCCATGGCAGAAAACGATGCTTGGCCTACCTTGTGCAGGTTTCATATTCGGTTCTCCTTCAAGTTGAATTGGAAGCAGGAGCGCGATTCAAGTTCGCTCAAAATAGACCTTTCGGTCCTGGCATTCTTATCGAATTCTGCTAATTTTGTCGTTTCTCGCCTAAATATTTTGAGCGATGGAGGCGCAACTAGAGTCGGAGCGTCTGACCCTAGCTTGCCGTCGCCAATTCCCCGGAGCCACACCAACTAGGTGGTGAAATGCGCGGGTCAATGCCGCCTGGTTGCTAAACCCGGACTGAATTGCGATCTCCATGAGTGAGTTGCTCGTTCCACTCATCAGTTCTTTGGCATGCTCGATCCGATGCTGGATCAGCCACTGGTGTGGAGATACCCCAAAGGAGATTTTGTAGGAGCGGGCAAAATGGCTGACCGACAATCCACACTCGCGTGCAAGCTGGGAGAGCCGGATGTGGCCATGGATGTTCTCATGGAGAAGCTCCGACGCCCGTCGCTTTTGCCAGGGAGCCAGCCCTCCTTTTCGTGCGCCAGCTGGTTTCTGGACTACGCCGTATCTCTGAAGAAGATGGGCTCCCAGGATGAGGCTGAATTGATCTAGCGCCAGCGCCGATGGACCGTCGCAGCTGCCCACGAACGGAAGAATACTCCTGGTGATCTGGGCAACTACCAGGTCGTCTTCGAGAACAGCGAGACGATAGCCGTTTACAGTGCCGAATCCGAGATCCCGCGCGATGTCGTCGAGCCCCTCACGAGGGACGGAGTAGTGAAGGTAATCGAAAGCAGTACCCGCCCAGCACCTTGGTCTCGAATCGAAATCAATCACGTTGGAGCGGAAGGGATCGACGGTCGGTGTAGGAATGACCTTATCTTCTATCCATAACTGATAACTTGATTGCGGCACAGCCTTAAGGGAGACGGAAACCAGCAAAGCGGGGGCTGTGGATAGTTTTGTGATGCGGTCGGGCAACCCGACCGGGGACCGGAGGCGGGTGACTGTAAACGTATTCGGGGCGCGAAACTCAGAGGGAACTGACGACTTGCCGTCTAATCGGAAGAAACTGGTGACCGGAGCTTCAGCTGACGACTGCTTGCTCCCGTTCGGAGATGCGCTGTTGCTCATAGGTACCTCCTTGCAAGCAAGTGGGCCCTAGACAGAATGGCACACTCTTCCGCGGGATTTCAAACGGGACTAAACACTCCGAAAGCGAGGCGACAGTTTCACTGTTACCCGAACCGCGCAGATGCGGTATCCCCTAAATGAGACGCGGTGCGCCATGCTGCGACCGTACCGGCCGCAGCGATGGACCCACCGCGATCGGCAGCTTCGCACTCGGGCACACATCCCTTTGGAACAGCTCATGGTAGCGGCGAGACTTTACTGAGAGGCCGAGGTTCAGCGAATGCTTCGCCCCCGTCACTTGATGCGAAATCTCCATTGCGCGATTCGACGCATGGAAACGCGCAATGTTCTGTTCTCGCCAATTGACATAGGTATTGTTCATCTAACCTCGATTCGCTGAGTGATCGGCACAATTGCGGGCTGAAATCCCACTTATGTGACTGATGATCCGGCTCTCAGAATTGAGCCTGTGTCGCTTACACCCGGTTGGGATCGTATGCGCGCGCCTCGACTTTTCGTCGCCGTGGTCGGGAATTAATAATGAAGAGCTCATGTCATCCTTTCTGTTGGATGCCCTTTCTCATGATGGACGGTCGAACAGTCTCGAAGGCACATTCGTATGTAGCGCATAAACCCACCAAACACTAGACGAAACGCAAAATGCAGATTGTATAAACCTGTTCGGGGTTTCTTGTCAATACTATGAGTCTGAGACAGCGCATGAGGCATGGCCCACTCGATGACACCGATTCTGATAGTCGTGGTATGTTTGGAACTTTTTCCTTCACGAGGAGTAGAAGTTTGTGAAACTCCTACTCACCCTACGGGAAACCGCTCGGCACACGACAGCTAGACGACCGCGTTGTTGTTCGGACAGATCGGTCACTGCGGCACTTGACGTCTGCTACCACTGCCTTCCTCTCTATTCTTTGCTGCGGCTCTCCACGGCATGCGGGGAAGGACTGATGGGACCGCTTGCTTGCTAGCTCTAAGCCTGCGACTATGTCCTATGCCCGACCCAAGAGATGTTTCGGTCTACGCATTGCTGTTCAGGATCGTTCGCACAATCGTCGATCATCCCCAAGAGGTGAGGATCACAACGGTCTGGACAAGAGATGGGGCTGACCTGCCCCCGGTTTCTCACCCACTGATAACTGGAGTTTCTCGGTTTTGGTTTTGCTTTGAGATTATCTCGCAGCCGTCGTAGTCGAGGCTGTGCGGATGTGGGAAGCGTTCTCTGCTTTCCACA
>Ga0207416_1002735_pt1 | contig 18310 bp, 12 predicted proteins | sample PaiPotPPM11metaG_FD_184107 | JGI IMG/M metagenome (GOLD analysis project Ga0207416, IMG submission 184107) | Iron sulfur acid spring bacterial and archeal communities from Banff, Canada, to study Microbial Dark Matter (Phase II) - Paint Pots PPM... ...
CCTCACCGTCCGCGGCGTCGGCCCCACCAACCATGCGGCCGAGCGGGCGGGGCGCCCCGCCGTCCGTTGGCGCCAGCAGCGCCTGGGCGCCCACACCGAGGCGGGCCAGCAGTTGGTCGCGCGGCGGTGGTCGGTCGCCACGACCGGCCGCCAGCCGCAGCGCCCCCGGCGCGACGAGCTCACCGCCGTCGGCCCCGCCGCCCGCCGCGGCCACCCGATCCCATCGCTCCGCCCATCGCTCCGCCCATCGCCAGCCCTCGCTGTCCCGCCAGCGGCGCTCGTCGCCGGACCACCCCGTGAACGCTTACTCTGCAGGTATTCTTTGAGGCAGGAGAATGGACGATGGCTTGGACATGCAGAGAACAAGACGTCATCGGGAACCTCGTTCCCGTTAGCGTCAAGCCCCGTGTCGATGCCTTGTAGAAAGATTACTACCCGATGACCGGAGGGCGACGGGGATGCTGCGACATCGGCAGCCGGAGGAGCCGTTTCTGCAACGGTGCTCGCGCCGCTCATCGAGCGGCCGGCAAGGGGCAGGTTATCGGGGTTGGCTTCCCAGGAGAATCGCTGGGTGTTGAGCCGCTCGGCGAGTCCTGCCGGGCCGTTCACCCAGGTCCGGTACCCATCGGTGAATGCAGTCCAGTTGTCGCTCTTGCGCCAGACCAACAGCCCCCAGCGGTGTGCTGCAGACCGTCCCCATTGGCCGGGTTGTGCCCTTCGTTCTCCTCGCAGGCCCCGACAGTATCCGGAATCAGATGGTGGAGGGTCTTGAAGCCAAGAATGTACTGGCAAGTCGCGCTCTGCGCGAACGCGGGTGTGCTCTGTGGCAGCGACAGCAGAACCAGCACCGCTAACGCGGTAGCAGCCACTCGGGTTATCACCCGAAATGGTCGAAGCCCTGGCATCGCTGCCCCTTCACCAGCCATCTATGTCAACAGCCGACCAGGGCCGTGAGCGGGACGCTACGTAGCCTTCCCAGCGCGCGATCCGGACGAGCCAACCGGACCCCGGCTTGGGCCATCGGCGGGGGCCCGCCAGCTCGTTATCCTCCGGATAGGACGAGGTCAGGAGTTCCCAGCCGCATGACGTAGTCCATTTGCGCGTCGCTACCGCCCGGCTGCTGGGACCACTGTACAGGCTGGTAAGCGAGCTGTCAAACAACTGCTTTGTGCGTTTGTGCGGGGCTGCGGCGGCACATTGGCAACATGTCCTGAACCGCACCGGCCAATGCGAGCGCACGGCGCGTTGACACACAGTGACTAAAGGGGTAGTATTGTCGATTGGATAATGTATACAAAACTTGGCTGCAGTGGCAGATTTCGAGTTGCACCAGAAGGGAGCGCATGATGCCCCAACTCAAGCGGCGTACACTGCTACGGGCGCTCGGTACGCTGGGCGTCGCGGGATTGGCCGGTCCGCTGCTCACCGCGTGTGGGAGCACCGGTACGGCCAGCGGTGCCACGTCGCAGTCGGCCTCGGCGAGCAGCGCGGCTTCCAGTCCGTCGTCACTCGCCGCGGCCAAGTCGAGCCCGGCGGCGGCTTCCAGCCAAGCTGCCTCATCCCCGTCCAGTGTTGCGCCGGCGGGGTCAACCCCGGCAAAACAGGCCGGGACCGTGCGGGCCTGGATGCCGCTGGACGCGTTCTCGCTCACGACCGGCGTTGGGGCGGAGCTGATGCCGGGCTTCCTGGCGGAGCATCCCGGCCTGACCCTGGACGCGATCGTTGAGAGCAGCATGGAGAAATACAAGACCCAGGTCGCCGGCGGTACGCCGCCGGACTTCAACTGCACCCAGAGCTACCCGGCGACCACCTGGGGCGTCACGGGCGTGGTGCAGGCGCTGGACGGCTACGTCGCCAAGTCCCAGTACGTCAAGCCCGCCGACATCTGGAAGTACAAGTGGGACGAGATCGTCTGGAAGGGCAAGGCCTATGCCGTGCCCTTCGGGAACACGGCTTGGGTGCTCTGGGGCAACGACGACCTCTACCAGCGCGCCGGGCTGGATACACAGAAGCTGCCCGCCACCTGGAGTGACCTGGAAGCCGCCGTCGGCAAGACCGCTGTCGTGGGGGGCGACAAGCAGCTCCAGCAGCTTGGCTTCGATCCCTTCGGAGGGTCCGGCGGGCGTAACCAGTGGCTCGTCCCCTTCTGGCAGATAGGCGGCAACTTCACCAGCAGCGATGGGACCAAGGTGGACATCGCCAACGACAAGGGCGTCACCTCGCTGGAGTGGACGGCGAAGCTATACGACTTGCAGGGTGGCTACGATGCGGTCGCCAAGTTCACCAAGGACGCCGGCAAGGGGAACGGGGTCCAGCTCTTCGTGGATAGCCACGCCGCCAGCGCCTATGCCACCACGGCGACCAAGTCGCAATATAACCTGGCGAGCATCTCGCAACTGAAATACTCGGTGGTCAAGTATCCCCTGCCGCCGAACGGGCAGGACGCCACCTACGCGGGCGGCTACGGCATTTGCATCGGGAACGGCGCCAAGAACCCGGACGGCGCTTTCGCCTTAATGGACTACCTCTTCAAGCCCGATGTCCAGCTCAAGTGGAACACAGCCCAACTGCGCATCCCGTCCAGCATCTCCGTGGCGAATCAATTAGCGAGCACGCAGAACGATCCGCTGGTGAAACTGTCGGTTGAGAGCATGGCGAACGGGCGCTTCGTGCCGAGTGTGCCGGGCAGCGAACAATTGCTGCCGATCTATGGCGATGCCATCCTGTCGGTGCTGCAGAAGAAGCTGACGGCGCAGGCTGCCCTGACGGACGCCCAGAATCGTTGCCAAATGGAGCTGGACAAGTACCTCAAGTAGGCACGCATCGTCGGGGAACGGGCGGTTGCGTTGACGCGACGTACGAGGGGACGTACACTACGCCGCGTTGGCGCGGCCAGGAGGACGGCATGTGCGGGCTGGCAGGTCTGTTGTACAAGCAGGAGCGTGGCGAAGGCGCCCTGGGCGCGCCGATCCTGACCATGCTCGATGTCCTTGGCTCGCGGGGCGTCGACGGGACGGGCGTCGCCTTGTACGGGCCGGCCAGTCGCGACCGGATGGTCGCCCGGGTCCGTCTCGGCGGATCGGACGATCGGCGCGCTCAGGCTGACCGCGTGGTCCAGCGCGCCGCCGCCATCGGACGGGTCGCGTCGGCGGACGTGCAGGACGATTACTTGCGACTAGAGATGAGCTCGAATCGCGACGCGGCCGAGTTGGCGGCGGCAATCGAAGGGCCCGACCTGGGCGTGCTGGTCTTCAGCCTCGGCCAGCGGATGGAGATCGTGAAGCAGGTCGGACCGGCCCGAATGCTGCGCGAGCGGTACGGACTCGACTGCTTCCGCGGCACGCACGGGATTGGCCACACCCGACTGGCCACGGAGAGCCGCGTCGACGTCGCCCACTGCCATCCCTTCTGGGCGCGGCCGTTCCCGGACATCGCGGTCGTGCATAACGGCCAGCTCACCAACTACCACAAGATGCGTCGCCGCTTCGAGATGCGCGGTGTCCGCTTCTATACCGAGAACGATTCCGAGTTTATTGCGATCTACCTCGCCCACAAACTCGCCGCCGGTGTCTCGCTGGAAGATGCTATGAAGGACTCGCTGGAGGAGCTCGACGGCACATTCACTTACCTCGTCAGCACGCCGGAGGGGATCGGCCTGGCGCGCGACGCCTTCGCGACCAAGCCCATGGTCATCGCCGAGACCGACCAATGGGTCGCGCTCGCTTCCGAAGAAGTGGCGCTACGCCGAGCGATTCGGGAGCCCTTCGACACCGAGGAGCCCAGCGCGCGGACGATCCGGGTCTGGCGCCACCCCGGCGTCGCGGCGGCGCTCACTCCGGTCGGCGCTGGCGTCTAGGGCCTGAAATGTACTGCCGATTATTCAGCGGAGAAACAAGCTGGCAAGGCTCCATTCAATCGGCGGCGTTCAGAACCAGTTCCAGGCCGGAGGCGGTGCATTGACCACGCGCGACTGCGCGGGCCTGACCACTCGCGAGATCAACGTGATCGTGCGCGAGCTGGCGGCGACGGGTGAGACCGAGCTCTGTTTGCGCAATCCGGAGGCCCGCCATAATCTCCTCGTCGGGCTCTTCGCCCATCTGCGAGTCCGGCTGGAAGGCAGCGCCGGCTACTTTTGCGCCGGCATGATCGACGGCCCCGAGGTCGTCATCGACGGCAACGTCGGCTGGTCGGTCGCCGAGAACATGATGTCGGGCCGTGTCACGGTTGCCGGCAACGCCGGGAGCTCCACTGGCGCGACGATCCGCGGGGGCACGCTGATCGTTCACGGGAACGCGGGCGCGCGCACCGGCATCGCCATGAAGGGCGGCACGATCGTCGTCGGCGGCAACACTGGCTACATGACCGGCTTCATGATGCAGCGGGGCGACATGATCATCTGTGGCGACGCTGGCGAGGCGCTGGGCGACTCGATGTACACCGGCCGCATCTTCGTCGGCGGGAAGATCGCCGAACTGGGCAACGACGCGGTGATCGAGCCGCTCACCGACGACGATCAAGCGTTTCTCAGTGTTACGCTCCAGAAAGCTGGGCTCGACAACGGCCGCGACTTCAAGAAGGTCGTGTCCGGCCGCCGTCTCTGGAATTTCTCCAAGAAGGAAATGGGGCTATGGATTCAGGCCCTGTAGAGCGCGAGGTGTTGCGCCATAGCCCGATCTGGACGCCGGCCGTCATCGAGGATATTCAGGTCAAGGCCGAGCTGGGGCACTACCGCATCCGTGGTTTCAGCACCTGGAAGCGGGTGCCCTGCTTCGACGATCTGGTCTTCATCCCGAGCACGCTCAGCCGCATGCCCCTGGAAGGCTACCGCGAGCAGTGCGTGACCCGCACGGTGGTCGGGACGCGCCACGCCCAGGAGCCGGTCGTGCTGGAGACGCCGATCACCATCACCGGCATGAGCTTCGGCGCGCTGTCGCGCAACGCCAAGGTGGCCCTCGCCCGCGCCGCGACGCGCCTGGGCATCTCGATGACGACCGGCGACGGCGGCATGTTGCCGGCCGAGCGCGAGGCGTCGAAGACCATGGTCTACCAGGTTTTGCCCAGCCGCTACGGCTTCAATCCGCACCACTTGAAGCAGGCGGAAGCGATCGAGATCTGCATCGGCCAGGGCGCCAAGCCCGGCACCGGCGGGATTCTGCTGGGCGAGAAGGTGTCGGAAGAGATCGCCAACATGCGGGAGCTGCCGCCCGGGATCGATCAGCGCAGCCCGGTCCGCCATCCGGACTGGATCGGTCCGGACGACATGATCATCAAGATCGAAGAGCTGCGCGAAGCCACGGATTGGCAGGTCCCCGTCTACGTGAAGCTCGGCGCATCGCACGTGGCCGACGACGTGAAGCTCGCGGCCAAGGCCGGGGCGGACGCGATCGTCCTCGACGGCATGGAGGCGGCGAGCGCGGCGTCGCCGGATATTCTGTTCGACCACACGGGCATGCCGACCATGCCGGCGATTGTGGAAGCCGTGCGCGCTCTGGAAGAGATCGGCCTGCTCGGTGAGGTCCAGGTCATCCTCTCGGGAGGCATCAGAAATGGCGTCGACGTGGCCAAGGCGCTGGCGCTGGGCGCCGACGCGGTCTCCATCGGCACGGCGGCGCTGCTCGCCCTCAACTGCAACAAGGCGATCCACCTTGAGGACTATCACAAGCTGGGGACCGAGCCCGGCGCCTGTCACCACTGCCACACCGGACGTTGCCCGGTCGGCATCACCACCCAGGATCCCACGCTGATGGCGCGCCTGGAGGTCGACGCGGCGACCGAGCGAGTGGTCAATCTCATCAACACCATGACGATGGAGCTCCAGATCATCGCCCGCGCCTGCGGCAAGTCCAACGTCCACGACCTGGAACCGGAGGACCTGCGTGCCCTGACGCTGGAAGCGGCGTTAATCACCGGCATACCGCTCGTCGGCACGGAGCTCAATCTGCGCAAGGTGTTGGAGAAGCTGGCGGGAGGCGAGACCGAGCATTTCGGCTGAACATCGCTGGCTGGTCGTCGAGGGGTGAGCGTATGTCCTTCTTGTTGACGTGTCCGAATTGCGGACCGCGCAGCGCCTACGAGTACCGATTCGGCGGCGAATACAACGCCCGGCCGCGCGGGCCGGTGTCGGACGTGGAGTGGGCTGATTATGTCTATCTCCGCCGCAATGTCCGCGGCGAGCAGGTCGAATGGTGGTTCCATCGACTCGGCTGCCGCAAGTGGTTCATGGCGCGTCGCGACACCTTCACCAACGCCGTCCTGGAAACGTACTGGCCGCCGATTGTTTCGTCGCCCGAAGCAACCAGCGTCGAGCCCGGCGTCGCTGGCAGCTTGGCGTAGCGTCGATGCGGTCCGGTTAGAGGACGTCCCATGGGAAACGGAAGGTCGGGGGGGCTGGGAGGCCGGGGCCGCGATTGCGATCGGCGGCTAACCGACCGGGCGACTGCGGTCGCTCAGCGACGGCACCGCTTGACCCAATCAGCGGGCAACCAGTGGCAAGTGGCCAAGGGGCGTCGCGGTCCCATCGTTCGCCCGGCCGCGGTCGGCGTGGTCTTGGCGGCAGACCGCGGCATCCTCCGCCCTGCGGATAACCCGTGGGGGAAGGACGCATGGCCGGCGCCGCGCGACTGCGGTATCTCCCGTCCCGCCGACGACCCTCAGGGGATGAATGGGGCCACCGTATCCGCGCGACCGCAGTCGCCCGGTCGGTTAGCCGCCGATCGCAATCGCGGCCCCGGCACCCCCGCCCCCATGGCTGGTCCGTGCTTGCACCGCGGTCCCGGCTCCGGGTCACCATCACTTGGGTTGATCCGTATTTCCACACCAGTCGCGTGCTCTGGCGGAGGATACCCTCTGGGTGCGCAGTCCCCGCCCCGGCCCACCAAAGCTCACACTCTGCGTGCTTACCTGAACCGCATTGGGGCCAGCTTGTGACAATAGACCGAAATAGTCGAGTAACGATCTACTTCAACGGCCGACCGGTCGCCGCCTTCGAAGGCCAGAGCATCGCCGGCGCGCTCTACGCCGCCGGCGTTCGCACGTTCAGCCGTAGCTTTAAATATCACCGGCCGCGCGGCTTGCTCTGCGTGGCAGGCCGTTGCCCCAACTGCATGATGAACGTCGATGGCGTGCCGAATGTCCGGGTGTGTGTCGAGCCAGTCCGCGAGGGCGTCCGGGTCCGGTCGCAGAACGCCTTTCCCTCCCTCGAGCGGGACGTGCTCAACGTCTTCGACAAGTTCGATCGGTTACTTCCCGTTGGGTTCTACTATAAGACGTTCATACGCCCGCGGCGGCTCTGGCCGGTCTACGAGCGCATCCTGCGCACCATCGCGGGGCTCGGGGCTCTCGGCGCGGCGAACGATGCCGCCGGCCACTTCGACCGCGAGTATCGCCACACCGACGTGGCCGTGATCGGCGGAGGCCCAGCCGGCCTGATCGCGGCGCTGGAAGCGGCGAGCCACGGTGTGGACGTGACCGTCGTAGACGAGCAGCCGGCGCTGGGCGGACACCTGCGCTTCCGAGAGCACGTCTACGACGAGAGACCGGGCGTCAAGGGCCGGACCGGGTCGGAGATTGCCGGGCGCCTGGCGCAGGATGTCGCCGGGTGCGCCGGCATTGAGGTGTTTGACGGGGCGACAGCGTTCGGCTTCTACGAAGGCAACCTCATCGGCGTGGTGCGCGGTCGACGCCTGGTTGAGCTGCGCGCGCGGCGCACCGTCTTCGCGACCGGCCGCTTCGAGCGCCCGATCGTCTTCGAGAACAACGACCTGCCGGGCGTGATGCTGGGCAGCGGCGCGCTGCGGCTGCTGCGACTCGACGGCGTGCGTCCCGGGCAACGGGCAGTGGTCGTGGCGGCGAGCGATGAGGGGCTCGCGCTCGCCGGCGAGTTGTCGGACGCCGGCATCGCCGTCGCCGCCGTGGCCGACCTGCGTCCGGCCGTGCCCGCGACGCTGCCAGCCGTTCAGAAGCTGCTCGAAGCCGGCGTGCCGCTCCTCGCGGCGCACACGGTCACCGCCGCGCGCGGCACGTCTCGCGTGATCGGCGCGACGCTGGCCAAGCTCGACCAACACGGCGATCCCGTGCCGGGCTCGGAGATCAGGATCGAGTGTGACCTCATCGCCGTCTCGGCCGGGTTCGAGGTCGCCAGCTCGCTCCTCCGCCAGGCCGGATGCACGTTCAACTACGACCACACCCTCGATCAGCTCACACTGGGCGAGGTTGGGCCGGACGTTTACGGGGCAGGCGAGGTGACCGGCGCGACGGCCCTCCCAATCTTGCTCGCGCAGGGACGCCTGGCCGGGCTGCGAGCGGCGCTAGATCTGCAGCCGGATGCTCCTGGGGCTGCCGATCGGCTCGCTGCTCTCGAGCGCGAGCTTGCGCAGCTGGCGAGCGACTCCGCGTCACGCCAACAGGGTCGCAACCCGCGGGCCGTAGCTCGCGCCGGACGCAAGCAGTTTGTCTGTGTCTGCGAGGATGTGACCGAGAAGGACGTGCGCCGGGCGATTGGCGAGGGCTTCGACCACGTTGAGACGCTGAAGCGCTACTCCACCTTCGCTATGGGACCGTGCCAGGGGAAGATGTGCTCCCTCGCTACCTTGGCGCTCACTGCCCGCGAGACCGGGCAATCCATCGACGCGGTGGGGACGACAACGGCGCGACCGCCGTATCATCCCGTCGCCCTTGGCGCCCTGGCCGGCCCCGACCACGAGCCGGTGAAAGTGACCTCGATCCACCAGCGCCACATCGCACTCGGCGCGGAGCTGATGGACACCGGCGAATGGAAGCGTCCGCGGAGCTACGCGTCCGAGCTGGACGAGGTACGCGGGGTGCGCGAGAGTGTCGGCATTATCGACGTCGGCACGCTCGGGAAGCTGGATGTTCGGGGCAAGGACGCGGTCAAGCTGCTGGAGAAGGTCTACACCAACCGAGTTGCCGACCTGCGCGTTGGGCGCGTGCGCTACGGCGTGATGTGCGACGACAGCGGCATCATCCTGGACGATGGGACGCTCGCCCGCCTGGCCGGCGACCACTTCTTCCTCACGACGACCTCGACCGGAGCCAGCGCGATCGAGGAATGGCTTACCTGGTGGGCGGCCGGAACGGGGTTGTGCGTCCACGTCACCAACGTCACCGCCGGCTTCGCCGCCATCAATCTGGCCGGTCCGCGCGCGCGAGACGTGCTCGCCAAGCTGACGACCCAGGACCTCTCCTCGAGGGCCTTGCCCTACCTGGCGACCCGCCAGTTTGAGGTTGCCGGCGTCCCGACGCTCTGCCTGCGCATCGGCTTCGTCGGCGAGATCGGCTACGAACTGCATTGCCCGGCCGAGGACGGCGAGCACCTCTGGAACGCGCTGCTCGTGGCGGGGAAGGGGCACGACATCGTCCCCTTCGGGGTGGAGGCGCAGCGCGTCCTCCGCCTGGAGAAGGGACACATCATCGTCACGCAGGACACCGACGCGCTGTCCAACCCGCTCGAAGCGGACATGGCCTGGGCGGTAAAGCTCGACAAACCGGACTTCGTCGGACGGCCGATGCTCCAGCGAGTACAGGCGGAAGGGCTGCGCAACAAGCTGATCGGGTACGAGATGGTCGAGCCCTCGATGGTCCCCGAGGAAGGCTGCCAGGTCATCGCCGGCGGCCGCCCAGCAGGCCGCGTGTCGAGCTCGCGGTTCAGCCCGACCCTGCAGAAGTCGATCGGCATGGCCTGGGTCCCCATCGACGTAGCGTCCCCCGGCTCGCTCCTCTCGATTCGCTGGAACGAGCGCGACGTGCCGGCCCGCGTCGTCACGCTGCCCTTTTACGATCCCGAAGGAGCGCGGCTGCGGGGAGGCGACTGGAAACCACCGGCTGGCCCGCCACCAGCGTCGGCGGCTACCCCTCCGAAGCTCAGCGCCTTCCACCACCGATTGGTCGCGGCCGGCGCGACGTTGGTCGACGTCGACGGCTGGCGGCAGGCCGAACGGATAGGCGGCGTTGAGAATGAGGTCCGGCGAGCACGCGAAGGTGTCGGCGTCGTGGACGTCAGTCCAGCCGGGAAGCTCGACCTGAAGGGTACGGGCGTCGCCGGCTTGCTGGCCCGGCTGTGCGGCGATGCGGCGGCGCCCGGCCTCCACCAGGTCGGCCGCGTCGATGTCGGCGGCTCTGCCGTCGTGCTGGCGCGACTGGCCGAGGATCAGGCGCTGGTGCTCACGCCGGCCGGCGCGCGGGGAGGCATGACCGACGCGATTTCAGGCACGATGGGCGCGGAGAATGATTGTCATCACCTGACCGATGTGACGTCGACACTGGCCGGCCTGCGCCTGGTTGGTCCGCGCTGTCGGGACCTGCTGCGCAAGCTCACGTCGGCCGATCTACGCGACAGAGTAGTACCAACCGAGAGCTGCGCCCAGGTCGGCCTGGCCAAGGTACCCGCGCTCATCCTGCGCCTCGACCGTACCGGGTTGCCTACGTACGAGCTGTACATATCCCGCGATTATGGTGAGTACCTCTGGGATGTTCTGTTCGACGCGGGTGGGGAGTTCGGTATCGTGCCGATTGGCCTGAGCGCCGGGCGGACGCTATCCGAGGAGGCCTGAGATGCAGATCTTCCGCAAGGAACCGATGTGGTCGAAGCGTCCCCTGCGCGATCGCTACGACGTGGTCATCATCGGCGGCGGCGTCCACGGGCTGGCCGCGGCCTACTACCTGGCCAGGCGCCACGGCATCACCGATGTCGCGGTGCTCGAGCGCGGCTACCTGGGCAGCGGGGCCAGCGGGCGCAACACCGCGATTATTCGCTCCAACTACCGAACCGCCGAGGGCATCCCCTTCTACGACGAGAGCGTGCGCCTGTACGAGGAGCTGTCCAAGGAGCTCGACTACAACGTCCTGTTCACCCAGCACGGCCACCTGACCCTCGCCCACAGCGACTCCGCGGTCAGCGGGCTGCGGGTGCGCGCGGAGGCCAATCGCCTGCTCGGCGTCAACAGCCGGCTCATCTGGCCCAACGAGATCAAGAGACTCGTCCCCTCGCTGGACCTGAGCGACCGCCCGCGCTTTCCCGTTCAGGCCGCGCTGCTGCATCCGCCCGGCGGCATCATCCGCCACGACGCCGTCGTCTGGGGCTACGCGCGCGGCGCCGATCGCCTGGGGACGCACCTCCATCCTTTCACCGAGGTCACCGCGATCAAGCGGCGAAACGGGGAGGTGGTGGGTGTGGAGACGAGTCGCGGACCGATCAAGACCGAGACGGTCGTCAATTGCACGGCAGGCTGGGCCTCGACCGTCGCGCGGATGGTCGACGTCGACCTGCCGATCACGACGCACCAGCTCCAGGCCTTCGTCACCGAGTCGCTCAAGCCGTTCCTCGACAAGGTCATCGTGTCGGCGACGCTGCACGTGTACGTGACGCAGACCGATCGCGGCGAGGTCGTCGCCGGCGCCGAGATCGATCCCTACACCTGCTACAACCTGCGCTCCACGCTGCCCTTCCTGCAGCAGTGCGCTGGTCACGTCGTCGAGCTATTTCCCCGCTTGAAAGAGGTCCAGATCGTCCGCCAGTGGGCCGGCATCTGCGACATGACGCCCGACTACAGTCCGATCATGGGCACCGTGGACGGGCTGAAGGGCTTCATCCTGGATGTCGGCTGGGGTACCTACGGCTTCAAGGCGGGGCCGGTATCGGGCACGCGCATCGCCGAGCTGATCGCGACGGGCTGCACGCCGGACCTGATCAAGCCCTTCGCGCTGTCGCGCTTCCGCGACAACCTGCTCATTGGCGAGAAGGCGGCCGCTGCCGTATCCCATTAGGGGGAGGATCTCGGAGTCAGGAGGGTGCCGATGACGATCGACGACGCCGCGAAGATCATCGAGGAAAAGCGGATCCAGCTCATCTTTGCCCAGTCGGTGGACCTGGCCGGGACCACGCGGGCCAAGCTGGTGCCGGCCAGCCACATCCGCGACCTCGAAGGCCCCGACGGCGGAGCCTTCTTCGCCGGCTTCGCCGCCTACGGGATGGGGCAGGCGCCGCACCACCCCGACCTGGCGGCCGTGCCGGACTGGGATACGTTGACCATCCTGCCCTGGGCCCCCCACGTCGCGCGCTTCGCCTGCGATGTCTACCTGGAGGGGCAGCCCTATCAGTTCTGTACACGAACGATCTTGAAGCGCGTCCTGCGGCAGCTCGCCACGATCGGCTACCAGGCCGACGTGGGCCTTGAGCCGGAGTTCTACCTGGTCCGGCGCACCGAGCAGGGCCTCGTGCCACTCGACGACGCCGACACGCTGGAGCGGCCCTGTTATGACATGCGCCTGCTGAGCCGCTCGCTCGGCTTCCTGCAGAAGCTCGTCGCCAACATGCAGCAGCTCGGCTGGGACGTCCTGGCCGTCGACCACGAGGATGCCAACGGCCAGTTCGAGGTCGACTTCCGCTTTGCCGACGCGCTGACCACCGGCGATCGCTACGTCTTCTTCCGCTACATGGTGTCGATGATGGCGCACGACCTCGGCGGCCTGGCCTGCTTCATGCCCAAGCCATGGTCGGACAAGACCGGCAATGGCGCGCACTTCCACCTGAGCCTGAGCGATGCCCGATCGCAGGAGAACCTGTTTCGGTCGTCGACGGATGAGCTAGGCTTGAGCGAGCTCGCCTACAACTTCATCGGCGGGCTACTGGCGCACGCTAAGGCGCTCGCGGCCATCACCGCGCCGACGGTCAACTCCTACAAGCGCCTGGTCGCGGTGGCCCCGACCTCGGGCGCCACTTGGGCGCCGGTGGCGATCGTCTACGGCGGCAACAATCGCACCCAGCTCCTGCGCGTGCCCGGACCGGGTCGGGTGGAGAATCGCTCCATCGACTCCGCCTGCAATCCCTACCTGGCCGCCGCGGCCGTCTTCGCGGCCGGTCTGGACGGCATCCAGCGGCGCCTCTCGCCCGGCCGGCGCAACGACCTCAACATCTACGACCTGAGCCAGCGACAGCTTGGCGAGCTCGGGATCGAGCTGATGCCCAGCAACCTCAAAGAAGCGGTCGAGCAGCTGGCGGCGGACGCGGTGCTGCGCGAGGCGCTCGGCCCCGAGTTCGTGGACTACTACGTCGAGCTCAAGACGCGCGAGTGGGCATCCTACCATAACACGGTCAGCCAGTGGGAGATCGACCGGTATCTCAACGTGTATTAGTGGGCCAGTTTTCGTGCGGCACGCCATTTGGGGGCGACCGGGTAGGGGCAGGTCTCTGTGCCTGCCCTGCTTTCCGCACAAGCGGACACTTCCGTGGTGGCTGCTACCAGGGCAGGCACAGAGACCTGCCCCTACCCGGCCAGTCGATGCTGCGCGATCCCCGGGAGAATGGCGCCCGACGATACCAACGACCCACTAGTGGTCGCTCGCTTCTGACTTGGTGGATGGGGAGATTACAAGATGATTCGTGCGCCGCTCCGGGTCCCGTCTGAACTGTCCCCGCTCAAGCGACTATAGAGATATGAGCGCTGACCGGTCCGACGGGCTCCTGTGGGGTGACCGTCTGCTCGCGATCTATGACCAGGCGCTGCCCTTCGTGTACGGGTACTTGCTGTCCAGGTCGGGAGATCGGGAGACGGCGGAGGATCTTACCTCCCAGACCTTCCTGGCCGCGTTGAGCGCCTTGGAGGTCAATCCCGAGTTGGAGGTGAACGTCGCATGGTTAGTCGGAACCGCGCGGCACAAGCTGGTCGATCACTGGCGAGCGCAGGAACGGTCCGCCCGGAGGCAGCGGCGCCTGGTTGGCCAGCACGAGGTGGCGAACGACACCTGGGACGTCGAGCTCGACGCCCTGCGGGTCCGCGACACGCTCAGGGAGCTCGGGCCCCACCACCGGGCGGCGCTCGCGTTGCGCTACCTCGACGGGCTGCCCGTCCGCGAAGTCGCCGACCGTCTCGGCCGATCCAGGACCGCCACGGAAACCCTGCTGATGCGCGCCAAGGCTGCGTTCCGCCGATGCTACGAAGCGAGGCAGGGGGTCGGCGATGACTGATCCGTTCGAGCGGCTCTACGACCCGGCGCCGGCGGCGGCTCCCGACCCCGCCTTTGCTGAGGAGCTTCGCCACCGCCTGCAACAAGCTATTCGAGAATTCAGGAGGACAAGCATGACTGAGCCAACGTATCGAACCGGCAAGATTTGTTACATCGAGATTCCCGCTGTCGACGTCGCCCAATCGGCAGAGTTCTACCGCCGCTGCTTTGGCTGGCAGGTCCGGGAGCGCGGTGATGGGAGCACCGCCTTCGACGACACGGTCAACGAGGTGAGCGGGACCTGGGTCCTCGGACGCCGGCCAGCCGCGGAGCCGGGTCTCCTCGTGTATATCATGGTGGCCAACGCGGCGAAGGCAGGCGAGGCCGTGGTCGCTGAGGGCGGCCAGATCGTCCAGCCGATCGACCCGGACTCGCCCGAGGTGTACCTGACCTTCCGCGACCCCGCGGGCAACGTGCTGGGCATCTACCAGCAAGCGGGCCTCGAAGAAGCGGAGGCACGGGGAGCCGGATCGGCAATTACCCGACGGCTAGCCGGTTGACACCGCGCCGAAAGCCATAACGCGATGCCCTCGACTCCCTGAGCCGTCGGACAAGCCCAATGCTACTTTGTGGTCATGCCCACTATCCGGCTGTGACGCCATTGCTTGGTAAGGGTCAAGGCCGTGGCTGTCGAGCGTGACGCACCGAGCTGATTACCGCCAGGAGGCAGCGCCGTTGACAGTCGGCCACGGGGCCGTTCCGACTGTTGAACCGTGGGCCGCTTCCTGGTACATTTGACCTAGTGCCGTGGAACGACGGCCTCGTGACCAATCCAACCATAGGAAGGGGGGGCGACGTGCATGGCCGCGACAGGATGCGTCCCGTGCGACCCATCCTGCCGGTGCTCGGATTCGCACCGATGATTCAACGCCTGCGCGAGCGCAACGAGTGGAAGGTCGTCGGCGTCCTGCCGAAGGCTGACCGCGCCCTGGCCGGCGCGTGGTGGGGCGTGCTCGTGCTGCGCGGCGTGCTGCCGGCGGTGTTCAGCATCGCCATGGGGTTGCTGGTCGGCGCCGTGCAGCACCGGGCCGACCTGGCCGCCCCGCTCGCCTTCGTCGCCGTGGTGTTCATCCTGCTCCAGATACTCAGCCCGATTCACCAGGCCATCGGAGCCAACCTGGGTGACCGCACCGCGGCCTGGCTCAACGACCGGCTGGCCGAGGCCTGCGTCCGCCCGCCCGGCATGGGTCACCTCGAGGACCCCAAGCTCACCAGCGACCTGACTGCCGCTCGCGACTTCGAGCTCGGCATGACCGGCCCGCCGCTGTCGCTCTCGATGGACTTCATCGCCTCGGGCCTGATCGACATGCTCGGCGGCCTCGCCAGCGCGGTCGTGCTCGCCCGCTACCGGTGGTGGGCGGCCGTCCTCCTCGCCGGCGCCTGGCTAGCGACGCACTGGCTGCTGCGCGAGAGTGCCGTCTGGCGCGACCGCAACACCGAGGAGGTGCGTGCCGCCCAGCGCGACGCCGACTACGCCTACCGGCTCGCCGTCGATCCGCCGGCCTCCAAGGAGCTGCGCCTGTTCGGCCTCGCCGCCTGGACCATTGACCGCTTCGTCAACCGGCGGACCCGCTTGCATCAGCTCCAGTACACGGCAACCCGCCTGCGCGAGCGGCCACTGGGCTGGAGCATGCTGCTGGTCATAGGCGCCAACGTCGCGGTGTTCTGGTCGCTCGCCAGCGCCGCGGCCGGCGGCAGTCTGCCGTTGGGCGCGTTCGTCGTCTACGCCATGAGCGCGATCGGCACCTCGATGATCGCCTTCGGGGGGCTGAGCTGGGCGCTGGACGAAGTCGTGGCCCACGTCAACGCGGTGCTGCCCCTCGCGCCGGCCATGGCCCGCGGCGGCGCGCTGCCGAGCGGCGCCCGGCCCGCCAATGGGATGTCCGCGCACGAGATCCACTTCCGCGACGTCACCTTCGCCTACCCGGGCGGCGGCCCGGTGCTGGAGGGCTTCGACGTCAGCATCCCCGCCGGGTCCTCGCTGGCCATCGTCGGCCAGAATGGGGCCGGCAAGACCACGCTCGCCAAGCTGCTCTGCCGTCTCTACGATCCCCAGGCCGGGGCGATCGAGGTTGACGGTGTCGACCTGCGCGATCTCGACCTCGCTTCCTGGCGGGCCAGGCTCGCCGCCGTCTTCCAGGACTTCATCCATTTCGAGCTGCCGCTGCGCGACAACGTCGCGCCGGGGGGAGCCCCTGACGAGGCCGTAGTCACGGCGCTCAGCGCCGCCGGCGCCGCGCACCTCGCCCAGCTCGACACGGTGCTGGCCCGCGGCTACGAGGGCGGCGCCGACCTCTCCGGCGGGCAGTGGCAGCGCGTCGCCCTGGCGCGCGCCCTCTGCGCCGTGCAACTGGGCGCCGGGGTCGTGCTGCTGGACGAGCCAACCGCGCAGCTCGACGTGCGGGGCGAGGCCGAGATCTTCGACCGCATCCTTACTGCTACCCGGCACTGCACGACTATCCTCATCTCGCACCGCTTCTCGACGGTGCGCCAGGCCGACCGCATCTGCGTGCTCGAGCACGGGAAGGTCGTGGAGCTCGGCACGCACGACGAGCTGATGGCGCTGGGCGGGCGATACCACACGATGTTCGACCTCCAGGCCCAGCGCTTCAGCGCGGCCCAGGATGAGGAGGGGGCGATCTATGACGTCCTCGTCTGAGGCCGGCCGCAACGGCGCCGCCGCAATTGACGAAATGCCGCCGGCGTTGTCGTCGATGTGGCGGCTGTGCAAGCTCGGCTATCGACACGAGCCTGCCCTCATGTCCACGGCGTTCGTCCTGGCGCTGGCGGCGGCGCTGCCCGACGCGCTGCTCGCGCTGTGGCTCAAGCTGCTCGGCCAGGGCGTGCTCGGGCACGACGGCACGCTCGTGCGCATTGCCGCCAGCGCACTCGGCTTGTCCGCGGCCGGGACCTGGCTGCTGCGCACGGTCAGCACCCGCGTGCAGCGCCGCTTCCGCGACAAGGTCACCATCGCTCTCGAGTCCCACGTCGCCCGGCTGCTGGCGTCGGTGGCCACCATCGCCCACCAGGAGCGCCCCGACTACCTGGACCGGCTCGGCGTGTTGCGCGACCAGGTGTTCGTGCTGGACCACATGTACATGTCGGTGTTCTCCACCTGCGGCTGGATACTGCGACTCGTCGTCACCATCGCGTTGCTCGTCTCCATCCACCCCGCGCTGGCGTTGCTCGCCGTGTTCGCGCTGCCCACCGTGCTGACCTCGACCTGGCGGCCCGCCGTTGAGCGCCGCGCCCATGAGCGTGGCGCCCAGGCCAGCCGCCTCGCCCGCCACCTCTTCACGGTCGCCACCACCGCCCCGCCTGGCAAGGAGGTCCGCATCACCGGCATCGGTGAGCGCCTGATCGCCGGCCGCCGCGCCGCCTGGGAGCGCTGGTACGGCCCCATCGCCGCCGCCCGCTGGGGCTCGGCCCTGTGGCACGCGCTGGCCTGGGCGGTGTTCGGCGGCGCCTACGCCGGCGCCGTCGTCTTCGTGTCGTCGGGGCTCGGCGCGCCGCCCGCCAGTGTGCTGCTCCTCCTGGCCGCCGGCTCGCGCCTGTCCGCCTACATCGGCGCGACCGTCGGCGAGATCGGCTTCCTGCGCGGCATCTGGATGGACGGCTCCCGACGCCTGGCCTGGCTCGAAGACTACGCGGCGTCTCTGGTCGCGCACGCCGACCTGCCGGTGCCCCCCCGTATGGAGAAAGGCATCCGCCTGGAGCACGTCTCCTTCGCCTACCCCGGCACGGAGCGCCTGGTGCTGGAGGACGTGTCGCTCGAGCTGCCCGCGGGCACGGTGGTCGCCATCGTCGGCGAGAACGGGGCCGGCAAGAGCACCCTGGTCAAGCTGCTCGCCAAGCTCTACGAGCCCACCTCCGGCGCGATCTACGTCGACGGCCGGCCGCTGGCGCGCATGCCCAGCGAGGAATGGCGCCAGCGGCTCTCCGGAGCGTTGCAGGACTTCTACCGCTTCGAGCTGCGCGCCCGCCACACGGTCGGCCTGGGCGATGTCGCCCGGCTGGACGACGAGCCAGCCGTCGTGGCCGCCGTGAGCCGCGCCGGCGCCGACGACGTCGTGGCGCGCCTCACCGCTGGCCTGGACACTCAGCTCGGCGCTACCTGGCCCGACGGCGTCGAGGTGTCGTTCGGCCAATGGCAGAAGCTGGCGCTGGCGCGCGGCTTCATGCGCGACCACCCGTTGCTGCTGGTGCTCGACGAGCCGACCGCCGCGCTGGACGCCGAGTCCGAGCACGCCCTGTTCGAGCGCTACGCCGCCGCCGCGCAGCGCAACGGCAC
>Ga0207416_1002736_pt1 | contig 18303 bp, 15 predicted proteins | sample PaiPotPPM11metaG_FD_184107 | JGI IMG/M metagenome (GOLD analysis project Ga0207416, IMG submission 184107) | Iron sulfur acid spring bacterial and archeal communities from Banff, Canada, to study Microbial Dark Matter (Phase II) - Paint Pots PPM... ...
GCGCGAGCAGCAGTTCTGGCAACTTCAGCGCGACAAGCGTCGGCACATAGCTGCGCGGCATGTCGGGCACTAGAATCAATTGACCGTCGAACAGCTCGCGCCACGGCTTTTCAAAAAAGTATGAGAAGTACTCGACCGCGTGAAAGGGATTGAGCGGTGCAGTCACGCTCCAGGGCCAAACCAGGCCCATCACCAGATAGGCAAGGATTGCGCCCGGAATAAAAGCGACGAGGAACGATCCGCTTTCGCTCAGTCCAGGTTTCAGCCCATCGGGGCGGGCTCTGATGGCTAGAATGAAGGGTAGGGGCAGTACCGCGTCGAGCACCGCAAAACCGCCCATCACCCGCGAACCAATGGCGAGGCCAACGCCAACACCGCACAGCGCGATCGTTGCCGGTGTCGCGCGCGGATATTCTTCGAAGGCCCGCACAATGCCGAGCAGCGCAATGACGCTCATGACCGCGAACGGTCCGTCCTTGGGGTTGATGAACATATGTCCGTAGTAGAGCGGGCAGGTGGCGAGAAGGATGAGCCCGATCAGGCCGGCGAATGGCCCGCCGAGGCGGCGGCCGAGCCGCCAGGTGACGAACATGCCGATCAGGCCGACGGCAGCGCCGACCAGCCGGCGCGTCTCAAATAGACCGAACGGCAGAATCTTTGCCGATAATGCGGCGAGCAGATCGAAGCCGCCACCATACATGTACAGATTGACGAACGACAAAGCACGCTTGTCGGCGAAGCCGGACGAATAGAGCAAGACCAGGAGATTGCCGTATTGTGAATGCGTGTAGTCGTCCCAGCCGAGGCCGTAGTCGCGAAAAGTCGCCGCGGCAATCGCCCCGGTCAACACCAAAACGGCAATAGCGAGACCATCCAGCCAGCGCGCACGGACGGCCGTCTCCGAGGGCAACGCGATCGGCTTCGCTGCGGGTTGGTGCACGATGGTCCCGGTTTCAGATGCGCGGCACCGCAAGCCTCAACACATGATGCTCATTCGCGACGGGCACAATGCGTCAAAACAGCATTTTCCAACGCGGCGAGACTGGATCGCGTGCAAAAAGCGGGGCCAAAGGGCCCCGCTCGCATGCGCGGATCGCGGCGGCTGTCGCTTACTTCATCGCGGCTTCGTACATCTCGGCGACATAGTCCCAGTTGATGAGATGTTCGAAAAAGGCCTTCAGATAGTCCGGCCGGCGATTGCGATAGTCGATGTAGTAGGAATGCTCCCAGACGTCGCAGCCGAGGATCGGCTTGGCGCCGTGCACCAGCGGGTTTTCGCCGTTCGGCGTCTTCATCACCGTGATCTTGCCGTCCTTGACCGCGAGCCAGCACCATCCGGAGCCGAATTGCGTAACACCCGCCTGAGTGAAATCCTCTTTCAGCTTGGCCATCGGGCCGATGTCGGAGGCGATCTGCTTTTCCAGCTTGCCGGGGAGCTTTTCGCCGCCACCGCCCTTCTTCATCCACTTCCAGAAATGTATGTGATTGTAGTGCTGGGCGGCATTGTTGAACAAACCTGCGTTCTTGCCGAACGTGCCTTTGACGACTTCGTCGACCGACTTGTTTTCCCACTCAGTGCCCTTGGCCAGGTTATTGCCGTTGGTCACGTAGGCTTGGTGGTGCTTGTCGTGATGGAATTCGAGTGTCTCGCGGGACATGTGCGGGGTGAGTGCATCGTACGCATAGGGAAGGTCGGGCAGGGTGAAAGCCATAAGGTCTACTCCTCAATGTGCAGGCGGACTGATCGGCGGAATGGGATGAAACCGTCAAACGAAGGGAAAGGTTCCCTAGATTGGCCCAAAGCAGGGGGTTCAGCAACGGTCGCCGGGCCGCAGGATCGGCCCGACAGCGTGCGCCGGGCGCGCCCGCGAATATGGTTAGCACGCCGATTTGACATGTCCTGCAATGAATTACCGGGAGGGCGCCGGAGCCCGTGAGTCGCCGGCTTGACTGAGCCGATTATTAATCCTTGCGCCATGCCGAGAGCGCGGCCAAAATAGTTACTGGCTGGGGCCTCCGGGCGTCGGATCGGAGGGGACACGCGTATGTATGTGTTTTTGTTGATTTTTGGCGTGGTCTTTGCTGCGGCGGGAATTGCCCTGGTCGGCTCCGGCGTGTCGATTCAAGAGCACACATTCGACCCGACAATCATGACGCCCGGCGCAGTCGCGCTTGTCGGCGGGCTCGTGTTGATTGGGCTTGGACTTGCGCTTCGCTTGCTCGGACGTATCGAACGGGCGCTCGCAGCGCGACCGGTCACCCGCACCGCCCAAGCGGATGATGCGGCTATCAGCGCACCAGCAACCGACCGGCCGAATCCGCCTCCGATCCAATTCCCACCCATACCGGCGGCTGAGCCCGATCCGCAACCTGCGCTGCCAGAGGCCGTTACCGCACTGGCGGTGACACCGGCGCAAGATATGGCGGAACGCTTGCGAGAAAAATTCCCAAGCCTGGTGCGGCTCGAAAATGCGCCGGTTGTCGAGGAGACCGATGTCTCGCTGCTGCCAAAGGCGCCGGCTAGAGCCGACGAAGAGGTCGCCGAAGCACATAGTACGGTGACCGCGCGTCAATCATACGGTCGCGCGCCGGCGCGGACTTTGCCCCGCCTCGAAGTGAGCGCGCGTGCCGCCGGCCGGCCCGATCGAGCCCAAAATCTTGACGCCTTCTGGCCGCGGCGAAAGCGTCCGGGACAAGAGGTACAGGCGGCAAGCGCGCAGCCCGCGATGCCAGCGCCACCCGCCGAGCCGGCCGAGCCGGTGTTTCCACTCGAACAGGCGCAGAGCGGCGAGCTGGCGCCCGCGCCGCAGCCTGCAGCCGCGGAGGCGCCGACCCCGATTTCGATCCTCAAATCCGGCGTGGTCGACGGCATGGCCTATACGCTTTACTCGGACGGTTCGATCGAGGCCCAACTGCCGCAGGGTACGCTGCGCTTCGGCTCGATCACCGAACTGCGCAACCACATCGAGCAGAGCGCATAGCGCCATTCCGCTGAAAGTATTCCCAGCGATAGAGACTTTACTTTGCGGCTTCTCCGCTCTCGACTTGTGTGGCGCCGCTATATTCTTTTCATCGCCGAGATCTTTAAGTACTTTGTACCGAGACTTCACCAGTTGTGAGTATTTTATTGCGTTTGACTGTCGAAGGTAATACAAGTCAACTTCTATGCAGGTTTCGGTATCGCTCTGGCGCGATACGCCGCGAAGAAATGCTTACTTCTTCCAGTATCCCAAAGTGAGCTGGGCCGTGAAATGGGCGCGGCGCAAGATCACAGCGGGATCAGAACGTCCGAGAGATCAAGCCGATGGCCGAAAATCCCGGCGAAAGCAGCTTTATCGAGCTGACTGCCAACATCGTAACAGCCTATGTCAGCAATAACTCGGTTCCGAGTGCGGACATTCCTGCTTTGATCGGCCAGGTTCACTCGGCTCTCAAGCGTGTATCCGGCGGTCAGGCGGCGGCACCGGCAGAACCGCTCAAGCCGGCCGTGCCGATCAAGCGCTCGGTCAGTCCCGATTTCATCGTCTGCCTGGAAGACGGACTCAAATTCAAGTCGCTCAAGCGGCACTTGCGTACGCGCTACAGCATGACGCCGGATCAGTACCGCGAGAAATGGGGTTTGCCGCCCGATTATCCCATGGTTGCGCCCAATTACGCCGCGGCCCGATCGCAGCTTGCCAAGCAGATGGGTCTCGGCCAGCAGCGCCGCCGCCGCCGTGAGCGCGGCTGAAGGATCGCTATCCGCGCCCGCGCGATAGCGCCGGCCATCAGCGTTGCAGGACACCGACCACGCGGTTTGCGAAGCTGAGCCGCTCGGCCATCACCGCGACCACGTAGCCGAGCAAGGCCTGGCTGAGCGCCGGCTGCTCGATTTTGATTTTCTCATAAGCGTCCGTTGACAATTCGTAGAGCACGCTTGGCGCTTCAGCCTGAATCGTTGCACTGCGCGGACGGTGCGTAATCAAACCCATTTCGCCAATCGTGGTATGGCCGCCGAGGCTTCGCACGCGCATGGTGCGGCCGTCGCCGACATCGACAATGATGCCGACGCGGCCATCGAGAATGAAATGCATCGAATTGGCCGGTTCGCCCTGCCGGGCGATGATTTCGCCGGCGCCGAACTCGATCCGCCGGCAATACTCGGCCAATCGGTCGGCTTGCTCCGTGCTGCCCAAGGCCTCGGACAACCACGCCCGCAGCGACGGCTCATCGCCGGCGTCGGCAAGATGCGCCTCAATGACCTGCTGCTCGCAAGATTCCAGCGCCCGGTCGAGATCGGGCCCCACGGTCACATCGTGGGCAATGAATCTCGCTGTCCGAAAAGCCCTTTCGAGCTCCGGCGAAAGGTTAACCAGCACGATCCGGGCGCCCTGCGCGGTCATCGCTTGCTTGATCTGTGCAAAACTGTGCGTCGCGGACGAATCGATGCCCGTCACCAGCCGGAAATCGAAAATCAGGAACCGGCAGTCCGTTTGTCGCGCCAGCAGCGCCTTGACGTATTGATAAAGGCGATTGGCCGATCCGAAGAACAGATAGCTTTGCAGCGTGATTCCCTGAATCTGGCGGCCATGTTCGGCCAATAAAAGCAGCTCGCGCGGACCGCGATCGAGCGAAGAGCGATATTCCGATCCATCAAACGCGAATTTGATTGCGTTCACGCGGCTCGCGCTTAGCGCGAAGGTGGCGCAACCGATCACGATTCCAATCAGGACGCCGGCGATAAATCCCGAATAGATAATGAGCGCGGCGATCGCGATCAGCGATAAATATTCCAGCGGCAGCAGCCGTCGCGACGACTGCAACAGCCATTGATAGACAAGGTCGGAGCCGAGATAGAACAGCAGGCCGCCGAGAACGTATTTCGGCACATAGCCAAGGAACGATGGATCGGCGATGAGGACGCCAGCCGAGATCGCAGCCACCGTTAGTCCCGCTAATCTGCTGGTCGCCCCGGCCGTGCGGACCAGGATGGAGCGGCTGAACGACGTGCAGCTCACATAACCGCCGAACGCCGCAGTCAATAGATTGGCAATGCCGAGAACCTTGAGGTCGCGCTCGATGTTGGCCTCGCTGCGGGTCGCAATCTCGATTCCTGTCGTATTCAACAGCAGCGTGCTGATGGTGACAAACATGACGGCGAGCGCATCGGCGGCGAGCGAAGGCAGCGAAGCCCAGGGAAAGTGGCGGAGCATTTCGAGCTTCCACGGCAGAGCGAGACCAGCCGCCGGCTGCGGACGGAACATCCAGCCGTCGGCTTGCGCTGCGGCCAGCGTCGAGCCGCTCAGGAGCACGACGAGATGCGTCACCGCGAATGCCGCCAGCAGCACGCTGGGCAACACGAACGGGCTTTTCGAGCGACGCAGCAACACGTGCAGCGCGGTCGCGACGGCGGCTCCAGCGGCGAGCTTGGCGGCGATCGCAGAATCCGCAAAAGCGCCGAGATTGCCAAGCGTCGGCCTCTGGTCGGCGACCACCTGGATCGCGCCCGTCACCATCAACCAGCCGGTCGCGCCGAGGAAGCCGCCGATCACTGGATAGGGCAGGAAACGAATCGCGCGTGCGGCATGCGTAAATCCGAGTACGCAGAGCAAGAGGCCCGTCAGCGCTGTTGCCAATGACATGGCGATGAGAGCTGGTCCGAGCAGATCGGTGCTGCCGCTGGCGACAAGCCGCTGCATGATGGTGGCAACGAGCGCGGCAATGACGACCGAAATGGAGCTGTCCGGTCCGGCAACTGCGAAGGGCAGCGAACTGCGCAACGCCACGATCGATCCGGCGATGGCTGCCGACAGGAATGTGACGGCAATGCCGTAGGACAGGAAGCGATCGAGCGGTCCGGTGAAAATGAGGGCCGCGTAAGACAGACAGTAAGCAATCGACAAGATGCTGCAGACGGCGCCGGCAAACACGTCCGTCAGTCTTGAGCGCAGGGTATGTTGGAGGTTTTTCAACGTGCCGCCTACCTGGAAAGGCGTGCCGCCAACGTGCGGTGCGCGTCAGCTTCGCCGCCTGCGATAATTCCAGCCCTCAGCGAGACTTACAACACGATCCCGGGCGCTGCTAGGACGCGCCCACACCGCCGGGCACATTGAGCCGCATCGGCAGTATCACGCAACCGTAACCAGCGCGGCACGCGCATCGGAGCGGATGCGCTCCACCATCGAGCGGAAGCCGTTCGAACGCTGCGGAGTAAGATGCTCGCGCAATCCCATCTCTTCAAAATGGGAAATCGCGTCGATGCCGAGAATGTCGCGCGCGGTCTTGCCCGAATACATCGCGAACAGAATCGCGATCAGTCCGCGCACGATATGCGCATCGCTGTCGCCTTCGAATGTCAGCACCGGGCCGTCTGCGCCATTGGGACGCACGGTGGTATCGAGCCACACTTGACTGGCGCAGCCCTGGACCTTGTTGGCGTCGCTGTGCGCTACCGCCGCAAGCGGGGGTAGATCGCGCCCCAGTTCGATCAGATAGCGGTAGCGGTCGTCCCAATCGTCAAGGACGGAAAAGTTGTCGATGATTTCCGCGATTTCAGCCATTCCGCCATTAGTCCCACGTCACCCCCTATATATAGAGCGCCGTGGCGGGGAGATCGACCGTCTCGCCGGAATAAGGCTTAAGCCGAGTGTTTTGCGTCTTTGCGCGCCTGCGGCCCGCGCCAGGCCGGGGCGAGATCGGCGGGAGTGAGCGTATTCCGCGAGGCGTGGTCCGGTGGGGACTTGTCTTGCGCCGTCCTGGTGCTCGCGGAGCGCGAGACCGAGCCGGTCTCGCGTGGGGCAATCGCTTCGGTCAAGAATTCATAAAGCATCTTGGCGCCGGCCTGCGCCCTGTAGCCGAGCGAGACCGCCACTTGTGAGCCGACCGAGCAGGCGTCCGGCTGGCGCGAGCAGAAGCCGCGCACGTCCTGTACCGTTGCGGACGCCGCCGAGATGGCTTGGGACGCGCCGACGTCGCTCGGCGGCGTCGCGCGTTGCGACGAGCCGCTGGGCAACAGGATCAGCACGATGCTGAGCCAAAACGCCATTCGCAACAGAAAGAACATCAGACCCACTTCCCCCGCGGCATGTTCCGCCGCACGTGTGCGCAAACTAGCAGGCAGCATTGAAAGCCGGGTTCGCGGGACGGGGACGTTTTTGCGCATAATCGAGGAGAATACGCCGCAAGTTTTCGACCAATTGGACAAAATATAATTTACCTAAAATTTGAGCGAACGCGCGTGACTCCGGCTTTTACAACGGTTTTGCGGTGGCAAAAGACCAGCCATTTACAGGGGAATTCGGCATCCCCGCGAGCATCAAACAAATGGCAACCGTTCGTAGCAACGGGGGATTCACCATGATGGCTGAATGCGCGATGCCGCGAAGCCTCATCCGAACGGCGCTCGGTCCGGCGCCTTAGCGTTCGCTTAAGCGCCGTCTGACACGATTGGCCAATAGAACAAGGGGAGCGCGTCTGCAAAAGCCGGACGTGCAACGGGACCGTGGGCCTCTTCGCGCCAATACGCGAATATGTCGAAGCGCTGGTGCACCCTTCGGCGCAGCAAGACGCGCTGACGGCGGCGCGCCATCGCGCCTTTATCGCGCCGCGGCTGCTCGGCAGCATCGTCGCGCTGGCTTCGTTCCCGATCTATCTGTTCGCGCGCGGCGCGCCGAGCATAATCGAGCTGATCGTGTTTGCCTGGCTCGTGGTGCCGATCCTCACCGCGTATTTCCTGTCGCGCACCGGCCGCTACGAGAGCGCGCACGTGCTATCTTCGCTCGCTTTGACCGGCTTGGTGACTGCGGTCGCTGCATCGACCGGCGGCATCGGGTCGTTCGCCGCCATCTGGCTCGTTGTCGTGCCGCTCGAAGCGGCGCTGTCCGCGTCGCGCCGTGTCGTCGCAACCGCTTCGACGCTGGCACTGGCTGCCGCCGGCCTGTTGGTGCTGCTCGGTGCCGAACAGCTTCTGCCGGTGCCGAATCCAAGCGCCCATTCGGCGCTGGCGGCGCTCGGTATCGTTTCGGCGGGTCTTTACGCGGCAGGTCTGGCGCTCGGCGCCGAGGCGCTGGCACGAACAAGCTTCTGGCTGCTCTACGCCGAAGAGGATCGCTACCGGCTGTTGGCGCGCAACATGACCGACACCATCACGCGGCATGGCCGCGATGGCGCCGTGTTGTTCGCATCGCCGGCCGGCGAATCGTTGTTTGGGTCGCGGATCGGCGATTTGCAAGGCCATGGCCTGTTCGATCGCGTCCACGTCGCTGATCGCCCCGCCTATCTGACGGCGCTGGGCGATGCCGCGGCTTTGGGCGAGAGCCGTTCGGTGGAGTTTCGCGTGCGGCGCGACGGCGTCGATGCGAATGGCGCCCCGACCACGGAATTCGTCTGGATCGAGATGCGGTGCCGGCCACTCGATCATGCTGCAACCGAGGTCGGCCCTCAGGGCCATCGCGAGGTCGTCGCGGTGTCATGCGATATCACCGGGCGCAAGCGCCAGCACCATGCGATCGAGGAGGCGCGCGCGGAGGCCGAACGCGCCAATGCAGCCAAGAGCCGCTTCCTCGCCACGATGAGCCACGAACTGCGCACGCCGCTCAACGCGATCATCGGTTTCTCCGACATGTTGAAAAAAGAAGTGGCGCTGATGCTCGATGCCCAGCGCCGCAATGAATATGCCGGCCTCATCAATGATTCCGGACATCATCTGCTGGCGGTAGTCAACGGCATTCTCGATATGTCGAAAATCGAAACCGGCAATTTCGAGATTACACCGGAGCCGTTCAAGCCAGCGCAGGTTGTCATCGGATGTTGCGACATGCTCGCGTTGCGAGCGCGCGACGCCGGCGTCGCCCTCGAAAAGCTCGTGGGCGACGATCTCCCGGAGATGGTCGCCGATAAGCGCGCGCTTAATCAGATCCTGCTCAATCTGGTGTCGAACGCTATCCGCTTCACCGACCGGGGCGGCAAGGTCACGGTCAGCGCCTGCGCCGAAGCGGCAACCATCGCTTTGGTAGTCGAGGATAACGGCGTCGGTATCAGTGAAGAGGATCTGCCGCGTGTCGGCGAGCCATACTTTCAAGCAGGCACCTCGTACGATCGCCGCCATGGCGGCACTGGTTTGGGCCTTTCCATCGTCAAGGGCTTGGTCCGGCTGCATGGTGGTGAAATCTCCATCCGCAGCCGGATCGGCGAGGGCACGCGGATTACCGTGTGCTTGCCGCTCGACTGCGAACGGGCGCGCCCAGTGAAGCAGGATCCGGCCCAGGCAACGGTGAGCGCGCTGAATTCTGCCGCGAAGCAAGCGGCGGCCAAGGTTGCGGCGCAACGGGGCAATGTCATGTCGTTGCGAGATGTCCCGTCGTCGCGCGACGAAAGGGCAGTGAAGAAAAGTGCGTGAGCGCCGCAACGGATATCGCCGGGGCGGCACGCGCGGTGCCGCCATTGCCGCATCGCTCGGTTGGCGGCTGTGGATGGGCATTGCGCAGCGCCCGGTCGATTCGTTTGCAATCCTCGGCGCCGCCGGGGCGGCGCTTATGATCATTGTCAATGCTGTCTTCCGCAATCGGGCGCCCATCCGGCGCCATTCGTCGCCGCTCCGGCACGGCTGACGGCGGCGATGGCGGATGCCCCGCCAAAACCTGCGGCGCAGTCGACGCTCAAGCCTGCCGATTTGATCCCAACACATTCGGTCCCCGCGCCGCATCCGCAACAGGGAGCTTCGGTGCCGCTGCCGCCGCGGCGTAACGACCCGATCGCCGATCTGATCGGCCCATCGCCGCGTATCCTGGCAGTGCAGCGCGTTTTGTCGGAATTCGGCTACGGCCAAATCAAGCCATCCGGCATGCTCGATGACGCCACCAGTGCAGCGATCGAGAAATTCGAGCGCGAGCACAATCTGCCGGTCAGCGGCCGGGTTTCCGCCAAGCTGGTCACCCAGCTTGGCGCCATGACAGGGCGCCCAGTCGAATAGCGAAGTTTGCAGCATCGGCCGGATCGAGTCATACCTCGGCCGTTGCGCCATCCGAGCCGAACCATGCGCCTGAAAACCGCGCTTTGGGTTGCCGCTTATCTGCGCCGCTGCCAGGTCGAAGGCATGGCTGCGGTGGTGCGCCGCCGCGGCGCCGAGGACGCCGGCGCCGTATTCATTCGCATCGATAGGCTCGACGGCACTTCGGATCTGTTCGGCCCGGCGCCGCAAAGCGAGTTCGACACGGCGCGGGAAACCGATCGCGCTTTCAGTCCGAGCCTTAAGGAGCGGTCGGCGCCCGATGCCGCGATCGAGGCCTATCTGGCGCGCGAGGTGAAATTCGATCCCGACGTCTGGATCGTCGAGGTCGAGGATCGCGCCGGGCGCAATTTCCTCAATCTCATCGCGGGCGGATAGTTCAGGACGCGTCGCGGCGTTCGCTGCGCCGCGGCGCGATTTGCGGGCGTCGTGGAATTGCGGCGACAGGACGTGCGCGTGATCGCTCGTCGTTCCAATGCAGCGGCTGATGGGTCGCCGCGGCGCGCTCGTCCTTTGGCAGCCCCTGCCAGATCGCAACCATGCCCTCCGCAGCCGGCAGCGTCATCTCGTCATAGAGCGCCGCCAGCGTTTGGACGCGCTCGACCGAGTGGCCGACGGCCGGATTGGCGAACATCAAGATGCGATGAAACACGTCGCGCGGAATGCCGAGCGCCTTGACCGCTACCGCGACGGGCTCGCCGAGATTGTCGCGCGTGATGCGGCGGGCTTGCTCGCGCGGAATGTGCAACGCCTGGGCAAATTGCTTGGCGAGGTCCTCGCGGTAGTTTCCCAGCGCCGCCGCTTCGAGGCGCTGGCCGACCGCCGGATCGCGCGAGATAGCAACCTGTCCGGCCGAAAGCGGCGCGACCACGTGCAGGTTGAGGAGGATGAGCCGCCGCTCATCCTCGGTCGCAGTGAAGAACAGTTCGTTGAGCTCGCCTGCGACTGCCGAATCGATTGAGCGGGAAAGATCCGCGGCGGCAGGGACCGCAACTGGGTCGTCGTCGTGATCCGGCGCGATCGGCGGTACTACGGCTGGAGGCGGCGCCGGGAGCTCGACGTGAGCGGGCTGGCGAAGCACGGCATGCGCCCGCAGTGGCGCTGCAATTTCCGGTAAATCGTTAACAAGATATTGCACGACGCGCAGCGGCGGCGACAGATGCGGCGCCAGACGCGCCGCTACGGCAGCGCGCGTCGGCGCGTCCACCGCATCGAGAAGCCGCAGCGCAAGCTCGGTGTAATGCCGCTCTTCCTCCGGCGTGTGCTTGAGCTTTTGCACGTAGAGGTCGGTGAGGACGCGAATGAGCGTCGGACGCATATCGACGCCGCCGCGTAATCCGATTTGGGCAAGGCCGTCGAACAGGCTTGGCATTTCCATCACACGTAACTCGTTCGCAACAGGAACCGGACGGGTAACTCCGATCATCAGCCTAAGTTGTGCGCGTTAGCGGAGCGTTAACCTTGCATGCCGCTTAATCATGAAGACGCCGATAAAGCGGATCGGGGCAGGAGGTCCGTGACGGCCGTCTGAGGAAAGTGGCTGGTGGGCACCGTTATCAAATTTCCCGATGAGGGGCGCATCGTGCGGTTCGGCCGCGCCGACGCGCTGGACGAATCCGCAACCGTCATCATCCTGCCGGTCGTCCGGATTGAGCGGTACGCCGATCCAGTTGCTGAGCGCGCCGGACCGCAAACGCCGCCATCTGCGACCAACGGCGGCCGACGCCGTATGAGGCGCCGCTGAAAGTCGGCACGCCGATATCGCCACGATCCCGTTTCTCCGTGTTCTAGCGCTGCCGGCTTTCGCCTTTCTCGGCGCACTAATCATCTCCGGCTGGCTGCCGACCCAGACTGCGGAAAAATAATTACTGCACCGGCTCGATGCGGCACTGCGCGTTGGCAAGCGCGCGGCGCGCCATGGCCATGAGACCCGGCTCCGGCGCCAGCGTCCGCAGCACGATCAGGCCCGTCGAGGTCGGTGACTCGATGATCAGGCGGTCGGCGGCGGTGACGTCCTCTTCCTCAGGCACCTGCGCATGTTGCTCAGGCGTCATCAGATCGAGCTCGATGGCACGCCGGCCGGCGGCGCGGTCATCGATCGCATAATAGGCGACGCTGTTGCGCGTATAGAACGTCACCGACGTATAGGCCTGGCTGAGCGGCGCGTTGAGCTTGATCGTGCCGCCAGAAAGATCGTACCGGCACACCGCAGCTGAAAACGCCGGATCCATGAACGGCATGACCGAGTTTTCAGCTGTCGGGGCCGGCAAGGGCACCATGGCGTTGACCTTGGTCAGCGGAACGAGACGCGAATAGGCGTCCTGAGTTGCGGCCTTCGGCATCGCCAGGACGGTCGACAGATGCACGATGCCGCCGAGCAGGATCGCGCCGAGAAGCCATAGCAGCGCGCGGATCATGAGCACGCCTTTCGTGCGATTGCCGGCATCGGTCCTTCCTTGCTGGTGCGCGTGGCGACGCCGATCGCCGTATCGTAAAGCCGCCACACCAGCACGTAGCGTTCTATGCCGCCTGTAGGCAACCAATTGCCGGGCCGCGCCCGCGGGGCAATGCTGATCGAGAACCGGCCATCGCCGTCGCGCACGATTTCCTCACTGGTGAAGCCATGGCGGTCGAGCGTATTGGCGACCAGCCGGCCATCGAGATCGTAGAGCGTCAGCGTCCAATAGCGCGCCGCCGGGGTCAGGCCGCTGACCGTGAAAGTGCAGCGGCCGTCGAAATTGTTTCCGGCATCGTCGGTGCGCGTGTAGAACGCAACGCCGTCACCGAGCCCGATCGGAAGCTCGCCGGTTCGCGCGATGGTGGCGCGCGCATAGGGATCGATATCGAGCGAGCCGCTCTTCGGCCACGCCGTCCATGCCCCGACGCTCAGCGAGCCGAACGCGACGCCGCGGGTGATGGTCAGCCATGTCGCGCCGAGACCGATCGCGGCGGCGAGGATCAATGTGAAACATGATCCGAACAGGAGCCGCATTAATCCCCGCGCGGCGCGCCGGCGCTTTCACGGTCCGACACCGTCGCTACGGCGCTTGGATTGGTCTTGGTGCCGTCGAGCGCGCCGAGCGATCCGGCGGATGAGGACTGTGCCGCCAGCGCATGGCTGGCGTCATCGAGCAGGCGCTCGATGCGCACCAGGATGTCGGTTCCCTTGCGCGTCAGCAGCACCGGGTGCGGTTCGTCGATGCCCTTGAACGCGGTGTCAGGCATAGCCGGAGGATGTTGCGGCGGCGGCATTCCCGGCAGCGGCCGCAATTCGATGCCTTGGTGCGCGTATGTCATGATGTTGTGCCACGTCATCGCTGGCAGCGTGCCGCCGGTCATGCGTTTGGTCGGCGTGTAGTCGTCGTTGCCCATCCACACCGCGCCGACGAAATTGCCCGTGTAGCCGACGAACCAGGCGTCGCGCCAGGCATTGGTGGTGCCGGTCTTGCCCGCGGTCGGGATACCTGCGAGCGCGGCGCGCTTGCCGGTGCCGTTTTCCACGACCGAATTCATCATTTTGACCATGTCGAGCGCGACTTGCGGGCTGATCACCTGTTGCGGCTTTGGGCCGTCGCGGTCGAAACGCCAGACCAATTGGCCGGTGCCGGTGCGCACTTCCAGCGCGGCATGCGGCACCACGGACTTACCGAGATTGGGGAACGTCGCATAGGCGACGGCGTGCTGATACACGTACACTTCGTCGGCGCCGATCGGCAGCGACGGGGTGTCCGGCAACGGCGATTGAATGCCGAAATTGCGCGCGGTCTGCACGATCATGGCGCGGCCGAGCTTGGGATTGCCGTGGCCTAGCTCGATCGAAAGCTTCACAGGAATGACGTTGATCGAATGCGTGATCGCCTCCATCAGCGTCACGGGCCCGGAATAGCCGCCCGAATAGTTGTGCGGGCACCAATTGCCGATGCAGACCGGCGAATCGACGATCACCGAGGTCGGCTTGAAGCCGTTCGCCAGCGCCGTTGCATAGACGTAGGGCTTGAACGATGAGCCGGGCTGACGCAGCGCATCGGTCGCGCGGTTGAATTGGCTGGCGCCGTAATCTCGCCCGCCGACCATGGCGCGCACGCCGCCGTCGAGATCCGCGATCACGGCCGCGGACTGGCTGGCGCCGTAGTCGTGACCGTACTGGCGCAATTCGCTCTCGATTTCGCGCTCGGCATAGTGCTGAAGATTGGTGTCGAGCGCGGTTCGCACCACGAAGAAGCGGTCGGTGACGGATTTCGGGAACGTATCGACGAGTTTTCGCATCTCGTCGAAGGCCCAGTCGAGGTAATAGTTCGGCGCACCATCGTCGCGGCGGTCAATCGGCGTCGCCGGATTGCGGCGGGCGCCGTAAACCTGGCCTTCGGTCATGAAGCTGTTGTCGACGAGATTGTCGAGCACGACGTTGGCGCGCGCGCGCGCCGCCGGCAGATTGACCAGCGGCGAGAACTTGGACGGCGCCTTGAACAGGCCGGCGAGCATCGCGGCTTCCGGCAGTGTCACGTCGCGCACCGACTTGCCAAAATAATACTGCGCGGCCGCGTCAACGCCGAACGCGCCGCCGCCGAGATAGGCGCGGTCAAGATAGAGCTTGAGAATCTCGTTCTTACTGAGATGCGCCTCCAGCCACAGCGCGAGGAAGGCTTCGTTGATCTTGCGCTCGTAAGTGCGCTCGTTGCTCAAGAACAAATTCTTGGCGAGCTGCTGCGTGATGGTCGAGCCGCCTTGCACCACGCCGCCGGCCTGAGCGTTGCTGACCATGGCGCGGAAAGTGCCCACGAAGTCGATGCCGAAATGGTCGTAGAAGCGGCGGTCCTCGGTCGCCAATGTTGCCTTGATGAGCGAATCCGGCATTTCCTCGAGCGGCACCGACTCGTTGTGCTTGATGCCGCGGCTGCCGACCTCATTGCCGTAGCGGTCGAGGAACGTGACCGCGAGATCGGATTTTTTCAGCCAGTCGTCGTCCGAGGTCTGACGCATTGCCGGGATGCCGAGCGCCAGCATGAGCAGGAGACCGCCGGTGCCAAGTGTCGCGGCCTCCGACAGCGGCTCGACCAGGATCCAGCGCCGCCAGCCGGCGACGTGACAGCGATCCATCACTGCGGTGAAGCGCTCGTACAGTTCGCGCGTCCACTTGCCGCTCTGGAAAACCGCGAAATCGATTCGCGAGTCGATATTGAGCAGCAGCCGCTTGAACTTCGGCAGCCAGTCGTTGCCCGGATCGGGGAACATGTCCGTCAAGGTTGAACACTCCGGGTACGGGTTCGGCCCGCAAAACTTGCCTTTTCGACCGGCCAAGGTCTAGCCGACGCTGGCGTGCCGGCCAATGCCGCAGCGGCCACAGGGTGAATGGAAATCGGGGGTAAATTGGGCATATGCATGATGGCGTCACGACAATCCCGCCGGCCGAGGAACGTTGCGGCGGGCAGGGCAGGGTGGCGGCGACCGAAAGGCAGCCTAGAGTGCAGCATGGCATCTGATGATGGCCAAAACCAAGGCGATGCGAAAACCCCGTTCTGGCGGCGTAAGTCATTGGATAAAATGACGGATTCTGAATGGGAGAGCCTCTGCGACGGCTGCGGCAAATGCTGTCTCAATAAGCTCGAGGAGGAGGAGACCGACCGCACCTACTATACCGACGTCGGCTGCCGGCTCTTGGACGGGCAAACCTGCCGCTGCCACGACTACGCCCACCGGCAGGATATTGTGGATGATTGTGTGCGGCTCACACCAGAATCGCTGAAGAGCATCACTTGGCTGCCGCCGTCCTGCGCCTACGTGCTGCTCGCCGAAGGCAAGGAGCTGTACTGGTGGCACCCGCTGGTGTCCGGCGATCCTGAGACCGTCCATGCCGCCGGTGTCTCAGTGCGCGGCCGCGTCCGTGACAGCGAAGTCAACGTGCCCGACGCCGATCTTGAAGACTACATCGTGAGCTGGCCGCTGAAGCTGCCGAAGCGGGCACGGCAGCGAGAGTGACGTCTCGGCGTTGGAACCGCGCGCCTGCAATGCGATCGGGGCGGTTGCAATGCAGCGCCGCGCGGGCCAAGTGGTGCACCGCATGACCCGTGAAATTGCCCCCGACGAAGCGCACAGCATCGCCCCCGACCTCGTTGCCGAAAAGCGGCCGCGCGCGCAGGCTCGGCCGGCGCGCGATCACGCCGTTCCCGCGCCGCTCGATCACGCGACCATCCGCGCCATCGTCGCCGGCATCATGCTGGCGATGTTCCTTTCCGCGCTCGAGCAGACCATCGTCGCGCCGGCGCTGCCGGCGATCGGCAAAAGCCTCGGCAATGTCGACGATCTTTCCTGGGTCGTCACGTCCTACCTTCTCGCCGCCACCGTGACGACGCCGCTGTTTGGCAAGCTCTCGGACATCTATGGCCGCCGCGCGCTGCTGCTCGTCGCCATTGGATTCTTCATCGCAGGTTCGGTCGCCTGTGCGCTGGCGCCGACCATCTGGCTGCTGATTGTGGCGCGCGGCCTGCAAGGCATCGGCGGCGGCGGGTTATTGCCGATCGCGCAGACCATCATCGCCGACCTGCTTTCGCCGCGCGAGCGGCCGGTGGTGCAGGGCCGCACCTCGATCATGTTCATGAGCGCGAGCATCCTCGGCCCGGTGCTCGGCGGACTGCTCACTGACCATCTGCACTGGTCGTTCATTTTCTGGATCAATGTGCCGCTTGGTGCCGTGGCGTTGGTGATGACTGAGCGCGCGCTACGCCGCTTGCCGCTCAACCATCGTCCGCACCAGCTCGACATCGTTGGCGCGGCGCTGATGGTCGGCGCCGCGATCGCGCTGATGTGGGCGCTCGCTTGGGGCGGCACCCATTATGCCTGGACGTCGTGGCGCATCATCGCTCTGCTCGCCGGCTCAGTTGCGCTTTGGGTGCTGTTCGCGCTGCGGCTCCTCACCGCGCGCGAGCCGTTCATTCCGCTTGCGATCCTGCACGGACGCGTGACCTGCACGATCACGATTGCCGCGTTCTTCAGCATCGGCACCGTGATCGGCGTGACCATCTACACGCCGCTGTATTGCCAAACCGTGCTCGGTTTCTCGGCGAGCCTGTCGGGCCTCGCTTTGATCGCCTATATGGGCGGCGCCACCCTCGGCTCGCTGGTGTCGACGCGGATCATTGTGCGCATGAAGCACTACATGCGCGTGCCGATGCTGGGCCTCGTCGTCGCCGTCGCGGCGCTCGCGGTTCTTGCCGCCGATCCGGCGGGACACTCGCTCGGCGAGGTCGTGTTGCTGCTGTTCGTGCTCGGTCTCGGCCTCGGCCCGATGTATCCGGTCTCGACGATCGTCATGCAGAACGTAGTCAAGCCGCACCAGCTCGGCACCGCAACCGGTACGCTGAATTTCTTCCGTACGCTCGGCGGCGCCATCGTCGTTGCGGTGTTCGGCGCCATCGTGCTCGGCGGCATCACCGACGGTTCGCCGGTCATGACGCTCGACAAGCTCGCGGTCGGCCACGGCGATCTGGCGCCGGCGTTCCACTGGGTATTCATCGCCGCCGCGGTCTGCCTCGGCATTTCTTTGGCCTGTCTCGCCGCTGTCGAGGAGCGCCCGCTGCACGGACCGCTGCGCGCTGCCGAGCAAGCGGCGGAGTAGAGCATGACTGCGAAAAAATCCGCGCCGCCGACCGCCGAGCGCAAGCTCGGGCGGCGCGAGGTCATCGCCATCATCGGCGGCCTGGCGCTGGCGATGTTTCTCGGCGCGCTGAACCAAACCATCGTGGCGACCGCGCTGCCGACCATCGGCCGCTCGTTCGGCGATTTCGAGAACCTGTCATGGGTGGTGATCGCCTATCTGCTCACTTCGACGGTGGTTGCCCCGCTCTACGGCAAGCTCAGCGACATTTACGGCCGGCGCGGCATGATGCTGGTTGCGCTCGGCGTGTTCGTGGCGGGCTCGGCCGCCAGCGCCGCCGCTCCCAGCATGCTGATGCTGATCCTCGGCCGCGGCCTGCAAGGCATCGGCGGCGGCGGCATCGTGCCGCTGACCCAGTCGATCATCGCCGACGCGGTGCCGCCGCGCGAACGCGGCTACTATCAGGCCTATACCGGCTCGGTCTGGATCGTCGCCGGCGCGGCGGGGCCGGTGCTCGGCGGCGTCATCGCCGAGCATCTGCACTGGTCGATGATCTTTTGGCTTAACGTGCCGCTCGGCCTGGCTGCTGCGATGTTGTCCAGCCGGCAGCTGAAACTCGTGCCGGTCCACGAACGCGCGCACAAAGTCGACCTTGCCGGCGCCGCGCTGATGATGGCCTCCGCCGTCACGCTGCTGCTGGCGCTGACCTGGGGCGGCACGCGCTATC
>Ga0207416_1002738_pt1 | contig 18294 bp, 12 predicted proteins | sample PaiPotPPM11metaG_FD_184107 | JGI IMG/M metagenome (GOLD analysis project Ga0207416, IMG submission 184107) | Iron sulfur acid spring bacterial and archeal communities from Banff, Canada, to study Microbial Dark Matter (Phase II) - Paint Pots PPM... ...
GTGCTTGACCGCGTTGGCCAGCAGCTCGGCGGCGCAGAAGTAGGCGATGGTCTCAATGGCCGGGGTCGGCCGGACCGGGACGGCGGCCGACACCTCCGCGGGGATCGGGCTGCCGGCGGCCAGGGTGGCGAGCGCGTCGGCCAGGCCCGTGTCGAGCGCGGGCGGATGGATGCCCCGGGCCAGGTTGCGCAGCTCGCCCAGCGCGTCCTTGGCCCCCTGCCAGGCCGCGTCGACCAGTTCCCGGGCGGCCGCGGCGTCCGGCACCTCGCCCGCGTCGCCGAGCTTCTGCTTGGCCATGCCCAGGTTCATGGCCAGCGTGGCCAGCCGGATCTGCGCCCCGTCGTGCAGGTCGCGTTCCAGGCGGCGCAGCAGGGCGGCCGAGTCGTCCACCGCCAGGGCCCGGCTCCGCTCCAGGTCCTGGACCCGCTGCGCCAGCCGGTCCGGGCCGAGCAGGCTGCGGATGAGCCAGCCGTCCGCGGCCGCGACCGCCCGGGTCACCCAGGGCGCGGCCAGCAGCATGGCCGCGCCCGCGGCGAACGCGGCGAACGTGCCCGGCAGCGTGCTGACCCGGAAGGTGCCCTGGCCGAACCAGCCGAACGGGGTGAAGACCGGCACCGGGCTCAGCCGTACCCCCGGCGGGTGGTTGCGGAACGCCTGCCACCAGAACGGGTAGCTGAGGTTGACCAGCCCGGCCAGCCAGAAGAACGCCGCGTACAGCTCGAGCACCGCGACCGGCAGCCTAACCAGCAGGTACGCCATGGCCCGCCAGCCGGCGCCGTCGCGCAGCCCGGCGCGGCCGCCGGGCGGCGGCGCATCGGCCGGCGCGCCGAGCAGCCTGGCGGCCAGCCGCCGTTCGAGCGGGCCGAGCCACCGCGCCGCGACCAGGATCGCGACCAGCAGCGCGACGGCCGCGAAGCTGATCACAATGTCGGGCGGGGACGGGTTCGGCGGCCGGTGCGGGGTCACGACCCGGACCAGAATGACGATGAGGAAGAACGCCGTCAGCGGGTTCACCAGCACGAACGGCGCCCCGGCCAGGCAGAACAGCAGCTCCCGGCGGGCCCGGGCGGTGAACGGCGCGCGCAGAGCGGCCCGGAGCGGGGCGAGCCCGGCCGGCCCGGGGGCCGCCGCGCTCACCTCGCTTGCCTGCCTGGTCACGGCCATGCCTTCATTGTCGCCCAGGGTCACGCGTCGCGCCGGGCCAGCAGCCAGCCGCCGACGGCCAGGGCGAGCGCGGCGTACAGGCACAGCACGCCCAGGCCGGCCCAGGCCGACAGGAGGTGGTCCCCGCAGGCGCTGCTGCCGCACGTCACCGGATTGGTCGTGCTCAGCGAGTTGCCGACGATGATGATGGGCGTGTAGGCCCCCACCGAGTGCGCGATGTTGGCGACGAACGTCGCGGCCACGTAGACCCCGCCCACCAGCACCGCGATCGCGGCCGCGCTGTGCCGGATGATCGCGCCCAGGCCCAGGCCGATGAGGCCGATCAGGCAGAAGCTCAGCCCGGACAGCAGCACCGCGCGCAGCACCCCCGGCTGGCCCAGGGTGGGCGCGGCGATTCCGTGCCGCAGCGTGGCGCCGCCCGCGAAGAACGACAGGAACGCGGCGATCTCGCCGATGGCCAGCATGACCACGCCGAACACCACCGCCTTGGCCGCGATGACCAGCGGCCGCCGGGGGGTCGCGGCCAGCGTGGCGCGGATCATGCCGGAGCTGTACTCGCTGGTCATGGTCAGCACGCCGAGCACGCCGGCCAGCAGCAGCCCGGGCACCACGCCGGCCAGCGCGTTGTTGGTCAGGTCACCGGAGGCGTTCCGGGTGTTCAGGCCCACGGCGACGCCGATCCCGATCGTGCCGGCCACGGCGATGGCCAGCGTCCACCAGGTGGAGCGCAGGCTGCGCAGCTTGATCCATTCCATCTTCGCCGCCTGCGCGAGGCCGTAGCGGCCGCGCGGCTCGCGGGTTGCGGTGGTGGCGGTCATGATGCCCTCTCTTCCGACCGGGTCGCCCGGTACTCGACGCTGCCGCTGGTGAGCTGGAAGAACGCGTCTTCCAGCGAGGCCGACCGGGCCGAGAGCTCGGCGACCGTGGTGTCGGCCAGCAGCCGCCCGCGGCCGATCACCACCAGCCGGTCGGCGGTGAGCGCCATCTCGCTGATCAGATGGCTGGAGATGAACACCGTGCGGCCCTGCGCGGCCAGCGACCTCAGCAGGTCGCGGATCCACCGGACCCCCTCCGGGTCCAGCCCGTTCACCGGCTCGTCCAGCAGCAGCACCGCGGGGTCCCCCAGCAGCGCGGTGGCCACCCCGAGGCGCTGCGCCATTCCCAGCGAGAACTTCCCGGCCCGCCGCCGGCCCGCGCCGTCCAGGCCCACCGTGGCCAGCACCTCGTCGACCCGCGACGCCGGGATCGCGTTGCTGGCGGCCAGCGCGGCCAGGTGGCTGCGGGCGCTTCGGCCGGGGTGGAACGACCGGGCCTCCAGCAGCGCCCCGACCTCGCGCAACGGCCAGCGCAGGTCGTGGTATCGGCGCCCCCCGACCCGCACCTGGCCCGCGCTGGGCCGGTCCAGCCCGAGGATCATGCGCATCGTGGTGGACTTGCCCGACCCGTTCGGGCCCAGAAAGCCGGTCACGCTGCCCGGCCGCACGTCGAAGCTCAGCGCGTCGACCGCGACCGTCGGTCCGTATCGTTTGGTGAGATTCCGGGCCTCGATCACCGGAACTCCCTTCGCTCGCAGGTAGTTTTGGCTTACGGGACGTCACGCTACGGAGCGGGCGGTCCGGGCGGCACCGGGCTAACGGCCGTCTTCATCTGGGGGGTTTCCCCCACGCCCGGCCGCGAGTCGGCCCGGCGCCGGCCTCCCAGGGCTGCGCTTCCGGACGGGACCGGGGCGTCAGCGGGGCGTCAATTCTCTGACGCAATTGCGCCAATGACGCAAACGCATGCCTCGGCCGGCCTTGGCCGCGGTCGGCCCGCCGTGCGACCTTTCCACCTGGTAGCGGGTGTTTTGCCCGCCCGTCCCTGACCGACCTCAGCAACTGCCCCGAACGAGCCCCAGGAGCCCTCATGCTCACCAGGCTGAGCACGCGCAGGCTGGCCGGAATCATCACCCTTGTCGCCGCGCTCACCGGGATGGCCGTGCCAGCTGCCGCGGCGGCCACCGCGACCGGCGGGACCCGGCCCGCCGCAGGGCCGGCCCGGGCCCGCCCGGCCGCCGCCGCGCCGGCGGGCGCCGAGCCCTACCAGGACGCCTGCGCGCCCAAGCCCAGGACCGGATACGCGACGTGCTTCGCCTTGGTCCGCACCGACGCGGCCGCGCACGCGGGCCGGCTCGCGGCCGGAGCTACCCCGCCCGGGTACGGGCCCGCCGACCTGCAGTCCGCGTACGCGCTGCCGTCGGCGAGCGCCGGATCGGGCGCCACCGTGGCGATCGTGGACGCCTACGACGACCCGTACGCCGAATCCGACCTCGCGGTGTACCGGCAGCAGTACGGGCTGCCCGCGTGCACCACGGCCAACGGCTGCTTCCGCAAGATCAACCAGCACGGCGGCAGCCAGCCTCCGGCCCGCGACCCCGGCTGGTCCGACGAGATCTCGCTGGACCTGGACATGGTCTCCGCCGCCTGCCCGCGGTGCCACATCCTGCTGGTCGAGGCCAACAGCCCCTCGTTCGCCGACCTCGGCGCCGCGGTCAACGAGGCGGCCGCTCAGGGCGCGCGGTACATCTCCAACAGCTACGGCTCGGCGGGCGAGGCCTCGTCCGAGCTGCAACTAGATTCCCGGTACTACAACCATCCGGGTGTGGTCGTCACCGCCGCGGCCGGCGACGACGGTTTCGGAGCCGCCTTCCCGGCTGCCTCCCCGCACGTGGTCGCGGTCGGCGGGACCACGCTGACCCGTGCTCCCGCTCAGCCCCGGGGCTGGGCCGAGACCTCCTGGGCGGGAACGGGCAGCGGCTGCTCCGGCTACGAGCCCAAGCCCGCCTGGCAAACCGATGACTGCACCACGCGCGCCGAGAACGACGTGTCCGCGGTCGCCAACCCGGACACCGGCGTCGCGGTCTACGACACCTACGACCTCCAGGGCTGGAACATCTTCGGCGGCACGAGCGCCGCCACGCCCCTGATCGCCTCGGCGTACGCGCTGGCCGGCCCTCCGGTCGGTGGCACCTACCCCGGGTCGTACCCGTACGCCGACCCGTCCGCGCTCAACGACATCACCTCCGGCCCCGGCAACCTTCCCGGCGGCTGCGCCCCGTGGACCTGGGAGTGCACTCCCGGGCCCGGCTACGACGGGCCGACCGGGCTGGGCACGCCCAACGGCGTGTCGGCGTTCGCGGCCGGGCCGCACGGCGAGGTCACCGGCACGGTCATCAACACGGTCACCGGCGCGCCCGTGGCCGGCGTGCAGGTCAGCATCGGCGCCGCCATCGCGGTCACCGGCCCGGCCGGGCAGTACCAGACCACCGCGCCGGCCGGCAGCTACCCCGCCACCGCGACCGACTTCGGCTACGCCACCCGGACCATCCCGGACGTCACCGTCACCGGCGGCGGTACCACCCGGCAGGACTTCGCCCTGCGGCCCCGGCCCGAGGGCACGGTGTCCGGCACGGTCCGTGACGCGTCCGGGCACGGCTGGCCGCTGTACGCCCGGATCGCCGTGGCCGGCACCCAGACCGTGACCTACACCAACCCGGTCACCGGGGCCTACCACCTGACCCTGCCGGTCACCGGGTCGGCGTACACGCTGGACGTCTCCGCCGTCTACCCCGGCTACCAGCCGGCCAAGGCCACAGTCAGCCCGACCCCGGCCGGGGCGAGCCAGGACGTCGGCCTGACCGTCGACGCGGCGACCTGTGACGCACCCGGCTACCGCCCGACCTACCAGGGCGCCACGCAGACCTTCAGCGGCACCACCGCGCCACCCGGCTGGACCGTGCCAAAGCCGAAGACCGGACCGGCGTGGCAGTTCGGCGATCCCGGCGGGCTGCCCAATTACACCGGCGGCAGCGGCAACTTCGCGCTGATCGACGGGCTCGCGACCCCGCACGGCGGGGTGTACGCCGAGCCGGCCATCATCTCGCCGCCGATCGACCTGGCCCAGGGCACCGATCCGGTGCCCCAGTTCGACCAGGACCTGTCGGAGAGCATCGCCTTCCCCGGCGACCAGGTCATCGCCGGCGTCGAGGTGAGCCTGGACGGCGGGCACTCCTGGAGCGTCGTGAACGATTACTACGGGCCCATGTACCTGCCCGGGCCGGACACCGCGATCTTCCCGCTGCCTCAGGCGGCCGGGCACAGCGACGTCAGGGTGCAGTTCTGGACCAGTGGCTTCGCCGGCGTCGCCTCCTGGGAACTCGACGACGTGTTCGTGGGCGACCGCGGCTGCGCGCCGACCCCGGGCGGGCTGGTGGTCGGCCAGGTCACGGACCACAACACCGCGGCGCCGGTGAACGGCGCGAACGTGACCAGCAGCGCCGGCCCCGGTCAGACGGCCACCACCGAACCGGAGCCCGGCGACCCGGCTGTCGGCGGCGGACTGTACTGGCTCCCGGCCCGCGCCGGCCAGCAGACGCTCAGCGCCTCGGCCGGCGGCTACGCCTCCGGGTCGGCCCGGCTGACGGTGGCCAGCAACGCGGTGACGAGCGCGAACTTCAGCCTGGCCGCGGGCAGGCTGGCGGTCACGCCGGGCACGATCTCGGTGACCGCCCCGATGGGCGGGCCGGCCGCGATGACCCGGCTGACGGTGACCAACACCGGCGGCGCGCCGGTGACCGTGAGCCCGACCGCGGTGGCGGGCAGCTTCACCACGGCCGGGCCGCAGCAGCCCGGCGCGGGCGGGGCGCCGCTACAGACGATCACCGGGCACTTCAGCACCCGCCCGCTGGCCTCGGCCGCGCGGACGCGGCGGGCGCGGCGCCCGGACCAGACCGGGCCGCCGTCCTACGTGCCGCCGTGGGTGCCGGTTTCGCACTACCCCGAGGCCATCGTGGACAACGCGGCCGCCACCGACCCGGCGACCGGCCTGGTCTACTCGGCCGGGGGCGTGAACGACACCGGCAACGCCACCGCCGACGCGTTCGTCTACAGCCCGGTCGGCCGGGCCTGGCGGCAGCTCCCGAGCCTCAGCTATCCGGTGGACGCGCCGACGGCGGCGGTCATCGCCGGAAAGCTCTACGTCACCGGCGGCTATGACGACGCTGACCAGGTCAACCAGCGGGCGCTCGAGATCTACGACCCGGCCACCAACCTGTGGTCGGCCGGGGCGCCGATCCCGCACGCCTACTACGGCGCGGCCGCCGCGGTCCTCGACGGCAAGATGTACGTCATCGGCGGCTGCAGCGCCGACGGCGAGTGCACCAGCACGGACGTGCAGGTGTACGACCCGGCGACGAACACCTGGACGGCCGCGGCGGCCTACCCGCGCAAGATCTCCTTCCTCGGCTGCGGCGCGATCAGCGGGACGCTGTACTGCGCGGGCGGGTTCGACCACGACCTGGGCATGGGCACCAGCGCGGGCTACGCCTACCGCCCGCAGTCCGGCTCCTGGACCCCGATCGCGAGCATGCCCGCCGACCTGTGGGGCGGCGGGTACGCGTCGGCCAACGGGGAGCTGCTGATCTCAGGCGGGATCACCCGGTTCTCCTCCGAGCTGACCAACGAGGGCTTCGGTTACGACCCGGCCAGCAACACCTGGCAGAGCCTGCCCAACGCCCCGGCCGACCTGTACCGCGGCGGCAGCGCCTGCGGCCTGTACCGGATCGGCGGGGAAGACTCGGCCGGGGCCGTGGCGGACTACGCCCAGCAGCTTCCCGGCTACACCGAATGCGACGGCGGCACGGGCGTGCCCTGGCTGACCGCCACCGCGGCGCAGCGGACGCTCGGCCCCGGGCAGAGCGCGACCGTCACCGTGGCCGTGCGGCCGGGCCCGGCCCAGGGGATCACCCAGCCCGGCACCTACGCCGCGACGCTGCGGCTCGACTCCGGTGCCCCCTACCCGGCCCCGGCCCTGCCGGTCACGCTCACCGCCACGCCGCCCGCGGGCTGGGGCAAACTGGCCGGCACCGTGGACGGACAGCGGTGCGACGGGCACCGGGCGCCGCTGGACGGCGCCACCGTGCAGGTGAACAGCAAGGCCGGCGACTGGACGCTGACCGCCGACCGCGCCGGGCGGTACAGCCTCTGGCTGGACCAGTCGGACAGCCCCGTCACGCTGATCGGCACCGATGCCCCCTGGCTCGCGCAGACCGCCCGGGCGCGGATCCGCGGCGGGCAGACCACGACCGTCAACCTCACCCTCAAGCAGGCCGGCTGTGGCTAGCCGTCGGCCCATCGCACTCATGGAGGTCTCCCGCATGACGACCAGGATCGGCGGCGGCTCGCTCGCCCGCTGGCTGCGCCCGGCCGCGGTGGCGGCAGCGATGGTGACCGTGGCCGGGCTGCTCCCGGCCGCGGCGGCCACCGCGGCGTCCGCCGCGACCGGCCGCCCGCAGGCGGCGCGGGCCCACCGGCCCGCCCCCGGCGACCGGCAGGTCTGCGGCCGGGCCGCCCCCGGGTTCGCGGCGTGCATGGCGATCGCGCGCACCGGCCTGGCCGCGCACCGCGGGTTGTTCGCCGCCCAGGCGAGCCCGCAGGGCTACGGCCCGGACGCCCTGCGCAGTGCCTACAACCTGCCCTCCACGACCGCGGGCGCGGGCGCCACGGTCGCGGTGGTAGACGCCTACGACGACCCCGACGCCGCGTCCGACCTGGACCTCTACCGGCAGCAGTACGGGCTGCCCGCGTGCACCACGGCGAACGGCTGCTTCCGCAAGGTGGCCCAGGACGGGAGGACGGCCTACCCGCTCCCCGACGGCAACTGGGCCGCGGAAATATCGCTCGACCTGGACATGGTCTCGGCCATCTGCCCGAACTGCCACATCCTGCTCGTCGAGGCCAAGGACAACTCGTCCGCTAACCTGGGCGCCGCGGTGGACGAGGCGGTGAAGCTGGGCGCGAAATACGTCTCCAACAGCTACGGAGGCCCACCCGGCCCGGGCGAGCCGCAGCAGGACGACAAGAACTATGACCATCCGGGCGTCGCGGTCACCGTGGCCGCGGGAGACACCGGCTACGGCGTGTACTGGCCGGCTGCCTCGCAGTACGTCACCTCGGTCGGCGGCACGTCGCTGAAGCCCGACCACGCGGTGGCCCGCGGCTGGGCCGAGACCGCATGGGCCGGCACGAGCAGCGGCTGCGCAGAGGACGAGCCCAAGCCATCCTGGCAGCACGACACCGGATGCGTCGGGCGCACCGAGACCGACGTGTCCGCCGACGCCGACCCGGACACCGGCGTCGCCGTCTACGACACCTATCCCGTGGGCGGGATCTTTCCTCCTCCGCGGGGCTGGAACGTCTACGGCGGCACCAGCGTGTCCTCACCGGTCATCGCCTCGGTGTACGCGCTGGCCGGCGCCCCGTTCGACGGCAGCGACCCGGCCTCGTACCCGTACGCCGACCCGTCCGGGCTGCACGACGTCACCAGCGGGTCCGACGGCGCCTGCTCCCCGGCCTACCTGTGCACCGCGGGGCCGGGCTACGACGGCCCGACCGGGCTCGGCACGCCCGACGGCGTAGCGGCGTTCACCCGGCCGCACGGGACCCTGGCCGGCACGATCACCGACGCGTCGACGGGCCGGCCGCTGGCCGGCGTCACGGTGCTGGCCGGGACCGCGGTCACGGTGACCGGCGCAGACGGCCAGTACCGCTTCGTGCTGCCCGCGGCCAGCTACGACGTCACCGCGCTAGGCCCGTCCGGGTACGCCGGGCATACCGCCTCCGTGGCGGTGAGCGCGGGCCAGTCCGTGACCGAGAACTTCGCGCTGAGGCCGGCGCCGTACGTCGCGCTCAGCGGCCAGGTGACCGATGGCTCCGGGCATGGCTGGCCGCTGTACGCCCGGGTGTCGGTGCCGGGCACCTCGCTGGCCGCCTACACCGACCCGGGCACCGGCCGGTACACCCTGCGGGTGCCGCAGACCGCCCGCTACCCCCTGCAGGTCCAGCCGGGCACCCCCGGCTATCAGCCGGCGAGCACGACCGTGACCGTCGGCACGCAGGGCCTGACCAGCAACATCAGCGACCCGGTGGACACCGCCGCCTGCACTGCCCCCGGCTACCGGGTGTCTGACCAGTTGTCCGAGGACTTCACCAAGGAGTCCACCCCGCCCGGGTGGACCGTGGTCACTCCCAAACATCCGCAGAACGCCTGGGTGTTCAACCAGCCTGACCACAACGTCAACGCCACCGGCGGGTCGGGGAACTTCGCGATCGCCTTTGAAGCCGCAACCAATGACGGAGCCGACACCGCGCTGGTCAGCCCGGTGGTCAACCTGTCCCACGACAGCGATCCGGTGCTCCGCTTCGACGAGTACGCCGAGTACCCGGGCCTCTCCACCGAATCGATCGACGTCAGCGTGGACGGCGGGAAAACGTGGACGCTGGCCTGGGACTTCGACGGGGCGGCCGAGGATCAGACGGTGACGGTGCCGTTGCCCCAACTGGCGGGCCTGGCCTCGGTCCGGCTCAGGTTCGTGTATCAATCCCCGCCCGCCTCGAACGAGGGCCAGATGTGGGAGCTCGATGACATCACCCTGGGCGGCTGCGCGGCGGCCCCGGGCGGGCTGGTGACGGGCCTGGTCACCGACGCCAACACCGGCCTCGGCGTGAACGGCGCCACGGTGACCGGCCCCGGCCAGCCGCCCCAGCCGGTCACGACCGTGGCCACTCCGGGCGACCCGCGCCTGCGCGGTGGGCTGTACTGGCTGTTCTCTGGCACCACCGGCCGCCAGCCGGTCACCGCGGCCGCGTCCGGCTACACCACCCAGACCAGCCAGGTGACACTCCAGGCCGGCCAGCTCACGCGGGCCGACTTCGCGCTGCCGGCCGGCCGGCTGGCGGTGTCGCCCGGGCCGGTCACCGCCCGCGCGGCGGTGGGCAGCCAGGCCTCGGCGAAGCTGACCGTGACCAACACCGGCACCGCGCCGGTCACCGTGACCCCGGAGGAATCCTGGCCGGGCGGGTCCGGGCCGGCGGGGATCAGCGCGACGGGGCCGGGCGCGCCAGTGCAGCGCATCAGCGGCCATTTCGACCCGCAGATCCTGCGCCCGGCTGCCCTCGCCCGGTACCGGGCGCGCCCCGGCGCGTTCCGCGGCCCGTCATCCGCCACGCCCGCCACCGCAGGACCCGGCGGCCCGCCCTGGCAGTCGGTCACCGGCTACCCGCAGTCCGTCTTCGATGTCGCGGCCGCCACCGATCCGGTTACCGGCCGGGTCTATGCCGTCGGCGGGCAGGGCAGCAACGGTGCCGAGACGACCAGCTACATGCTCGACCCGGCCACCGGGCGGTGGGACACCCTGCCGCCGATGAGCCACGCCCGGGGCGGCGCCCAGGCCGCGTTCATCGACGGCCAGCTCTACGTCACCGGCGGCTACGACAATGACGACGACCCGGTGCCCGACACCGAGATCTACGATCCGGCGCTGCGCCGCTGGTCGCCGGGGGCCAGCATCCCGCACGCCTACTTCGGCGCGGCCACCGCCGTGCTGAACGGCCGGATGTACGTGGTCGGCGGCTGCGACCCGGACGCCGGGCTGTGCGGGGAGACCAGCGTCCAGGTGTACGACCCGGTGACCAATCGGTGGAGTTCCGCCGCGCCTTACCCGGCCAGCATCGGCTGGGCGAGCTGCGGTGCCATCGCCGGCCAGCTGTACTGCGCCGGCGGGGTCAGCGACACCATCGGCTCCACCAGCGCGGGCTACGTCTACGACCCGGCGACGGACCGCTGGAGCCCGATCCCGCACCTGCCCGTCGACCTGTGGGGCAGCGCCTACACAGCGGCTAACGGGCAGCTGCTGGTCTCCGGGGGCGTGGCCGACCAGAGCAAGGTCATCACGAACCAGGGCTTCGCCTTCAACCCGGCCGCCGACGGCTGGTCACCGCTGCCGGACAACCCGGCGGGCCCGACCTTCCGCGGTGCTTCGGCCTGTGGGTTGTACCAGATCGGCGGGGCCTACGACTCCTACTTCGACAGCGTGAACAACGTGGACCGGCTGGCCGGGTACGACAACTGCGGCGGCCAGCCGTGGCTGTCGACCAGCCCCGCCCAGGTCACGCTGGGCCCCGGAAAACGCGCGACGATCACGGTCAGCATGAACGCGGCCAGCCCCGCGGTCCCGCAGCCGGGCAGCTACGCCGCGAGCCTGCAGTTCGGCAACGGCGACCCGTACCCGGTGCCGGCCGTGCCGGTCACGCTGACCGCCACGGCCCCGGCCCGCTGGGGCGAGCTGGCCGGCACCGTGACCGGCCAGACCTGCAGCGGGGGCAGCACGCCGCTGGCCGGGGCGACCGTCCAGGTCAACGGCGGGCACGGCAGCTGGACGCTGACCACCGACCATAATGGCCGCTACCAGCTCTGGCTGGACGCCAGCAACAGCCCGGCCACGCTGATCGCCAGCCAGCCCGGCTGGCAGGCGCAGTCCGCCACCGCCGCCATCCGGGCGCGGGCGGCCACCACCCGCAACTTCACCCTCAGGCCGGCCGGCTGCGGCTGACCGGCGCCCCATGCCCCGTGCGCCCGCGACCCCGGGCGCACGGGGCGCCGGATCGGCCTCGGGAATGGTCGGCGTGCGCGGTTATCGCCAGCGAAGCCGGCCCCATTCTGGGCGGGAGTACGCGGATCGGCCAAGATTGACCCAGCCGCCCGCGGCATCCGGCCCGGCCCGAGGAGCGAAGGCAGGACGCGATGAGGTTCACGAGCGTCAACCCGCACGACCCCGCCGACGTCGTCGGCGAGTGGGAGGCCGCCGACGGGCCCGAGGTGATCGCCGTGGTCGAGCGGGCCAGCCGCGGCGCCGACGTCTGGCGCCGGACCCCGGCCGCCGCGCGGTCCGCGGCCCTGGGCGAAGCCGCGGCCGCGCTGGAGCGGCGCGCGGCCGAGGTCACCGCGCTGGTCATCCGCGAGGTGGGCAAGCCGCTCAGCGAGGCGCGCGGCGAGGTGGCGCGGGGCGTGTCGATCCTGCGCTACTACGCCCAGCTCGCGCTGCTGCCCGACGGCGAGACGCTGCCCGCCGCCGACCCGGACGCGCTGCTGATGGCCCGGTACCGCCCGGTGGGGATCGTCGCGCTGCTGACGCCGTGGAACTTCCCCGTGGCGATCCCGCTCTGGAAGGCGGCCCCGAGCCTGGCCTACGGCAACGCGACCGTGCTGAAGCCGTCCAGCGCCGCGGCGGCCACCGCGCTGCTGCTGCACGAGATCATCGCCCCGCACCTGCCCGAGGGCGTCTTCCAGGTGGTGCTCGGCGGCGCCGAGACCGCCCGCCCGCTGGTCGACTCCCCGGACGTCGGCGCGGTGTCGTTCACCGGCTCGGTCCCGGTCGGCCAGGACATCACCAGCCGGGTGGCCGCGCGGGGCGGCCGGGTCCAGGCCGAGATGGGCGGGCAGAACCCGTCGATCGTGCTGGCCGACGCCGACCTGGACCGGGCGGCGAAGACCGTGGCCTACGCGGCGATGGGCTACGCGGGCCAGAAGTGCACGGCCACCAGCCGCGTGATCGTCGAGGAGGCGGTCTACGCCGACTTCGTCGACCGGCTGACGGGGGCCGTCGAGTCGCTGCCCGTGGTCGACCCGGCCGCGGACGGCACCCTGGTGGGCCCGGTCATCGACGCCGGCGCGCGGCTGGCCGCGCTGGACGCCGTGGCCGCCTCGGGCGGCCGGGTCCTGACCGGGGGCGAGCCGCTCGACGCGCCCGGCTACTACCTGGCGCCGACCCTGGTCGAGCTGGACCGTCCGTCGGGCCCGCTGGCCAGCGACGAGGTCTTCGCGCCGGTGGCCGCCGTGCTCAGCGCCGACTCGCCGGCCCGGGCCGTGGCGATCGCCAACGCGGTGCGGTTCGGCCTGGTCGCCGCGGTGTTCACCAGCGACCTCGGCCGGGCCCTGCGGCTTAGCGCGAACCTCGACGCGGGGATGATCCGGGTCAACGCCCCGACCTCCGGGGTGGACTTCCACGCGCCGTTCGGCGGCGCCAAGGAGTCCAGCTACGGCCCGCGCGAGCAGGGCCTGGCCGCCCGCGCCTTCTACACCGAGTCGCGCACCGTCCTGATCATGCCCTGAAGCCCCAGTTCAGCAGGCGGGCGGCGGCGGCGAAGCTGGCCGCGGGGTTGGTGGTCGACGTGTCGAGCACCACGCCGATCAGCGTGTGGCCGTCCCGGCGGGCCCCGAACAGCAGGCTGTAGCCGGCGCCGAGGGTGAACCCGGTCTTTATTCCGAACGCTCCCGGGTACGCGCCCAGCAACCAGTTGGTGTTCGTCCAGAAGTAGGCCTGGTGCTCGGCGGTGGCCGGGAGGTAATGCGTGCGCTGGGCGACGATCGCGCGGAAGACCGGCCGCCGCATCGCGGCCAGGCCCAGGGTGATCAGGTCCCGGGGCGTGGAGTAGGTCGTGTCCTCGGTCGGCCAGGGCAGCCCGTCGAAGTTGGCGAAGTGCGTGCGGCCCATGCCCAGCGCCCGGGCCGTGGCGTTCATCTTCGCGACGAACGCGGGCCAGCCGGGCCCGTACGCGCGGGCCAGGGCCAGGGCGGCGTCGCAGCCGGAGGGCAGGAGCAGGCCCTCGAGGAGCTGGCGCGCGGTGAGGACGTCCCCGGCCCGCAGGCCCGCGCTGCTGCCGTCGCGCCGTCGCACGTAGCTGACGTCGGCGGGCGTGATCGTGATTTCCCGGCCCAGGCCGCCCGCGCGGAGCACCACGAGCGCGGTCATGACCTTGGTGATGCTGGCCATCGGGCGCTCGGCGTTCAGGCCCCGGCTCCACAGGCTCTGGCCGGCCGCGGCGTTCACCAGGTCGGCGCCGCGGGCGGTGAGGGCGGCCGGCCCGCCGGCCCGCCGCGCCGCCGGGCCCGTCCGCGCCGCCGGGGCCGCGGTCGCCGGCGGCGCGCAGCAGGCTAAGGCCGCGGCCGCGATCCCGGCGGCGGCGAAGCTGACGGTTACCAGGCGGGCTGGGCGCACGGTTACTCCGGCTGGTCAGGGCGGGCGCAACGTGCCGATGCTAGTGCTGGGTCCGTCCGCCGGCGTGGTCCGCCGCGCGGGCCCGGCGAGATTCTCCCGGTCCGCGGGGACCCCGCGACACCAGCCTCACCAGACCCAGGCCTGCGGCACCGACTGCGCTGGCAGCCGCATCACCCGTCAACCCAGTCCTTCCCCGGTACCCGGAGCGCGCGGCGCCCGGACGCCACCCCCGTAGATCGATCAAACTGGGCCGGCTGCGGCCCAGCGGCCTGGTGCGGGCCCGGCGCAGCAGCTTCGACGGCCGCGACACCTACTACCACCTCGACCTGGCGCAGTGCGCCCAGTCACTGGCGGCCGCCGGGACGGCGCTGCATCCCGGGCTGCGCCCTGACCCCGCGCCGCCGGCCGCGCCCGGGGGCGCGAGCCCGTCCCAGCGCACGGTGCTCTTCTTGTGCACCGGCAACAGCGCCCGGTCACAAGCCGCCGAGGCGCTGACCCGGGCCCGCTCCGGCGGCCTGGTCCAGGCACACAGCGCAGGCAGCCATCCCAAACCGCTGCACCCCAACGCTGTCCAGGTGATGGCATCCCGCGGCGTCAGCCTCGCCGGCCAGCAGCCCAAGCACCTCAGCGAGTTCACCGCAGAGCTGTTCGACTACGTGATCACCTTGTGCGACCGCGTCCGGGAGACCTGCCCGGAGTTCCCCGGCCACCCCGGCTACCTGCACTGGAGCATCCCAGACCCGGCCGCGGCCAGCCGCAGTGACAAAGACAGCTACCCCGCGTTCGAGCTGATGGCAGCCGAGCTGGAAACCCGCATCAGGTACTGGCTGGCCGCCGTCACCGCCGAAACCGCACATGCATCCACCCAGGAGGTGCCCTAGTGACCAGCCCGCAAGACATGGTCAACGTCCGCTACATGGTCGACGACGTGCAGGCAGCCACCGACTTCTACACCAGCCGCCTCGGCTTCACGCTGCGCTTCACCGCGGCGCCGGCGTTCGCCGACGTCACCCGCGGCAACCCGCGGCTCCTGCTGGCCGGGCCCCGAAGCTCAGCAGGCCGGCCGATGCCCGACGGCCGCACACCCCAGCCCGGCGGCTGGAACCGCATTCACTTCATCGTCCCCGACATCACGGCCGAGGTGGACCGGCTCCGCGCCCAAGGCGTGCGCTTCCGCAACGACATCGTCACCGGCCCCGGCGGCAAGCAGATCCTGATCGAAGACCCCGCAGGCAACATCATCGAACTGTTCGAACCCGCCCCCAGCCCCCGGGGAGGCGAGGTCAGGAACGCCTCCACCACCTTGACAGCACAGGCAGGCACCACGAACGCCCAAACCCCAACGTCAAGGTCAAGGTCAAAACCAGCACCCGGCCGGCGCAGCACGACACGCCCAGGCACGCACCCGCCGGTATCGTCGGCCTCCGGCCTCCAACGCCACGCTCCGCGCGGCAACCGCGCGGGCACAGGCAGCAGCCACCACGGAGCGGAACACGAACGAGCGCGCACCGAAACGCCGGGCACCGCCAGGCGCGCCGGAGCGCGGAACAGGCCGTCTAGCACATGCCGAAACCGTGATACTGCCGGGCGCAGGCAGCCTGGAACTTCAACCAGGCTGGACGACGTCATCCAGAGCGCGGTGGATCAGGGCGCGGGCCTCGCAGCCATGCATGGCCGATTGGCGCAGCAACTCGAACCGCCGTGCGTACAGCGCGATCTCGTGCGGCTGCGTCACATTCAGCCACGCCGATACCGTCTCTGCTTGCACCATCTCCTCATCGAAGATCAGGAACCCGGCTGAGGGCATCACTAGCCGCTCCGCCATTGACGGGATGACCTCCAGCCTGACCCTCGGCAGCGACATCACCGCAAGCAGCCGGTCAAGCTGCCCGGCCATCACGTCGGCATCGCCCGCGCGCGTCCGCAATGCCTGCTCTTCGAGCACCACCTGAAACTCGCGATCCCCGTAGATGACCTTCTGCCACTCCATCCGCGCCGCGACAGCTTCATCGAGGTCAGCCGGAACCCCGCTGAACTTCATAAACGACGAGATCACCGCAGCGGCATACTGCGCGGTCTGGAAGATGCCGGGGATCAGGCCGGGCTCATACAGCCGGAACAACCGGGTCCGCTCGTAGACCGGCAACCGGACAGCCTGAGACCGCCGCATCCCGGCCCGCATCTGCCGCCGCCACTCGACATACATCAGCTCCACGTCGCGGGCGGCAGCGATTAGGTCAGGCACCTGATCCTCAGCGCGGCACACCCGGCACCAGGCGCGGACATCGGCCTCAGATGGGACCCGCGCTCCGTTCTCCAGCTTGGAGACCTTGGTGAAATGCCAGCCTGCCGCATCGGCGAAAGCCCGCCCCGTCAGATCCGCGTCCCTGCGGATCTGACGGAGACGGGCTCCCAGCGCCTTCCGCGCTTGCTCGACCGACGCGGTCAATCTCAGATTTCGTACTCGCCGTGCGGGATGGCGAGCTTCCACACAGCCTCGAACGCGGACCGGCAGAGTTCCACCGTGGCCGCATCGTCGGTGAGTTCCTGGCCCAGCGGCCTCCCGTCGCCACTGAAGTGGTTGAACATCGCTGTCTGCTCATCCAGTAGCCAGAAATCGTTGCCGGGTAGTGCAAGCCCGGAGGCGAGCCGGCGTGGCAGCCACCGCAGTTCCTCGCCCGCCTCGATAGCCGGGTCGGCGCCGTGCCATTCGAAGCGGATGTAATCGGAGACCGGCTCAGACGCGATCCGTGCGCGCCGCACCCAGACGCCCGCATCGGTAATGCGCCGTATCGTGTCCAGCCAGGCGCGCCGCTCCGCAGCCTCGGCCGCATGGTCGCGCCGACCCGTGGCCAGGAACCGCTTAAAGCGTTCCTTCTCGTCCCCGGCGGCGTACCAGTCGCGCATCTCCAGATGCGATGCCGACCGTTCGCAGGAGGTGAGCAGTTCTGACCACTGCTCAGGCGACAGCAGCTCCATGGTCCTCCTACGGAAGGTACGTCATGAGTTCCTTCGGAACGATCACCGCTGTCTCGCCCTCGGGCAGCGATAGACGGGTGAGGGTCTCTGGATCGTCAACCACCCAGCCCTGAATGACATAGGTGTCCCGGTCGGTAGCGTACAGGGTTGGCGAGTTGCCGCTCTCCGTAACCTTGCCGAGAAATCGTAGCTCCATTACATGCCCCTTCGCTTGCTAGTTGACGGTTGTTGTTCACTATCCATGTCAACATGGCCCAGCTTGGATGTCAACGCTCCCGCCGTGGCCTGGCCGCGTGTGCCCAGGCTCGTCTGGCCCGACGATCGATCTTCCCGATGACGCCTCTGACCTGGCGCATTACATAGACCGCGATCAAGACTGCAGTGCCAATGTTGTCAACATCCGTCAATAAGCTTGCAGGGGCTAGCTCGGCGTCCTTAGCGTCTCGGGTATGGGGAACCTGACCACGCCTAATCGGTTCGACCCTCAGGTGGCGCACCCGGCCCGGGTTTACGCGCACTGGCTGGGGTCGAAAGATCATTATCCGGCTGATCGTAAGGCGGCTGAGGAGGTCGCCGCGCACCGCCCGCAGGTCGTGGCAGGTGCGCGGGCGAACCGGGCGTTCCTGGCCCGGGTGGTGCGCTACCTCGCCAGTCAGCGGGGCGTCCGGCAGTTCCTCGACGTCGGCCCGGGGCTGCCGGCCCCGGGCAACACCCACGACGTCGCCCAGGCCATCGCCCCCGGATCGCGCGTCGTCTACGTGGACCGTGACCCGCTGGTGATGGCGCACGCCCGCGCGCTTTTGACCAGCAGCCGCGAGGGCGCCTGCGCGTACGTCGAGGCTGACCTGCGCGACCCGGCCCCGATCATCAAGGAGGCGGCCCGGGCGCTGGACTTCACCCAGCCCGTGGCCGTGATGCTGGTCGCCGTGCTGCATTTTCTGCGCGACGCCGACGACCCGGCCGGGGTGGTGGCCGCGCTGGCCGGCGCGCTGGCGCCCGGCAGTTTCGTGGCGGTCTCGCATCTGACGGCTGATTTCGCGCCTGATGCGGTGGGCGCGGGGGTGGCGGCGTACAACGCGCTGGTCCCGGCCGGGATCACCGCGCGCACTCATCGTGAGGTCACGGGGTTGTTCGGCGGGTTGTCGCTGGTGGCGCCGGGGGTGGTGCCGGTCAGCGAGTGGCGTCCCGAGCACGCCCCGGCGCGCGGCGTCAGCCCCGATGTGTACGCCGGCCTGGCTGTCACCGGGCGGCGGGCGTGGTGAGCGCCGCCGGCCCGGTGACAG
>Ga0207416_1002739_pt1 | contig 18294 bp, 11 predicted proteins | sample PaiPotPPM11metaG_FD_184107 | JGI IMG/M metagenome (GOLD analysis project Ga0207416, IMG submission 184107) | Iron sulfur acid spring bacterial and archeal communities from Banff, Canada, to study Microbial Dark Matter (Phase II) - Paint Pots PPM... ...
CGCAGCCGGACTCCCCCACAAGCCACATTAACGACCTCAGACACGCCGCAAACTCACCTTATTTTGAAGCATGCCCATATCGCCAATTTTGACCCGCGATCAGGCGTGAGGTACGCGACTGTGGCTGGTTTGTTCTATTTTGCGGTAGGAGATTGGATCTCCTCGCTATCCTTTCCGCGCCTTGACCCGCGATCATGCTGGTGGGTCAGCGTGAAAGCAGGAGGCTCACAGCCAGTACTTTTCGTGGCCGTTAGCAACGCCATTTGGCGGTTACAAGCTGAGCGACTGCGGATGCGAGAAGGGCATTGACGTGGCGTTCATCAACACCAACACGAGCGTCGCGCAGAAGGTGACGTTCCACGCGCCGCTGCTCGGAACCCTGCGGACGTGGGCCTACAGCGCCGGCAACCAGAACTCCCCCAACTCCAACATCATCACGGGAACGGCGCCCGCGACGTCCTTCGCCCACGGCATCACGCTGCCGGCCGAGTCGATGACGGTCTTCGAGACACAGTAACGCGCGCGCCGCCAGGCAGCCGAGACGCCCGGCCAGGACGGGCAGTCCATGACGGCGTCCGCACCCCGGTCAGAGAACGCGGGCGGTGGCGAGGAACCGGCATCCGTTCGGAATAAAGGGCTTTCATTCCGAACGGATCCGGGCTACTTCCCCTACCCGGCCACTTATCCTCGCCGGGTGGACCGCCTGACCCGGACTTTACAGTCAAGGTTGCGCCAGCTGAATCGCCTCGCTGAGTCCGGAGAACCGTGGTCATCACGACTCCGGCGAACAGGACCAGGCAGCCGGCCAGCATGGCCGCGACGCCCCCGATGCCGCGCAACGCGAGCGACGCCGCGGCCCCAGGCCCGGCGACCAGGAAGATCACCAGGCCACCCCACACCAGGTCCCGCGAGCCAAGCACCTGCGCGGCCAGCGACGGGCCCAGGGAGAGGTAAAAGCCGCTGAGCGCGGGCGCCGCGATCATGCCCGGCAGGGCCACCGCGAACGTCCTACCTAAGTTGGCAGCAGCCGACTGCCTTGACCGTCGAAACCGGAACCTCCATGACCATGAGGGCCGGGTGGGCGGTCCGACGTATCGTGGTGCCGACAGGTCACCGTGCTCTTGGAGGTGCGGCGTTGGATGACATCCTCAGCCAGGGCGGGGACCGGGATCCCGGCCGGTGGCCGCGCCGCCTCGCGCTGCTCGGCGCGCCCGTTCTGGTGGCCGTCGCCAGCATCGCCTACATCAGGCTCGCGCACCACGCGCCTTCCACCGCGGCCGTCCGGCCGTCATCCGCCTCCGTGAGCGCGGCGCCCGGATCGGTGAGCCTGATCGCGCCTGGCCCGCCGTCCGGGTCCGACGGGATCGACGGGCCCACGCTGCCGTGGGCCGGCAGCCTCCGGCTTCCGGTCGCCGGACCGCAGCCAACGTGGTTCGCGCCCGCCACCGGCCGCTCCGAGCCGATCGGCGGCCTGTCGGCGGACAGCGCCGGCTACCAGTTCACCCGCGTCGACGGCGGCTGGGCGGTGCAGGCCAGTCCCGGTGGTATGACCGCCTGCGACGTTTGCGACCGACCGTCGCTGCCGGTCTGGTTCCTCGCCGACGGCTCGCGGTCGGTCACCCGGGTCGGCACGGCGAACCTGGTCAACCCGGCGGCCGCCGCCGGCGCCGTGTGGCTGACCAGCGAGCCGGCGGTTGCCGCGACCGTGCCCATGACGGCGCAGGAGGTGAGCCTGGCCGGCGTGCCGCGGGGAGCGCCGGTCAGGCTCCCCCGGGGGTACTTGATCTATCAGGCAACCGACCGCGGCCTGCTGCTGGCACCGGTCAGCGGGCAGCCGGGAACCACGGCCGATGAGCTGTGGGACCCGGCTAACTCGCGGACCGTCCGCATGTTCGACGACGTGGTCGCGGCGAGCCCGGCCGAAATCGCCTGGACGCCGCCGTGCGCCGCGACGTGCCAGGTCCGGCTGCTCGACCTGGCAACGGGCAAGACAACCGCGGTCGAATTGCCGGCGGGGAGCTCCGCGACGAGCGGTGCGTTCAGCCCAGACGGGAAGCTCCTCGCGCTCGAGGTTAGCTCGGGCGACGGCGGCGGGATGCGGCTCGAGGTCGCCTCCGTGAGCAGCGGCCGACTGACGGCCGTGCCGAACGCCGTGGTCGGCAGCAACGCCCACGTCGAGTTCGGCTGGCCAACCAGCGGTGACAGCCTGATCGCCGAGTTCATCTTCGCGACCCAGGTACAGCTGGCTTCCTGGCATCCCGGGGCCACCCGGCTGGCCGTGGCCGCCGTCCGGTCGGCTCAGGATCCGGCCTCGCTGGTCGTCGGCTAGGCGGTGAGCAGCCGGTCGCAGATTGGTCAGTTGTCGACCTGCTCGGGCGACAGTCCTGCGGTCCGGGCGGCGGCCGAGTGCGAGTAGAGCTCGTAGGGCGCATGCCAGACGGCGCCCACGGCGAGGATCACGACTTCCCGTTCGCGGCCGGACAGCGTGGTGTGCCGCTGTTCGGCGGCCTGGTAGTCCCACCAGAAGGATGCGGAGATCTCCGGGCTTTCGAGCAACGCGTTGAACGGGCCGATCAGCGCTCCGTCCGCCGATTGCATGACGAACCCGGAGCGTTGCGCCCACGGCACGGACTCGGCGGTGAAACGGTCGAACAGCTCGAGCTGGGCGCCGGTCAGTGCTGAGCGTTCGGCGAGTGGCAGCCGCCCGCCGGGCGAGGTGGTTGGGCTGGACATGCTTGCTCCTTGGTGCTGGAGGGTTCCGCAGCGCTGGCTGTCTGGTGCATGGCACCTCCGCCGGCGGCCTGGTCTGTTCAATTAATTTCGGATTGTCTGCATGGCAGTTTGAACAGCTGACCGTAATCGTCGACGCTGACTTCCGCACCTGCCACACGAAGCGCATACCACAAGGAAACCTGGTTTGCCGTGAGTACCGGTCGGCGGAGGTCGTCCTCCAATGCTGCTATTACGCCAATGGCGCGGATGGCGTTCCTGCCGATGAAAACGGCCTGCGCAGAGGGTGGAACATGGCTGCGAACCCACTCGTAAATCTCTCCCGGACTCACCGCTGATCCTGTGTTCGGATGGGGAATCTCGACCGGCGGCATCAGATGGCTGACATGAACCACCTCGAATCCATGCTCCTGAAAGTATGCGACTCCTTTCTGGTCGAAGTCGTCAGTGAACCAGGGAGCATGGATCAGTGCGATTCGTTCGGCTTCCAGCGTCCGGAAGCCGGCCGTTGCCGCGGGCGCCGACATGAGGACAGGGATGCCATTTGAATGCTGTTCAACACGACTGACGAGTTTCTCCTCTCCGGTCGTGCCGAGAAGGTAGCTGCCCGCTGTCCAGGCATAAATGATCGCCTGCAATGGCAATCTCGCAAGCAGTGCCGTCGCGTTGTCGGGACCGTGCACGCCATCCGGACCCGTCTGGCTTCAAAGTGCTCTCGTTCCTGCTCATGGGTATCTCCATGTCTTGATGGACTCACATACCAGGGCCGAATCTCATGCCTTGGTGGTGAGCATGACCGAGCCGCCGCCCGGCCTGGTCCGCAGGTTGGTACTGGCGTCAGAGTCGCGCTCCGGAAGGCCCCCCGCGCCCGTGGACACCCCTGGCAGTAGGTCTGCGGCGGTGGCCAGGGCGGCGATGTTGGTCTGCTCGGGCATCTCTTCTACCTGTGCCTTTCGCTGGGATCCGGAGCCGGGCAATGGCGCCCGGCTCGGATGCCTGGCAGTTCCGACTATGCTGTCCAACCCGGCCGAGTGGTATCCGGAGCGCTACTGCACATCTGCGGATGACGGCCGCGCGGCTGACGCGCTGGTCTGGGCGATCACGTCACGTAGCTGGTGACGGCTGGCCACCCCCAGCTTGGGATAGGACCGGTACAGGTGCGAGCTGACCGTGCGCGGTGACAGGAAGAGCCGGTCGGCGATCTCGCGGTCGGACAGGCCCTCGCTGGCCAGGCGGACGATCTGGCGTTGCTGCGGAGTCAGCTCCTGTAGGGCATCGGGTTCGCCGGGCGGGCGGGTGACGGCCACACCGCATGCCCTCAGTTCGGTCTGGGCGCGCTCGGCCCATGACCGGGCGCCTAGTCGCTGGAAGGTGCCCAGGGCTTCGGTCAGTTCGGCCTTGGCGTCGTTGATCCGGCGGCGCCGCCGCAGCCATTCGGCGTGGTCGAGCCGGAGCTGTGCCCGCTCGAAGGGCCACTGGTCCCCGGCGGGATCAGCGAGCGCCTTGTCGAAATGGGCTTCGGCCACGTCCGGGCCGGCGAGGATGCCGCGGGCCCGGGCGATGAGCTGCTCCAGCCGGGCGGAGGCTCGTCCGTCGAGGCGGCCGAGCGCCTGCTCGATGACGTCGCATCCTTCCATCCGCCGGTCGGCGTGGACCGCCGCGGCGGCGAGGTCGGCCACGCCCAGGTAGGAGGCATAGTTGTGCAACGGCTGGCCGTCCTCGCTGAATAGCCCGGAGAGCTGCGTGAACGCCTGGAGGTAGCTGCCGTCGGCGAACGCCGCGACGCCGAGGGCCCGCCGGGCCCGGGCGGCCACCAGCCCGCACTCGGCCGGATCGACGGTGGCGAGTGCCCGGGCGGCGTGCCAGCGGGCCGCGCCGGAGTCGGCGCGCAGGGCGAGGACGGTGGCGGTGATGACGTCAGCGGACGCGGCAACGATTTCCATGTTGTTGGCCTCGGCGATGCCGGCGGCCTCGGCGGCGACGTCCAGCGCCTCGTCCCAGCGCCCGGTGTCGATATAGGCCCACCCCAGCACCGTCAGGCTCCCGCCGCTGGTACCTCGCACGCCGGGAGCGCGGAGCCGCTGCATGGCGTCCTGCAGCAAGCTGATCGCCAACTCGGATTCGTCCAGGAGCCAGGCGGCGGAAGCTACCCGCCACAAAGAGGGCTCTTCAATGGGCGAGCCGAGGATCTTGCGCAGGTACGGGAGGAGCTGGTCTCTACCGGCGATCGGGTCGGTACTGGCGCGTATCCAAAGTCTCAGCACGTCGACGTCAATGCCCGGGACCTGGCCAGGGGGCAGCGGGGCCTGGCGTTCCAGCAGAGCGAGAGCCCGGTCGACGGCCTGCCGACTGACGGCCGCGCCGGACTGGTAGGCGACGGTGGCCGCGCTCCCGACCGCGTCCCAGGCGAGGGCCGGCCGGTCACGCGATGCCGCTTCGGCGACGGACACGAGCGCCGCCAGCGCGGCGGTGCGCCGCCCTGACCAGGCCAGCGCCCAGGCGGCGGCGTGGCGGGCGGTCAGCCGCAGTTCCGGGTCCGCCGTGACCTCCAGGGCGCGCCTGGCGAGCTCCTGCACCCAGTCCCCCTGGCCGGTGGGAACGGCGGCCGAGGCCGCGGCTACCAGCCTCCGCGCCTGATCTGCGCGGTCGGGGCTGAGCTCGGCCGCGCGTTCCAGCGCCAGCGCGGCCGCGGCCGCACCGCCCCGATGTTGCGCCTCGGCCGCGGTGGCCTCCAGCAGCGAAGCCACGTGCTCATCCGGTTGCAGGGCCGCGGCGGCCAGGTGCCAGGCCCGCCGGTCGGGCTCGTCGCGCAGGGCCTCGGCGAGCCGACGGTGCGCAGCCGCCCGCTGCGCGAACGGTGCGGAGTGGTAAATGGCGGAGCGGACAAGGGGGTGCGACAACCGCAGCCCGGTCCTGTCCACCCTGACCAAGCCCAGCTCCTCCGCTGGCGCCAGCGCCCGCGCATCCGGCCCGGCGCCGCGGCTGGCGGCCACGCGCAGGTCCGGGCCATCGGCCACGGCGGCCAGCAGCAGCGCGGCTCGCGCCTGCTCCGGCAGAGCAGCGAACCGGGAGGTGATGACGGCGCTCAGCCGCTCGGTCAGCGGCAGCGGCTCGGCCGCCCACCGCCTGCTGGCGCCGGGGTCGTCCGCGATCGCCGTGGACAGCTCGATCAGCGCCATGGGATTACCGGTAGCTTGGGCGAGCACCTGCAGCCTTGCGTGCCCGCGGGGAGGGCGAGGCTGCCCATCCAGCAGCAGGCCCGCATCCGCCGCGGACAGCGGCTCAAGCCGCAGCTCGGGGAAGCCCCGGCCAAAGCCGGGCGGCGGGGCCTGCCCCCGGGCGCCGACCAGCAGCACGACCCGCTCGGCGTCCAGGCGGCTGCCGACGAAGGCCAGCGCCTCCAGCGAGCCGCGGTCGATCCACTGGGCGTCGTCGGCGACCACGAGGACCGGGAAACGCTCGGAAAGATCCGAGAGCAGGGTCAGGACGGCCACCCTGCACAGGAGCGGGTCCGGGGCGCCGAGGTCTGTGGCGAGGCCGAACGCCCCCAGCAGGGCCTGGGCCTGCGGGCCGGGGAGGCCGGCCGCGCTGGACAGAACCGGCCGCAGGAGCTGATGCAGCCCGGCGAACGCGAGCTTGGACTCCGATTCCCGGCCGGTGACCGACAGCACTCGGGTGCCCGCCGACCGGGCCCGTCCGGCGGCGTCCGCCAGGAGCGCGGTCTTGCCCATCCCGGCCTCACCGATGACCAGCAAGACCTGGCTTGACTGCGGGGCCGGATCTACCAGTCCGCGCACCCGGGCTAGCTCGGCATCCCGGCCGATGATGGGTGCATGGTGCCTTGCGGGGGGTTCACCGGGGCCTGGCATGTGCCTGTCCTCTCGGCCAGTGCGTTGCGTCAACGCCGTCCCGAGGGACAACCGCGACCACGGCCCCGACATGCCCGGAGCGCGCGAAGTGCAGTAGCACTGCGGATACCGCTGGTGCTGGCCCGGGGCCGACAGTGATGTCGGGACCGGGCGTTACCACTGCGAGCACGGAACGACGAGGATCACGATGCCTTACGTCACGGTCGGGCAGGAGAACTCAGCCGCTATCCGGCTCTACTACGAGGATCACGGGTCCGGCCCTCCGGTCGTGCTGGTCCACGGGTACGCGCTGAACGGGCACTCGTGGGAGAAGCAGGAGGCAGCCCTGCTCGCCGCCGGGCACCGGGTCATCACCTACGACCGGCGCGGCTTCGGCGCGTCCAGCCGGCCCAGCATCGGATACGACTTCGACACGCTGGCCGAGGATCTTCATGTCCTGCTCAGCCGCCTCGACCTGCACGCGGTGGTGCTGGCCGGGTTCGCCATGGGCACCGGCGAGGTGGCCCGCCACTTGGCAGTTCACGGCTCAGCGCGGGTCAAGGCGGCCGTGCTCGTCGCCCCGCTGCTGCCGTTCCTGGTGAAGACGCCCGACAATCCTGACGGCATCGATCGCAGCATTCTCGACGACATCACCGCGCGGATCGCCGCCGACCGGCCGGCGGCGATGAAAGACTTTATGGACCGCTCCTACAACGTCGATCTACTGGGCGGCAGCCGGGTCAGCGACCAGGCCTGGCAGAACAGCTTCTACGTCGCCATCTCCGCATCGGCCCACGCCGCGCTCCGCTGCGTCACCGCCTGCCGAGAAGACTTCCGGAGCGATCTGGCCGCGATCAGCATCCCGGTCCTGGTCATCCACGGCGACCAGGATCGCGTGCTGCCCTACGAGGCCACCAGCCGGCGGCTTGCCGCGTTGCTGAAGAACGCCCGCTCTATCGTCATCGCCGGCGGGCCGCACGCGATCATCTGGACCCACGCCGACGAGGTCAACCAGGCACTGCTCGACTTCATCGGCCACCCCGGGCGAGAGAATGCCCGGCCGGTAGGCGCCCAAGAGCAGTAAACGGCCCTTGATTCGGGCGTGAACTCCGGAAACGTCGAATCCTCGCCAGCGATCCGCCTCTGGTTCAGGCCTTTGCCGACTGCGCTGAGAGCCATAGTGCGCCGGGGTTGACGCGGTGCGGGTAAATCGCCATGCGCGTTATCCGCAACGCCACTGCACCTTCCGAGAAGGTCGCGTGGCCAGGAGGCACAAACGACGATCAGCCAGCTCGCAGTGGTTCTAACGATTTTAGTTTCGGCGGTCATTGGCAGAAGTGCAGTAACGCTCCTGATACCCCGCTGCCGGTTTCGTGCCGCACAGTCGGAATAGGGGACTTTCTTTAGCGCCTTTCCAATGCGACCGAACGGGCGCTGGGCATCCCCGGAAAAGGAGATCACAGTGAACATCGCCCGAACCGGACGGCGGGCAAGGCTGCGCCTCATAATCTCGGCCCTAGCCGTGGCCATCGTTGCCCTGATCATCCCGCTCAGCCAGAGCGCCTCTGCTCATACAGCGACTCCCGCTGGCACCAGCGCCGGACCCAAGCCCACCATTGTGCTTGAGCACGGAGCCTGGGCGGACACCAGCAGCTGGAACGGCGTGATCAAGCGGCTGCAAGCCGACGGCTACACCGTCTACGCGCCGCCGAACCCGCTGCAGGGACTCACCTATGACTCCGCGTTCCTGGCCGACTTCCTGCACAGCATCTCCGGCCCGATCGTGCTGGTCGGCCACTCTTACGGCGGGGCCGTCATCACCAACGCCGCGACCGGCGACCCACAGGTCAAAGCCCTCGTCTACGTAGACGCCTTCGCGCCCGCGCAGGGCCAGACCCTCGCCCAGCTCCTAGCCTCCGTGCCCGGGTCGTGCGCCGTGCCCGCCAACCTCAAGGTGGTCCCTTTCCCTGGTGCTCCCGCAGGCGTTGGGGACGCTTACATCACCCAGAGCGCGTTCCCGTCGTGCATGGCCGATGGCCTGCCCGCCAGCGAGGCACATGTGCTCGCCGTCACGCAGCTGCCAATAGCGACGAGCGCCCTGACCGATCCATCTGGCGTCCCAGCCTGGCAGACCATCCCGTCTTGGGCCGTGGTCGGCACCGCGGACCACGCCATCCCGCCGGCGCTGCAGCTGGCCATGGCCGAGAACGCGCACGCCCACATCACCGAAGTGAAGGCACCGCACTTGTCCATGATCTCCGACCCCGGCGTCGTGACCAGCGTCATTCTGCAGGCCGTTCAAGCCACCACCTGACCGCGGCGCTCGGCGGCTAGCGATCTGGACCCGAGAAGCAAACGCGGCATGATCACTTTGATCCCTGCGACCGCTCCCACCCACTTGCCGTCCGTCGGCACCGGTGCTTCGGTGAGCGGTCGCGGGAGGCTGCGTTCTGGCTGCCACGCTTCCTCGTGCCGCCAGGGCTTCCTGGTGGCGCCAGCACCATAATAAGCAGGCTCTTGGTACCAAGATAACCGGCGAGGCAGGCTTAACGGCATGACAGAACGCCGCGAAGTCATACGGCTGCTCGGCAGCATGCAGCGGTTCGAGGTCACCGAGCGGGGTGCATGGCGGGCGGCGACGCTCATGCAACTGTACCGCCGGTCCCATTCCGGGATCGGCCTCGGGGACTACCTGATCGCAGCAACCGCTCTCACTGAAGGACCGGAACTCGCCACGCTGAACATCCGCACTACCCCATGTTTCCCGAGCTCCCGCGCCCCTTCTGATACCGCCCGGCGCAGGCTTGTTCTCGCTCCTTCGAACGCGAGAGGGGCCTCTTAGCAGAATCTGGGAGCCAAGCCGGGAGGCGGGAGCCACAATTTTCCAGGCGACGCCGAGCCACATCCAGCGTTCATCAGTGCAGTTAGAAGGCTCATTGCGGGTCATCCGGGGCAGCGGCCCCGGAGTGCCCTCCCGGTTGCGGTGCTTCGTCCCGCTTTGCCCCCGCGCCCCGCCGTCTGATTCCGTCATTGCGGGTCATCGGGGGCGGATATCGCCATTTTTGACCCGCGATCATGCTAGCAGGACGCATCAGTGGGTAGTTTGTTCTATTTTGCCGGGTCGGAATGGATGCTGTCGCTGACTTTCCCCCGCTTTGACCCTCGATCACGCCGCCGCGTCGCGTGAAGGCGGGACGGGAAAGGCTCAATGAAGTCCCCAAAAGCGTTACGTTGGCAGCCATTTGTCGAAGGCGGCGCGATCCCGCACGCCTGGTGGGGTTCCTCGATCGTTCACCCTGAGGGTCTGCACGTATCCCCAGAGCGTATCGGCGTCGATCCACTCTTTCCGGTGGGCAAGTTGCAGCAGGTGCCAGGTACTGGTGACGGTGATGCCGTTCTGGCGTGGCCAGGGAGTTGGGAAAATCCCAACTTTCGGGATTGCCGTCTTGGGAGTCCAGCCGGCGGACCACCGTGCACAGCGCAGCCCTCCTCCACGCAACGCGCAGGCCTGATTAGCCGCCTCGACGCTGCTCGGCGCCTGCGAGAAGCGGCAGAGGGGAACCAGTTCAGCCGTGAGAGGTGCGGACCAGCTATTGCGCAACGGGCACGTTTTGTCGGTGGGATGCGGCACCATGTACGCGTGGCTGACGAATTGGTCTCGTCGGCGCGCGGCCGGGGGAAGCCGCAAGGCGACACTCCCGTGGCGGCGCAGCCTTTCACTCATCTCGGCGTCCCGAACGCTGAGCAGTACCGGCGCCTGCTCCGGGTCTTCGCGCGGGCGAAGGAGCGCTTCATCGTGCACCTGCGCCCGGAGGACATCGCGGCGGAGCTGCGGGTCGATGCCGATGACCAGCTGACCGAGGCGCTGGACCAGCTGGTGAAGTGGGGCAACCTGCGGGCCGACGTCGACACCGGCCGCGTCACCACGGTGGAGGACTTTCACCGCAAGCGGTCGCTGTACCAGCTCACGGGCGAAGGGCACGCGGCCGAGCAGGCGATCGCGTTCTACGAGGAGGCGATCGGGCGGCGCGGCCAGCTCCAGTCGGTCGCCCTGGCCGACATCGCCGGCCAGCTCCAGGCGCTGCTCGCGCTGGCCAGGGACCGCGATCCCGATCCGGCCAAGATTCACCTGCTGCTGCTGTCGCTGGCGGAGCGGTTCTCCTCACTGGCCGATAACGCGCAGGCGTTCATGTCCGCGCTGCGGCGCGCGATCGACTTTTCCGACGGGGACGTCGACGGCTTCATCGCGTACAAGGAACGGCTGATCGACTACATCAACCGGTTCATCGCCGACCTCGCCAACTCCGGTGCCCAGATCGCGGTCCTGCTGACTGACCTGGAAGCCGCCGGTCACGAGCGGCTGCTGGCGGTCGCCGCCAGGCGTGAGGCGGCCGACGCGGCCCCCGACGGGGCGGACGCGGCAGCGGCGCTGGCCCTCGCGGAAGGCCACGCACTCGACGCGTGGCGAAACCGGTGGCGCGGCCTGGACGACTGGTTCACCTCGCGCGACGCGGGGCATCCATCGCAGGCCAGGCTGCTGCGGCAGGCGGCCGTCACCGCGATCAAGCAGCTCGTTGACACGGTCGGCCTGCTTAACGAGCGGCGGTCCGGCCGGTCGGACCGGTCGGCGGACTTCGCCGCGCTCGCCCGGTGGTTCGCCGAGGCGCCGGACGACGGGGCGGCCCACCGGCTCTGGCGGGCGGCGTTCGGCCTGTCCCCCGCCCGGCATCTGTCCGTCACCGGCGACACCGCGGATGAGTGGGAGCGCCTGCCAGCCGGGACGCCGTGGGGCGAGGCGCCCCCGATCCGGATTTCGCCGCAGCTCAGGAAGACCGGGAGCTACGAGCGGCGCGGCCAGCCCAGCCAGGTGAGGGACCGCTCCACGGCCAGGGAGGTGCTGCGCCGCCAGGCGGAGCAGGAGGCCGCGCAGACCACCGAGGCACGACGGCGGCTGCGCACCAGCGGGCCGACGCTGCTGTCCGACCTGGACGTGCTCGACCCGAGGGCGTTCCGCCTCTTCCTCAGCCTGCTCGGCGACGCGCTCGCGACCCGCGCGCCCGGCGACACCGAGGTGAAGACCGTCACCAGCGACGGGAGCCTGGAGGTGCGGCTGCGCCTGGTCCCAGACGGCGGCACGGCTACCATCAAGACCGAGGACGGGGTGCTCACCGGGCCCGAGCACGTCATCGAGATCACGGACCTGGTGCCATGATCCCCGCCGAGGAGCAAGCGCAGCGCCAGGCCGCGCTGCGCGCCCTGCTCGCCAAGCCGCTGCTTGTCGCCGCCGACGACGCCGAGTCGCTCATGCTGGTCCGGCGGCACCTGCCGGCGCTCAGCGGCTGGCTGCGCCGGGAGACCGGCTGGCGGCTGACCGCGGACGCGGAGACGGCCCGGCTGTTCAAGACCGCCCCGCTGGCTGGCGACGCCACTCGTCCCGCTCGCGGACACAACAAGGAACCGTTCAGCCGCCGCCGGTACGTCGCTCTCTGCCTGGCCTTGTCCGCGCTGGCCCGCGCCGACGCGCAGACCACGCTCGGCAGCCTCGCCGACGACGTGCTCACCGCCGCCGCCGAACCCGGCCTGGCGGCCACCGGGTTCACGCTGACCCTGGACAGCCGGAGCGACCGCGCCGACCTCGTGGCGGTGGTCCGGCTGCTGCTCGCCTGGGGCGTGCTCAGCCGGGTCGCCGGAGACGAGGACGCGTACCTGTCGGCGGGCGCCGACGTGCTGTACGACGTGCGCCGGCCGGTACTCGGCGTGCTGCTGACCGGCAGCAGAGGACCGTCGACGATCAGCACCAGCGCGTTCGAGGCCAGGCTCGCGGAGCTGACCGCCGAGCCGGTCGCCGAGACCGACGAGCTGCGCAACCAGGCGCTGCGCCGAATGCTCACCCGGCGGCTGCTCGACGACCCGGTCATCTACTACGACGAGCTGACCGAAGACGAGCGCGCCTACCTGGTCGCCCAGCGGCACAACATCACCGCGCGGATCAGCGAGGCCACCGGGCTGCTGCCGGAGCTGCGCGCCGAGGGCATCGCCATGGTGGACCCGGACGACGAGCTCACCGACGTGCGGATGCCCGAGCAGCGCACCGACGGACACGTCACGCTGCTGGTCGCCGAGTACCTGGCGGGCCGGGCGCGGGCGCCCCGGGCCGAGCTGCTCGCATTCGTCCGGCGGGCGGCGCAGGCGCACGCGAGCTACTGGCGCAAGGGCGTCACCGACCCCGGCGCGGAGATCGAACTGCTCGAGGTCGCGCTGGAGAAGCTCACCGCGCTGCGCCTCATCGAGGCGGACATCGAGGTCACGCGCGACGGCACCAGCACCGTGATCCGCAGCCGCCCGGCCATCGCCCGCTTCGCCCTCGCCGAGCCCACCATCCGCGAGCCCGGCAGTCCGTCCCAGAACAAGAGCGGACCGCGCAAGAGCGGAACGAGCCCGACCAGAAAGGCGACGGCCCATGCTGCCAGCACCATCTTCTGAGCGGTGGAAGCCCCTGCGGGCCGGCCTGGTCGACATGTTCTACTACGACCAGGAGGAGTTCTGGTTCCACGACGGCCGCCTGCTGCTGCGCGGCAACAACGGAACCGGCAAGTCCAAGGTGCTCGCCCTCACGCTGCCGTTCCTGCTCGACGGCGACCTCGCGCCGCACCGCGTGGAGCCAGACGGCGACCGGCAGAAGCGGATGGAGTGGAACCTGCTGCTCGGCGGCAAGCACCCAAGCCCCGAGCGCCTCGGCTACTCCTGGCTGGAGTTCGGCCGCCGGGGCGCCGACGGTACCGAGGAGTTTTGCACGATCGGCTGCGGGCTGAAGGCCGTCGCCGGGCGCGGGATCGCCCGGCACTGGTTCTTCGTCACCAGCCAGCGCCCCGGCGGCGAACTGCGGCTCCTGCCCGACAGCCGGGTCCCGCTCACCCGGGAGAAGCTGCGGGAGGAGATCGGCTCGCGCGGGTTCGTGTATGACCGGGCGGCCGACTACCGCCGGGCGGTGGACGAGCACCTGTTCGGCCTCGGCCCGCAGCGCTACGAGGCCCTGGTCAACCTGCTGATCCAGCTGCGCCAGCCGCAGCTGTCGAAGAAGCCCGACGAGAAGCTGCTGTCCCGGGCGCTCACCGAGGCACTGCCCCCGCTCAGCCCCGGCCTGGTCACGACCGTGGCCGAGGCGTTCCGCGGTCTCGATGAGGAGCGCGACGCGTTGCGCTCCCTCGCCGAGGCTCAGGAGGCGGCGACCGCCTTCCTTGGCCACTACCGCCGGTACGCGAAGGTGGCGGCCAAGCGCAAGGCCTCCGGGCCGAGGCTGACGCAGAGCCGCTACGAACAGCTCGGCCGGGACCTCGCCGCCGCCGAAGAGGCCTTCACGGCCGCTCAGCAGCAGCTGGATGCGGCGCAGGGGGAGCTCACGGAGCTGGAGGAACAGCGCACCGGGCTGGAAGCGCGCCAGAAAGCGCTGGAGGCCGACCCGGCGATGCGTGACGCCGAGCGGCTCAAGCAACTCCGCGAGGACGCGGAACGCAAGGAGAAAGCGACGCAGGTCCAAGAGACCGACCGGGAGCGGCAGGCCGGCCAGGTCAGGCGGTACGCCGACAAGGCGACCCTGACCGGGCACCGAGCCGGCACCGGACGGGACAAGCTCGCCGCGGCGCTGCACGAGGCCGCGAGCACGGCCGCCGACGCGGCCTGCGCCCGGCAGCACCGGGCCGCGGTCGCGGCACTCGACGGCACGGGTCTCGAAAGCACGGGCCTCGAAAGCACGGGCCCAGGCGCTCCCCCGCCGGCAACACAGGCCGACGGCGAGCACCGCGCCGTCGCTGCCTACCTGGATGCCCCCGAGGCGCCGGCGGCTGACATTCTCGCCCGGGCCAGGCGCGATGCCCTGGCTAGCGCCGACCGGCAGGCACAGGCGGTCGCGCAGCTGGGCCGGCTGCTCGAAGAGTCCGCGACATGCGAACGGCAGCTACGGGCCGCGCAGGAAGCGGAAGGCAGGCGGTCGGCTGAGGTCCAGGCCGCGGCGGACCGGGTCACGACCGCGGACCAGGCCGTAGAGGAACGGATGCGGCTGCTTCTGGACGCCTACCGCTTGTACCTGGGCGGCCTGGCCGAGCTGCGGGTGGCCGATCCCGACGAACTCATCGCCGTCCTGGAGTCCTGGGGCCTGACCGGCGAGGACGCAAACCCCGCGGTCGCGATCATCGACGCCGCGGCCCGGGCGGCCGGCGCCGAACTGGGAAACATGACCGGGAAGCTCGGCACTGCGCGGACCCAGCGGGCCACGCGGGCGGGCGAGCTAGCGGAGGAGATCAGCCGGCTGCGCGCGGGCGGCCACGACGCCCCGCCGGTCCCGCATACGAGGCCCGCCGGCGTTCGCGACGGCCGTCCCGGCGCGCCGCTGTGGAAAGTGACCGACTTCGCCCCGGGGCTGTCCGATGGCGAGCGCACGGGGCTTGAGGCGGCCCTGGAGGCGGCGGGGATTCTCGACGCGTGGGTAACGCCGGAGGGGAATCTCGTCGACGGGGACGTGATCGTGGTCTCCGGGCTTGCCCCGGTGACCGGGGCATCGTGTGCCGGCCTGCTGGTGCCTGCGATCGATCCCGACGACCTCCAGGCTGGAGCTTTGCGGGAAGAGTCAGTCGCTTCCGTTCTGAGGGCGATTGGGCGTGATCCCGGGACCGCCGGCACTGGCGGGACCTGGGTGACCACGGATGGGCGGTGGTTCAACGGGGTGCTGAGCGGCGCCTGGCGCAAGGACCAGGCCGGCTACATCGGCGAGGGGGCGCGGGAGGCCGCGCGGCGGGCGCGGATCCAGTCGCTTGAGCGCGAGCTTGGGCAGGAGCGGGCCGCGATCGCGGAAATCGACGCGGAGCTGGCGGACGTCGAGGCGCGGCAGGGGCTGCTCGCGGCGGAGCACCGGTCGGTGCCGCCGGACGGCGGGGTGCGCGAGGCCCACACTGGGGCCGCCGTGGAGCGCAGGGCGCTTGCCCGCGCCCGAGATGACCACGCGACGGCGGTGACCGTGTGTCAGGGGCGGCAGGAGGAGCTGACGACCGCGCACGCGCGAGTGGTGGAGTTCGCCGAAGATGTCCGGCTGCCCGCGGACCCCGACGAGTTGGCGGGCGTCCGGGCGGGGGTAGGGGCGTACCGGGTGGCGCTCGCCGGGCTATGGCCGGCCGCCGAGGCGGCGCACGCCGCGATCCGCGCCGCGGCGGAGGCGGAATCTGAACTCGCCGACAGCCGGCAGCTGCTGCTTGAGGCGAGCGAGCGGGCCGCCGAGGCGCGGGAGGCGGCCACCGCGGCGGCGGCGACGTACCAGGAGCTGCTCGCCACCGTCGGCACGGCGGTGGAGGAGCTGCAGCAGCGGCTCGCGACGGTGAGTACTGCTCTCGGCCGCCTGAAGGTTCTGCAGGGGGACGCCCGCCAGCGGGAACAGGGGGCGCTGGAGGCGCGGGGCAAGGCGGACGGGAAACAGGGCGAACTGCGGACGCAGGTCGACGAGGCGGCGCGGCAGCGGGACGACGCGGTGCGCGAGTTCCAGGCGTTCGCCGCCACCGGGCTGCTGCGGGTCGCGGTGACCGCGCTGGAGATTCCCGACGTGGAGCAGCCGTGGGCGGCGACCCCGACGGTGATCCTGGCCCGTGCCGTCAACGCCGAACTCGACTCCGTGGACGACGGGGACGGGCCGTGGGACCGGATCCAGAAGCGGGTGACCGAGGAGCACAAGCTGCTGGCGGACGCGATGGCCACGCACGGGCACTCGGCGGGGCTGACGCTGAGCGAGGGCGTCATCGTGATCGACGTGGTCTTCCAGGGCCGTAGCCACGACCTGCCCGGGCTGGCCGAGGCGCTGGCGGCGGAGGTGGAGCAGCGAACCGCGCTGCTGTCGGCGCGGGAGCGCGAGATCCTGGAGAATCACCTGCTCAACGAGGTGGCGGGGACGCTGCACGAGCTGATCGCGGCGGCCGAGGCCGAAGTCAGGCAGATGAACGACGAGTTGGAATCGCGGCCGACGTCGACCGGCATGAAGCTTCGGCTGATCTGGCAGCAGGCCAGGAACGCACCCGAGGGGCTCGACCGGGTCAGGCTCAAGCTCCGGCAGACGATCGACGCGTGGTCCGCCGCTGACCGGGCGCTCGTGGGCGCGTTCCTGCAGCAGCGGATCGCCGCCGAGCACGCGGACAATCCGGCGGCCGGCTGGGCCGAGGCGCTGACCTCGGCGCTTGACTACCGGGGCTGGCACGAGTTCGTAATCCAGCGGTACGCCGACGGGCAGTGGCGGCCCGCTACCGGCCCCGCCTCGGGCGGCGAGCGCGCGCTGGTGGTGTCGGTTCCGCTGTTCGCGGCGGCTTCGTCGCACTACAAGTCGGCCGGCAACCCGCACGCGCCGAGGCTGATCGCGCTCGACGAGGCGTTCGCCGGAGTGGACGACGACTCCCGCGCCAAGTGCCTGGGCCTGCTCGCCACCTTTGACATGGACGTGGTCATGACCAGCGAGCGGGAGTGGGGCTGTTACCCGCAGGTGCCTGGGCTCGGCATCTGCCAGCTCGCCCGCACCGATGGCATCGACGCCGTCCTGGTCACGCCGTGGCGGTGGGACGGCCGCGAACGCCGCCGGGCCGAACGGGCGCCCGTGTGACCGACGGTGGGACCGACAGGGTGACTGAGCCGACGGAGGACGGCACCAGGCTGCACCGCCTGCTCGGCGGCGAGCCCACCGCGTGGCTGGTCCGTCGGGCGCGCGACCGGCTGGAGGCCGGGCGCCCGCTGACCGGGACCGTGACCCTGACCGGCGCGACCGAGGAGCAGCGGCGGGCAGTCGAACGGCTGACCGGCAGGCCGCCCCGCTCTGGTACGTCACTGTCAGTGTCGCTGCCCGAAGTGGACCGGGTCTTGCGCGGAAGCGGCGCCGCACCGGGTGGGCTCGCCGAGGCGGTGGTGCTGCTGACCGGTCCGCTCCGCGACCGTGACCGCGACCGGATGGATACGGCATCCGCCTGGGCGGCCGCGTTCGCGCCGCTGGACGACGCCGTAGCAGGGCGCGCCGAACTAGCCGCTTGGCGGGCATGGCTCGACGCGACCGGCGTCGTGCGCCGCCTCGCCCCTTCGCCCGATGTGGCGCTGCCCCTGCTGAACCAGGTGGCGGCGGTGCTGCGACGACTGCCGTCGCCGGGAGTCCCGATCGGCCGGCTGGCCGCCGAATGCTGCGGCGACGCGCACGCCCTCGATGACGGGCACCCAGCCGGGACGCTCGCTCTGTCCGCGGTGCGCGCGCTGGCCGGCCTGCCGTTCGCGGCCGAGATGAGCGCGGACTCCCGCCGTACCGGGTGGGCCGCCGCGGGCGTTCACCTTGACGACCTCTCCTCGTTGGTGCTCTGCGTCGGCCTGCCCGGCGACACCCACACTGCCCTTGGCCGGTTGCTGACGCTGTACCGGGAAACCGGACAGCCCGCGATGCTTACCCTCAGGCAGTTGCGCAGCCACGATGAGGTGCTGTCAGCGGGACTCGTGCGGGTCTGCGAAAATCCCGTGGTGATCGCGGCCGCCGCGGACGAGCTCGGCCGCTGCTGCCCGCCGCTGGTCTGCGTCGGCGGCCAGCCGTCCGCCGCCGGCTGGAAGCTGCTCGACCTGCTGGCGGCGGGCGGCGCGGAGTTCCGCTATCACGGCGATTTCGACTGGGGCGGTATCCGGATCGCCAGCGCGGTTCGTCAGCGGGTAAGCCAGGGAC
>Ga0207416_1002741_pt1 | contig 18291 bp, 15 predicted proteins | sample PaiPotPPM11metaG_FD_184107 | JGI IMG/M metagenome (GOLD analysis project Ga0207416, IMG submission 184107) | Iron sulfur acid spring bacterial and archeal communities from Banff, Canada, to study Microbial Dark Matter (Phase II) - Paint Pots PPM... ...
CGGAGCTGTCCGTGGCATCTTGGATGGACATGAATGAGGAATAGTTCGAACGCCGCTATGTGGAGTCCTGGACCCACGCGCCGCTCGGCGCGCGAAACCCGCGATGCTACTCGTGCGCTACTTTGACGGGGTTATCCTTCGAGCCGCATTCTGGTACACCCCCCCTTTAGTCCGGCCACTGGCGCTGGTCGCTCCCGTGGCTTTAAGGAGGGCGAGAGGACATGCTCGGCATGCTCGACGTAGTAGAACGCCATGTCCTGATCATTGTCGTTTCTGACCCGAATTTGGCCGACCCATAGAAACGCGTGGCCAAAGATGACGATCAACAGGACGACCGCGACCCAGAATAGCGGAGGTTTCTCAGGAATGTAAATTGTTCCGGCAAGCGCTGCTACCAACAACCCCCACAACGCGACGGAGATTTTCCATTCGACGCTTTGGCGCATATTCCATCGACGAAGCCGAAATTCAGCCAACTTGATGAATGCATCGAATTGTTCTTTGCCGCACATGCCGTTCGTCGTCAAGTTCGCAGTTCCTAAACGGGAATAATTAGACGCGCAGGCTTGTGTCGTCAAAAAAACTTGTAATGAGGATTCCGTCTTCCAATGTTAGGGCGGACATATTTTGGTATCTCTTGGATCGCATAAAGGTTCGGACGGATAGGACTGCCGAATCGACAATAACCAACCACTCTCCGCCTGCGAAAAGCAGCACCTCGTCGTCCGTTTCGACGAGAAGTCCTACTCTCGTCGGACTCGCACTGAGCATTCTTGAGCGGGTCCCCGAATATGCTCGTGAGTATCGAATTCGTGGATCCATTTGATCAGTTGTGCTGATTCCAATGGAGAAAAATTGTCCATGGATGGTATTGACGAAAATGGTATTGGAAGAATTAAAGACGTACTGCACGTCGTCCAGCTGAATATCATTCTCTAACAGACGAGTGAAATCGACTTGCCGGTCCCCTATGTCGCTTATGAACATCTTTTCCCGCTCGACGCCTAGGGAAGGCCTTCTCTCGTGTTGAGAAAGGAGAAGAAGGGGCGAGGCGTTCGATGAATAGTTCATGAGATCATAGTGGAACCAAGAGCTTCTCAGAGACTTTTCAGCTAGCTTTTTCGTGATCGACTGGCTCCCGAGCCATTCAAAATCGTTCAGGATCGTAAAGAGACCATCATCACCGCAAGAAGCTGCAATAGTGCCGAATTTCGCCGATGCGCTTAGGCATCTGGCATCGAGCCGTCTTTGCGCACGTCCAGTCATCTCCGGGCCTTCGGGCTCTATGTCGAAGTCGATGTGATACAGGCCATTTTCTGTGCTGAGATATAGCCTTCGATTATACAGCAACATATCCAAGAAAACCGTGGCCGAGATGTCCAGAGGCAATTCTGGAGAATCTAGCAGAGACGGAGCGAGTTCAACAGGATCGCTAGAGAATCGGTCAAGGATCGACAGGAATGCCGTCGCCACCTCACGATTCTTCATGAGAGCCTTGAATTGACTACTCGTCAGCCAATCGTTCCTTGAGAACATCAACTCGGGAAGTGTACCGGTAGAAGGGAATTGTGCCTCCAGATGTTTGGCCATGCGCTCTAGGGAAAGGGTTCGAAGAGTCTTGTTTTCGGTCAAGGCGAAGAGGTATCCCATGTAGATATAGGCATCTTCGTACCGACCGGGAAGAAGAAGCTTGAGGATTCTCAAACCTTCCTCCTCTGAATGCGTCTGCCGAATGGTTTACTAACCACGGCTTGGGCTATCCAGACTTCCACGAGGGCATCAGGTGGCGCCGCCGCAGATCTGGCGTATTGAAAAGAATAAGGATATCCGTGCCACGGGTCCGCTAGATTCGTAGTCCGCGGAAACTTGCAAAGTCTTTCTCCAAGGGTTCCCAAGACCGTCTCACCACGATCGCGAAATCCCCAGTAGTTGCCGTCTGTATCCAGCCAATTAGCGTCATCCGCCCAAGAGAAGATTTCGAACTCCATGGGAGGGGTGATCGACGGCAACCACTGACTCTTCTGGGGTCTGGCTCCTCTGTGACTGAATAGCGATATGTACATTTTGCGTGATCGCGTCGGGCCGAATAGGCTACCTGGCATCATCGTGCCGACCGTTCGCCATCCCTTCCCGGGGTCGATGTATCTGCCCCACACAGCAATATATCATCTGAACGTGCATTAAGTAATCATAATTGATCCCGGAAGTTCCTAGCGAGAGCCCTGACGCGATCGGCCATCCCGGCCATCAGGAATCAATCATTTTGTTCATCCTGCATTCGCGAGCCCCCTGCCCGTGTGCCGCTCCGCCCAGGCATCAAATGTCCGCCGCAAGGCCCGCTGAGAATACGACTGCTCCTGCACAGTCTTCCGCAACGCTGCACCATCCCGGATCTTGGGGTCGTCGAAGAGGTCCCGCACTCCATGTGCCTTCTTGGCACACTTCGAAGAGCAGTACGGATCGCCGGCCTCCACAGCCAGCGCCGGACGGGGCTGCCCGCACGGCGCGCAGAGCTGAAGGTCTGCGCGCTCATGATCCTGTGCCATCGTGGTCATGACGCTCTCCTCCTGAGTAGCGTGGTCGCCTGCACAAGGTCTCCATTGGCCTGCTGCACGGCGCGGGCGATCTCCACGAGGCACCAAGCCAGAACGATTCCAGGACGCTTGCGCTCGTGGAGAATCGCAGGGAGAATTTTTGAAGTCTCTGATACTCGGGCGCGTTTCGCCAGCCACCTCCTGGGGAGCGGCCGGAGGACCGGGAGGACCGACCGGAGCTCGCGCAGGGCGGCTTCGCGTTCCACCGTCCCTGGGCGATCCTTTGCGGTCTCGTAGATCGTGTCCATAACCTCGGCCGGAACGGCGCCCGCCTGCGCCTCCTCGATCAGTCGGGACTCCTTTCCAATAGCGACGCTACGCTCGATGACGACCGGCCGCCGCCGCAAGAGCCCGCACCGGAGAGTTGCCGGCCGGCCGGTGCGGGTGACGTACTTGTACTCGGTCCCGTTCCGGTGCTGCCGCAGCACGTCCGCGTAGGTCGCGGCGATCATGCGAGGGCGGCGCGAGGGCCTGAGTGCCTCCTTCCACTCCTCGTCCGTCTGCGGGGTGGGGATCACGTCCACCGCTCCCCCGAGGCCGAGACTCATCCACGGCGTCCGGAGCGGGTCGGGGGTCCACGGGGCGACGGGCAGCGCGCTCATGTGGGGTCCCCAGTTCATGAGTCCTGCTGCCTGGTAGGCGACCATGAGGGTGCCGAACGGCAGCAGAGCAGATGCCTGCGGCTCCGGGAGGCAGGACCGGACCTTCCGGAACACGGACGCGCTTCGGAGGGGAAGCTCCCCTACGGCGATCTCCTGCGCGTACGCGAGCGCCTGAATCGCCCGGAGGTCTCCCCGCTCGTACCGGATCAGCGCCTCCCACGCCGATCTAAGAAACTCCGGTTTCGTCATGCCGCGCGGCGGCCGGAACGTCAGCGCGTGCGCGCTCGCCTTCGCGATGTGAAGGCGTCCGCCGGGCATGTCGAAGAACAGGGCGTACCGCTTCGGCCCGTAGCTCAGGCAGAGGAGACTGCCCTGAGCCCCCGGCGGAGGCGTGTTCTCTCCTTCGAGCTTCCACACATCCGCGCCGACCGGGCTGAGCGGCCGGAACCAGGCGAGAATTTCATCGACCTCCCCGAAGGGGAGCGCCCGGATCGCACGCCGGCCGTTGGGGAGCCGGTGCGGACCACCCGGGCACGGGATGAGACCGCCTTCGGGAGAGGCGACGATCATCGCGGAGTCCGTGTCCGTGGCCGCGACGGTCCCGCCGTGCTCGCGCACCTTCCCTTCCAGCATGGCGAGCAAGAGACGCGTGCCGGCCGTGATGCCCGCAGCGAGCCAGGGGCGGAAGAACGGCCCAGGGATCTCCTCCGGCCGAATGCGCTCCTTGGTGCGGCCGTTGAACAGCGGCACGGTCCGGTGCCCCTCCCCGTCCCACACGTCGGCGATCTTGGCGGACCGCTTCCGGCCGCGGGCGATCTCGTTGTACTGCGCGAAGAGGCCGTAGAGCGAGTTTTCCATGACCTTGAGGAATGACGTCCACCGCGCGGCGGATCGGCTCGCCTCACCCCCGGCCCCGGCCTCCGTCTTTGCCCGGAGCCGCTCCTCGACAAGCTGGCGGAACAGGTCATCGTGCGGATCGAGCATGGCTCCCCGAAATGCTACCCGACGCAGGCCGGCGCTCGGCGGCCCGGGCGTGAACCGGACGGCTTCGACAATTTCAGGGACCCGGCCGGTGAGGATTGTGCTTCCGATCACGTCCAGGAGCATCACCCATCGGTCATGCTCGGACCATGTTGGATTCAGCGCGACCGTCAGGTCCCCGTGCTCGACGTACCGCGCCTGCACGGGGAGGATGTCTCCTCGCGGCTGGATGCGGCAGAGGACCGTTCCGGCCCGGCGCCACCAATCAGGATCACGCAGATGCTCCACAGTCGCCGTCCGGGCAAGCTCCTGGGCTTCCTGGGTGACCGGCTCGACGGTGATCCGCTCCGCGACGAGATGCTCAGAGGCGCCGATCAGCGAACCCACGACGGGATGCGCCGACAGCACGTCCACGTATCGAACCGGAACGATCATCCCGGGGAGCATGCTCTCGCACCGACCACCCTTGTAGGCCGCCATCGCCCGGCCCAGCCATTCCGGCGGGACCCCCGGGTCTGCGTGTCTGGGGACGCCCGCGTGCTCCAGTACCGCGCCTAGGAGAGTCGCCGGCGAGGCGATCTCGGTCAGGAAGACCGGCCGGGGTCCTGCTGCCGGCGGGTGAGGGGAGGGGACGTGAGCGGCCGCGCCGCCGATTCTGTTCCATTCGGTGACCAGGGCCGAGGCGAGCTCCACCGTGGCGCGGAGCGCGTCGAGAAGATGGCGAACCGTTTCCTCGGTGATCTCGTCGGTTGGCGCGAGGTCCGCCGGCGGGGCGATGCCGAGCAGCGCGCACGCCTCCGCGAACCCAAGGCGCTCGGACGAGTACATGTGCGCGTGCTCCTGGAGGTCCAGGAAGAGCCCGGTGTAGATGTCGTGCCCGTCTTCTTCCCGGCCGCGGGACCCCGCGAACCGGGTCCACGTGACCCGGCTCCGCGTCCCATCCCATGCTGTGACCCGGACGCGGGGGTTCCACGGGCTCCCGGTCAGATCGAGGGTCATATGCCGGGATGCCGTATCGCGGCCGAACCGGACGCTGCGGGCGAACCGGCTCTTGACGAACGGCAGGTCCCACCCGGCCGGCATCATGCCCGCCTCGTACCCGCCGGCGATGAGCCTGCGGCGCGAGAAGTCGAGGGCATCGTGGAAGAGGCGAACTCCGGCGCCCCGAAGCACGTCGAGATCAGTAGCCCGGAGATCCGCGCCGGGGACCAGCCCGCGCTCGATGATCCGGTACCGTCCCTGCGACCAGACCGCGCGTGCGACCCCGGCGCAGAGGAGCGGCTGCCCAAGGCGGGGGCGGGTGAGGACCGCAAGCGCGAGCATCTGCTTTCCCCGCGAGAGACGCCGCCGGCCCGGAGGCCGGGGCGGGTCGCCGGTCTCCTGATGAGGCGCGCGCGTGAGGATGCAGGCACGGTCATACGCAATCACGTGCAGCGCGTCACGAGGGATCATCGAGCATCTCCTGCGCCAGGGATCGGAGCCGGATCGCGATCTTGACAAAGACCTTGGCCTGCACGTCGAGCAGGTCAGCCAGGCCGAAGAGAAACGCGGCCCGCCGCCCGCGCGGGGACGCGGGGTGCTGCGCTTCCTTCGGCCAGTCGTACTGTTTGAGGTCGAGGCGCTCGTGACACGTCGGGCACACGGGGACGGTCAAGGCGTCCGCCTTCTTGCGGGCCAGGTGGTGCTCCTCGATATACCGCTTCTGAATGTCCTCCGGGAGGCTACGGAACGGGACGGTGTAGCAGACGTCCAGGCCCGGGCCGCCGCATACGATGCATACCTTCTTCTTGTAGCCCACTCTCCGGGCGCGGTGGTCGAGGCGGGCGAGCGCCTCAACGGTTGAGGTAGAGTCGGTCAACCTGCCCACGGAGCTCGCCCCTTCGTTCGAGTCCGGCGATGGTGGGGCCATCGGTGAGTAACTCCCGTTGGCCCAGGCTCGTCATGATGCTGCGGCCTTTGAACGGATCGAGTGCGTGACGGTCGCCGTCCGCGTACCGACGCAGTGCGTTCGCGTACCGCCCGAGCAGTACGCGGTCTTCGCGAGTGTAGACCCGCACCGCGTGCCAGCCATCCCGGAACAGTATCCACATCGGCTCCCCGCCGCGGTGCTGCTCGTAGGCATACACGGCCCGGCGATAGGCGCCAGCGCCGAGCTCCGCATCCACGTCCGCCGCAACACCGAGCCCCGCATCACGGAGTGCGCGAAACGGTGGGGCTCCGAGCGCTAGGAACTTCTCCCAATCCGCGACCCGACGTGCGCGCTCAACCCGAGACAGAGGCGCCATCAGCGATTCCCCTCGCTCAGGCGGGTCACGATCTCAGGGATGTCGGACTCCCGAATCGGGGTGCCGTCGCTGTTCCCCCTCGGCGGCGAGAACGGGACCGCATAGCGATCAGGGCTGAATGATGCGTCACGTGTGTCACTGCGAAGGGCGAGCCCGACACAGACCATCGGCCTGATGGTCCGGTCCAGCTTGAACCCGCGCTCGGCCAGCATCTGTCCGAACCGGCGCTGACTTACCGGCCGCTCGCCGGTGCCCTCGGCCCACTCCCGATAGGCCCTGTAGAGATCGCCCACCGGGCAGGAGAGGCTGGAGTCCATTACGCACCGCTCGGCCAGGAACCCCGCGAGCGAGTCGGACGCCTCCCTGTACTCTGCGGTCGCTTCCACCACCGCCCCGGCCGTCCCTAATCCCTCACGCTGCCAAGCGAGGTACCCTTCGATGGCCCACCGGAGGATGCCCGAGGCTTCCTGCTTGAGCGCATCGACTAGGTGCTTGTCCTGCTCCTCCGGTGGGATCGTGACCTCGAATGGGATGAGCCGAATGCGGCGCCAGATCCCGAGGTCAGCGCCGCGGATCTCAGGCTTGTGGTTGCACGCGAGGAAGACCTTACCCGTGAACTGAAATTCGAAAGGCTCGTGGTAGAGGAGCCGGGTCGTCATCGTATCGCCCCCGGTGACCTGCTTGACTAGCGCCTCATCGAGGTGGCGGCCCGAGTTCATCTCCACGGCCGAGACAAACCGGGCGCCACGGCATCGGGCGACGTCATTCCGGATCGCGTCCGCGCCGCGAATTAGAAACGTGGACGGGTCGGCCTGCATGGCGTAGTCGCCAAGGGTATACCGGATCGTCTCCAGCAAGGTGGTCTTGCCGTTCGCGCCGATCCCGTAGAGGATGAACAGCACCTGCTCGATGGTCAGCCCGGTCAGGGAGTACCCGATGGCGCGCTGGAGGAAGCGGATCAGGTCCGCGTTCCCGTCCATGATCCGGTCGAGGAACGCCTCGAACCGAGGGCACGTTGCGGCCGGGTTGTAGTCTACCGGCGCCAGCTTCGTGATCAGGTCTTCACGCCAGTGTGGGCGGAGCTTGCCCGTCCGAAGACCAACCGTGCCGCTCAGGACGTTGAGCGACCAGGGGTCCGCGTCGAACTGATCGGCCCTGGCGACGACCTCGGGTTCGGTCTGAGCCAGGGCGACCATCGCCTCCAAGCGGGAGCGAGATTCGCTCCTGAGCGCCCACTCCATCAGGCTCTTCCGGATCGCGGTCCCGGGTGGCCGCTTGAGCGCCTCGACCCGGATCAGGCCGGGGACCTGCTTGGCCCGGCGCATCACCTCGCCGGTCTCGTCGAGGGTCCAGCGCCGGCCGTCCCAAACAAGCCAGCCCCAGGACGGGACATGGCGAAAGTCGGCTCCGTGGTGCTCCACGAGGCGCCGGGCGTTGCCGAGGTCGGTGGGAGAGTGCGGGTTACAGGCGGTCATCGGGCCGTTCCCGCCACCCGGGCCCACGCTCGCACGCGGCATTCGGCCTCGGCAAAAGCATCGTGGTCGCCCCACCCTTCAGGCCGAGGTTGGAGGGCGAGGTCGCCGACGACAAAGCCGAGGGGGTCCGGCCGGCGGCTCTCGGACAACCCAAGCCGACGTGCGCGCCCCAGTACCATCTGCCGAAGGCTATCGGAGCCGCTATCACTGGCTTGTAGTGAGGAAAGAGATAGGGTAGATGTTGTGGTGGAGTTGCTCATGTCCGAGTCTCCAATTGCTGGCCGTGGCCTCGCCTCGCCGAGGCGACGGCCACGCTTTTTACCGGTGTTTAGCGGACTGTGCTGGGCCTCTCTCAGCCTGCTCTGCTTGCAAACCGCGCCTGATTAAACGGACGGCGACGGCTGAGCGCGGCCGTTGTTCTGCCACTGCCAGTTCGAAAAGCAGCTTATCGACGTCTGGTGGTAGGCTTAGCGTGACCGGCCTCGGCCGTTCGGTCTTCAGCATGTGGGCCTCCTAAATGGCTTATCAGATCATTCTTATTGTAGGAATGAACGAACGATGATATAATGGGGGTAAGGTAAATGTGTCTCACCATGGCGAATCGGCGACTCGACGAACTTGACGCTCAGGGGTGGCTCTCGTGGCCCGAGGTAGAGAAACGGGTCGGGCCTTCGACTGGTAACCTGCGCCGTCAGGTCCGGATCTGGACTCCGGGCAGGCTCCTGCCGCTGAATGTTCCCCGCCCCGTCAACCTTCCCCGGGGCCGAGGGAGCGACACGCTGTATCCCCCACAGATCGTTCCGTTTCTTCGCGACGTACTCCGCCTCCAATGGTACACGAGGCGGCCACGGGGACTTCGTCGGCCGCCAGAAGAGAAGCGGCCCCACGGAGCACTGCGGCTGCTCCTGGCCGCGAGAGGATGGCCCTATGAGATGGAGGTCATTAGAGACGATCTTCTCGGCACGGTAGAACAGTTTGAGCGCGTGCTGTGCGTGCCGCCGGAGATCACAGCCCTCGGGGGATGGCTGTTCCTGGGAGAGCACCGGACCAGGAAGCAGGTGTTGTACGGAGGTCCAGCGTTTAGAGATCTGATGCTGTGGTGGGGGGTTCTCGCAGATACTGCTCTGGATGGAGATGTGTGGGATGGCCGGCGGACTGTGTCGTGGGCGTCTGTGATTGAGGCGGTCAGAAAATCCAGCGGTGCCGTCCTCGGCCGGTGGTTAGTAGCCACGCGGCCATTCGTCACCGTATTGTGCGAGGCCCCACCTTCTTACACGATGGACGACATCCACAGGCAGTGGATTGCGCATGAGCGCGCTTGGCGAAAGATGCTCCAGGAGAGGCCACCGAAGGGCATCGAGCTGGTCCGCCGCCGTGAGGTCAGCACGCGCATGTTCCGGATTCTAAATCGCAAGCTCGATGATACTTTCCGAACACAGCCCGATGACGTTCCTCGATGGCATGCGGCCTTGGAACAGGACACCTCTGAGAAAGCAGCGGAGGTCAGGCGGCAGGTCAAAGAAGACTTCGCCAGCGCGCAGAAGACAGGAAATCCATCCTCATACCTGGGGCGGTGGGTCTGGTACGACGGGCGGCTGTACCGGGACCGACAGGTCGTGTATACGGTGGCCTCCGATGACCCTGCGCTTCATCGCCCCCAGTCCTTCGAGCATGTGCTTGCCCGATGCTTTCGATATCTTGGGGTCTTCCTCGCGCTCGGTATCGCGACAACCACAAATGGAAAGCCACTACCGCCGCTGCCTGATTCGTTCTCGTTGCCGATCACCTGTACTTTATGCCAAGTTCACGTCCGTACTGAAATCCAAAACCGTGAATTGCTCCGTTGTTCTGACGAAGAGCTCCAGGAGAAAATTGCTGCTAGGAAGGATGGCACCGGTGGGATCGCTTTTTGGTGCCCTTCTTGTTTTCAGAACCGGATCGAGCCGGTTGCATACGTTCGGCTTATTGAAGAGAAGGAGCATACGAAATCGTAACGGCATTAGAAAGCCCCCGCGCCTGCTGTGAACAGGCCGGGGGCGTGGCACCGGACACCACCCAGGTTAAGGAGGCGAGAGTCCGATGCACAACCTATCATATCTTTCCCGCACCGTCGTCCGCAAACCCCAGGGCGTCGTCTTTGTCGTCGGCCAAGGGGTCCGCCTGCGCGTGCGGCGTCATGCGCTGGAAATTCTTGACGGTTTCCCGCTCGAAGGACCACCACGCTCGCGCGCAGTCCACCGCGCGACCGCCCCGGTCGAGCGCATCCTGTTCCTTGCTGGGTCGGGTTTCGTGACCGTGGACGCCCTCGACTGGGCAGCCACAAACGGCGCGCCCATCGTGGCGGTGGACCAGTCCGGTGCCCTCCGTTGGACCCTTCTCCCGGGGAAGGGCGGCGAGTGGGCCTGCCGGTTGCGCCGGGCCCAGGCGCTCGTCCCATTCACCGAGACAGGGTTGGAGATCGCGCGGTGGCTCATCGCCCGCAAGCTCGCCGGCCAGCGGGACACGCTCCGAGAGCTCGGCCGGTCCCCTGACAGCGTAGAAATGATCGCGGGCGCGATAGCCGGGATCGAAGGCATCCGGAGCATTCCCCACTTGCGGATCCTGGAAGCTCAGGTCGCCGATGTCTACTGGAAAGCATGGGTAGGACTCCCGGTCCACTTCGCTCCACCCTCCTACGTGAAGAAGATCCCGGCGCACTGGACGACATTCCGGGGACGCGGGTCCCCGCTGAGCGGCGGTCCTCGCAACGCCGTCGATCCGGTGGGAGCACTCCTCAATTATGCCTATGCCCTCTTGGAAGCGGAGGCGCGGATCGCCTGCCACGAGGCCGGCCTCGATCCCTACCTCGGCATCCTGCACACCGACCGGGACACGCGCCGCTCGCTTCTCTATGACGTGATGGAGCCCGCGCGACCCGTCGCCGACCGCTTGGTCCTGAACCTGCTCGGAACCCACGCCTTTAGACCCGGTGAACTCTGGGCGCTCCGCGATGGCCGATGCCGGCTCGACCAGGACCTGTGCGCTCGGATGTGGCCGTGGATGCCGGAATTCAGGAAGGCCCTCGGCCCGGTGATGACGTTCCTCCTCAGCCGCCTGCGTCAGGGGGCCAGATACACCGAGCGTACGGGCCTACGGCTCGTCGAGGTCACGCCGGAAGTGAAGGCGCATGCGCCGCTCGGCCGCAAGCGCTGGACCAAGGAGACAGACCTCCCCCCGCTTCAACCAGCCGGCGTGTGCCGATCCTGCGGCGTGCTCCTCGAAGGGCTGGAGGACCGGCTGTACTGCGACTACTGCCTCCCATTACGCCGGAAGGAATCCACCGCCTCTATGTCCAGGACCGGGCGAGAGACCCTTGGGCGATTGCGAGGGGAGGGACGTGACCCGGCGCACGGCGGGACGGCCGCGCGCGCAAGGGGCGAGAAGATCGGTCACCACAACCGCGAGCGGGGGCGGTGGCGGGACGCGGCGGATGGCGCCGCCGATCCGAGCGTCTACCGGCGGGAGATCCTCCCCCGGCTGCGGCGGGTGCCGCTCAGCCGAATCGCGCGTGCAGTGGGAGTTTCGGAGGGCTATGCCTCCTTCATCCGCCGGGGCTTACGAATCCCGCACCCGCGGCATTGGGAGGCGCTGCGAGCCCTGGCGCATCGCCGAGGAGGTGAGACCATGACGACACGTTGAGGCCACACGGTCCGAGCGCACCACCCAGGTCGGCCCTTGCGAGGACAACACAGAGAGGAGGCCCGTTCCATGTGGCCAGTACCGGAGATACAATCTCTGCTGCCTGAACACCTGCACGTCTGCGAGGACACCGATTTTGTTGTCCTCCGTTGCAAGCGGTGCCCCGGGGGCGTTTGGTTCTCTGCTTTAGGCGCGGGACGGAAAGAGATCGAGAGAACCGCGCGTAACCACCGGTGCCAGGACACGGAGGGAACGCCGTGAGTGCGCCGCGCCGGCGTTCGAGAGACGGACGAGCGAGGCGACGGGGCAAGCCCCGAGGGCTCCTGCGCCTATTCGAGGCGATCTGGGACGCCAACGCCCGAGGGGACCAGCATGCGGTCGCTACCCTCGTCCTTCGCGCCGCTGCCGTGGTCATGCAGGCGAGGCAGACCGGAGGAGATCGGCCGCCCGGCCCTCGTCGTGGAGAGTGGCGGATAGTAAGATCCCCGACCAAGAGAAGGTCGTAACGGACGAGGTGGACCAAATCGGGGAGGGAGAAACTGGCCCTCCGATTTCTTTCTTGTATGGGCCGATACGAGGGCGGTCGGGGTCTTCAGTGACTGGTCGGCGGTCGGGTCAGGCTGTGCTTTGCGAGGATCTCGTGGATATCGCCCGGATGGCGGGATACGTCGCCGATCCAGGTGCCGAAGCCGCCGTGGCCATTCACCGCCCGAATCCACTCGTCCAGAAACTCACGCTTGGTTTGCTGCTCCTGCGTGTCCTGCCCTTTGACTTCCAGCACTAGCATCTTGCCGTTGGTTAGCCGCACGAGGAAGTCTGGGCGAAACTGCCGGATGACACCCTTATACGAGTAGGCGATCTCAAAGCCCAGGTGGTCGTTCTTCACCCACGCCGCCACATTCGGATTGCGGTCTAGCTCGAAAGCCTCGCTGGCCTCCCACCCCGCATCGAACACGCACATGTTGATGTGGGATCGCTTCGTGTGTTCGCAGGGTCTCCCCGTATACCACAGCAGCATGTCACCCGTGGAACGGATGGACCTTTCCGTGTCGAAGACAGGGGTCAGGGAAAGGCTATTCTCAAAGCGAATCGCTTCCCACATATGTTGGACGACCTTGCTCATGTTCAGCGTGATAACGATGCGCCGACGCAAATCGTCCTGATTGAACAACGGCGGATGGATCTGGATGTTGCCGCTCCCAACGAACCGCTCTACTAGGCGAATTAGCTGCGCTAGTAGATACTCGCGGTTACCCTTCCAGGTGGGTTTCATCTGATCGTAGATGTTGCTGGCCGTCGCGAAGATGATCTTCTGCATCCGGAACCTCCGCCCGAGTTCTTCCAGGCTGATTTCCGTCAGGCGGGCGACGTCCGGCTTGCCATCAATCATCGGAGCCAGTTCGGCCAACGTCGCTGTCTGATAGGCGTCCAGCAACAGCGGCTTCGTCTTCAGCGGGTCCAGGGTTAGTTGTGGGCGGTATTCGTGGTCAACGCGCATGACATTGGGCCACGTGATCTCATAAGCCGTCCTCCGCTCTGGCACCGGTTCGATCCTGGTCTTCGGAGATGGCGGCGGCGGAGGTGGGGTATCCACGCCCCCCTCGTGAGGTAGGAAGGTAAAAGGCACGCCAAAGATGTTGACGTACTCCGGCTGAAACAGCCCCGTCTCATCAACTTCGTAGGACGTGCGCCGCAGCCCGCGTCCCACAACCTGCTCGCAGAGTAGCTGAGAAGTAAATGCCCGCAGGCCCATGATGTGTGTCACGGTCCTGGCGTCCCAACCTTCCGATAGCATTCCTACCGAAATGACCTCCTGGATCTGCTCGCCGGGCTGCCCATCGCGCCCGATGGTGTCCACGGTCTTTCTCAGCAACTCGGCACGATCTTTCTTGGAGAGGCGGCGACGGGGGCCGTTCAAGCTCTCATCCTCGTCCTCTTCGCCCGCTCTGTCCGTGGACTCGATTTCTACGGGCTCTTCCCGCGCCTCCGCCTCCGCCAATACCTTCGAGTCAATGTGCAGAATCTTTTCCGGGACGCAGAGCTCTTCGATGGCTATCTTCCCATGCGCGAAGGCATACTGAACGCGGGCGGCAGTCTCCGTCCTGTTGGCTACGGTGATCATTACCGGCGGTACGTTCAGGCCTGCTTCCCTCCATTTCTTGGCCGTTTCCAGCCAGTCTTTGCCCAAGAGGAAGTAGCCGTTCACCACCAAGTCCGGCAAGGTCGTATGCGCTTCCGCCTTCCGGTTGAGGTCAGTCTTGACCTCTGGGTCCATGTAGATGTGGTAGAAGCGCGACTTGTATTCGCTGGTACGCTTGCCATCGTCGCGGATGACCACACGGGGTGTCTTCACCAAGCCCGATTCGATGGCGTCGTTCAGCCCGAAGTCGCTGACGATCCAGTCGAACAAAGTCTCCTCGCCGCTCTTCCTCCCTGTAGGAGCAAACGGCGTGGCTGTCAGATCGAAACAGGTGAGGATACCCCGCGCACGGTGGATGCGGTCGAGCCCGCCGATCCACTTCGTGGCTTCCTCCAATTCCTCGCGAGAGACCCCAGGAATTCGCACTTTAGGCGGAACGCGCCAAGCATGATGCGCCTCGTCATTAATCACGACGATGTTCTGCGCCGACGCCATCTCGCCCAGCACTTCCCGTACATATGCGTCGTCGCTTTTCGGGCCGCGTTTATCCACGCTGCGCTTCTTACGAATCTGCTCTTCAGTTTCCCAGTCAAGCTTGTGCCAGTTACGCACCAGCACCCGGCATGTTTGGCCCTGCCTGACCTTGTCTTCGAGACCAGGGGGGATAATCCGGAAGTCACTGTAGAAGTTCGTTGGGTTCTCTGGCAGCAGCACTTCGAGCCTGCTTTTAACCGTTAGACCGGGCGCAAGCACGAGAATGTGCTTCGAGAACCGCGCGTCCGAGGGATTGGCGGCTTTGTTCAGAACCTGCCACGCAATCAGCATGGCCATGACGATGGTCTTACCCGAGCCCGTTGCCATCTTCGAGCAGAGGCGCGTGAATTCGCCCCCATCGCTGGGGATCTCAATGCCCACGCGCTCCGATGCCGGTGATTCGGTTAGCCAGATCAACGTTTCGATGGCCTCAAGCTGGCAGAAGAAGAGCCGCCGGTCGCTCTCTCGCTGTTCGGGATCCCACCAGTGTTTCAGCAGTCGCTTGGTGATGCCGGTTGCGCCCTGATAGTCAGTTTCCCGCCAAGCCTTCACCCGAGGACGAATCTGGTTGACGAGAGGCAGCTCGATGAACTCGCCTGGGTCGTCGAATGACTTGGAGGATTCCGAAGCGCGGAGATAGCCCGCGGGGCGACGACCTTCGTTGAGGATGAACTCCCGCGCCTCCCTCTTGTAACTCCAGTAGCGGGAAGGCTCCTTGTAGGGCGAGTTCAGAATCAACTGATCGATTGTCTTTGGCATGACTAGCGTATATCCACGATTTTCAAGCTTTCGATGCCACGGTCGTCAATCACCTCGACGGCCAAGCGCTTGTACTGGCCCGGCTCAAACGGCAACGATACGTTGCCTCTGTAGGCTTCGATCAGCTGAGGATCAATTTCGGCCTTCAGGTTTCGGGCCAGCCGAGCCCACCCGCCATCCTCGTCAGCCATCGGGAAGAAGACCTGGCGCGCGTACAGACTCCGGCCGTCGTAATCGGTATCGAGCAGCCACATTGCGATCTTCGAGGTGTCGCCGGACTCGATGGTGCCAGTGCGGGTATTGTAGTAATCGAAGCCGAGGACCTCGACCTGCCATTTGTCCTTATGTTCGCCCTTCTTGATCTGCCGCAGCTCCACGTCTGGGCGGCCCACCAGCCAGAAGCCCTGGTTGCTGGCGCGCTTCTTCTTCAAGTCTTCGGTCAGCAGATCGGCGTTCATCTGCGCGGTGAGAAAGGTCATGCTCGTTTTCTCTTTCGTGAGCTCGTCAATGTCTTTCGCAGCCTCCGGGTCGAACTGGAAGGCGGCAAAAACGATGACCGAAGGCTTAGGAATAAGCGTGCGGGCTTCTTCCCAGGCCATCTCCACCTGGCGCTGTTCGAGTGGGCCATACTCAGGGCCGAAGGAGATCACAACTCGCTCCGGCTTTTCGCCCTTAGTTTCCGCATCAGCATGGAGCCACCGTGTCCCGACCAATGGTTCAACTCGCGAGAAGTTGATGTACTGGCCGCTCTTGCCCCGGATGCCGGTCCTTAACAGTTCATCGCGCCATTCGGCATGGCGCAACGTCGCTCCATTGCGTGCTATCGACGTGTCCGCCTGTGTGGCCTGCCTTTGGCCGGACGTCTCGTCCTCAATGTCATCCAGTGAGCGCACGGTCGGCGCGGGCACAGCTTCCACTGTGAAGGGACCTGACACACGCGCCCTGCTCCTATCCACGTAGGGCTGATCGTACAACGTTTCCTGATCGGCATATTTGGCGATGGCGGCGTCAATTCGCTCGCGGGTCATCCCCTCGCGGATCTCAGGGTTGTTGGCAATGGATTTCAGGGTAACATGCGGGACCGCCTTGTAACGGAACCCACTACCCACGCCTTCTTCAGGATGCGCCAACTCGTAATAGCCGTACATAGCCGTCATCAGCCGTTGCTTGGCAAGTGCGATGGCCACTCGCGATGTGTCGCAAGTTACCCAGCGCCGTCCCCAGTGTTCAGCGGCAAACGCAGCGGTACCAGAACCACAGGTCGGATCGAGCACAACATCACCCGGATCGGTAGTCATAAGCAAGCAACGTTCTATGACCTTTGGATTGGTTTGAACAGCGAAGATCTTCCTACCAACGAACCCGGACACTACGGTGTCCGACCAGACATTGTTGAGAGGATAGACAGGGAAATCCTCAAGATACTGCACGAAGGTTGGGGTATCTCCAGCAATGTATATGCGGTTCGCGAACACGATGCGTCGCAGCCCATCAAGGCTCGTTGCCCATTGTCTACCGCGGCCTGGTTCGTACCGCTTTCCGGCAATCTCAAAGGGTTGAGATCGGGTAGGACTCTCATGTTGTGAGACCAGAGCAGATATTCTGAAAATGCGCCTTCCGCCGATGACGTGTCCACTTTCGTCTAAGTCCGCCCGTACCATGCGCCTACGTTCCCCATTTGGCATCTCTACATAAGTGTATTGAGAGCCACCAGTTTCACCTGGGAGTTTCTCCATGTATAGTGCGCGGTACTTCAATGAGTCAGAGTCGCGTGCATACCAGATTAGGTAATCGTACACTATTGGTAAATACTTGCTTGTGGTCCCCATTGATACTCGGAACGGAATGATGCTCAAAAAATTCTGGCTCCCGAACACCTCATCCATCAGACACTTGACTCGATGTAGGTTCTGGTCTCCGATTTGCACAAAAATACTGCCACTCAAGTGAACGAGTTCTCGACATAGCAAGAAACGGTCGCGCAGGTAGGTCAGGTACGAGTGGATGCCGAGCTCCCAGGTATCTCGGAAGGCACGGATCATCTCCGGCTCCTGGGTGAGGTCTTCGTCCTTACCGTCCTTAACGTCTCTCGTGTTGACGAAGGGCTGGAAATTCGAGCCGTACGTGATCCCATAAGGCGGGTCTATATAAACCATCTGCACCTTCCCGGCCATCCCCTCCTTTTCCAAGAGCGAGTTCATGACCAGAAGTGAGTCTCCGGCGATCAGGCGGTTGGACCAGCCGTGTGAATGCTTGTAGAAGTCGATTGCCTCGCGGAGCGGAGGGTTCTCCTCCACCATCTCAAACAGCGGCAGCTGATCTCCATGACGGCTGCCATTTCGGCTCCGGACCGCCCCGATGATCGTCTTGGGGTCAATCCGCTCGTGGACGTGCAATGAGACTGTGGGTACCTCGAAGCTTGTTCGCTCTGCCTTTCCAGCCCATACGAGTTGGGGATCAAGGTGAGGATCGAAAGCGTAGGTTTTCTTCCTTTCGACAACCGGGTCCGTCTGAGGTGTCACAAGCCCCGCAGGCGGGTTGTTCAGTCGTGTCTTGCCCTTATGGGCATACTGTTCGATGGGTTTTTTCCTGCCGCTGGATGGAGCCTGACTCGGCCGCTTGAGGGTGTTCTTTTCCGATCTTTTGGCCTTCAGCTTAGCACGTTTTGATGGCATTCAAGCCTCCGCAGCCTCAGACGCTTTGCAGATTCAAATCGGCCCACCTCACACGTGCGAGGTCGTCGCCCGCAGTCAGCGGGACAACGCTGTTACAACGGATTCCAATGCCCTAATACTAATTCGCCTAATTTGAACTTTGACCCTCTGGGGTGAGGCAGCCGGTAGCATCCGTTAGCAAATCCGGCCTACCGAGGAGCGATACTTAGTTTGAGGCCACCCATGCAAGTGCGTGTTCAATCCTCAGCTTCCCCCCGGGGGGTTCAATTGGGACGGAGGGAAATATCAGGGGGAAGCGTGGTCAGCGGAGCACGTCATAAATTGCGGTAAGGGAGGGGGTGTACCAAACTGCGGCTCGAAGGATAACCCCTGCGCTACTTTGACATGGCGCCGGGGTCCCCGATATACTGGGCGTGCGGCGTGGGGACGTAGCTCAGTGGGAGAGCACCTGCTTTGCAAGCAGGGGGTCACGGGTTCGAATCCCGTCGTCTCCACCACACGCAAAGCCTTGTAGCGCAAGGCGTTTCACGTGATCCTCCCTTCGCACTGAACGTCCGCTCAAGGCCAT
>Ga0207416_1002742_pt1 | contig 18284 bp, 13 predicted proteins | sample PaiPotPPM11metaG_FD_184107 | JGI IMG/M metagenome (GOLD analysis project Ga0207416, IMG submission 184107) | Iron sulfur acid spring bacterial and archeal communities from Banff, Canada, to study Microbial Dark Matter (Phase II) - Paint Pots PPM... ...
GGGCTATGCCGCGCCGGTCAAACTCCGCCAGCAAAGCCTCCGCGGTCGCCTTGGCGTCGCCATGCACCGCAAGCTGAACCGGCATCTGATAGCCGAGCTTCGGCAATTCGATATCGACCTGCGCGACCACGGCGCCTGGCGCGATCAGCTTGCCCTTCTTGGTGGTCCACTGCGTCAAGCTCGCGCCAAAGGCGACGATTAAATCGCTCTCGGCTATGAGCTCATCGGCAACCGGCGATGAAAACCCGCCGCTGATGCCGACCGACCACGGATTTCCCGAGAAAAGCCCGTGGCCGCACACCGAGGTCGCCAGCAGCGCACCGGCCCGGTCGGCGAGCGCAACCAGCGTCGCTTCGGCGTCGGAAATTACCGCGCCGCGGCCGCCGAGAATGAGCGGGCGTTGCGCGCGCATGAGCGCATCGGCCAGGCGTTCGACGCTGCGCGGGTCAGGATGCAGGCGGCCGGGCGCCGGCGGCAATTCGAGCGGCGGCATGTTGGACGCAAGCGGCGCATGCTGCACGTCGAGCGGCATGCTGAGCACCACGGTCTGGCGGTCGCGCAGCGCGCGCGTAATGGCGCGCAGCGCATCCTCGCGCGCGGAATTCACCGTATGCAGGCGCTCCGATACCGCGCCAACCGCGCGCACCATCTCGGCCTGCTCGATGTAGAAATTGTTCTTCACCGCGCCGTTCGGCACGTCGCCCGCCAGCACGACCAGCGGCGTCCGGCTTTTCGCCGCCTCGCCGATGCCGGTCAGCGCGTTGGTCAGCCCCGGGCCGGAATGCACGCTGACCAAAGTCAGCTCGCCGGTCGCCTTGGCGTAGGCATCCGCCATGCTCGCCGCGTTGCATTCGTGGCGTGCGGAAATCAGCTCGACGCCGGCTTCGACCAGCCCATGCGAAATCTTGAAATTGGCGGTACCGAGCAGGCCGAAGCAGCGCCGCGCGCCATAGCCGGCGAGATCGCTGGCGATCACGCTTGCAACCGTTGGATTGCCGCTCATAGGACTCCCTTCCCCGCTTGCCGACAGCAAAACTTGCAAACAATAGGATTGCACGGCTCGCGCTTGGCCGAAAGGGACGACGTTTTTGCGCCTTGGCTCCGGCCGCTCTAGGCTGTCGCAAGGCACCGGCTGCAATGGAGTGAACGATCATGCTGAAAACGGGCGAGAACCATCTGCAATCCCTGCGCGACGGCAGGACAGTCTATATCGGCAAAGAGAAAGTGGCCGATGTCACGACGCACCCGGCGTTCCGCAATGCCGCGCGCTCCATGGCGGCCATCTACGATATGAAGGCGGCGCCGGAAAACCGGGATACGATGTCATTCGAGGACGACGGCCAGCGCTTCAGCACATATTTCCTGCGGCCGAAATCGCGCCAGGATCTGGAAGCGCGCTCGCTGGCCCATCGCCGGATCGCCGAGATGAGCTACGGCATGCTGGGCCGTTCGCCCGACCATGTGGCGAGCTTCGTGACCGGCATGGCGACCAAGCCCGAGGAATTCGGCCGCTATGCCGACAATCTGATGGCGTACTACCGGCATATGCGCGACGAGGATGTCTATGCCGCCTACGCGGTGCTGCCGCCGCAAGCCGCGCGCAATCCCGAATTTTACCACAAGCAGAATATTCCCGTGCCGACGCTGCGTGTGGTCAAGGAGACCGACGACGGCGTCATCATTTCCGGCATGAAGATGCTGGCCACCGGCGCCGTGTTCGCCAACGAGATTTGGATCGGCAATCTCATTCCGCTGGCGCCCGATCAACTGGCCGAATCGATCACCTGCGCGGTGCCGTGCAATGCGCCGGGACTGTCATTGTGGTCGCGCAAGCCGCTCGAACGGTTCTGCGCCAACGAGTTCGAGAATCCGCTGGCCTGGCGATTCGATGAAACCGACAGCATGCTGATCTGCGAAAACGTCAAGGTGCCGTGGCAGCGCGTCTTCGTTCACAACGATGCAGTACTGGCGCGCGACATCTACACCAAAACGCCGGCGCATTGTTTCGGCAACCATCAATCGAACGTTCGTTTTTGGGCGAAGATGCAGCTCATTGTCGGGCTGGCGAGCAGGGTCGCCCAGTCGTCGGGAGCCGATCAGGTGCCGGCGGTGCGCGAGACGCTGGGTCGCCTCGCGGCGCTGGAAGCGGCGCTCGGCGGCATGATCATGGGGCAGATTCAGGGCGCCGAGTCGTGGCCGCAGGGCTACATGACGTTCAATCGCCGCTTCATGTATGCCGCGCTCAACTGGTGCACGGAAAGCTATTCATCGATCATCGATTGCCTGCGCGAATTGTGCGGCGGCGGCGTTTTCCAGATGCCGGCCGATATTTCGGTCATGGCCGAGCCGGCGCTGCGCCAAACGTTCGAGACGTTCTGGAACACGCCGCAGATGCGGGCAGTCGACCGCATGAAGCTGTTCAAGCTGGCCTGGGACCTGGTCGGCTCGGAATTCGCCGGACGCCATCTGCAATATGAGAAGTTTTATGCCGGGGCGTCCTTCATCGTGCGCGGCCACAACTATGCGCACGCGCCGTGGGACCATTTCCACAAAGTGGTCGACGGGCTGTTGAGCAGCTACGACGTGCCTGCCGAATACGCATCGAGCACCGCGATCTAGCCGCCAAAAAGCACAAATATCCCCAATATTACAGCAGTTTGCCGTCCTAGCGCGATCCGCCAAGGCTTTTTTGGGATAAAGCTTCAAACTTAAATATTTAAGCTTGAAATATACTATTGGGGCTGGCATCATCGCCTGACTTTTGGATGACAGAGGACGGACGACGGAGGACAGACAAAAAGGCAGATCGAAATCTGTCGTGCGAAGGAGCATCCCATGAAGATCGCTTGCCTCGGCGGCGGCCCGGCGGGCCTTTATTTCGCGATCAGCATAAAGCTGCGCGGCACGGCGCACGACATCACCGTGTTCGAGCGCAACCGGCCGGACGACACTTTCGGCTGGGGCGTGGTGCTGTCCAACGAGACGTTCGATAACCTCGCCGCCAACGATCCGCTCAGCGCCGGAGAAATTCGCCGCCACTTCGCCTATTGGGACGACATCGCGGTTCACTATCGCGGCCAAAAGATCGTCTCCACCGGCCACGGCTTTTCCGGCATCGCCCGCAAGAGGCTATTATTGCTGCTGCAACAGCGCGCGCGTGCGCTCGGCGTCGAGCTGCGGTTCGAGACCGAAGTTACCAGCGCCAGCGAACTTGCCAAGAGCCACGATCTCGTCGTCGCCGCGGACGGGCTGAATTCAAGAACGCGCAACGAATTCGCCGCGCATTTCAAGCCGGCGATCGAGCGGCGCAAGAACAAATTCGTCTGGCTCGGCACCCATCAAAAATTCGACGACGCCTTCACCTTCATCTTCGAGGAGACCGAGCACGGCTGGATCTGGGCGCACGCCTATCAGTTCGATGCCGACACGGCGACATTCATCGTCGAGTGTTCGGACGAGACCTGGCAGAAGTTCGGCTTCGGCGCGATGAGCCAGGACGAGAACTGCCGGGCCTGCGAGAAAATCTTCGCCAAATATCTCGGCGGCCGCTCGCTGATGTCGAACGCCACGCACGTGCGCGGCTCGGCGTGGCTGAATTTTCCGCGCGTGCTATGCGAGAAGTGGTCGCACGACAATATCGTGCTGATGGGCGACGCCGCTGCCACGGCGCACTTCTCCGTCGGTTCCGGGACCAAGCTCGCCATGGAGAGCGCAATCTCCATGGCGAATTATCTGCGCACAGAGCCGGACATGCAGGCGGCGTTCGCGAAATACGAGGACGCCCGCCGCACCGAGGTCCTAAGACTACAATCCGCGGCGCGCAATTCGCTGGAGTGGTTCGAGGACGTCGAGCGCTATCTGCATCTCGATCCGGTGCAGTTCAATTATTCGCTGTTGACGCGCTCGCAGCGCATCAGCCACGAGAATTTGCGGTTGCGCGACAAGACCTGGCTGGAAGGTGCGGAGGCGTGGTTCCAGCGTCTTGCCGGCGCCGGCGACAACAAAATCCGCCGGCCGATGTTCGCGCCGTTCAAGCTGCGCGACCTGCGGCTGAAGAACCGCGTCGTGGTTTCACCGATGGCGCAATACAAGGCGGTCGACGGCTGCCCGACCGATTGGCATCTGGTGCACTACGGCGAGCGCGCCAAGGGTGGCGCCGGCCTGGTCTGCATCGAGATGACTTGCGTCAGCCCGGAAGGCCGCATCACGCCGGGCTGCACCGGCATGTACGCGCCGCAGCACGAGCCGGCATGGAAGCGCATCGTCGATTTCGTGCACACCGAGACCGATGCAAAAATCTGCTGCCAGCTCGGCCATTCCGGCGCCAAGGGCTCGACCCAGCTTGGCTGGGAGGACATGGATGCGCCGCTTAAATCCGGCAATTGGCCGGTGATGGCGCCGTCCGCGATCGCCTGGTCGGAGCGCAACCAGCGCGCCCGCGCCATGACGCGCGCCGATATGGACGTTGTACGCGACCAGTTCACCGCCGCGGCGGCAATGGCGGCGCGCATCGGTTTCGACATGCTCGAACTGCATTGCGCGCACGGTTATCTGCTGTCGTCCTTCATCACGCCACTGACCAACCGGCGCAGCGACGAATACGGCGGCTCGCTCGAAAACCGCATGCGCTATCCGCTGGAAATCTTCCACGCGGTGCGCGCGGTGTGGCCGGCGGAGAAGCCGATCTCGATGCGCATCTCCGCCAATGACTGGGTCGGCGCCGAAGGCATCGAGCCGCCCGACGCCGTCGCGATCAGCCGCATGTTGCAGGAGGCCGGCGTCGATATCTGCGATGTGTCCGCCGGCCAGACCTCGGTCAACGCGCGGCCGGTCTACGGCCGCATGTTCCAGACGCCGTTCTCCGACCGCATCCGCAACGAGACTGGCATGGCGACCATGGCGGTCGGCAATATTTTCGAACCGGATCATGTCAACTCGATCCTGATGGCCGGCCGCGCCGACCTCGTCTGCCTCGCTCGCCCGCACCTCGCCGATCCGTACTGGACGCTGCATGCCGCGGCCAAGCTCGGCGACCGCAGCGAGATCTGGCCGCAGCCCTACTACGCCGGCCGCGATCAGCTTTATCGGATATCCAGCAGCGCAGAACCTGCGCCAACGGTGGTGTGACATGGTAAGCGCGCCGGTGCCGGCATCCGCCACGCGTCAAGAGAGCGACAGCAAGGCGCGGCTGCGGCTATGGATCAGACTGCTGCGCGCCAGCCGGCTGATCGAAGGCGTGGCGCGTGAGCGGCTGAAATCCCAATTCAACGCGACACTGCCGCGCTTCGATGTGATGGCGGCGTTGTATCGCAAGCCCGACGGCATGTTGATGAGCGAAATATCGCGCTTCCTCATGGTGTCGAACGGCAATGTTACCGGCATCGTTGATCGCTTGGTGTCCGACGGCTTTGTTGCGCGCGCCCAGCGCAATGGCGACCGCCGCACCTCGTTTATCAGTCTCACCCGCAAGGGCTACGCCACGTTCGCCGACATGGCGGCGGCACACGAGCGCTGGGTTGACGAACTGCTCGGCGGGCTTTCGGCGCGCGACGCCGAGCAGATGTCGGCCAAGCTGAAATCGTTCAGGAGCGACTGGGAGGGCGAAGCATGACCAAGATGGCCGCCTTGAAACCCGCGCATTTTCTCTGGCGCATGGACGGCGCCACAGCCGTCATCCAGTTAAACCGGCCGGAGCGCAAGAACCCGCTCACCTTCGACTCCTACGCCGAGCTGCGCGATACATTCCGCGAGCTTGCCCGCGCCGACGACGTGCATGCGGTCGTGTTCCTGCCCAACGGCGGCAATTTCTGCTCCGGCGGCGACGTGCACGAGATCATCGGCCCGCTGGTTGCCATGGATGCCAAGCAATTGCTCGCCTTCACGCGCATGACCGGCGATCTCGTCAAGGCGATGCTTCATTGCGGCAAGCCGATCATTGCCGCGGTCGACGGCGTCGCCGCCGGCGCCGGCGCGATTATCGCCATGGCAGCCGACATGCGCATCGCAACGCCAAGCGCGCAGACCGCTTTCCTGTTCAACCGCGTCGGCCTTGCCGGCTGCGACATGGGCGCCTGCGCGATGCTGCCGCGCATCATCGGCCAGGGCCGCGCCGCCGAACTGCTTTTCACCGGCCGCACGATGACGGCGCAGGAAGGCGAGCAGTGGGGCTTTTTCAACAAGCTCGTCGCTGCCGACGCGCTGGAGCAGGAAGCACTCGCACTCGCCCGCCGTATCGCGGCCGGCCCAACCTTCGCCAACGGCATCACCAAGACACAACTCGTGCAAGAATGGTCGATGAGCCTCGATCAGGCCATCGAAGCTGAGGCGCAGGCGCAAGCGATCTGCATGCAGACCAAAGACTTCCAGCGCGCCTATCGCGCGTTCATCGCCAAACAAAAACCGGTATTCGAGGGCGATTAGTGACTGACAAGACTTTCCTCAACTGGCCGTTCTTCACCGATCGCCATCGCGCGCTGGCGGAAGGCATCGAGCAATGGTGCGCAGCGAACCTGCCGGCCGACCACGGCGACGTCGATGCGGCCTGCCGCGATCTCGTGCAAAAACTCGGTCGCGACGGCTGGCTTGCACATACCGCGCCCGATCCCGCTGCGCCGGCACCGCTCGACGTGCGCGCACTCTGCCTGATCCGCGAAACGCTGGCGCGTCACGACGCGCTGGGCGATTTCGCCTTCGCCATGCAGGGGCTCGGCGCCGGTCCGATCAGCCTATTCGGCAACGACAAGCAGCGCGCTTGGCTCAAGCGGACGCGCGCCGGCGAAGACATCGCCGCATTCGCATTGACCGAGCAGAAATCCGGCTCGGATGTCGCCAACATCGAAATGACGGCGCGGCGCTTTGGCGACGGCTACATCCTCGATGGTGAGAAGACCTGGATCTCCAACGGCGGCATCGCCGACTTTTATGTGGTCTTCGCGCGGACCGGCGAGGGCCCCGGCGCCAAGGGCCTGTCCGCCTTTCTGGTGCCGCGCGATCTGCCGGGCTTTTCTGTTGCCGAGCGCATCGCAGTGATGTCGCCGCATCCTTTGGCGCGCCTGAAATTCGAACGCACCGCGGTGCCCGCATACGCCATGATCGGCGCACCGGGCGAAGGCTTTAAGATCGCCATGGCGACGCTCGACATCTTTCGCGCCACGGTCGCCGCCGCCGCGCTCGGCTTCGCGCGCCGGGCGCTCGATGAAACGATCAGCCGCGCGCGCACGCGCGAGCTGTTCGGTGGACCGCTTGCCGATTTGCAGATGGTGCAGGCTTTGATCGCCGAAATGGCGGTCGATGTCGACGCGGCGGCGCTGCTGGTTTATCGCGCCGCCTGGACCAAGGATAACGGCGCCGCCCGCGTGACGCGCGAGGCTGCGATGGCAAAACTCTTTGCCACCGAGCGGGCACAACGCGTCATCGACAAGGCGGTGCAGCTTCACGGCGGCGACGGCGTCCGCCATGGTCACATCATCGAACGGCTATACCGCGACATCCGCGCGCTGCGCATCTACGAGGGCGCGTCGGAAGTTCAAAAAGTCGTCATCGCACGGCAAGTGCTTTCAGGAGCATGAGCTTTTAGGAGTTAGAGGTATGGCTTTGCAATCGCTTGGCCGCTCGGCACACACCGACACGTTCACCCGCGACAATCTCCCGCCGTCGCAGCAATGGCCGCAAATTCCGCTCAGCGGTTTCGGCTATCCCGAGGTGCTCAACGCCGGCGTCGAATTGACCGACCGCATGGTGGCGCGCGGCTTCGGTGACCACGTGGCGCTGATCGGCAACGGCCGCCGCCGCACCTACAAAGAGCTTTCCGACTGGACCAACCGCATCGCCCGCGCGCTGGTCGAGGACTACGGCATCAAGCCCGGCAACCGCGTCTTGATCCGCGCGGCGAACAATCCGGCAATGGTGGCGTGCTGGCTGGCGGCGACCAAGGCCGGCGCCGCGGTGGTCAATACCATGCCGATGCTGCGCGCCGGCGAGCTTGGCAAGATCGTCGACAAGGCCGAGGTGGCGCTGGCGCTGTGCGACACCCGGCTGATGGACGAGCTCGTCACCTGCGCCAAGACCTCGAAGTTCCTCAAACAGGTGATCGGCTTCGACGGCACCGCCAATCACGACGCCGAGCTTGACCGCATCGCGCTGAGCAAGGCGGTGACCTTCGACGCCGTGAAAACCGGCCGCGACGATGTCGCGCTGCTGGGCTTTACGTCTGGCACCACCGGCGAGCCCAAGGCGACCATGCATTTTCATCGCGATCTTCTCATCATCGCCGACGGCTATGCCAAGGAAATCCTCGCCGTCACGCCCGACGATATTTTCGTCGGCTCGCCGCCGCTTGCCTTCACCTTCGGGCTCGGCGGCCTGGCGATTTTTCCGCTGCGCTTCGGCGCGACCTCGACGCTGTTGGAAAATGCCTCGCCCGCCAACATGGTCGAGATCATCGAGACCTATAAGGCAACCATTTCGTTCACCGCGCCGACCGCCTATCGCGCCATGCTCGCGGCAATGCACGGGGGCGCGGACCTGTCCTCGCTGCGCGCGGCTGTCTCTGCCGGCGAGACTTTGCCGGCGCCGGTGTTCAAGGATTGGATCGCCAAGACGGGAAAACCAATCCTCGACGGCATCGGCTCGACCGAAATGTTGCACATTTTCATCTCCAATCGATTCAGCGATGCAACGCCGGGATCGACCGGCAAGCCGGTTGCCGGATACGAGGCCAAGATCGTTGACAACGACATGAAGGAAAAGCCGCGCGGCGAAGTCGGCAAGCTCGCCGTGCGCGGCCCGACCGGCTGCCGCTATCTCGCCGACAAGCGCCAGGCCAATTACGTGCGCGATGGCTGGAACTTGACCGGCGATGCCTTCACGCAGGATGAGGCGGGCTACTTCCATTTCGCCGCCCGCAACGACGACATGATTATTTCGGCGGGCTACAACATCGCCGGACCCGAGGTGGAAGCGGCGCTGCTGTCGCACCCCGATGTCAAGGAATGCGCGGTGATCGGCGCGCCGGACGAAGGCCGCGGCCAGATCGTCGAGGCGCATGTCGTGCTCGCCGACGGCATCCTTCCCGGCGTCGATACGGTCAAGCGCCTGCAGGATCACGTCAAGGCGACGATCGCGCCGTTCAAATATCCGCGCTCGGTGAAATTCACCGACGCGCTGCCGAAAACGCAGACCGGCAAAATTCAGCGCTTCCGTCTGCGGCCGAATGCGTCATCAGCGGGGCCGGACAGATGATTAAGACGCACGAGTTTCTGCATCCGCGGAATTGGAAAAAGCCGCAGGGCTTTGCCAATGGCATCGCCGCCGAAGGCCGCGTGGTTTTCCTCGCTGGCCAGGTCGGCTGGAACGCCGCGCAGCGCTTCGAAAGCGCCGACTTTGTCGCGCAAGCGCGGCAGGCGCTGGCCAACATTGTCGAGCTCGTTCACGAGGCTGGCGGCGGACCTGAGCACATCACCCGGCTGACCTGGTTTGTCATCGACAAGAAGGAATATCTGTCGTGCTTAAGTGCGCTGGGCCAAGCCTATCGCGGCGTGATGGGCAAGTACTTCCCGACCATGACGCTGGTTCAGGTCGTCGCGCTGGTCGAGGACCAGGCCAAGCTCGAAATCGAAGCCACCGCCGTCGTGCCGAATTGAGGCAGCAGCGCAGCGGCCGACGCGCATTGCGGCTAACGGGCTTGGGAGCTACTTTGCTACCCTAGACAAATCCCTGAGCTGGTAATGGCTTATCTGGCTGAAATTCCCTACGGCGCCTATTGGAGCACGCCCTTTGCCAAATGGCAGGGCAGCTTCGCCAATCTGCACAGCGTCGAGTTTGCCGCCCATGTCGCCAAGGCGGAGCTTGCCAAGCGGTGCATCGCGCCGGAGGTCTTCGACTACGGCGTGCTCGGCATGACGGTGCCGCAGAAGGCTTCGTTTTACGGCCTGCCGTGGTTCATGGGGATGATCGGCGGCCGCAAGGTCGGCGGGCCGACCGTCAATCAGGCCTGCGCCACCAGCGTGCGCTGCCTGCTCGCCGCTGTGCAGGAGGTCGAAGCGGAGCTTGCGACCACCGCGCTGGTCGCGACCTGCGATCGGGTCTCGAATGGTCCGCACATTGTTTATCCGAACCCGTCGGCGCCGGGCGGAACCGCCGCGCACGAGAATTGGGTTCTCGACAATTTCAGCTGCGATCCGTTGGGCGGCCACGCCATGGTGCAGACCGCCGAGAACGTCGCGCGCAAATATCAGGTCACGACCGCCGAGCAGCACGAGGTCGTGCTGCGGCGGGTCGAGCAATACGGTGCCGCAGTGGCGGACAATCACGCATTCCAAAAACGCTACATGTCTCTGCCATTCGAGATACCGCATCCCGACTTCAAGAAGAGCGTCGGCACGCTGCAAGGCGACGAAGGCGTGGTGATGTCGTCGGCGGAGGGACTGAGCAAGCTGCGCCCCGTGGTGCCGGACGGCACCGTGACTTTTGGCGGTCAGACCCATCCGGCCGACGGCAGCGCCGCTGTCGTCGTGGCGCGGCCGGAAAAATGCCGCGAGATGAGCAGCGATTCCGGTGTGCGCATCGGCATCCTCGGCTTCGGCCTGGCGCGCGCCGAGCTGGCGCATATGCCGGAAGCGACGATCCCGGCGGCGAAACAGGCTCTGGATCAAGCCGGCCTTGCGATCAAGGACATGGACGCGGTGAAGTCGCATAATCCGTTCGCCGTCAACGACATCATCTTTGCCCGCGAAACCGGCGCCGATCTGATGGCCATGAACAATTACGGCTGCTCGCTGGTCTGGGGCCATCCGCAGGGCCCCACGGGACTGCGCTCGATCATCGAGCTGATCGAGGAACTGGTCACACGCGGCGGCGGTCGCGGCCTGTTCCAGGGCTGTGCCGCCGGCGATACGGCGATGGCGGTGGTGATCGACGTCGACGCGCGCAAGCACTGACCCCGGCGGGATCGCAAGTGACTTCTTCATCGAGAGCGCGGCGTTTCAAGGTTGGCATCGACGTCGGCGGCACCTTCACCGATTTTTTCGTCCGCGAGGCCGCGCGCGAGCCGGTCATTCATAAGGTACTGTCGACGCCGGCGGACCCTTCAATTGGGGTGCTCGCCGGATTGCACGAACTTGCCGGCGCGCTCGATGAGCCGCTCGAGCTTGCGGCCTTTCTTGGCCATGTAGAAGTGATCGTTCACGGCACCACCGTAACGACGAATGCTACGCTCACGCGCCGCGGCGCCAAGACGGGCTTGATCACCACAGCGGGCGTTCGCGACGCGCTGGAAATGCGCCGCGGCATTCGCGAGGAGCGCTATAACAACCGCTACACCAACGTCGCCCCCGTGGTGCCGCGCTATTTGCGCGTCGGAGTTACCGAGCGCCTCGACCGGCATGGCCGCACGGTGCAGCCGCTTGCGCTCGACGACGTGCGCGGCGCCATCGATTTGTTCAAAGCGGAAGGCGTCAAGGCGGTGGCGATCTGTTTCATGAACGCCTTCGCCAATCCGGCGCATGAGATTGAGGCTGCGGCACTGGTGCGCCGTGAATTGCCCGGTGCGTTCCTGACGACTTCGACCGAGCTTCTACCCGCCATCCGTTTCTACGACCGCGTCAGCACGACTGCGCTCAACGCCTATGTCGGGCCGATCCTCGACAATTACCTGGCGCAACTGCAGCGCCGTTTGACCGAAGCGGGATTCGCCGGCGCCTTGCTCATCATGCAGTCGAACGGCGGTGTGATGACGCCCGACGTGGCGCGCAAGTCGCCGGCGCTGACTCTTCTTTCAGGTCCCGCGGGCGGACCGATCGCCGGACTAGCGGCGGCACGGCCGCATGGCAAGGAAAGCTGCATCGTCGTCGATATGGGCGGCACCAGTTTCGAAGCGGCCCTGGTCGAGAAAACGCCGGTCGTGATCAAGGAGGGCGAGATCGACCGGCTGCGCTGCGCGCTGCCCATGCTGGGTATCCACACCATCGGCGCCGGCGGCGGCTCGATCGGCTGGATCGATCAGGGCGGACTCTTGCGTATGGGGCCGCATAGCGCAGGCGCGACGCCGGGGCCGGCCTGCTACGGGCTCGGCGGCGAGCTGCCGACCACAACCGACGCCAATCTCGTGCTGGGTTATCTGAGCGCCGATTTTTTCTCCGGCGGGCGCATCAAGCTCAATCCGCAGACCGCGCGTGATGTTATCGCCAAAAACATCGCCGCGCCGCTCGGGATGACGGTCGAAGCGGCCGCCGCCGGCATGTATCGCGTCGCCTGCACCAACATGGCGCAGGGCGTGCGCGCGGTGACCATCGAGCGCGGCAGCGATCCGCGCGAATTTCCGCTTGTCGTCGCCGGCGGCGCCGGACCGCTGCATTCCTGCGTCATCTGCAACGATCTCGATATCGCATTGCAGATCGTGCCGCGCGAAAGCTCCGTGCTGTGCGCATCCGGCATGCTGATGGGCGATCTGCGCCACGATTTCGTCCGAACCTTCGTCGATCGCTTTCCCGACCTACAATGGCAAAAGCTCAACGCGCTGATTGCCGAGATGATCGCCGCGGGCGACCGCATCCTCGCCAGCGAGAATATTTCTCCGGAGCGGCGGCAGCATGCGGTCGCGTTGGACTGCCGCTACCTCCAGCAATATCATGAAATGTCGTTCCCGGTGCCGCTCGCCGCGATCGAAAGCCGCGATGCGCAAGCCATCCTGCGTCTGTTTCATGATGAGCATAACCGGCTGTTCGGCTATTCCCTCGAAGAAGAGGGCACGCCGGTCGAGATCGTCAATGTGCGCGTGCAATCGGTCGGCATGACTGACAAGCTCGAATCTTTCGGCGAGCCGTTTTCCGGCGCCGATGCGTCACCCGCGCACAAGGCGGAGCGCTCGGCCTATGTGGTCGAGCGTGAAGCGTTCGAGACCATACCGGTATTCGATGGCCACCGCCTGCACCACGGCAACCGCATCGCCGGGCCGGCGCTCGTCGAAATGGTCACCACCACGGCCGTCATCAGCGCCGGTTATGATGCCGTCACCGATAAATACGGATCGCTATTGATTTACCGCAAGGGACGCGAAGATCTGGTCAGCGCAGCGCTAAGGCCCGCGTCATGACGAAAACTCAAAGCGCCGTCGATCCGATCCTGATGTCGGTGTTCGCCCGCACCTTCCGCTCGATCACCGATGAGATGAGCGCGTCGGTGGTGAAGACCACGCGTTCGCCGATCCTATGCGAGGCCAAGGATTTCGTCACCGGACTCTACGACGCGCACGGCAACATGCTCGAGCAGACCGAGAACCTGCCGATCCTCGCCTTCTCGCTCGGGCCGGTGTGTAAGCATATCGTGCGCTATTTTAGCGGCGACATTCACGACGGCGACGTGATCTTCCACAATGACGTGTTCAGCTACGGCAACCAGAACAACGACGTCGCCGTCTACAAGCCGATTTTTTTCGACGGCGCGTTAGTCGCCTGGGCGGCGGTGAAGGGTCACCAGGCCGATATCGGCGGCGCGGTGCCCGGCGGCTACAATCCCAATGCCAAGGAAGTGTGGCAGGAAGCGCTGCGCATTCCGCCGGTGAAAGTCTACGAGAAGGGCAAGCTGCGCCGCGACGTCTGGGACCTGATCTTCGCCAATATCCGCTTCGACATCGTCCAGCACGATCTCAAGGCGCAGATGGGCGCCTGCACCATTGGCGACCGCCGCATGCGCGCGCTGTTGCAAAAATACGGCCGTGACTGTGTCGAAGCGCACAAGATGGCGCTGTTCGACGCCACCGAGAAGATGATGCAGGCCGAGATCGCGAACATTCCGAACGGCGTCTATAGCGGCGAAGGCATGGTCTATTTCGACGGCCATCACCAGGGCTCGAAATACACCATCCGCGTGACTATCACGGTCGAGGATGCCCATGTCCGCTTCGATTATTCCAAGACCGACGCGCAGACCGACGGTTTCGTCAACGGCACCTATACGTCGAGCGCATCGGCAACGCTGCTCACCTTCCTGCAATTCATCAATCCCGACATCCCGCATAACGAAGGCATGATCCGCCCGATCGATATCGTCATTCCGGAGGGCACCATCCTCAACGCGCGCTATCCGAAGGCGACCACCTTTGGCAATCATCTGTGCCCGCCCAACGCCGACGCCATCATTCGCGCATTGGCGCCGGTGATCCCGGAGCGCGTCACCGCCGGCTGGAACAACCTGCTCTGCTCGCTCACCACCGGCCTCGATCCCGAGACGAACGAGAAATATGTGGACATCGGCTTCATGGGACTGAAAGGCGGTTCCGGCGCCATGCAAGGCGTCGACGGCTACGATCACATCGGCATGATCGATGCGTCGGGCGGCGTGCTCGACCAGGATTACGAGATGTTCGAGCTGCAAACGCCGCACCAGCTCATCCAGCACGAATATATCTGCGACTCCGGCGGCGCCGGCCAATGGCGCGGCGGGCTGGGCGTCGAGACCAAGTTCAAGATCGGTTCGGAGGCAACGCAGCTCGTGACGTTCGGCGACGGCGACTTCGAGCCCGCGTTCGGCCTGTTTGGCGGCCGCGACAGCATGCTCAACTCGATCGAGCTGAACTATCCCGACGGCACCCGCGTCGTGCCGCGCAACAAGGATTTGATCCTTGGCGTACCGAAGGGCACGCTGTACCACCAAATTGCCGGCGGCGGTGGCGGCTATGGCGATCCGAAGAAGCGCGACCGCAAAAGGGTCGCCGAGGAAGTGCGCAACGGGGTGATCTCACCGCAGGCGGCGCGCGATATCTATGGACTTGACGACGGATCGAACAAATGAATTTCGAGCTCAGCAACGATCAGATCCAGATCCGCGACACCTTCGCGCGTTTTTGCGACAAGCGCATCGCGCCGCGCGCCGCCGAGATCGATGAGGCGCACGCGTTTCCGCGCGAATTGTTCCGCGAAGTCGCCGACCTCGGCTTCTTCGGGCTGCGCTATCCGCCCGAAAGCGGCGGCCTCGGACTTGATCTGATTTCGCTCTGCCTCGCGCTCGAGGAAATCTCGCGCGGCTCGATGTCGCTTGCCGGCTGCGTCACCATGCAGTCGCTGATGGGAACGAAGTTTCTCGAAATGCTCGGCAATGCCGACATCCGCAAGCGATTGTTCGAGCCGGCGCTGCGCGGCGACAAGATCGGCGGCATCTGCATGACCGAGCCGAACGCCGGTAGCGATCTCGGCGGCATCGCCACCACGGCCCGCAAGGTCGACGGCGGCTACCTGCTCAAAGGCCAGAAGATGTGGGTCACCTCGGCGCCGGTGGCAGATTTCTTCACGGTGTTCGCCCGCGCCGGCGACGAGAAGAAGCTAACGATCTTTCTGGTCGAGAAGGATTTCAAAGGTCTCGCCATCGGCAAGGCGATCGCGAAAATGGGCGTGTGGGCGATGCCGACATCCGAGCTCGCCTTCGACGATTGCTTCGTGCCCGACAGCCATCGCCTGAGCCACGCCGAAGGCGACGGCGAGGGACATTTGCGCAAGCTGCTCGCCGAAATCCGCATCGTCACCGGCGCGCTGGCGCTCGGCGGCGCCCGCGGCGCGCTCGAAGAGGCGATCCGCTATGCCGGCGAGCGCCAGCAGTTCGGCAAGCCGATCAACCGTTACCAGGCGATCCAGCTCAAGCTCGCCGAGATGGCGACCGACCTCGAAGCGGCGCGGCGTCTCGTGCACTACGCCGCCTGGCTCAAGGACAACGACAAGCCGCATCACAAGGAAGCCGCGATGGCCAAGCTGTTCGCCTCGGAGGCCGCCATCGGGATTTGCGACAAGGCGGCGCGCGTGCTGGCGTCCTACGGCTACAGCATGGAGTATTCGGTACAGCGCCACCTGCGCGACATCCGCTTCACGCTGATCGGCGGCGGCACCAGCGAAATCCTCAAGCTCGTCATCGCCAAGGAGCTGTCGGCGTGACGGAGCGGCGGATCAAGGTCCTGCTGGCAAAGCCCGGGCTCGATGGCCACGATGTCGGTGCGAAGGTGGTGGTGCAGGCGTTGATGGAAGCCGGTTTTGACGTGATCTACACCGGGCTGCGCCAGACGCCCGCCGCCATTGCGGCTGCTGCCGCCGAAGCCAAAGCCGATGTCATCGGCTTGTCGATCCTGTCGGGCGCGCATGTTCCGCTGTGCCGGCGTATTCGCGAACTGTTACAGGAGAAGGAGCTTTACGATAAGCTCTGGATCGTCGGCGGCAACATTCCGGAAGAAGACCGCATGGTGCTGCGGCAGTTGGGTTTCCGCGGCGTATTTCCGACCGGCAGCCGCACCGGCGACATCGTTTCGTTCATTCGGGAGAATGTGAAATGACGGATAAACCGACCGTCCGCCGCGTGGTCAACGAATCCGGCATCGAAATCAAGCCGATCTACACCGCCGAGGATGTACTTGCGACCGGCGGCATCGATGCGAGCCGCGCCGGCGAGGCGCCGTTCACGCGCGGCATTCATCCGCTGATGTACCGCCAGCGGCCGTTTACGATGCGGCAATATACCGGCTTCGCCAACGCCGCAGACACTAACGAGCGGTTCAAATATCTCATCGCCAACGGCCAGACCGGGCTCAACGTCGCATTCGATCTGGCAACCCAGTGCGGCTACGATTCGGACGCGCCGGAAGCGGTCGGCGAAGTCGGCCGCGTCGGCATGGCGATCGATACGCTGCGCGATTTCGAGATCGCTTTCGACGGCATCGACCTCGACGCCATCACCGTGTCGCTCACCATCAACGGCGCCGCCGCGATCCTGATCGCGATGTATCTCGCCATGGCGGAGAAGCGCGGCTACAACGTCGCCAAGCTGCGCGGCACCGCGCAGAACGACATTCTCAAAGAATTCATCGGCCGCGGCACGTGGGTGTTTCCGGTCGATCCGTCGGTCAAGCTAGTCGCCGACACCATCGAGTACTGCGCCAAGGTGGCGCCGAAATACTCACCGGTCAGCGTCTGCGGCTATCACATCCGCGAGTCGGGCGCGACACCGGCGGAGGAAATGGGCTACGCGTTTGCCATCGCCAAAGCCTACACCGATGCCGCGCTCGCCCGCGGCCTCGACATCGACGAGTTCGCCGGCCGCCTGTCGTTCAACTTCAACATTTTCGGCAATCTGTTCGAGCAGGTCGCGAAATTCCGCGCCGGGCGGCGGCTGTGGGCGAAGATCATCCTCGACGGCTATGGCGCCAAGAAGCCGGAATCCGGCTGGCTGCGCATGATCGCCGGCGGCGGCGGTTTCGGGCTCACCATCGAGCAGCCCGAGAACAATATCATGCGCGGCGCCTATTACGCGCTGATCGCGGCGCTCGGCGGCGCGCAGACCATGGCGCTGTGCTGCTACGACGAGGCCTACACGATCCCGACGCCGAAGGCACAACGCATCTCGCTGCGCACCATGCAGCTTTTGATCGAGGAGATCGGCCTTGCCGACACTGTCGATCCGCTTGGCGGCTCGTATTACATCGAGAGCCTGACCAACCAGCTCGAAGAAAAGATCGTCGAGGCGATGGCCTGGGTCGATACCCAGGGCGGCATCGTCAAGGCGGTGAGCGACGGCGTGATCCAGGCCAAGGTGTCCGAATACGCGTTCGCGCGGCAGAAGGCGCTGGAGAGCGGCGCGCTGCGCAAGGTCGGCGTCAATTGCTACACCGACACCGACGAGGAAAAGCCGCAGGTCGATCTGCACGGCTATGACGAGATGGGCGCTATCGAGCAGATCGAGGCGCTGCGCAAAGTGCGCGCGACGCGCAACAACGACGCGGTCGAGCGTGCGCTTGCGGCGGTGCGCGCCGAGGCGAAGGCCGGGCGCAATGTCATGCCGGCACTGATGGAAGCAGTAAAGGCCTACGCCACGGTGGGCGAGATGACCAACGCGCTGGTCGACATTTACGGCCGGTTCCAGGAGCCGACAAAACTCTGGCGCAAGGTCGCCTGACGCCGCAGTAGTATCACCATGAAGCCAGGCGTCATTCTCTCGATGGAGCAAGCCTTGTCGCTGACCTCGGCGACGCTGCGCTTCGTGCATCTCGGCTGGCGCGTGATCAAGCTGGAGGCGACGCCGCAATCGGAAGGTTCGCTGCCCGGCGACCCCAACCGCTATATCGGCTCGCTGGTCGCCGACGAGGGGCGGCGCTCCTATTTCATCGGCCCGAATGTCGGCAAGGAATCGATCGCGCTCAACCTCAAGAGCCGCGAGGGCCAGGACGTGCTGCACCGCCTGATCCGCGAGCTCAACGTCGATGTGTTCTGCTGCAACACGCTGCCGTCGCGCTACAAGGAACTCGGCATCAGGAT
>Ga0207416_1002743_pt1 | contig 18274 bp, 15 predicted proteins | sample PaiPotPPM11metaG_FD_184107 | JGI IMG/M metagenome (GOLD analysis project Ga0207416, IMG submission 184107) | Iron sulfur acid spring bacterial and archeal communities from Banff, Canada, to study Microbial Dark Matter (Phase II) - Paint Pots PPM... ...
GGGGTTGGCCGACCAGTTGAAGAAAGCGATGGCCAACTACACCCAAGCCGGTGGCAAGGGCCAGCCCACGTTTGACCAGGAGGCCGCAGTCCGCAAGATGCTTGAGCACTTTGACGTTGTCAAGGGGATCTTGCATGGATTCGACTATTCCAAGCATCTCGCTGGCAAGCCGGCTGAGCGCGTGCAACTGGTGAAAAACGCAGCGGACCACATCATTCCCCAAGAAAACGGAAAGTCTCGCTATTTATCCTCGGTCTCCGCTCTCTCTCGCTCCTTTGCACTTTCGGTACCGCACGAGAAAGCGATGGCGCTTCGCGAGGAGATAGGCTTTTTTCAAACCGTGCGGGGAACGCTCATCAAGACAACGCTCACCGAAGACGAACAGAAAAACCCGGAGGTCGTAGACTCGGCTGTCCGCCAGATCGTATCGCGTTCTGTCGCCTCTGACGAAGTGATTGACATCTTCTCTGTGGCGGGTTTGGGTAGGCCGGACATTTCCATTCTGTCGGACGAATTCCTGGAAGAAGTTCGGCGACTGCCCCAAAAGAATCTGGCGATTGAAGCTTTGCGTAAGCTGTTGAACGACCAGCTGAAGACCCAATCAAAGAAAAACTTGGTGCAGTCGCGACTTTTCTCCGACATGCTGCAAAAAACCATTCAGAAATATCAGAATCGTTCATTGGACACTGCGGAGATCATTGCCGAGCTAGTGAACTTGGCCAAGAACATGCGTGAGGCTCAGAGCCGGGGCGACAAACTCAAGATGAGCGACGAGGAAATCGCCTTCTATGACGCACTTGAAGTTAACGACAGCGCGGTGAAAGTCTTGGGCGATGAAACGTTGCGGCAGATTGCCTTGGAACTAGTAGACGCGGTGAGGAAAAACGCGTCGATCGACTGGACCGTCAAAGAAAGTGTTCGCGCCAAGATGCGTGCAATCGTTAAACGCATTTTGCGGGCACATGGATATCCACCGGATAAACAGGAACAGGCGACGCTCACGGTTCTTGCTCAAGCGGAATTGCTGTGCAAGGACTGGGTCGCGTGAGCTACTGGCACTTTGTATCGTGTTTTCAGTGGTTTACATCTTGATCGGATGACTGATATTTGACAGTAATTATATTGTTATTTAGGTGGTATTTTGATACACTCTCATTTGAGGTTAGGAGATCTCGCACATGGCAGTATTGACGCCTCCACGACCGGATTTGTTGGCGTACCGGGAAGCGACAACTCTGGAGTTTTCCAAACTCGTCAGGGAGCTAACGACAATCCTGGGGAAGAAATTGACGGCTTACATCGCTTCGGTGAAGGACGCAAGAGCAGTCGAGCGTTGGATGGCAGGTTCAGAACCGTACAAGGGAGTTGAAGAACGACTGCGGTTTGCCTATCGGCTGGCGAAGATGATTAGCGATCATGAAGGGCCACGCGTGGTTCAAGCCTGGTTTACGGGCCTGAATCCAGAGTTGAATGATCGCGTGCCGGTTCGGCTTTTGCGAGAAGAAAATGTTGAGGACGTGGGTCCGGAAATTCTTGGCGCAGCGCGCGCGTTTCTAGCCGGAGGATAGTCATTCTTGAAAGTCCCCGGCGTGATTTATCGATTGGGGAGGAAGCCTGATCCCTGGTCTGTCCCCGACTGGGCCTCGGCGGGACCGGACGGAACCTTTGGCAATCGGTTTGACGATCCCGAAGGGATGTACCGTGTTCTGTATGCATCCTCGCAAAGGCTTGGTTGCTTTCTCGAAACGCTAGGCCGATTCCGTGTTGATCCCAAACTCCTGGCTGAATTGGCCGAGATTGAGGGAGAGGATGACTACTGTCCACTGGGAGAAGTACCGTTGGAGTGGGGCGAGAAGCGAGTCATGGGTGTTGCGACTGCTGGCGGAGAGTATGCCGACATTTGCAGCAGCGAGTGGATCGGGCGACTGCGGAACTTGCTGGCAGCTCATCTGATGAAATTTGGCTTCGATGATTTGGACGCATCCGTGTTGCAGCAGACGGCTCCGCGAAACGTGACGCAGTTAGCATCGCGCATCGTCTTCAACGACGGCTTCGCGGGAATCTACTACCGCTCGAAGTATGGACACGACGTTGAAAACTGGGCCCTATTCGAGCCCTTTCAAATCAACGCGCAGGATCCCGAGCCAATCCGACTTGACGATCCAGACTTGCAGAGAGCCCTCCGGCTTCATTCGTTGAAATTCAAGAAGTAGGAGGTGTGGGGCTTGAGGGATCAATTGCTTCGTTCCATATTTCGTGAAACCCGCTATTATCGGTGTTCCGCAACGAATTCGCGAAGTTGCGTGAAAACTTAGCCGAAGCATAGACTTCCGTGACATGAAGACGACCGAGTTTGTTGCTTGGATAGGCGCAACGACGGGCATAGGCAGTCTCGGCTGGAACATCTACACCAAGATCACAGCGAATCGTCCGAAGTTGGCGGTGAAGGCTTACGCCAACATGGTGCAGATGCCGCCCCCACCGAAGAATCCAAGGTTTCTCAGAATCACCGTGCAGAACATCGGCACCGCACCTACCACCATCACCAACGTGGAGTTTTACAAGTTCATTCCCCGGTGGAAGCGACTTCTCTACAGACTCCATCTTAAGAAGCGGGGCGAAGAAATCCACGCGATAATGAACGACTACCGCGGAGCGCAAATTCCTCACAAGCTAGAGGTAGGAAGCGAATGGGTTGCGCTGATGGAGCAGGACGGGGGTTTCGAGGATTGGCTGAACACCGACAGGCTTCACTGTACGATTCATCATTCGTTCTCAAAACGTCCAGTGCCGACGAAGATCATTCGAGGACCGATCAAGGCGGTAAAGGAATAGCAGCGAGTCCCGCCGTTATTCGTCAGGTAAGAGTTGAACCTTGCTGCCGGTGACGGGCTGCGTCTCTTCCATATTTCCCCAAGAGTCCAGCCGAACATCGAGCGATGAGCCATCCGATCCGCTGAGGGTGACGATTCCAGCGGAACGGTCGATTTGAGTGACCGTGTGAACCGGAAGGACTCTGGAAAACACGTCGGGATTGGTTTGAATAATCATGCGCAGATTTTAATCTATTTGCCCGGCTTCGCCAGAGTGGGGATTTCCTTGGCATCGACCGCAGCGGCAATCACCTTGAAATAACCGTGACATGCGTCGATCACTTTGGATAGGAACCCCTCATCCAAGATTATTTCATCGTCGCCGCCAAGAAATCCCAACTTCTTCATATCCTCGACAATTGCACTCTTGGGGTTGCCCTGATGGTCTCGCAATCTGCCGCTGTTGTGAGCAATCACATTTCGGATTCGCTGCACCGTCTTAATCTCGTCCCATTCTTTGGACGATTTAAGCCCTTCGAGTCCGGCGACCTTTTCGAGATACGATGTTGAGCGATCAATTCCTTTGCCGTTCAAATCCGACAATGTCAATCTAAAGCCTTTTTCCGATTGGTACTGCAAGCAGAGCTTATCCAGTTCGTGTTCAAGGAAGCCCCATACAGTCAAGAATGCCGAGCTTCGCTGTAAAGAGGGGAAGTACGCTTCAAAAATTTCTTTCAAATCCCAACTGCTTTCGTCCAAGCCCTGATGCCCGTTCTTAGAGTGTTTGGAAGCCCTAAAAGCCGCAACAGAGTCGGCGGCTTGTTTCTCAATCCCCTGCACAAAACTGATTATCAATTCGATGGAAAAACTCACATCGTATCGGTACCAGTTGAGGACGACCTTCTTCGGTGTGAAAAGAGCCATGATCTACCCGAAGCTTTAGGGCTTTTCCGATGCCGGAGGCGCTGCTTTAATCTCGTGTTGCTGTTGCTGCGCGGGTGGGCTCTTCTTGTCTATCGGAGCCAACAAAGTGAAGGCTCCCATCCCAATGTAGAGTATGGCGAACGCGACTGGAATCCAGCGTTCAAGATGTGTGAGAGGAATGTACCTGTCTTCAACTGGCTTGTCTCTCTTCTTTCGGTTGTACCCGCAGACGAACCACTCATGGCGAAAGAGCGCGACAGGCAGTTGATCTTCCATCTCATGAATAACAGCGAACTTTGCCGTGTTCAAATCCTTGTAGGAATCCACGAGCGACCACCAGATGAAGCAAACGATGAGTCCAGTAGCCGGAATCAGGATGTTCCACCAGTAATGCCCAAACGTGGAGAGGAAAACAACATACAGCGTCACCAGACTGGAATTCAGGGTGAGCAGGTAGTTGTTTGAATTCTGGCGCTTCTCGGTGACCCGCTGGGATGTTTCGACGTAGAGCTTGTACTGCTCAAGCAGATGGTCTCGGTACCTGTCGCCATATTCCTCCGGCGTGCGGCTTTGCAGGTTGCTGGGCAATCAGCGTGCCCCTCGAACCAAGTTCTTCAGATTCTCCCATTCCCATTTATAAATCTTGTCGGTCGCTAAGGCGCTCGTTGGCTTGTAGCATGTCTTGTCCTTGTAGCCACAGAGCAGGAAGTACGGTTTCTTTTCGTCGCGAGCAATCTCAAGTTCGGCGGCTACGCCCGTCGCCTTGTGAGTGTGCTCTCCGCAGATCACGATCACCTGATCTACCTGCTTAATGTGGGTCCGAACCTTTGCCTTCCAATCACCAACGAACGGCACCTTCACTGACCAGTCGGCTATCTCGAAGTCAGTGTCCGGGTGCTTCGACTGCCCTACTAACGCCGTGCGCAGAAACTCATCATGGTCGTAGTCAAACGCAATGAACGCTCTGGGATTGGCCATTCCACAGATGGTACGCTGACGACATGCCTGAAATCCAGTTTGACGACGACAGTCAAAGACCGAGCATCAAACCTACATGAAGCCCACCGACGACCAGCGTGCTATCTGCGGCACAACGCGGCGAAACGCGCCATCGCTTTTTGTTTCCCACAGCATTCGATCGAGAGAAGCTTATCTCACCAGCATGTTGTTAGCGAAGGTCTTCGTCCTGTCCAGTAGGCTAGGAAGTACTGAAGAGTCAGCGGACCTCCTTCGAGCTCCTCCGAATGTGGGGACTTTTGTGTCGCACGAAAAAGAGCACATTCGTAAGTGATTGAGCGCATTGAGCGCTCTGAACGCGAAATTTGACAGTCTCTGTGCGGGACGATGGTTGATAAGTTGTTTGTTTGTAATCACTAACAGCTAAATTGCCGCGTCTTCACGCGGAAATTAAGAGTCAGTTGCTCTGCCAATTGAGCTACGCGCCCGGGAAGGACTACTGAAGGAAGGACGACGTCCGATTATAGCATCGCATAGGAGGGTACCAGAGGCAGTGTGACAGCATGAACTCGCAGAACCAATTTCTATTCGCTCGTGAAGTAGTCTACAGTGACCGGATTTTCGAATAACGAATAGTCACGCGTGACAACGGTTATGCCGCTCTCGGTCACGAAATATTTCTGGCGATCAGCTTCCGGGTCGAAGCCGATGGTGGTGCCCTCGGGAATGTGCACGTCGCGATCTATGATGGACCGGCGAATGCGGCAATGGCGTCCCACGTTCACATGGGAGAAAAGAATGCTGGAGTCGACTTCCGTGTAAGAGTTCACGCGCACGTCGGGTGAGAGCACGCTATATCGGACGGTGCCGCCGGAGACGATGCAGCCCATTGAGACGATCGAGTCCAACGCTTGCCCGGTGCGGCCCTGTTCCTCAAACACGAACTTCGCGGGAGGATACTGTCTTTGGTGAGTGCGAATGGGCCAAGCCGAGTCGTATAAATTGAACACTGGCGACACCGAAACCACGTCCATATTCGCTTCGTAATAGGCTTCGAGAGTGCCCACGTCGCGCCAATAAAGCGCTTCCTTTTTATTCTCATCCACAAAATCGAAGCCATACACCCGATAGTCGTCCGCCATCTTCGGCAGAATGTCTTTGCCGAAATCATGACTGGAGTGCTCGTCCTCGGCATCTTTCAGCAGAACGGGGATGAGAACGTCCGTATTAAAAAGATAAACACCCATGGACGCCGGCACCCGGTCGGGATTGCCCGGCGCGCGAATTTTTGTGGCCGTGGGCTTTTCTTCAAATCCGGTGACGCGATTGTCCGAATCGACCGACATCACCCCGAAGCGGTAGGTTTCATCCGGTTCGATCTGAATGGTGGCAATGGTCACGTCCGCGGCCGAGTCGATATGTTGACGCAGCATCAGGTCGTAATTCATTTTGTAGATGTGGTCGCCCGACAGGATCAGAACATACCGGGGCTGCTCGGAGCCGATGGAATAAATATTCTGGTAAACCGCATCCGCCGTGCCCTGATACCACTGGTCACTGACCCGCTTCATCGGGGGCAGCACCTCAATGAAGTCCCCCAATTCGCGGGCCACCATATTCCAGCCCTCGCGGATGTGCCGGTTCAGTGAAAGAGCTTTGTATTGGGTGAGAATGTAAACCCGGCGCAGGTCGGAGTTAATGCAGTTGGAAAGGGTGATATCGATAATGCGGTAGATGCCGCCGAAAGTTACTGCCGGTTTGGCGCGATCGCGGGTCAGGGGATAGAGCCGCTCCCCTGCTCCTCCCGCCAGCAGGACTCCCAAAGTGTCTTTCATCTCGTTCCGCTAAGATGAGCAAGCTGCGCCCGGCGAATATAAAACTTTTGGTAAAGCTGTTTTGCGCGGTAATACTAGCACAGAGAGATGAGAAAAGACCAAAGCGGTCGGTGCAGGTTCATCTTGGCGCTTTGCGCTGCGCCGCAACGGCAGTAGCGGAGGCGCCGGATTTCAGGACCGGCAGATTGACCTCTACCAGAGTGCCGGGATTCGCCCTGCGAATACTGATGGAGCCGCCCAACTGCCGGGCCCGCTCCCGCATGCCCCCGATCCCGACTCCGATATTAGCCCCACTATCTTCGACACTTTTTAGAACCTCGGATGGAATGCCGCAGCCTTCATCCCGAATCGTCAGGACGGCGCCATCGGAATCGGATCGCAAGGAAAGGAATGCGGTGCGGCTCCCGGAGTGGCGGTGAATGTTGACCAGCGACTCCTGAACGATACGGAAAATAGTCGTCTCAACTTCGGTTGGGAAACGCGGGAGCGCGGCGTCTATGTCCAATTTCACCGAGATCTTGCTGCGTTCACTGAATCCGCGCGCGTACCATTCGAGGGCGCCGGAAAGGCCTGTCTCGTCGAGCATCGGAGGATGGAGGAGATAGGAGAGTGTTCGGATTTCAGAAATTACCTGATCGGCCAATGCGGCGCTGTCGGCAACTTTGGCGGAGAGGCAAGGATCGCTTTGAGTATGTTGCGCGATGACTCCCAAATTAATATGGAGCGCCGCCAGCAATTGACCAGCGCTGTCGTGCAGCTCGCGGCCCAAACGGCGACGTTCCTCATCCTGCAAAGTGAGGATGCGGGCGGAGAGCTTTCGCAGCATCTCTTCAGTCTGCACACGCCTTTGGATTTCAGCATGCAACAGCTCATTGGCCCGAGTAAGTTCCGAAGTCCGCTCCTGGATTTTAAGGTCCAGTTGCTCATTCGCAGCGCGAAGTTGTTGCTCGACTTTAATCCGCTCAAGTTCGCTGGCTGCGTTTTGCTCCAGGGCAGCAGAAAGCTGGTCACTCTTGGCGACCAGTTCAGAGGCCAGTTGACTGAGACTTTTTTTCTGTTTCTTATCAGGGTAAGCTGATAGATGAGACAAGTTTGGCGTGGGCCCTCGGTACACAGACATCGCAATCCATAGTCGGGCAGAAGCTTACTTTTGGCCATACAGGATTTTCCTGATTACTACTTAGTAAATGACCTACTCTCTATTGCAAATTCCGGGCAAGTCGAGGCGCCAGCTTGCGCTGTTATTAATAGCCTTGGCGTTCCTCCAGGCAACTGGTCAGGGACGTACCCACCAAACTCCTGACTTGAAGTGGCAGCCGATTAGCCTGAGTAATGGCTCTCCGGTTTTATTTCAGATCAAAGCACCGGCAAAGTTGCAGGCGGTTTCTGCGGTCTGGATGGGACACAGCATCAGTTTTTCTTATTCGGCGCCGGATAAGGTTTGGTATGGACTGGGAGGCATCTCTTTAACAACCGCGCCCGGGACGTATGATGTGCGAGTTACGGAGACATTCGCGAACGGCCGAACCGCTGAACTCGTACGAAAAGTCAAAATTGTCGGGGCCGCGTATCCGAAAATCACAGTCAAGGTGGCCAAACAATATACCGAGCCAAGCCAGGAACAGCTCACGGCAATTTCGGCCGACAAGGGCGTCAAGGCGAAGGTTTTTGAAGCCGTGAGCGCTCAACGGCTCTGGGCCGGACGTTTTGTCGCGCCGGTATCAGCCCCGGTTTCGGACGTGTTCGGAACTGCAAGGGTCTTCAATGAGAAAGTTCAGAGCAGACACCAGGGTCTGGATTTTGCGGTCGGACCCGGAACGCCGGTACACGCAATTAATGACGGAGTTGTGCTCCTGGCCCGGCCAATGTTTTTCGAAGGCAATTGCGTTGTCATCGACCACGGGCAAGGGTTGCTGAGTCTGTACCTGCACTTGTCGGAATTCAAGGTTAAAGAGGGCAAGGAAGTTCGCTCCGGCGATCTGATCGCCTTGAGCGGTGGAACAGGACGCGCCACTGGACCGCACCTTCACCTGGCGATACGCTGGCAAGGCGTTTACATTAACCCCGCCATATTATTGAAAATACAAATTCCTGCCAGTTAACGGATCAACCGCCCGAGTTTCTGTTCCGAATTCGTAACAAAGATGGGGGCTGCAACAGGAAATCGCAGATTCCATGCGAAGCTGCTTGCGCTGGTCGTCAGGTATAGCGTGGGGAAGCGCTATTTTACTTTAGCCAGACGGATAGCTATCGGGGACTTGGAGGACCCCCCTCAACAAGTTCCCGATATTTTTGTTACAGGGCTGCGACTCGGGCTTGCAAGGGGTGACTCGGGCGCCATCGCAACGCCATCGCGGTAAGTCACCGACCTTCCAGAAATGGCTGGAACTCTTTCACCTGGGACCACCACTCCCACCAGGTTCAGAGGGTCGGCCGCTGAAATCGTGACCATCTCGCGAGTGGTGGGCAGTTTGCGAGTTGCGCGCAAGGACTCAACCGCTACCGGCAGAGCAAACTGCTCGCCTAGGAATCCGTCGACGAAGCGACCGCCGCGAATTTCGCCGCGTGCTTCCAACCGCCGAAATGCAAGCTGCAGTTCGCGCCACTTGGGCAGATTACTTTCGCGGACGAGAAGATCACGGAAGACCACGCCGTAGCGCTTGAGCAACATCCAGCACACGGCTTCCGCCCTGCGCTCGTGCTCCACGGCAGAGTCGGCGTGTAAGATCGCCCAACGTCCTGCGCTGTGCCGCGGACGCGCCGCTTTGCCGTGGCCTTGTCCCGCCCGGCGTTTAGGATCAATCAGAGCTCGAAGATTGTCGAAACCATCTGCAGTCACAAGGCCGGCGGCAACCAGCTCCCACAATCCAGTTTCAATTTCTGCCTTCAATTTGCCGGTGGCGCGAACGATGTCAGCAAAAAACGAAGCGCCCCGCTGCCGTAAGAGTTCAAAAACTTGGGTGGCCACAGGACTGAGTCCCTGCGCATCTTTCAAAGAAGCGTGCTGCGTCATCCAATCCGCCTCTTCGCGGATGAAGAATGTGATCGGAGCAACGCTCGTCGGAATCACCCGCCGGCGCGTGGAGTGCGTTCCATTGTTCGTTCCGTTGTTCGTCCCGTTTCTCGTTTCAAGGGTTGCCGGATGCGGCGACAATCTCCCCCACCCGACTGCTCCGGTAAGGCAAAGGTGGTCGAGCCATTTGGGATCGTAGTCCGCGATGCGTTTGGCCAGAACCTGCCGTTCCCACGCGTTGGCCGGGATTTCAAAGCCCTCGAGCTGGCGCAACACTTCCAAGGCTGCTCGCTCACCTTGCACTTGTGATTCCGGCGCGACGTGCTGCCATCGCAGCAGCCAGCGCATGAACTGTGCAGGCGTGACTGGTTCGATCTGCTTACGGAGAGTGGCGACGGTGAGACGGTGAATCCGCGCCAGCAGACGACGGTCGCACCACTCCGTCTGCTGCATGCTGGGGTCGGTAAATTTTCCGCGTAGGATTGCTCCGCTGGCTTCCATGCGCAGAAGCGACTTCTCAATCTCTAATCCGGAAACTCCTAATAGTTCTCCGAGAGCTGGAGCGGTCACCGGACCCAAGTGTCCCATCCAGCCCGTGACCATCGCCAGAATCGCATCGTCGGAGGATGGAACCGATTGAGGAATATCGGTAGGTACGGTCTCGAAAACTGCGTTGGGAAAAACTGCCGCGAAAGCTTTGGCGCGTTCGGTGGCGATCCAGTAGTGGACATTACTCACAAGCGCGGCAACAGCGCGGTTCTGCGACTTAAGAATCTGGAATAAAGGCTGCCAACTTGTCGAGCTGAGCTCGACCGAACGAGCGAGGGCGCCCGTCCCCACGTGGCCTGTCGATCCATCCCGAGCGGGGACCGGAAAAGCGAACAACGTGTGCAGCACATCGTGCAATTCATCCGCATCGCGCACATCCGGCCAAGCCTCTTCCCTCACTTGTTCGATGGCTGCCGGATCGAGCTTTCCAACTTCCTCCAAGACCGACTCAGGAAGAATTCGACGCATTTCGACCGCGCGCGCACGCCGCTCTTCGAGCGGTGCATCATCCAGATAAGCGTACGGATTCGCGTTCAGGATTTCGTGAGAGAACTGCGAGGGAACCGGTGTGTCGACCGCAATGCAGCGGATCCGTCCATCTTCCATACGTTGCAGCAATTCGCGCACACCTTCGATGTCCATCGCCTCGGTGAGGACATCTTTCATGACTTCCTTCACCAGCGGATGGTCGGGTATCCGAATGTCTCCCTCTATGTTCTCCTGGCACGCGGCGACGTCTGGGAAAACAGAGGCCAGCAAATCGTCCGAGCGAATGCGCTGAATTTGTGGCGGAACCTTCTTGCCGCCCTGAAAGCGGAGAAGTGCCAGTGAGCGGTTCGCATCCCATCGCCAGCGCGTTCCGAAAATAGGTGAATCGAGAGCGGCTTGCTCGAGGACGGACTGAACGGTCTCCGGATTCAGAAAATGAAAAACGTCAGCCAGAGGAAAACTGTGCTGCTCCGCCAGGGCAATGTTCAGACCATTGTCTGTAGCTGCAGCTTGCAGCTCAAAATTGAAGCTGCGGCAAAAACGCTTGCGCAACGCTAATCCCCAGGCTTTATTGATGCGAGCGCCAAACGGAGCATGAATGACCAACTGCATGCCTCCGCCCTCATCGAAGAACCGCTCGGCAATAATTGTGCTTTGCGTAGGGACGTGCCCGAGAATCGCGCGGCCTTCAAGGATGTATTGCATGGCTTGGGTCGCACCCGATTCGTCCACGCCGCATTCCTCACCCAACCAGGAAATGGTCTCGGCGACTTGTGGTGACTTGGGCGAAAGCGCTACAGGAGAAACTCCCGCCAGACGCTCGCTTATTTCTCGCCGCAATTCTGCGACGTGTAATGACAGCTCCTGCGTACGTGCCGGCGCCTCCCCAAGCCAGAAAGGAACGCTCGGCGGCGCTCCATGCGCATCTTCTACGAGCACGCGTCCAGACTTACCCTCCACGCGGCGAATGCGCCAAGAGGTGTTGCCCAGCAGCACGATGTCGCCAGCGTTGCTCTCAACCGCAAAGTCCTCGTCGAGCGTGCCCACGATCCCGCCCTCGGGCTCGGCGACCACGGTGAATAAAGCAGTTTCCGGAATGGCTCCGCCGCTGGTAATCGCTGCCAGACGGGCTCCACGGCGCGCCCGCAGTTTGCGGTTCACGCGATCGTGATGAAGATATGCGCCGTATCTTCCCCGGCGCGCGGCGATCCCTTCCGACAACATTTCGACGATGGAATCGAAAAGCTCGCGCGAAAGATTCCGGTAAGGGTAAGCACGCTTAACTAGAGCGAACAGGTCGTCTTCGTCCCAGCCAGGATCTTCTGGGGATTGGCCGGAAGGCAATGCCATGGTCGGTGCAGATTCATCTGTTTCCCCACAGCGCTCGGACAGGGCTTGCCCTGAGCTTGTCGAAGGGAATGTCCCAGCCACATGGCCATTGCCGCCGCTTGTCGCAAAAGTCCGAGCCACATGGCTAGCACTGGTCGTGCACGTCGCGACAATTTGCTGTGCCAAAATGTCGAGGGGAGAATCCGGAATGATCAGCCGATCCAAGTCTCCCTGGCGGATGGCGCGAACCAACGACGCGCACTCCAGCAGGTCATCTCTAGTCGTGACAAAAAGCCGCCCCTTGGGGACCGCGCCGCGCCAGTGACCAGAGCGTCCGACTCTTTGCAGGGCGACGGCAATTGCTCGTGGCGAACTGATCTGGATGACTAAATCGACCGTGCCAATGTCGATTCCAAGTTCCAGAGAGGCGGTCGCGACCAGGACCTTGATTTTTCCTTCTTTCAGCTTTCTTTCTGCTTCCAGGCGCAACCTGCGCGACAAGCTACCATGATGCGCGCCAACGTTTTCTTCCCCAAGCCGCTCTGCCAGGTTATGGGCCACCCGCTCCACCAAACGCCGGGTGTTGACGAAGACAAGAGTCGAACGGTGCTGGTCGGTCAGTTGAACGATGCGGTCATAAATTTCATCCCACATCTCATTGCTCGCGACCGGACCGAGCAGGGTCGCCGGAATTTCTACGGCCAGATCAAGCTTCCGTTTGTGACCGATGTTGACGATCTCCGGGACCGGGCGGTCGTTGCCGGCAAGAAAATGCGCAACTTCTTCGATCGGCTTTTGCGTGGCTGAAAGCCCAATACGAACGGGGGTTCTGTGGGTCAGCGCCTCCAGGCGTTCGAGCGATAACGTCAAGTGCGCGCCGCGCTTGTCATCAGCGACGGCATGGATTTCATCAACGATGACCGTCTCGATGTCGCGTAGAATCGCCCGGCTCTTTTCCGCGGTAAGCAGAATGTAGAGCGACTCGGGCGTGGTGACCAGAATATGTGGCGGGCACTTCAGCATGGCCCGGCGCTCGTGCGCGAGCGTATCGCCGGTGCGGACTGCAGTGCGAATCTGCGGCATCAGGAGACCGCGTTCGCCAGCCATTTGCAGAATCTCACCCAACGGAATTTCGAGGTTCTTCTGAATGTCGTTGCCCAAGGCCTTCAAAGGAGAGACGTAGAGAACTTCGGTACGATCTTGCAGATCGCCGGCCAGGGCCTTGCGCACCAGGCGATCAATGCAGGCGAGAAATGCCGCTAATGTCTTGCCAGAACCGGTGGGCGCCGAGATCAGTGTGGTACGCCCAGCCAGGATATGCGGCCAGCCAAGCTCCTGCGGCTCGGTGGGCGTGCCGAATTTCTTGATAAACCATTCGGCGACTAAAGGATGGGCCCAGGAAAGAGCAGACATTCAGATATTTTAAATTGGGAAATCGGGTTTCGCAAATTATTCGCCGGTCGACAGCCTCCCTTGGCGGCTTAGTTTTACTTCTGATCGTAATCTTACATTGTGCTAATATGTAAGAACCATGCACAACGCATTTACCACATTAAGCTCCAAAGGGCAGGTCGTAATCCCGGCTGAATTACGCGAAAAGCTGGGGATCGAAGCAGGAACGCGGATGGCAGTCCGTATCGAAAAAGATCAACTGATCCTGGTCCCCATCAATGAAGCCTACATTCGGTCGCTTCGAGGGTCGTTAAAAGGTCCGGTGTCGATGGTCGATGCAAGAGACAGAGAGCACCGCCTCGAAAAATAAAAACGAAAAATGAAGACCTATGTTCTAGACGCCAGCGCGGTCTTGGATCTTCTCGAGAATGGACCGGGTGCCGAGCGCGTTGAGCAGATTCTAGCGGGAGCGCAAAAGTACGAAAATGCCGTTTTGATGTCTGTAATGAACTGGGGTGAGGTGTTTTACAACGTATGGCAACATCACGGCGAAGAAGCCGCAAAAAGAGCGATTGCAGGTCTTTCGCGTCTGCCACTCGAAATAATACCAGTCGAACAGGAACAAGCCTTGAAGGCAGGCGAGATCAAGGCTTTGCATAAGCTCTCGTTGGTAGATTGCGTTGCAGGCGCCCTGGCTGAACTTCGAAATTCGATTCTGGTCACAGCCGACCGGGATTTTGAAAAGCTCGGCCGTAGGATTCAGGTGCTATGGATCTCGCGACCCTGACGTAGGACACTTTTGGCGTGATCAGCTTTACCTTCCCTGCTTTCATCTGCGAAACTGACTTAACTTCCATGGGCCGTATCCACATTCTTCCCGAGCACGTTGCCAATAAGATCGCGGCTGGCGAGGTGGTTGAGCGTCCGGCGTCGGTAGTTAAGGAACTACTGGAAAATTCGCTGGATGCAGGCTCGACGCGGGTAAAGATCCAGGTGGAAGCTGGGGGCAAGAAGCTCATCCAGATAACCGACGACGGCTGCGGCATGGTACGGGACGATGCCCTGCTAGCATTCGAGCGCCACGCGACTTCGAAGATCAAAAATGCCGAAGACCTGCTGAACATCGCCACTCTCGGCTTTCGCGGGGAGGCATTGCCGTCGATTGCTTCGGTGTCACGCTTACGCCTTGAAACCCGCGCCTCGGACCAGGACTCCGGAACCATCGTTGAGATTGCGGGCGGTAAGATATTTCGGGTGGAGGAGGCCGGCCTTCCCACAGGAACCTCAATCACCATTCGCGACCTCTTCTTTAATACTCCGGCACGCAAAAAATTCTTGAAGGCGGAATCGACGGAACTGTCGCATATTGCGTCGCTGGTCACGCATTATGCGCTGGCGCATCCCGACAAACACTTTGAATTGCATTCGGCAACCAACGCAATGCTGGTCGCGCCACCGGTTGCGAGTTACAGTGAGCGGGTTTACCAAGTCTTCGGAAAGGACGTGCTCGACCAACTGATTTCGGTCGCGGCGGAGCTGCCGCTGGCGCATGTCGGGCTTCCCCAGCCGCCACCATGGCTGCGCGAAAAGGAAGAGGACAGCGCTCCTGCCGAGCCCGGGAATTTGCGACTACACGGCTTTGTCTCCAAGCCCGAGATCCAGAAGCTGAATCGCAACTCTATTTACGCGTTTGTAAATGGCAGATTGATTCGCGACCGCCTGATCCAGCACGCCCTGACTGACGCGTATCGCAACATTCTGCCGCCGACAGTTTTTCCCGTGGTGCTGTTGTTTCTCGAAATGCCAAATGCAGAGGTGGATGTGAATGTGCATCCTTCGAAGACCGAGGTCCGCTTCCGCCAGCAGACGGTCGTACACGACTTCCTCCGCGATTCGGTCCGGGCAGCGCTGATGAAGGCACGCCCGGTGCCGCAGTTTGTGACCGAAATCCGGGCGCATCCGACCGCCGGCCGGTCGTTGACGCCGGGTGCCCGTGCGGCTAGTGCAGAAGCTTCGGCGTGGCAGACCATTTCCGGAGCGGCAGCTCCTGACATCTTCGCATTGCAAGTGCCGCCGCAACCGGTCGTCGCGGAGCGCTTCCATTTTTCTGAGAGCATCGCGGTTGAGGCAAACGCCGCCATTCCTGTGGCGCGGTTTCCGCGGCAGACGTTTGGCGGAGCGAAACACCCCGGCGCGGACCATTGTGCTCCGGCGATGGAAGACGCTGAGCCCGCCGAGGCTGAGGTTCCCCGACTTTCTTCGTTGAGGCCTCTTGGCCAGTTGCGCGATTCCTTCATTCTGGCCGTGAGTCCTGAGGGTTTATGGATCATCGACCAGCACGTCGCGCACGAGCGCGTGCTGTTTGAGAAAGTCTTGCGGCAGCGAGCGCAGCAGCAAGTCGAAAGCCAGCGTTTGCTAATGCCGATTGTGATCGAGATCACTCCGGCACAGCAGGCGGTGTTTGCTGAGATTTCAGCGGAGCTACGGAAGAATGGCTTTGAAGCGGAGCCCTTCGGCACACGAAGTATTGCAATCAGCGTGGCTCCCGCCGGGGTCGAAGCAGGCGATGTAGAACACATGCTGCATGAGTTGCTCGAGCAGTTCGCGCGTGAGGACCAGGCTTTGAATCTCGAGCAGATTCGCGGACGCATAGCCGCCTCGATCGCTTGCCATGCCGCCATCAAAGTCAACATGCCGCTCGAGCAAAATAAAATGGAATGGCTGCTCGGTGAGCTGGCAAAAACCGAATGCCCTATGTCCTGCCCGCACGGGCGCCCGGTGGTTCTGCGATACTCGATCAAGGACATACAGAGAGCGTTTAAGAGAATCTAGCTCTGAGCCATCAGCAATCAGCCGTCAGCCATCAGGAAGACAGTTCACGAATAATTCGTGTCGATCGTGACTCGATGTCTGACGTCAGTGCCCCTGGGATCTTGCTGATAGCTGACGGCTGAGAGCTGATGGCTGGTTTATGACTTCTGACGAACTCATCCAACTCCGCCGTGAGAAGTGGCATGTCAACGGCAATCCCGTGCGCACGCTTGAGGACGCGCGGAGCTTCATCGAGTCGGTGGGGTTCTGCCTGATGCTACCTCTTCCCTCGCCCAAAACGCTGCTGGCACCCACTTTCGTAGGCGCGTTCTTGGGATCCGACGAAAACCTTCCCACGCAGCGGCGGGCTTTCACCGATCCTCGTGCGCGGGATGCGACCGAACTCATGGTCCGCCTGCTCCGCGATAAATCTGCGTATGAGGCCAATCTCGGGGATGAGAACAACGCGCTTCTGGTTTCCGCTTCGGCTTTTCCCTACTTCTACACCTTGGTAGGTGAGCGTCATCCCAAGCAGGCGCCTAAGCCGGGGCCGCGGTCTCCGTACTCCGAACTGGCCTGCGACACTTACCAGATCATCCACCGCAAAGGCCCAATTTCAAAATCGAAGTTGCTGCAGGAAATCGGCAAGGGGATTTCAGTTCCGGCGCTGGATAAGTCGCTGTTGGAATTATGGTCGAAGCTGCGCATCACCCGCATGGATTACCTCGAGCGCGAGGGAGCGTCGTGGGACGTGCTCCAACGCTGGGCGCCGGAGGCAGTGTCGGAGGGCGTGAATTGCTCGGTCAACGAGGCGCTTTCGGCCTTGCTCTCAAAGTATTTAGAGTGCGTAGTCGCAGCGGGGCCGTCGGAACTGGAATCGTTCTTCGGAGCGGTTATCGCACGCTCCAAGGTCCGAGAAGCGCTGAACGCTCTATTGGCAGCGCGGGAGTTGAGCTTCGTTCCGGTGGGAAACAAGTCATTGATTCAAGTAACCGAGAGCAAGCCAGTCCGCAAGTTGGGGACATAGAGAGTTTGGTTGGGCAGCGAAGTATTCCATGTACAATCAGACCGGAAATGAGCGAGCCTTCTGCCCGCAAACTCATCATTGCCATTGACGGCCCCGCTGGCGCCGGCAAGAGCACCATCGCTTCGCGCCTTGCCCGGAAGCTTGGATACGCAAATCTCGAGAGTGGCGCCATGTACCGTGCGCTGGCGCTGAAAGCGATCGAGAACGACATATCATTCGACGACGAGCCCGCACTCTCCGAATTGGCCTACAAATCGCGGATCAAGATTGAGCCAACGCTGGGGGGAAACCGCGTGCTGCTCGATGGTCGCGACGTCACCCTACGCGTTCGCGAGGCCGATGTTTCGCAAGCCGCGTCGCGCGTTTCTATCCATCCTCAGGTTCGCGAGTGGATGGTGGCTCGTCAGCGCGAGATGGGAACAAACGGCGGCGTGGTGATGGAAGGCCGCGACATCGGGACGAAAGTCTTCCCAGACGCTGAGGTTAAAGTGTTTCTCGATGCCGACCCGGTTATCCGCGAGCAGCGGCGCATTCAGCAGCAGCATTCACACGGCACTTCCAGCGAATCGATGGCTGCCGAACTCCGCGAACGTGATCGCCGCGACCGCACTCGGGCCAACTCCCCGCTGGTTCCGGCGCATGACGCGACCATTATTGACTCCACTTCGTTGAGCGAAGATGAGGTCCTGCTCACCATCGAAGCTTTGGTGGATAAGAAATTGCGCGCCAATCCATCGCCTGAACGGAACGTAAGCTGAAGGCTCTTTATCCGCCGCCCATGCTATAATTTTTAATCCCACGCAGTTTGAAAGCCAACGGAGGTTTGTATCGACAAGCGTTTTATCCGCACAAACGAGCGCATTCGCGCGAGAGAAATTCGCGTGATTGGCGATGAAGGCCAACAGATCGGCGTTATGCCTCCCTTTGAAGCGCTCAAAATGGCCCGCGAAAAGAACCTGGATTTGGTAGAGATTTCTCCCACCGCGCAACCTCCGGTTTGCCGCATCATGGATTATGGGAAGTTTCTCTATCAGCAGGAGAAAAAAGAACGCGAGGCCAAGAAGCATCAGAAGACGATTACGGTCAAGGAAGTGAAGTTCCGCATCAATGTGGACGATCACGACTACGACACCAA
>Ga0207416_1002744_pt1 | contig 18267 bp, 12 predicted proteins | sample PaiPotPPM11metaG_FD_184107 | JGI IMG/M metagenome (GOLD analysis project Ga0207416, IMG submission 184107) | Iron sulfur acid spring bacterial and archeal communities from Banff, Canada, to study Microbial Dark Matter (Phase II) - Paint Pots PPM... ...
CGGGCGCGTCGGGTCGATCAGGAAGCCATAATGCTCGGCACATTCCCGATAGGAGCGTTGCACCACTGGATCGCCCCCGAAGCTCGCCCGGACGATCGCGGCCTTCAGATTGTCGGGAACGATCCGGCCTGGGGCACCTCTGAAGCGGGCAAAGGCATGGGCGTGGCACAACAGCAAACTCTGCACTTTGATCAGGCGCTAGGAGGGCGCCTTGCAAATGGGCCGATACAAAAAGTTCTTGCCGCCATGCTAATCTTGGCGAACCACGGAGCGCCCTTACATCAGAACCAAACAAAGCAATGGGTGGATGAGGCGATAGGTGGTGTTGCCACGAACACGCCAACGCCAACCAACACCCCAACAAGCACTCCGACCGATACTCCTACTCCGACAGCAACTGATACGCCGACGCCGACTGCTACGGCGAGTGGCGGCTGGAAGCTGCTCTGGTATAACAACGGTGCCGGGCCACTGAATAGGATCGCGTGTGCCAGCTCTACCATATGCAATGCTGTCGGCAACAGTTTGATCATGCACACAGAAGACAGCGGTAACACATGGAGTATGGAGACTTTCGCTGGACTGGGACAAGGGGTCACCTGCGTAGGTAGCACCTGCTACGCGGTGGGCCGTCTTGGCTCAATCGTGAAGTCTGTAGACGCAGGCCGTTCATGGGTTAGCCAAAGCAACCCAATGAGCGGCAACACGGACTTGTATTACGTTTTCTGCTTCACTGCTGACCAGTGTTACGTGTCTGGAAATTCAAAGAATATTCTCTCGACGAATGACGGTGGGTCTACATGGGTCAGCCAGCCTACAGGTCTATTGGACGGGAATCCACATCTGTTCTTCATTACATGTGCGAGTCCATCCATATGCTACGCAGGTGGATTTGGCACCACTGGTGACTTCTTCCTAAAGTCAAGTGATGGAGGAGTGGGCTGGTCGAGTAGTAGTTTTCAGAGCATTCCGTTTGAACTGGCCTGTACAAGTGAGTCCAATTGTCTGGCGGCTACAAGCGCTGGGGTTGAGCGAACAGTGGATGGGGGCAGCACGTGGGCGTTGGAAGCCATTGGCGGGCAGAACGGTATTTCGTGTCCTTCTAGCACGGTCTGCTACGCGGTCGGGGCTGGACAGATTTATAGATCTAACGATGGGGGCAGCACGTGGACAAGTGATGACAGCCCGGTGGCCACCTTGCCTTCCCCGCCCGAATTGACGAGCGTTGCCTGCCCATCGACAGACACGTGCTACGCAAGTGGCTCCGACACACTTCTAGGCAGGAATGTCCCATGTCCTATGCAGCTTGCCCCCTGCAACTTATCGTGGATGATGCGAGCACCGATGCCAACGCCTCGGGGCGGGGCGGGTGCTGCACTGGGCAGAGATGGGAAGATCTACGTCATCGGGGGATTTCTCTATCCAAATTCCCTCACAGACAATCAGGCCTATGATCCTTCCACAGACACGTGGATCACGCGCGCTCCCATGCCGACCGCCCGAAATGGGATGTCCGCAGTAGCAGCCAACGACGGAAGGCTTTACGTCATCGGCGGCAATGACGGCGGAGTGGCTCTCGGTGCGAACGAGGCGTACGATCCCATAACTGATACCTGGATTGCACGGGCTCCCATGCCAACGCCCCTTGACGCAATTTCAGTCCTTGGGAGTGATGGCAAGATCTACGCGATCGGTGGAGGCACTGACGCCGGCGTTGTAAACACGGTGTACGCCTACGATCCTGTTACAGATACCTGGGCAACGCGAGCTCCACTGCCATTTGCATTGGGCTCGGAGGGACTAGCTGCGACCAGCGATGGCAAGATCTATGTATTTGGTGGAGCGAGCTCGACGGTTGGTGGTCTGAATACCGTCGAGATGTACGACATTGCGACCGACACGTGGACCACGCGTGCGCCCATGCCTACTCCGCGGTACAGCCTGGGGACCGTGCTCGCGAATAATGGAAGGATTTATGCCATCTCGGGTACGGACACCCTTGCAGGTTGCTGCACCCACCATACTGAGGTCGAGGAGTACAACCCAGCTACCGACACGTGGGCTGAACGGACTTCCTTGCCTCTAGCATCGGACGGTGCTACGACACTGGGGAGCAATGGGAAGATCTACGTGATGGGTGGCAATGCGGGTTATGAGCTCGACACCAACTTCGAGGGGACGATCACACCGCAGTAATCGGCGGAGCCCGGAACGTGAGTGCCGTAGTCATACGGCTCAAGCGCTTCGGCCACTGATTCTTCCCAGCTGTCTCAGAAACTCACCTGCATATGCGTTCTCTGAGACGTAGTTTTTGAGACGAGTTAGTGCGACACGGCTTTCCGCATGAGACCGTTGCTGGTTTTGAAAAACCTCCGTTGTCTCAAAAAACGATCGTTTATAAGACACTGTAAGAAGCGTTCATACTAACGGGCAGATTTTGCGTTCTGGTCACCGACTCACTTGGCGTCAAGAAGCCAAGAGTTCCTGCATGTGGGTCGTGCTCCGTGTCCAGGTGATAGGAGCGGAAACCCACACCATGGCTGCCTTCCGAGTTGAGGCATGTCGTCAGGTCCCGCTGCGGGCTGTCGCGGGCCTCAGCAGCTAGGCCAGGGGGTCCAGCCCAATTCCCCTTCGATGTGCCGCCTCATCGGTGTATCGATCTGGGGCGGTGTACAACGGATGTATCTTTCGGCGGCTTGCTTGTCAGCGTGGCGCTGAAGGTAATGGATGACGTTCTCAGGCGTGAAAGCATGTCTCGGGCACTGGCGCTTCCGCAACTCCTCTGAGAAGTTCGCGGGTAAGTCGCTCCAGATAACTGCCGACAGATCCTTCTCCTCTGCCCATGTGTAGATACGCTCCTGCAACGGCGCGCTCAGCCGGGTGTACCAATCTCCGGTCACCAGATCGAGGACGCCAATCCACTCGAAATTTGTGACCCCCTCGCGATCAGCCAGGTCCTGGCGCGCTATTCTCCAGTCATCCCGCGGCGACACGTTCCAGAGCGAAGGCACGCACGGCACGTCTTCCTCGACCACAAGTGTCAGGCGGCCACGTTGCGAGATCCGCGCAAACTCGACAGGCAAGAACGGCCCATCAGAAAACCAACGGTCGTACAGCACCGGCAGGCCTCGCCGGTCCCAAATCAGCGACCCCCACCCGACCACTGCGATTCTCGATCCCATTATTTCAGTCATCCGGTCCCCCGCGCGGCCGCTCTCACGAGTATTCCGGTCAAGTCAAACCCATGATCACAGCGATCACACCCAGGAGAACGCCCACAATCCCCAATCCCAAACCCAAGAGACCGAGCCACGCAGACAAGCGCACGCTGACTTGCGCATGTTGCCGGGTTGCTTGGAACCGTCCCCACCAATCGTTTCGCACCGACATTTCAAAGAAACATACAACTTGTGTCTTCAATGGCCTCTCACCGCCAAGCTTGTTTCGATACCATTCATTCATCGAAATAGGATTCAGACGGTCATATTTCGGCACATATCGTCTCACTTCTTCGTCCCAGCGATCTTTCTCTTTCTTGAGGGGTATTTTTAAAGTGGTGTGGCGTCCATTGTAATCGTCAAGATAGTTGTTCTCTATTGCAAGGGCTTCGCAATACACACTCTTTTTCGTCGTTGGGCAAGTGATCTTCACGATGCTTCTTTGTCTCACATTCGGATCTAGCACGGTCCATACCCAGCCAGAGTTAATATCTTCTTTTAATGCGGCGTATATCGTGAATGTGAATCCCATCGTTGTTGTCGGAGTGATTCCGCGAAGGAAAACCCGGTATAGCGCTACCACGATGGCGGCGGCGACCACAGCCGCTACAGCCGTCCATATCCCCACTATCCTGGGTTGATAATGCCCGACTAGGATCAGGAGGACAACGAATGTAGCAAACGCAGATATTCCCAGCCAGCAAGAGGCGGTCAGCGCGATGGCCTGAGCTGTGAAGTCCATGTGCCGGGCTCGACTTCTGGCAGGTGGACGGCCCCAACATCCACGAACCGAGGTTGGAACGCGTACTACGAAAACAGGGCTTCGTCCTTCCCCGGGCTTCAGAGACCGACCGCGACATCCCGGTCGTCCGCTTCCCCCAGTGGTACTCGTGTCCGCAATGCAAACGACTTGCTCGGCACGGAGACTTCGGCGGTCCGCACGACACCAAGTGCCCCGTGGACCTGGCTACGCTTGTGCCTTCACGCTTCGTCGTTGCCTGCCCCAAGGGACACATCGACGATTTCCCCTATTTCCACTGGGTCCACAAAGGCACGGCTCCAACGGACGATGTTCACTACCTTTCTATTTCCGCCGTTGGCGCTAGCGCGGCCCTGAGCGACATTGTCGTTTCCTGTTCCTGTGGAAAGGGCAGCACCATGGACGGAGCCTTTTCACGGGATGCGCTGCGCGAAGTGAGGTGGTGCACGGGCGCCCGACCCTGGCTGGGTGACAAGGTTGAATGTAAGGAAATTCCTCGCACCCTGCAACGTAGCGCTTCGAACGTCTACTTCACCGACCCCCGCTCCGCCATATCGATTCCACCATGGTCCGAAGGCGTCTACAAGATCATCAACAATTGGTACAACGTGCTGGAACACGTACCGGACGAAGCTCTTTACCCCACGATCAACGGCATGCTCCACGGGAAAAAACTGGAGTACTCCGTCGAGGATCTGGTCACCGCAGTCAAACAACGTCGTGGATCTGCGGGGGACGATGGCGACGAAGAGTCCGATCAACTCAAAGAGCAGGAATATCAAGCCCTTGTTCATGGCAAACGTGAGATCGGCCGCGATCAGGATTTCGTCTGTGTGCCTGCTGCCGGTGACCAAGTCGGCCCCCAATGGTTCGAGCAAGTCATGCTCGTCAAGAAGCTTCGCGAAGTGCGGGTACTTGAGTCCTTCACCCGCCTCCACCCGTCCACGCCCGCCGAGCCGGATCGAAACGCACCGCTTTCCAGGGACGAACTCCCTTGGCTGCCGGGCATCGAGGTACTGGGTGAAGGAATATTCTTGCGAATCGACGGAAATCGTCTGTCGGAGTGGGAACACCATTCGCACATCAAACACCGAGCCGACAAAGTCAATCGACGCTACGCCCAACGCTTCGCCCATTTCGGTACGGCCCCCGATAGGTTGATCACACCGCGCCTACTCCTCATCCACACGCTCGCGCATGTCCTTATTAACCAATGGTCCCTGGATTGCGGCTACCCCGCCGCGTCTCTTCGCGAACGGCTGTACGTCGACCACTCCATGGCCGCTCTTCTCATCTACACGGCCACCAGCGATTCCGCCGGAAGCCTCGGCGGCGTTGTGGCCCAAGGCGACCCCGATCGCCTCATGGAGTCGTTGCGCGAAGGGATTACGAACGCAGCCTGGTGCTCCGCCGACCCACTGTGTATCGAAGCCGATGCCGCAGGCGTCGACTCGTTGAACTTGGCGGCCTGTCACGCCTGTGTGCTACTCCCGGAGGTCAGCTGCGAGAACGCCAACACGCTCCTGGATCGTGCGCTTCTGGTCGGAACACCGGACCTTCCCGACCTCGGCTTCTTCGCAGACCTCATCAGCGAGGCCTAAGCTATGGCGAAGATGTATCCCCCGCAGATATCGCCTACCGTGCAAAGCGCAGCGGAGAAGAAGCTGTTCCAATACATCCGGGAGCAGCTCCCCAACGACTGGCTTGTCCTCCACTCGCTCGGCTTGACGACGCACTCCAAGAAAATTTGGGCGGAGATCGACTTCGTTCTGATCGGTCCGACGGGAGTTTACTGCCTCGAAGTCAAGGGCGGGTTGGTGGAACGCAGAGCCGGCCTCTGGTACTTTACCGATCGGTACGGAAACCGAGACTCAAGGACGGAAGGTCCCTTCGAGCAGGTCCAGTCCGCTGCCCAGAGCATGCGTGGGTATCTCACGGAACGATTACCTTGGCTGGCGGACGCTGCCGTCGGCTGGGGAGTAGCTGTTCCGGATTGCTCGCTCCGCCACATTTCCGGGCCGGACATCGAGCACCACGTCGTGTACGAACTGGAGGACACGACGCGCCCCTTCACGAAATACATAGACCGCCTTGCGGGACATTGGAAAAGCCGGCTGACCGCCCGCAGAGGCGCCCCACCGACACGCCTCAACGAACAGCGACGAGCTGCCGTCCGCGACGAGCTCCGAGGCGACTTCGTCGCGGTCCCGTCTCTTCGCGCCCGTATCGGTGCTGCGAAGGAGGAGATTTATTCCTTAACCGTCGATCAGTACCGATGCCTTGACGAACTGATCGACAACGAGCGCTCATTGCTGCGGGGTGGTGCCGGCACCGGCAAAACGATGCTCGCAATAGAAGCTGCGACGCGTACCGCTCGAGACGGCGCCGATCACGGACAATCCACTTTGTTATGTTGTCGTAGTCCGCACCTAGCACGTTATCTCCATCAAGCCGTTGCCGATTTTCTCTCGATCCGTGTTTGGGACCTGCGAAACTTCATGGAATCTGTGATTCGAGAGGCCGACCTCTCTCACGAACTCGCGAAGGCGGACGAAGACGATCTCTTCGCCGTATTCCTCCCGGACCTGTGCATCAAAGGTCTGGAGAAGCTCGATCGCTTCGAATCCTTTGATGTGCTCATTGTCGACGAAGCACAGGATCTCATGCTCGACCCCTTCCTGGACGTCTTCGACGCTCTGCTAAGAGATGGTCTGAAGAACGGTCGCTGGACGTTCCTTTACGATCCCAACCAGGACGTGTTCCAAGGAATTCCAACCCAAGGCCTAAAGAGACTCCTCGACACTACGCGGGTGGGCCAATTACGCCTCACCCAAAATTGTCGCAACACCCGTCCCATCGCCGAGCGAACATATGCGCTGTCAGGAGTGGAACGTTGTCGGACACTCAAAATCGAAGGCCCTCAGGTTGAGACCAAATGGTACAAGAACAGCCCACACCAAGGCCGTCTGGTTTCGAACATTGTGAGACGCCTGTTGCAGGACCTCGCCCCACAAGATATCGTCATCCTCTCCCCATACTCGGTGGAAGACCGCTGCCTGCGCGAAGGGCTCATCGATGTCCCCTTCCCGTTGGTTGGCCTAAGCGACGCAGCCGAGTCCCCGCCAGCCCTTCGGTTCGCGCGCATCAGCGATTTCAAGGGCTTGGAATCGGATGCGATTCTCCTCCTCGACATCGATGACCTCCGCTCCGACGAAGCCCTGTATGCGCTCTACGTGGGCGCATCGAGGGCCAGGGCATATCTCGTACTATTCATCCACGCAAACGAAAAAGCCGTATACGACGAGCGTTGGTACGCGTATGGACAAAGGCTCGCCACGACGGTCGCTGCTACATAGATCACGACAATCCACCATGACTTCTCCCACGGGAAACGTGCCGATCGCCGACCACGGAACCGTCTCACCGCTGCCTAGGAAACCACCATCATGAAACGTCAACCCGCCATCACTTTCGACAAGAACGATTGGGCCGGAACCGACTCACCCGTGGTGAAGTGTGTAGTCGAGTATTCCGAGCAATGTCTTGCTGCGTACCGAGTCAACCCGCACCTTGTAGTGGAACATGCGAACATCGAGCGAGCTATCACCCAGGGCGGATACGAGCGACGGCAAATCTACGAGCTGGTACAGAATGCGGCGGACGCGATGATCGACGGTCCACCGGGTCGCATCGAGGTTGTTCTAAGCGACACGGCGCTGTACTGTGCCAATGAAGGAAACCCCGTCACCGCCGAAGGCGCGGGCACGCTTCTCAGCTCCCACGTCTCAATAAAACGTGGTTCCGAAATCGGCCGCTTCGGCCTCGGATTCAAATCCGTCCTCGAAGTGACCGACAGTCCCGAATTCTACAGTCGTTCCGGTTCCTTCCGATTCCATGCTTGGTCGTCGGCCTCGTTCATACAGGAAATTGTCCCCAGCGCCAAACGAACCCCCGCGCTTCGCCTGGCGTGGCCGCTGGAGGCTGTCAAAGAATCTAGATATGACTCGGTTCTATTCCAGATGATGTCTTGGGCATCCACAGTGGTCAAGCTGCCGCTCGGCAAGACCGAAGGCCCGCAGCCCGTTGGAGAGATAAAGGCCTGGATAAGCGAAGAAATGAAGGCCTTCCCTGCCGAGTTTCTTCTTTTCTCGCCCCACGTCGCCACCCTCTCGCTGGAGGATCGAGCTTACGGCTCGCGGCGGGACATCCAGCTCAGCCGATCGGCGGACACTATCTGCCTCGAGGTGGGCCCGGACGTCTCGGAGTGGAAGGTTTTCTCGACGCAGCACAAGCCCTCCCCTGAGGCTCGCAAAGAAGCCGGAGAGCTCGCCGATCGCGAGTCACTGCCTCTCATGTGGGCGGTTCGCATCAAGGGGCGCTCGGCCTCGGAACGGGGCGTATTTTGGGCATTCTTCCCAACTGAGTACTACACCACCCTGTCGGGCATCGTGAACGCTCCATGGAAGGCGAACGAAGACAGACAGAATCTCCTAACCGGGAAGTTCAACGAAGAACTCATTTCTGCGGCAGCCGACCTCATCGTCGAATGCCTTCCTTTTCTCTTGGAACCGGACGACCCCGCTCAATTCCTCGACCTACTGCCGGGCCGCGGCAAAGAAGCACCCAATTGGGCCGACAAAGCGCTCACCGACGCCGTATACAAGACTGCCGCCCAGAAACCTTCGCTGCCCGACCAAATTGTCAAGCTACAATGCCCCGGGGCCTTGAACATACATCCCTCCACCGTCCCTCGTGCAGCGCTCGATGCATGGGCGTCATACGAGGGACGTCCACGGAATTGGTGCCATCCGTCGGTCGAGACAACCGTCCGCCGTTCGCGTGCAGAACGCCTGATTGCTGCGGGAGGCGGCGCTCAACGATCACTCCCGGATTGGCTGGAAGCCGTGACGGCGGACTGGACTGCTGCCGGCTCCCTGGCTGCCCTTCGGGCAGCAGCGGCCGTTCTGCTCGAGAAACCGGACGACCTGGGTATCCGCAGACTGATCGAGTCGGCAAACATACTGCTCACGGCGGACGGACGAATCGTCCCACCTGTCCCCGGCACCGTCTTTCTCCCTGGGGACATTGATATCCCGGAAACCGACCTGCCGCTGGTCCACCCAGCGATTCTCGCGTGCGAGGAAGGGAAGGCCGCTGTTGTCGCCCTGGGGATCAAGCGGGCCGACGCATCCTCGGAACTTGAGAGTCTCCTGACAAAGGTGCCTTTTGCAAAAATGGAAACTCGTCATTGGAAAACCCTATGGCGCCTCGTAACGCAACTGCCGACACAGGAGGCCCTAGCCGTCCTCAAGCGGCACAAAGTGGGCACGGCGGCCATCCGAGTTCGCACGCTATCCGGACTTTTCCAGCCCATGAACGCAGCACTCCTGCCGGGACCGATCGTCCCTGACGACGCCAGCCGTGACGCCTCCGTAGCGATAGACACCCGGTACCACGAAGCGCAAATGGAAGTCCTTGCTGAACTCGGTGCCCTATCCGTTCCTACACGCGGCCGCGGTTCCAGATCCGGAAAGTGGTTCGCAGAGTACCGAGCCCACGCAGTCGTCCGCTACCTAGAAGCACTCTCTTCGTCGCAATCACGCCCGATGGATCAATACCTGGACTTCCGCGGAGAAATGTCCGTGGGCCCATTGGATCCGATCTACCGGCTCAGCGACGAGGGCAAGGCTAAGTTCACCGAGCAACTCCTCCTCGCCGCCGTCGGACTATCTGACCTAACTATGGTTCATACCTCACGCTCCGACTACTACCCCGCCATTCCCATGGAGCCTCCGCCGCTCTGGCTCGCCCGGACGCACGGCCTCCTGGCCACTTCACGCGGCTTGAGGTCTGTAGACGCATGTGTGGGGAAAGGGTTACAGCAATGGAAGGATGTGCTCCCAGTCGCTTTCTGCCCCGAAGAAGCTGCTCGCATCGCCGGGCTTCCGCCGAACGAGGACGCGCTCACCCAATGCCACTGGCTCGAAGCTCTTGCAGCCGCCGAGAGCATGCCCGCCGACTGGCCTTTCGGCACCTTTTACGCAACCGCGGCACGCCGAATCGAGGCGCCGCCTACGATAGCGTGCAAGGTGGGCGACACCGTCAAATCTTGCCCTACTAGGACTGTTACGGTCGCGGTAACAAACGACGAGGCGCAGGCGCTCGTCGGACAACCCCTGGTAACCGTACATACGAAAGAACAAGCTGAGCTGTTGATCGAGAGGTGGGGTCTTCTCCCAGCCAAAATATCTGTGGCGATACATGTCGACGCAGTGCCCAGCGGCCCCCCAACCACCGTATCCGACATGTTTCCGCTCTTGGGTTTGCGCCTGGACGACACACAACGGTCCGCCGAAATCGTACGCTGCAGCGCTCTTCGGCTCGACATCTTCACAACTACCGGTAAGAAGAGCATCGAGAAGACCCTCCTCGCGCACGATGACAAAATCTACATTTCCGAACGGCTTCCCGATGAAGACCTCCTCGACCACCTGACCGCCCACTTCGAACTGCAGATTAGCCCCGCTGAACGACAAAGTATTCTTGACAATCGCGTCATTCAGAAGGTTAAAGAGTGTCGCGCGACGGTTCGGAATAAGCCGACCTTGGCGGAGAAGCTCCTGGAAGCAGTCGGCGCGGGTTCGGTTCGAAGCGGACTGCCCGCCGGTTTAGCCGCCGCGGCGCAAGATCGCTTCCACCCCTTTTCCGACGAACGGGCGGCCGAACTTGCCCTGGCCGTCTACGGAGTTGATACGTTACAGACGTTCAAGGCGGATCTTGACGGTAATGGACTAGCTCCGCCGCCACAATGGGCCGGAACCCACGCCGCCCGCAAGTTCGTCGAAGGACTGGGCTTCCCAAAAGAATATGCCGGATTCCCGCAGGCTCGACGAGATCCGGTCTTGGAAGTTGAAGGTCCGCCTAACCTACCTCCCCTCCATCCGTTTCAAAAGACGATAACCCAACGTATCCGACAGCTGCTGATTGAAAACAGTCCGCGCCGACGAGGACTCCTGTCGCTTCCGACCGGCGCAGGTAAGACGCGCGTAACCGTCCAGGCCCTGATCGATGCGGTGCGCGACGACGAGTTAGCCGGGCCAATACTCTGGATCGCCCAGTCGGACGAGCTATGCGAGCAGGCCGTTCAAACTTGGAACGATGTCTGGCGTGCGTTCGGCCGCCAGCGACGCCTGGTCATCAACCGCCTGTGGGCTGCAAATGAAGCTGATTCGGCAGACGACGCCTTCCAGGTAGTCGTCGCCACGATTCAGAAACTGCTGGGATGCATAGACGACGAGGCGTACAAATGGTTGTCTCTGGCCACATGCACCGTTATTGACGAAGCTCACACATCCACCGAACCGTCCTACACGGCCGTACTTGGTTGGCTCGGCCTCGGACGAACGCAGGATCGCTGCCCCCTTGTTGGACTGACCGCGACGCCGTTCCGCGGCGGCGAAGTGGAAACTGGACGGCTCGTCGGCCGATATGGCAGAAATCGACTAGATGATGGCGTACTCGGGGAAGACCCGTATCGCACGCTCCAAGACATGGAAGTCCTGGCGCGAGTCGACCACGAAGAACTCGAAGGCATCCAGGTCGACGTCGACCCCGAAGAACTGACAGAGCTGAACGTATTCAGCCGGGTTCCTGCAACCGTCGCTGAGCGCATCGGCTCTGACGTGTCCAGAAACGAAACGCTGTTGGCCTCGATCAAGGCGCGCCCGCCGGACTGGCACATCCTGCTCTTCGCAACTTCGGTTGACCACGCTCAGACTATGGCCGCCCTCTTGACCGCAGAGGGCGTGCCCTCCGCCGCCATCACAGCTCACACAGACCCACGGGTCCGTCGCCACTACATCGAACGCTTCCGTGCAGGCGAAATTCGGGTTCTCTCCAACTACCAGGTCCTGACAGCCGGATTCGACGCACCCGCCACGCGCGCTGTGTATGTGGCCAGACCGACCTACAGTCCCTCGCTGTACCAACAAATGATCGGTCGAGGGCTGCGCGGCCCCCTAAATGGGGGCAAACAACGTTGCCTCATCGTCAACGTTAAAGACAATATCCGCCAGTACGGCGAAGCGCTGGCGTTTACGCAATTCGAGTACCTCTGGAGCGTCCACTAATTTATTGTTTGGTCCGAACTCAAGTTGGAAATCACACTTCAATCCATCGCGCTCGCTTCTCCAGGTATGCGCAAGTGTAGAAGCTCAGATAGATGGTATACAGTTGACGGACGGAGGAGTCGGCGTACCACGTAGGGGTACGCCGCGCAAAGCAAACGGGGCACTCCGGTTAGGATGTGGGTATCTACCACCACAGCCAGGAGGCCCCGTATGCCTGAGTGTACCCCCTCGGAGGCAGCCATGACCTGCCTCAACCCCCACGCCCACTACCTCGAGGTGACCAGCTCCCCAACCTGGGACTGGATCGTCCGTACCCCCAAGCCGCGCTCCCTCTCCCGTGACGCCAAGAAGCGCTACCGCTGGCTCCGCTGGCATGCCATCCGACGCTTCCCATTCCACCGTGGCCGACAATGCCGGTACGGTCTGGTCCGTACATGACGTAGACACAGAACAGCCAGCACCGAGGGACTCCGCCGGTCGACGCGTCCCTCGCCCCCTGGTATGGGTGCTCGGCGCGATCTTCGTGGTTCTGGCGTTCGCAATCAGCATGGTTGCCTTTCCCGTGATCGCGCTTGGCCTTGTCCTGGTCGCTCTTGCTCTTGGGACCGACCTTGGTGGCATGCGCTCAAGAATCAGGAGAACGGGTGTCTGGCGCAGCATGCCGTGGTTGCGTGGCACGCGGCCGGTTGTTGCTGCTCTCGTGCTCCTTCTCTGGGCAGGGACGACGGGTGTGCTGGGCTTCGCGCTCTACAAGTCAGACCACCAGTATCATGCCCACATTGCAGCGGTCACGGCCACGGCTGTGGTTCATGCGCGCGGCACGGCGACTGCCGTTGCTGTTGCCCAGCAAACCCGGGTTGCCGTTCACGCTATCGCGGCAAAGAGAATAGCGTTACGAGGTACCGCCACCGCAGTGTCTGTAGCACGCAGTCATGCCACGGCTCAAGCCGTCGCGCGTAAAACCCAGGTAGTCGCGCAAAGAACCGCAGCAGTACGAGCGACCGCTACCGCAGTGTCCATAGCGCGCAGTCATGCCACAGCCCAAGCCGTCGCGCAAAGAACCGCAGGACCACGCGAGACGTCAACGGCCATAGCATTGGCATGGGCTGCGGCGGCTAACGCGACGGCCACGGAAGCGGCCAAACCCGCCATTGACCTATTCCCAGCGGTCAAGGATGTGCTCTCGGGTAACAACAATGACGATCCGTCGCAACCCAAACTGCGGAACTTCGAGTACTTCTCTGATACGCAGCATGTAAATGTGGACTTCAACATCGATCAGAATCTCACTGAGGGGCTCACGAAAGACGGCATCAAGAAGGAGATGAGTGACATCTACATCGCCATCTTTCACAAGAGCAGCGTTCCGGTGAAGTCGGCAGCCGTGGCGGCATGGGGTCAAGTCCAAGACCAATACGGGAATACCAAGTATGCTGTTGTCTATGGGACGAAGATGACAAGCGACGTTGCTGGGCAGATTAATTGGAATGCGGACCAGGCCACCCTGGAGCTGGACATCGTTCCCGGCCTTTGGGACGTTTACTGGGCTGGAATTATGGGCAGATGACCACCAGGGTCGGAGGCTAGTTCCTGCCGAAGTACTCCAACATCATGTCTCCTGAAGGGACGTAGGCAGTAGATTGGCCTGCTTCAGGGCAAGACAGCCGCTGCCTGCAAAATCCTTGAGCTTTCGCAAGCTTCACGGTCCCCAACGCTCAGAACTAACTGGCATTTCGGTTCCGGTGGCATTATCATTGACCTACCTTTGACGTTGAGGGTTTATTGGCAGTCGCTTCCAACTCTGAAGCCCAGTATGCGGTTGGCTCGTTAGTGCGCACGCGGGGACGGGACTGGATCGTGTTGCCCAGCGAGGATTCCGATGTCCTGCGCTTGCGACCGCTGACCGGCAGCGAAGAGCAGACGATGGAACCTCGCCACGTGAGTGGGTGCACATGTTTGCTGTATTAATGGCCAATACACGTGGTCAAGCACACGTCCAGCGAGTCGCAGCAGATCGCTCCCACCCGCCATCGGCTGGCTACCTGGCACTGAGTGCCAGCACGAACCCGAACGTCGCAGGCAACGGGCGTTCCAGGTTGCCGTACTGCCCGACGGCCCACGGGACCAGGCGGTGATGCACACGATCCATAACATCATCCGGTAGGGGCCAGCTGTCCGAGAAGGTGTGCGTCCGGATAGCGTCCAGGATCGTGAGCGGAGCAACGCCGTTGGTCCACTGGATTACCTTCTCATTCGGAACTTGTCCGGTCAGTTCGATGATGGCCCTCCGAACTCTCTCGAAGACGCCGTACGTGGCCGGGAGTTTACCCCCTTCGTCCTGCACCAAGAGCCGCCACTGTCGCCGGATGTCGGTGGGAGGGCTCGGGAGGGCCTGGTTGCTCCCTACGACCAGGAAGCCAGACTGCTTGAGAACGCGCCTGGCTTCCTTGAGTACCGTCCGCCACTGCGGAATCAGATGCAGGACTTGCATGGCCATCACCACGTCAACGCTCGTGTCCGGCAAGGGGAGGGCCTGGGCATCTGCTAGAAGGAGCGTCAGGCGGGCGTCGTGCTCTACCTTGGCGCGAAGGTGCTGCATCATCTGCTCGGAGATGTCGATGCCGGTGACAGAGTAGCCGCGCTCGAGGAGGGGGAGGGTGAAGCGACCCGTTCCCACCCCGATGTCGAGAATGTGGGCATCCGGGCGGGCTCGAGTTGCAGACAGGATGACAGCCATGATCCGCTCGATCACCCCTGGAGGCAGCGTACGGGTTGCATCGTAGACTGCTGCAGCCCGGTCGAAGTTCATGCGTGTCGTCTCTCCTGTGGGTACTAGGTCACTCACAGCGCCAGCCGTCCTTGGACAACAACACTGGATGCCATGTGGCGCGGCTTGTAGGCCGGCAGAGGGAGAGCTAGAAGCCAGTCTTGTGGTTGCAGGTCCCAGAGCGACAGCTGCGGCGAGCGATACGGTGTCTCGAACTGCCTCAGAGGCGACACCGTCTGGAGCTGCACATGGTTAGGGGCATACGTCACGAGGTACTGGGTGAGCGGCGTCTCCTTACCCTCGAGGGTGAGGATATCCCCTGAGAGCCACACCGCGGCTTGTTGGCCGCTCAGCCCATGCTCGCCGTAGAGCCGCCACCGGCGAAAGCGAACATAGCCGAGACTGTCCATCCGGCGCGTGGATCGCGTCGTGTAGAAGACTCGGTGTAGTTCCTCGGCTGTGTACTGGGTCCCGGTGAACCACGCCAGAACTCCGGCTGGACTTTGGCGGCCCTCATCCCGATCTTGGTGAGCCCAGTGGATCTGCGTGTTGAAATCCTCCAGCCAGCGGTCGTGGACGGCCACGAGTTCCTGCCAGCTCGTCGCTCGCGCGAAGTGCCAGTCCGCCATGCGGCGCTGTACATTGAACTGGCTTTCAATGTACGATTGCCAGGCTTGCCGCTTCGCGATCTGCTCCTTGCGGATGCCCAGGGCCGCATAGATGGCCATAGCGTGCTTGGCTTTGAAGATCCCGCCACCGTCACTAACCAGCGCTTCTGGACTGCCGTAGCGACGAATGGCGGCATAGAGGACGATGAGGTACGGCGTGAGGTCCTGGGAACGGGAGAGCATACTGGCCAGGATGCAGCGGCTGTAGTTCTCCAGGATGGAGATGACATAGATCATCCCGCCGCCCAGCTGGTGCATATCTAGGTAGCGAACATCCACCGTCCAGTACTGATGCCGTTTCGTCGCCTTGAATGGCATGGGTTTCTTCTCGCGTGGTGTCAGCGTTGGTCCCTCCATCCTGTAGAGGGACCGATTGAGGGCGAGGATACGGCCACAGGTCCGCGGGCTGAGCTCGATGCCCATCTGAAGGAGGGCGGCGTAGATGCGGAACTCGCCCATCTCAGGGTTCTCCTGCAGCCGACGCACCTCGGCCATGGCTCGAAGGTCCACCTTGCGGTCGATGTGCTTGCGCCGGTGGGACTTGTCCTTCAGCCCATGGACACCCTCCTCAATCCAGCGCTCGAGGGTCTCATACACTCGCTGGCGGGTAGTCTCGAGGTAACCGGCGATGCTCTTCACATTCCAGCCCTCGGCATGCAGCCGAACGATGGCTGACCGTCGCTCCACTGGGTCTGCGATCTCGCTATAGCGGGGAAAGCGGCGCGTGAGCCGCTGCAGTGGGAGATCGCTCTGGAGAATCCGCTGAACAGTATGGGGGCTGGGGCGTCGTCCCGTGCTGATGTAGCAGATGGTGGCCAGTTCGTTGGGGCGGAAGGCAGGATACTCAGCCTTCAGGTCGACGAGCAGCTGGCGCAACTCTTGTGGCAGCTCGCGCTTGTTGAGCCGCTCCGCCCCCGGCGCCTCGGGGAACAGACTGGCCATTCCACTCGTATCAAACCGCGTGACCTTACGACGGATCGTTCGTTCGGAGGTCGCGGTCTCCAAGGCACGCTGGGCCATCACCTGACCGAAGAGCACGACCGGACGGATCAGCTCGTAGGCAAGTTGCTCAGGCCAGTCCGTCAGGAGCTGGATCTGCTGCCAGTCGTCGGTGGGGACAACGCGTTGGCGCGTGGGAGCGGGCATGCCTCGCTCCAAGATGGAGGTGGTGGTGTCACCATAGCCGGTCGGTCAGTGGTACAGCAAACATCTGCACCCACTCACGTGGCGAGGTTCCAGACGATCGGTCTCTTTCTTCCGCTTGAGCGCCATCTCGTCAGTGATGCGCGCTTCGAGCTACCAGATCCGGCGCTGGCTGGCGACGCAACCGGCACGCGACGCCGCCCGGCTGAACATCCGCAATGGCGCGGCACCCTTCCGCTCCCTGGGGCGCACCTCGGCAGACGGGATTTTCGGCCTGGACCGAGGGTGAAGTGGGTTGAGGAAGACGAGGGATTGGCGATGACGTGCCGATTAATTGGCTCGGTTGCGATCGTAGCGCTGGTACTATTGCTTCTGACCGGGTGCGGCGCATCTTCCACCAAGGTAATCGTGGTGACGGCTACACCAAGTGGTGGCAGGCCTTCGCTGCAGCCGGCAGCTACGGCAGCGCGTACACCCACGCAGACAAGTGGTGTTGAACGATTTGACAGAAGCAATTGGGCAGTGCTTCAGACTGACCCTGATAGCCACAAGGGTGGCAATGCCCCGGGGCCAGCGCTTGCGGTTGGGAAAGGGAATCAGACGCAGCACCCGGCTTTCATCAGGTGCAACCGAGCGATCAGCCCCAAGATCGGATAGCCGGTGTACGAGCCCTCGTTGGACCTGCTTCCACAGCGCTTTGTCCGCTGTAGGCTCCCGAAGGAGATACACCACGTGGAGTCCGTACCCGCTGTTGACGACAAACGACGGCAGCGGCACATCACCGCTCGTGACCGCGGCCAGCGCTTCCTCCTGGCTTTCCCCTTCCGGCAGATCAAGATCCACATAGCAGGAGGTGAGGACAGACACCGCGTCCTTGCCCTTGGCCTCCCGCTCCCGGGGATTCATGCCGATAAAGAGCTCAGCACCGTGGGACGCGTGCTCATTCGCCCACTGGGCGGCGTGTTCAAGCCGGTCGTAGATCAGGTCTTCGCCTGATTGGGTGGCGATGATGAAGAACGAACCGCGAGCAGCCATGTGGGTGCCATCAAGCCGCTGCAGGGCACGAAGTTCCCAAAATCCAGCGTGTGAAGCAACCAGTCGCAGATGGGAAAGGGCTTGCTCAAGCTGGCGACCAACCACCGGCACTCCCCCCACGGGAATACACTACATATAGCACGAATGTTCTAATAATACAAGCCATCTTGTGGCGCCTGTGACTTGCAGCGTCCCGTCTGCTCTACCGTCGGGCCCCGCGTCGGAATCAGCGGCCCGGGACATGTCGAGCTCGTAGGGACCAGCTACAGGAGTTATTCTGCACCAGAACCTGGAGCGCCAGTCGCTTCCCACCGGCGGGCAACCCGGCGGCGACGGTGCCGATGTCTCGCTGGTCGGGGTATTCGCGCAGAGTGACCCTCTCGCCGACGTCGTCGACCTCGTACAGTAAGAAGCTGTAGCTTCGGCCGGTCACCGGGCCACAATCAAATTGGAAGTCGACAAGGAAGGTCTGAGGCGGTGTGAACTTCCAGCTCCGCGGCATCGAGCTGAAGCTGGGCCCGAAGAGCGTATTGCCCCGCCCCTGGGC
>Ga0207416_1002745_pt1 | contig 18262 bp, 14 predicted proteins | sample PaiPotPPM11metaG_FD_184107 | JGI IMG/M metagenome (GOLD analysis project Ga0207416, IMG submission 184107) | Iron sulfur acid spring bacterial and archeal communities from Banff, Canada, to study Microbial Dark Matter (Phase II) - Paint Pots PPM... ...
CTCCTTTTCAAAGAGATTTGATGTATTATATTTCTCACACTATAGATGAAATTTATCCTAATTTAGGATTGTCTTTGATGGAAGGCAGTAAAAAATTATTTAAAGATAATTGGTCAAAACTTGAACATTATAACGAACTAGATCTATACATTAGCGAATATGCTCATAGTGATAAAATTGCTGCTGTAAAAGAAATATTTGGAAGATACTTTTCTTTTCATGATTAGTGTCTTGTTTTGTCATTAATTGCCAACAATCATAAAACAAAAAATTCAGATTTTAATTCGTGTATATCAAAAAAATACGTAATGGGTTGAAAATATATCCCGCTCTAGAAGATTCAAGCAAAGGCTGGTAATGCCGAAGTGCATATTATGAATTCAATCTTTGCTGGTGTTAAGGAATCGAATCCTTTCTCTGACATGGTTTTAGATAAAGCCATGGATAACCGAGTGGTGTCTTCAACCTTCTGCTCCATTCTAGCGTTCTTTCCTTCCAAGAGCATAGAGAAACCTTTCATTGTTTTGGTTAGGACTTTGATAAATATAAGTATTTTGGAAACTGCACTTTCAAGTCTCAGATTGAATTATGGTATTCTCGCGTAACACGTCATTATACGGTTTTGATGAACAGTCATAATCTTCTTCCTTACATTTCTTATGGTACAATTTCTTCTTTAAGAGATACAAGATTATTACGTAAGCGGAAGATAGTACGATCTACGCGATGAGAATGCAATGAGAATAGTTAACGAACATCTCTCCTGAGACATAATTTAACCGCGTTAGGGTACAATCTTAGCGACTGCGAGCCAGAAGCGACTACGACTAAGAATTTCCATCTATACCCCGATTCAATATAAGAATTGAGATTTTATAATTAATGATGTTCCTATTGCGTTTTATGATAAACCCATAAAAAATCCTTACCAGTCAGAGCGAAAATTTTCGAGTCAACATATTCTTTTGATAGAGGAAGAAACACACTGAGTATTGAAAGATGGTCACTTCCAATAAGTATATGATGAACTATGTTTGATGCATGATAGTTTCATTCTATGCTCTTGTTCAATCTAGCAATGAATTCATTGATCTTATTTTTTGGAATTACTGCACCGCAATCTTTATCATGCCCTCCCCCACTACCTCCCACACTTAAAGCTATGTCATTTACCAGCCTACCCAGACGTAATTGACAATTCATTCCTCGGATAGCCAGTACGCATGAACCAACCTTATCGATAACGTTGTAAACTATTGCTACAGGTTGTCCAGAAATTCCTAAAATAAAGTTAACTAAAGTACTGGCCGCTATGTCATTATCGCCTTGGATATAAGCAACGTTCTCCTTTCTCATTATTGACTTCTCGGCAGATTTCACCACCTGTGAAACCTTGTTTGCATATCTTTCAGCTATTAAGAAGCCATCTTCTATTTCATGTGGATACCTCATTTCAGAAAGCGTGTTCACAATTTTTGCTAAAAATGGGTCATTGTCCTGGCTAGCTGAAATCATATAAGAAAGTGCTGCTGATTCAAGCATCAGATATTGTCCGTCAAATCTCGATATAATGGATGATGCCAACGGACTATTTTCCATTTGATCTGTAATAGCTCCTGCCGCCGCTATGAAAGTTGCATGCGAATTGAGTTTTTTCTTTAATATCTTATAAACCAGGATGCTTGCACAATCTTCGGTAGAGTGAATTAAGATAACCCCGATTTTCCGTAATTCAAGCTTTACGTTCTGAGTCAAATGATGGTGATCTATGTATATTACTTTATATCCATTTGATATAATCGTGAGAAGAGATCTGATAAATTGCGGTCGATCCTTTTCACTTAATGCTAAATCACAGATAAACAGTTTCTTTCCTACATTTCTTCTCTTCCTTAAAGATTTTTCTTCAGATAGGGAGTAAGTTAATAGCGCTATCTTTTGAATTTGAGCTACAATATTTACGTAGTCTACTAGAACAATTAGGACCTTTGTTTTGTACGCTGCCTTAACAAGAGCTGCTGATGATATGCCATCAACATCTTCCTTATGGGAAAAACATATGATTCTTGCTTCTTTGAAAGAGAACATCTCAGATGATATATAGGAACTACGGGAATCTACATGCTGGGAAGGAATCATTGATGACGAGGGTTCTGAAGACCTGTTTTTTCCAGAATGACAGTACATATATTATTTACTTTAATATCATTACAATATTAGCCTATATTAAAAAAATTGACAATTAAAAAAATTTTGCAATAAATTCACAATTCGTTATAGACGGTGCGTCAGAATACAGTATGTAACAGGCTATGCATATCGGATTGACCATTGGTTTTATCAAAGTAATGCCAGTAATGTCAGGTAATCGCTAGTTCAGGATTGGATGAATTAACCGATATCGGACCTAAAAGAACCATTCCTCTAATATTCAAATAAATTAGATAATTAAGTTTTGCTTTCTATTGACTTCTGATTTGACAAACAAATTAACATGTGAAAATAGTGCTTCTATTGGGATAATTTGCTACTTTTACAATAATAATTCCCGCGTCCGAGCGTAGAATGTTTATGTAACAGCAAGTTGCTTCAGATTTGAAATCAACCTGTCTATGTCTTCTTCATTGTTATAAAAGTGTGGAGATACTCTTATGCCATCTCCTAGTGCAGAAACAATTATCATTTCTTTTTTTAATTTTGTAACAATCTCCTCTGCCTTATCTGCTTTAAAGACAATTATCCCAGACCGGTATTTCTCTTCCAAAGGGGATGAGACACGTAAATTTAGTTCCTGTAACTTTTCTACCAAGTATTCTGTTAAACTCAAGATTCTTTTTTCAATCTCGTCAATTCCAACTTTGGAAATGTATTTAATCGCAGCATTTAAAGCAAATATATTTGGAAAATGTGGAGAACCTAATTCAAATCTTGATGCCGTATCAGATACATTCATGTTCATATTCTCAAATACATCTATGTGTTTTATCAGAGCGTTGGTAAGGGTAGTAAGGATGGTGTAGTCTAAAGTTTCCGAGGCAGCCAACCCGTCCCGAATACACACAACCTAATAAGGTGAAATCCTAATTCGAACTAGGGCAACAAGGCTCCACGAGTGGATCTTTATTTTTCCAATATATTGCTATAAAAAAGCTAGGTTTACTGCACTTTTATATGGTATGTAACCTCGTTCGCAAAATTGTTCAGTGTTCCTTCTGCATAGTTCACAACTGATCCAGCAATATGTATTGTATGATCTCCTACAGGCAAGGGTTTTAGCATAACCCAGTAACCATCCGAAATTCCCTGTGTCGTCCCGATTGGAGCTCCGTTGATATTATTGGGAATATAGGTTATATTGAATAGTGGAGATTGTACTCTGAAGTTTGACAAACCTTGTGTCTTGACTCCATCGACAGTAGCATCCAAACCAGTTATCCCCTCATTTTCTGATTTAGCGCACGCCAGCAGCTGCGACTCTGTTTTTAGGTTAGGCTTTGCCTTATAATCACATTCAGCGTTAATCAGGGGAAGCAAAATAGCCTCTCCAGAGGGGATTGTGCATACACGAGTGGCTGAACCCCCAAATGTCCCCGATAAGAACCAAACTGGCCCACTCTGTTTTAGAGCGCAGTTTTTGCCAGTCATATCGCCTCCGGGATTAGTATCTTTTGGTATCGAGAGTGTCCATTGCCACCATTTGGCTGTCCATTCCCCATACGTCGAACCATAAGATTTGGAGTCTAATGGGTACAATTTTACTCCACTTTTAGTTGACTGAGCAATGGCCGATGGAGCAATTGCTGACATTACGAGCCATACTACTAAAACAGAGATTACAAGCATCTTCTGCCACTGGCGATTAATTTTATGATTTTCAAAGCCCATATCCTATGCTCACTCAATACCACTTATAAAAACTTCTATCCTTGATTGTTCCATATCTTCATGCACGTTAACTATGATAGTATATTTTCTAGAAATTCATTTACATCTCATATATAATTCGAGGGTAGCACGATGAGAAACTCAATAACAATAATAATAACTAGGAGTAAAACATAATCATAAGCTGTCATTGCATATCTGTTCAGCCTCATTATGAAGTGGTCAGAAAAGAATGGTTATGTTTAATTCTTTTAATGCATTGTCGGCCATTGCTAACAGAAATAAAATAATTCTGGCTGTTATGTGCGTCGTAGTTGTTGCACTGATACTCGATACTTCGCTTATCAAAACTTCAGGCGTCACTACAAGTCAATCAGGCTCTGCCGCAAGAGTTGATTTCTTTGTTATTATATTATCTATAACTATCATAGGACAATTTCTTATTTTGGGGTTCGTTAGAGAAAAAAGTGTAGAGATTAGAAGAAATAAGGAGCTTCGTATTAACACAATACAAAAGATAGTCACACTACTCCAGTCTGTCCTAACAGGTATTCTTATATTCATAATTTTACAGATAGTTCTAACTTCACAATACAATCTCAACATGCTGATTGCTGCAACGGCGATTAGCTACTCATTAGCAATCGCGATGATGGTGTTACTTACCAGACGATTCTTTTCTTGGTTAAAGCCATATAGAAATTCTGTTATTTTGTCGTATTGCTTGGCATCTGCAATCCTTGTAATAAACATTGGAGCTGCCCTCTTTCTAGTAGTTCTTACATTACCAAGTAACCAGCAACAGGATATAGTTTCGCATTTTGGAGAGAACATACCTTTTCTGATGCCAGGTTCAGCACCTGCTATCCTTGACAGTCTGTACGACATATCATCAATTCTATCTTTTATAATGATGTGGATTGCCACTTGCATATTATTACGTCATTATTCTCGAAAATTTGGGAAAGTCAAATTTTGGGTTCTTGTAAGCATTCCTTTGATACTTTTTCTTAGCCAGTTTCTTACCTTATCTTTGAACATATTTGGCCCATTACTTTCGTCTCAGTCTATTTTTTATGGAATCGTTCTTACCTTGGTCTTTACGTTCAGTAAATCAGCTGGCGGCATCTTATTTGGTATTGCTCTCTGGACTGTAACAAGGCATATCAGTAAAACTTCGATTGTCCGAGATTATATGATTATTTCTGCTTTTGGGCTAGTCCTATTGTTTACTTCAAACCAAGCTAGTGTTTTACTTACTGCCCCTTATCCGCCATTCGGACTTGCTGCTGCATCATTTATGGGACTCTCGTCATATCTTGTACTAGTTGGTATATATTCTTCAGCCATATCGGTAGCCCAAGACACCAAATTGCGTCAAACAATTCGTCAATCGGCGATAGAGGAGGCAAAATTACTGGTTAGTATCGGATCAGCACAAATGGAGCAAGAGATACAAAGGAGGGTTTTATCTGTTGCGAAGCAGCAAGAAGAAGATCTTACTGAAGAGACGGGTATTCATCCATCTCTCACAGAAAACGACATGAGAAATTATTTATCGGCAGTATTAGAAGAAATTCGAGTATTAAAAAATGTTGATGAAATTCTAATTAAGGGAAAGGAAATTTTAGAACAGTCGACAAAGTTCTTAGTTTGTTCAAAATTAGGTCAGATACGATTAGTCTATAACAACTATTTCGATTTGTATGAGAAGGTAATGTACAAATACACAAAAGCAGAGCATGAAGGGATAAGATTAGTTACCCCAATAGATAGAGACAGTGTGGAGATAGTAAGAAAATTTCTCGATATCGGTATTCAGATTAGACATGTCAAGAATATGCCACCAATCGATTTTGCGGTGTCGGATAAAGAAATGGTTGCGACGATAGAAAAAACTGAGAGCAGCCAAATGATTCAGAATCTTTTGGTCAGTAGCGAAAAACCCTACATAGATCATTTTGCTTCTATCTTTGAGGAATTATGGAAGAATGGAATTGATGCAAAAGACAGAATAAAAGCAATCGAAGAAGGAATTGACACAGAAGGAATAGAAATTATCCAAAATCCGGCTGAGATACAAAAGCATACTTTCAATCTTGTAAAATCAGCAAAAGAGGAGATCCTGGTAATATTTTCTACAGCTAATGCATTTCACCGTCAAGAATACTTGGGAGCGATGCAATTTCTAAAAGAGGCAGCAAATGAGAGGGGTACAAATATAAGAATCTTGACCCCTGCTGACGATCGAATTGTAGAGACAGCCCAAAAGCTGGGAGAAATGCAACTACCATTTAAGAAAAAAATCCACATACGATTTATTGAACCGGATTTGCAAACCAAAGTTAGCATCTTGACAGTCGATAGAAAATTGTCCTTAACAGTAGAATTAAAGGACGACACTAGTGGAACATCCCATGAAGCAATGGGATTAGCAACGTATTCTAATAGCAAACCTACTGTATTATCATATGTTTCAATATTTGAAAGCCTCTGGAAGCAAACCGAGCTATACGAAAGACTTAAGGAATCAGATAAAATAAAGGATGAATTTATTAATATAGCAGCACACGAATTACGAACGCCAATACAACCTATACTCGGTCTAACCGATATTCTTCGTTCTAATACAGAAGATCCTAGACAGCAAGAATTACTTGACGTTGTTATCAGAAACGCGAGAAGATTACAACGGCTTACAGAAGATATCTTAGATGCTACAAAAATCGAAAGTCGCGCTCTGAGGCTAACAAAACAGAAGGTCAAGCTTAATGAAATAATATTGAATGCAATTTTAGATACTGCAAATCAGATTGTAATAGAAAGTAAAGACAATAGAGCCCAAATAGAATTTGTTCGTTCGGGAAGAAAAGGGGAAGAGGATGCCACCGTCGTAGAGGTCGATAAAGGCAGGATCACTCAAGTTATTTCTAATCTGCTGACCAATGCTATCAAATTTACAAAGAACGGCACCATAAAGGTGTTCTTAGAAAGAAAGGGCAACGAGATTGTTGTCAGTGTAAAAGATACTGGAACTGGTATAGACGCCGAAATATTGCCACGCCTTTTCACAAAATTCAGTACTAAATCCGATACGGGTACCGGACTGGGATTGTTTATTTCTAAGAGTATAGTAGAAGCTCATGATGGCAAAATATGGGCTGAGAATAATGCTGATGGTAAAGGTGCCAAATTTAGTTTTAGCCTACCTATAAAGAGTGAGGCTACTGCTACGTTTGTAATAAATTAAGCTGTTAAAAACTTTTTTTACAGAATTTGGTTATGATCTAACGTAATTATTGAGGGTTCGTAATGATAGCAGATATTTAGCCAATGATTCATTTCGTTGAACATTCGGTTCTGCTCTGCGGTGTTTTCTCTCTTCTCTTTCTCTAATTCTGAGACTAATCTTAGATACTGAATCATCTTCTACTCACTTGGAAAAGGTTCCTAAGATGATTTCTTAAATAATCCACTCGACTCTGCTCTTCCCCTCGATCCTGCCTTTTTCTTCTGCTTCAGGCGGCTTTTCTTCTGTCAAACCGATTTTATCTATCAATGTCATAGGATTTTCATTAACAAATGAATAATCGTTAAAGATAGATGAAGAATCTGGAGGATCGCAAGTATTCCATCTACAAAGCCATGCAGAATAGTATCTCATACGGAACCGATATCATCTAATAGCAAATTACAGCTGCATAAATGCATTTATTTGATACATATTGCAGGTGTATGATCATTAGTAATCTATTTTTGAAAACAGTTATGATATCTGTCATCAGCCAAAGCATCAAAAACCTCAGTAGCCAAACTGTCGATTACGTTGTAATTGCTAATGAAATCATTTCTTCTCGTTATTCTCATATTTGCGGATACTGACCTAATAGTCTTGTCTTCAATATTGGGATATATGCCATCTTTACTGTAGGTGAGTACCTTTGTACTATGCACACTAGAGATAGGGTACATGCCATCCTCTCTGTGCGTTAATTCCTTTGTCCTGTTATCCAAGACTGATAAATTGTATTCTTTCTTCTTTATTTCATTCTCAAGCCAGCTTGCAGCAGATGTTAGATTAGCCACTTTCTTTTGTAAATATGGGACTTGCCCAGTATTGATTAACATTAGCACATCAATTATATCATTTTTATTTATTCCTCGAGATTCAATTATTCTAAATAATTCCAGAAGTGACGGGAGATAGTTTTGCATTTCGTCGTATACCTTAACTAGCTTATGCATATTCTTTAATCCCAAAAAGTGTCGGTATATTTCTTGAACTTCGTCAGCAGGAAGATCTAATTCTATAAGCACGTCTACCGCTGTCTTACCTTCTGAAAACAATTTGATAGCCTGAGTATTTTTTGATTTTGACTTAATATCATAATCGTCTTTCTCTTCTAATTGCCCTCTTTCCCGTTCTACTTCCAACTTTACTTTCTTTATTATTGCACATACATCGCGAGGAGACATATGCACTCGTTGGATAATTTCTATGATTTTCTTATCCTGTTTGTAAAGTTCTCTAACGTACTGTTCTTTTTGAGCCTTAGTCATATTTGATACGAACTCCATTATACATATATTGTACGAACTTACTGATAGCTTTTTCCCTGTTACCACCTTTTACCATTATGTTCAGGCTTGCTACCGTGTTGTTTTCACCTGCTTCCTACTGCTACCCTCTGTTATCGGAAGGATCGTACCGTGCGAGAGATACCCACACCTTATGTACTTAAGAAAAATAATTTAAATCTAAAAAATCCTGGCAATACAGGGTTCATTTTTCTACCTACCCATATGTTGGGTTCGAGGAGGTCGACACTGTGATTCTTACATCCCAACTGTTTTGATTTTTATTTACTCTTATCATTTTTGTAGAACTTGATGTCCCTTAGTGTTTTCCCGATATGAAGTATAAATGAAGCTGTGGCTGGAGCGAACTTGTCAGAAAATACAACATACTCCAGTTCATAAGTGTTAGGACCTTCCAACGTATATTGTTCCAGATACGCTGAGAAGTCAATGAGAAACTGATTGATAGTTAAATGAACTATGGTAGGAGAAACGTGAGAAACGCGCAAAGCATCAAGAATTCTATATTCATTAGGTGGAATCACTACGCCTGTCGTGTTAACGCCTTTCCATTTGAATTCCACTAGGTCATGAATCTTTGCTTTCCTACCAGAAATTTTTTTAATATTTCGCAAATACGCTACACAATTAAGCGCCATCCTTCGCTCATGAAGATTCTTAACATTGATGTGATACCAACGAGAAAGTCGTTTATCTGGGCGGAAAACAGCATCCTCGTATTCGTTATCATCGTTCCTTTCAAGTACGAGTTCATTTCTCCAGTTTGGATTCCATTGCTTTTGTTTGACTTTCTCTGCAATAGTCTTGGGGAGGGAGTTCCTATTCTTGAAAGGAAAACAGTTAGCCTGAATAAACTGTAATATCCCATCTAGCTTTTTTATACCATCTTCTTGAAAGGCTAAAACTGGAGTTTCCAAAAAAGCAGCAATAGCCAGTTCCTGGTTAGAGAATAAGCCTCCTCTATGGCATATCTTCTTGGACTCGCCCTTTTCAGTTTTTTCAATTAATTCTTCCCTTTTAAAGTCTATAAAAATAAGATACTCTGATTCAGCTAGCCTTGAAAATATGTTATCTTTAACACCCTTCAAAGTTTGTTCTTCCACTGCTATGTATAGTTGAAAACCCATTCTCTCTAGTTTAGCTTTTATTCGTTGGGCAATAGATACCTCCTCAGTTCCTTTTTGTTGTCCACAGCTAAGAAAGACGCGTGCTTTCTTCGTTTCAGAATCAAGAGGTCGTCTCATTTGCTTTCTTAGAAGATTTCAGGTATTTGGAGTAATATTAGAGTAAACCACAGTAACGACGATATTCTAAAAGATTTAGGGGAATAAGCGGTCATGTGGTTAAAAAAATCGAATAATTGATTTACAAACGAAATTGACTACGTCATTAAACATATACTCAACGGATCGCAAACACGGGACAATGCGCATGTTGAATGACAGCGTTCGCTACACTTCCAAAAAAATATTCCTCCACTGTAGACATGCCCTTAGTACCAATCACGATAATATCTATATCGTTTTTCTTAGTATAATCAATTATTGTCAGTGTTACTAGTTCGTTTCCTGCTGCTACCGTTATATTTCGACTTGCTACCATGGTGTTTTCACCTGTTTTCAGCTGCTATCCTCTGTTACCTGCTGTATCGAACTGTGCGTGAACTACCCACCCCCGTAGGGTACTTTAGAAAAAAGTGTGATTATTCTAGAAATTGTCAATACCAATCTTCATATGAATAGTCATCATACATAGGATCATGTGCCGACATATCTTTTTCATTCGTGCGCGCTAAATCAGACATTGCGGCAATTTCCACGTCTTTAGATAGGCTAAGTATTCTCTTTGGTTTAAGTAACCTATCTGTATTAGATTCTTTGAAGTATATTTTGCAATTTATTATCCCTTTATCTATTAAACGTTGTATTATAGCATCTACTTTTCGCCTTGCTGTGAAGAGTGTTTTATGTTCTTTTAGCAACTTTGAAACTACATCATCATAATAACCGTCATAGGAATCCCATATAGAATAGAGGACCTCTGTACATGTGTGTATCTCTCGTTTATTCAACCTTCCATAATAGTGATAGAGAGTACGATGCAGCGATATGTCCGAGAAAAATCTGTTTAAATCTGTTCTTCTGTTTATTGCGTTAGATTTATCTCGATTTGTCCTTATTCTTTCCAACCACCATCTCATAGCGAGAGATTTTTGTTTCTCATCCATTTCTGACGATAACGTCTCATAATAAGGTGAAATCTTGTAGCGTTCTGGCAAGAGCAATGTCGTTATATTTAGTTCAGACTTTGCCTGTGCATTCATTCTTACTTGCGCTCTTTTTGCCTTCCGTAATAATTGTCCTTTTTCCTTAATCGTATGAGGTCTGATATTTTCAATATGTTGACTGAACAGGTTGTCTAAGTATCCGAAGATATTATGCGTACCACAATTTGTCATGTCTTGCTCCTGGCATACATGTTAGAAGTTGATACTTTTTCTGACAGAATGCCATCCCTCTTTAGTCGTAAATATAGGAATTCATTCTCAGTCTTCAATTTGTCTATCGATACAGGGCGATACTTTTTCACACTATCAAGTGAGTCATTTATCTTCTGTCTAGGATTGAAGTCTAGACGACGACATTCAGAACTGCACTTATCTAGCCAATGCATTACTTGATTGAATACATCTGATCGAGATAATTTCCTGACATTTGTGAAGTAGGGTGTGAATATACGCCAGATGCAATACTTTCTGAAATCGTCGAAGGATTTTCCGTATAACGATTCTATCCAGCCTATTCTACTAATCTGTTGTTTATTGCTAATACGATATTTGCTTTCAAACCTTAGCCTCTTCTGCTCGTCTTGCATTGACTTTAATGCCTCGTTATTCCTTTCCTGTATGAGATATATCCAGTAGCCATTAAGCAACCACTTGATATTTGGCCTGTAACCATCCCACCTCTGAACTATCTTAACCTCTGATTCAGGGGATATATTTACAACTTTTCCCAGATCATTAAACTGAATATATTTAGAATTATACGATCCAGGTATTCTAATCATGCAGTTGTTGAAAGATACCGTGCTGCAATGACATGGATCTCCCTTGTTATCAGTTACTAACTTTTCTGCATATTGCATTAACTTCCTTGAAGGTTCGACGAATTCCATAAATACACTCTCCATTTCTAAAAGGACGTCTGCATAAAGGGGTTGTAGGGAATGATAACCACCACCTGACCATAATATAGTAGGGTTTGCGCCATGTAGTTTATTCTTGAAATTCAGTAAAGTATTCCGCATACATTCTTCAAATGACTTCTTTGTCTTGAAGTCCTTCCGATCCAAGTCTGAGAGAAAGAAGTCAGGGGTTTGTCGGTTGACACCTTTGTATTCCGGAACAGGGTAAGGATACGCTGAAATTCTGCAGTCTAACAGATTACTTTGTCTAAATCTTGCAAGGGCCTCATCCCTATTGTTGACTAGCGTTTGCCCATCTTTCGTTGCATAAGTCGCAATTCTTCTGGGATAGATCGGGGATACTAGGTGTCTTTCAATGAAGTCTAACCCTTCTTCGATTATCATTTAGCTAGCCCTCCTGAAAGTGTCGAAAGCCACCTTTTTTATATTCCCAATCCTTTGCATCTCTTTAACTATCCAGTTTGCGTCGTCCGCAGTGAACTGGCCGGACAACACTAGGCGACTTCTAAGTTCTTCTCCTCCTAGAGTTCCCTTATCAGAAGAAGAGTATGATCCAGGTTGTAGATTTGATTCCGTTTCCAACTTAATGAGCACTCGATAGACGGTGTTAACTTGTTCGTCTGTAAGATCAATTAGTTTGCATCTGTCCCTCTCTTTTGCAGAAGGTAAGTCTGTGACGTCCATTACTGTACTATTTCCGTCAACTCTGTTCATAGTGTCAGACGTCTGAGAAGAACTAGTAGTAGTACCTGATTGTATAGAAGTGCCATGAGTGACATGCGTGACATGTAACATTATGTCCTTGTGGGCAGTAATTGAAGGAATTTTGGGTCTGTCAGGAACTATCCCTGACTCCTCTTCCTTATTGCACGGATAGTCTTCTGACTTTTTTAGGTCTTCCCAAGATTCGTTTCTGACCTTCTGACCTTCTGACACTCCTAAATTCTCATTTGGCGTAATCTCTTTCGAGTTTTGTAGAATGGAACTAGATTTTTCTTGAGATTTGATCAGTTGGTCAGTTGTATCATTACCAGAGGTGGTTAGGTCTTTCTTCTTAGGACTACTATGGGGGATTTCGGAGTTTTCAGAAGTATTAACCCTAATTGACATGTTTGACATGATTGACGTCTGACTTTCCTCAATGATAGGACTGAAATCTGTTCCCGTCATCCTATCAGTAGCGGCGTCATTACCTGTTATACTGTCTTTGTCACTGTCAATCGTGTCAATCGTGTCAATTACAAACTCAGCTTGTGGTTGTTCTCCTTCACTCTCTTGACTGCTGCCACAACCACTATCTCCGCCATTACTGTAGTTTATTGCATCCTTATCATCACCTGCATATGTCGAACGCCATGCAAGGACTAGGGGCGAGATTGAAAGGATTAGGTTTTTGTCGTTATTTGCTCCTTTAGTAAATCTGTCTCGGACTTGTCTCACCCGCCTATTAGTCCCAACAGACCAATCACGCTTACCTTCATTATCAAATCCAATATATTGTGAAACCCACTGATTTCTTTGACATGCAATCTTTAGCAGTTCGATGAATTCATGCTTAAATTTCGAATCTTTTAAGATGTTAGTGATTTCCTCAACTGCTAGATCACGAGGATCAGAAGGAAGAGCGACTATTTGTGACATGTGCTGTACTAGTTGCACCCCGTAAAACTGTATGACCTCTTTTGCGTCCTCCACGTCGATAGTGTCTTTTTGTTTAAGTCTTGCGACTGCACGACACAAATTATTCAATGTCTCGAGCAAGCGAGGTGACGCCTGATTATTGTTGTCGCTTGAAGTCATGATACTAGCATAGTATTGAACTATCATGTGCCTTGCCTCTCGTGAGAATTTAGGATCGAATCTTTTGCAGTATAGAATATACTTCCTGAGGAACTCATAGTTTTCCTCTTCCTGCTTGAGGATTGTGTCATAGTTATCCGTCATTTCTGCCTTCTTGAGTGCGTATTCTAGTACATGCCCTATACTGCGATTAGTCCTGAATACAAAAATCAGGTCAACACGATCTCTGAGTGGACCTAGAAGGGGAATTTCATTAAACTCTATCTTCTCCTTATCCCTCCAATTTCCTGAACTGCCAGTAGGATTTGCTGAAAGGATAAAGGTTGCAGAAGCATCCAGAGTTGTATTGAATCCATGTCTACCAAAATATATGGTTCCATGTTGTAATGCAGTTAGGAGAAACCCCTGATCTTCGTAAGACATACGGCCTATCTCGTCAATTGCACAAATCGCACCATTCGCACTAGGAATAGGACCAAGCCGAAGAATTCCTGAGGTGTCAATGTCTTTATCAACAACACCAATCAAACTCCTGACAGTAGAATTGACGGCTGAAGTAAATTTACTGTTCAAACCTACTAATCTAGTTGAATGTATTAATAAACTGGTCTTGTCCAGCCCTGTTTCTCCTACTAGTAACGCATTGATTCTAAGTCTTCTCTCGACAGAGTCCTTACCTGAATTAACTGCACACATTAACAACCCTTTTTTAACGTGTTCGTATCCTATGATAGAAAGTGCAACCAACCCACTGAGTGCGTCAAGTTCTCTACCCTTATTCTTCTTTACAAACTCCTGCATTTCCTTCTCCTCAGTCTCGGTTAATTCTATCGATTCTCTTTTATTCACATATTCAATACTACTTACATTGACAGGCTCTAATCCTACAAAGACGTAAGGCAGTAGTTTATCCTTCACCCTTACCTTTTGAATCGACCCAGTGATTATAACCTGTTCTCCGATTGATACATTCATGGTGCAATTACCGAGCAGCACTGTTTGTAATCTTTCCAGATCGTTGTATGTCTCTGTATCCTGCAATTCGATCCTTAGCGCACTTATGACCTCCTCGTGTGGTTCATGTTTAAACGACTCACACCCCTGCACACATTTTACTTTATTCAAGTCTATGCGAGGAACCTCGTATGCGAATCTAGGACGCGAATCTCTGTAATTTACCAGTTCATTAATCATGTCACATTCTCCGCATCTTAAACCTAACAGAGTATACATTTTCTCTACTTTTGCAGAACTACCGGAAATCATTCCCTTAACTCGAATATTACCCTCATGCATTCTTAACGCCTGGGATATTGTAACCTCTACAGGAGGTGTTGCTTTCGCCTTCTCTTTTCGTTCTATCTTTGCTCTTCTTCCGGCATGCATATGTGCTAACGTCTGTTCAGAGAAGTGATCTGTAATCCTGTTAGCGTTATAATTAAGCAATCTGATGAGTTTTATTCTGTGTTCTTCTACCACCCCTTTGTTTTTCAGTATATTATCAAATCTTTCGTTCGTCTGTTTCCAGTCTTCTAACATGACTGGTAAATCTAATATCTTGTTTACATACTTGTGATTAAGTTGAACAATTACAGATTTTGAGTTGAAACTAGAGAGAAAACTAGTGACTATCCCAGCTGATTTTATCTCCTCAGTTAATTCTAAGTTAGTTATGTCGTCAGGGTATTTCGATTCATCAGCAATAGTAGTCATCGCTCCTGCACTTCCATCATTAGTCTGAGTTGAAAATTCTTTAGATACTGTGAATTGAAGTAATCAACTTGTCTTTGGAGTTTATCAGTACATTCAACTTCTAACAGGAGTTGTTCGGATCCACTTAATTTCGTATAACATGGGATGTCATAGGAAGGGATGATCAAACCTTTATTTTTTATACTTTTTAAAATTCTCGTGTGTTGTTCTGGTTTAAGGGGGCTTCCCTCAAACTGTGGCTGTGCAATATGTTGATCTTGAACAGAAACATGGGAACTTTTCCTTCGGTTAGATCTGCGCTTAGTAATGTCTATTAATGAAGAATGCGCATTATTCATCGTCGCATTTCATCAGCTCCTGCTGATGTGTTTTCGACCACTGCAACCTGAACACGGCCTTGAACCTGACCAGGTTGCAGTGACTGGACTGCATGATATCATAGTGATGTTCTTTAGTTCTCATTTTCATATTCACGCGTCGTTCCAAGTTATCGTCGGTCTGGCTCAAATGGGGCATTTCATGATCTTTAACAAGATACCATTCTGCTGAGCTATTTGTTCGAACCAGATGTTTTGGTCATCAATTCTGAGCTTTTTCAATAGGGACTCTTCGAGTACTATGATGATTTTATCGCCTATTCGATATGTTTGCTTAATTATCCGATTCTTTTTATGGTTTTTAGCAACCTCTATATGATCAGAAGTCGTATCAGTCATTGTCGCGATTCATCTGCTTCTGTGGATGTATTTTCGACTCGTTGCAATCTGTCATGGCGCTCAACCTGTTCAGATTGCAACGGATTTCAAGGGTTCGATTTTACTTTTTTTCAATCGAACCGTGGTTTTACAGTAAGTACACAATGTGAAGTAGGGATTCCTGCCTGTATATGTCCACTGGTGTGAGCAGCGTTGGCATTGTATTATTACTCCAGTTGAGTGCCTCCTAATCGCTTGCTTATTAGCTTCTTTGTCATCTAGCATTAAAGGCAGAACGCCGTGTACGCTATAAAAACCTTACCATAAATTCACATATTTTCCACGAATTTATGTAAATTGCGTATTAATACAAATTATTACCGTTACATTTTTGATATATATACAGATTAATATCAAATTAAAACGTAACGATATATATACAGATTAATATCACCGTTTTTTGCTCGACAATAATCGTAATGGCTGATTCGGAGTAATTTCGTAAGAAGAATTGCACGAAGCAATCTACAATTACGATAAAAATTGCTGTCGTACGGAAACTGTACTTTCGTCAGCTCTTCTGTAATATCTCGATGATTTCGAAGGATCTCTTTGGATCCCCCGATTTCTTTGTGAGATTCTCGCATCCATATCGTTTGCTGCTTTATGTTCAGGATTTCGTTATCCTTTTGCTAAAACAAAAAATCTTCGTCAGGTGTGCATCGGAATTAGTACACCAAGAGGGATTAAGATGCAATGAAGCTATCTGACAACTAAAGTATTCAATGGTTAAATAGATAATATTCACCAGACGAACTTATGGAAGTATACGTAAGTAGTAGTACCTATCAGAGATTGTGAGTAGTACTGCTATTAACAAAGAAAAATCTTGGTAGCACTATTGAGAGGTTTCCTAAACAGATGCCGTGGATATTTCTGCTAATTTACTCGGGTTTTTGAGCAATTGCTGCATGTCTAACATCGCCTCTTTGAGCAAAGCAATATCTACATCATACTTCTCTTTCAATGCGTGAATCTCCCTATCTTTTTCTGATAATTTTGCTTCAATATTCTTGCCCGTGGCCTCTAATGTTGTATAGTCTAGAAACGTCAGATATTTCATGCATTTTTCAGCATATGTTGCAGCGCGGATTTCTGGTTTACTCACATAGTAACTTGACTTGGCGTGGCCGAGAAACCACTCTGAATATTCCTTACCTACAATATCTGAAATGATAGTTTTAGTGAAACGACGAAAGGAGTGAAGGGTTAACTTACGCCTCCTCATCCCTTCCTTCCTCTCATCAAAGCCTGCCACTTTCAGTACTTCTTGAAATTTATTTAGAAGTTTGATGTAGAGGGAGGCTGGTGTCACCTTCGAATTATTGAGCTGCACCTGGAATACTAGCTTTTCAGACTTTTTATTTATAACATCATTGTCAGACTTTTCGGTCGATCTATTTTTGCCGAAAATAGTGGTAGAATACTTAAAGTTAATCCAGTCTTTCAAATACTTGGTAGCTTCATCAGAAATGTAAATATCTCTAGCAACTCTGGTCTTATTGTACTCCTTGCGAACATGTATTTTTGTCGGCTTGATGGAGAAGTCCACGTCGGACACGCGTATTGCACACGCTTCGACAGCTCTTAATCCGCCACTAGCTAAAATCAGCAGGTATGCCTTCAGCCTTCGGTTGTGACAATTTAAAAGGATCTTTCTGATATCTTTGACATCTAATGGTAGCTCTTCTTCTTTGAAGGTTTTTGGAACTTTGACCCTATACTTGAATTTATTGGGTATAATAAACATGTCATGATATGCTAGGTAAGATCTGATTGCATGCAAGTATTGATTGATACTAGTCGGAGTTATTTTCTTCTGTTTGTACATAAAATTAACAAATTCATCTAATAATTTGTAAACATCTGTTTCCCCAACTTGCAAAGAAGGTAAAATACTGTCTATTGTATATCGGTCATAATTATAATCATTTGATAAGAACTCTTGTAAATATACAAGCGCAGTTTTGTATCCTTTAGCGGTTGATAAGCTATTTCTTCCAATGGATTGTAAAAAGGTGGTAACTTTTGGAAGTGAATTTAGTTGTCTATGGACTTTGCGGATCTCAGGTGAAACTAGGTACGGATTCAACATCTTCATAACATACTTGGGTAAAATATATACTTTTTCTGTTAGTATATGTTATAAAACACAGACATTGAACTTGTTATTGGTAGTCGATGGAAGAGATGTCCGGGTAGCCGGAATGGTCGAAATTATTGGAAGTTCTAACAAGAATTTAGGATTCTCTAACAAGAAAAGTAACTGACTGCTTTAGCAGACGTTATAGCTATACCTTGGA
>Ga0207416_1002747_pt1 | contig 18255 bp, 16 predicted proteins | sample PaiPotPPM11metaG_FD_184107 | JGI IMG/M metagenome (GOLD analysis project Ga0207416, IMG submission 184107) | Iron sulfur acid spring bacterial and archeal communities from Banff, Canada, to study Microbial Dark Matter (Phase II) - Paint Pots PPM... ...
ACTCGTGGATCAAGGTGACAAACAGTGAGAAAGGATACAGAGCAAGAGAGCCGAACGGTAAAGCCCCGACCACGGCGACCAGAACCGCAGCCACCAGGAAAAAGACCAGCCCGGAGGTGCGGCCTGCGGGCTCGGCGACTGCTCCGGATCTGCTGAGCCCGGATGGCGCAGCGCCGCTCTTGACAGGAGGTGCACCCGGCGTGCCTCCAAGTACCCCGCCGGCTTCGAGCTCGCGGATTAGATCATCGGTTGATACATTACGTCCCATTACCGGCATCGTATTCCCAAACCTGCCCGCGGAGCAACCGGTGCCTCAGGCAACCGAATCACTCGGGGCGAGCTACCGAGTCGGGGCGGTGCCCCGTTGCAATTTCCTCGGCGTAGACGTTTATGCTTCGGCGGGCCCGGGCGATGAGCTTCTGCAGTTTCTGCCGGGCGTTGACCGGCGAAATCAGCAAGTTGAAGTTTTCAAAGCGTACGGGCAGGCGGTCCCAATCCGCCCGGAAGAGGTTCGAGATCGAAATGACGTCGGCGCGGCGTCGATCAAAGACAAGGAAATCACGATTCTGTCGAAACGCCGATCGCGAGAAGTTTGCGCTAGAGATCACGGCGAGTCGATCGTCGACGACAACGAATTTCGCGTGGGTCAGCTGGAATCCGGGCCGGGTCCACTTTACGAAAATGCCGGCCGCTTGCAGCCGGTCCATCATCCGGTCTGGCTGCACCCCGAGTCCCAAGGGTCTATGCTCCAGCATGACGTATACGGCGACTCCCTGCGCTGCCGCACGCTCCAGAGCGCGAATAACAGACGCGTCCGTGAGGATGTAGACCTCCACAAATATCCTGGTCTGAGCACCGTCGATGGCTCGCAACAGCGGCCGACTGCGTGCCTGAGGCTCGACCAGAAGTTCCGTCGGCACCACGCCGGACCCGAGAGTCGAGTCCATTCGACCATCTGAAGGAACATGCGCGCTCGCGGGATGAGTAGAGCACGCGGAAACACATACCAGCACCAGCACCGACAAGAGACCGGTGATAAGAGATTCCCAACGCCCGAACACAACGCTATACTTGCCTACGGTGCTCGTCCGCTTCTGGGCCACAAGAAGACCTCTCAAAACCGCCCAGCCGGGTGCGCAGTGGTGCGGAGCCAGAAATTGTGGGCGCACTTGCCGTCGCACCCGGGCACGTGGCTCATTATCGACTGCCGTATCGGCGTGCGACTCCCAGCTGAAGCCCGTGTACTGTCAATTTTTGCTCTGAAGTGGTAATCCATGTCGATCTGGGCCATCGCAGACATCCACGCCTCCCGTACCGATCCCGCGACCGGACGACCTGCCAAGCCAATGGACGTATTTGGCGATCGGTGGCAAGATCATGTCGAGCGACTAGCGGCGGCCTGGGACGCATTGGTTCAGCCAGAGGACACCGTCATAATCGCCGGCGATACGGACTGGGCCCTCCACCTCCATGAGGCGGCAGAGACCCTCAGGCGCATCGACTCCTGGAAGGGCCTGAAGATCCTGGTGCGTGGCAATCACGACTACTGGTGGTCGAGCAAGGCAACCAACAAAGTCCGAAAGAGCCTCCCTCCGTCACTGGTTCTGCTGCACAACAACGCACTGCAGGTTGAAGGCTACAACATTTGCGGTGCAAAAGGATCGCCCGTTCCGGGTGGAATTGATTGGACCGACGAAAATGCCAAGCTCTTGAATCGCGAGCTCCAGCGTCTTCTCATCTCGCTGGAGGCGCGCAATCCAGACCTGCCCACTCTGGTGGTGTTACACTTTCCTCCCTTCTATCCTTCTCATCCGGACAGCCCCTATCGCGTGGCGCTGGAAAGCCATTCAGTCTCTGCCTGCGTCTACGGTCATCTGCACGGCGATGCTACGAGAACCGGTCCTTCGGGTGTGTTTGGGGGCATCCGCTATTACCTGGTCTCTGCCGACGCCGTGGACTTTCGCCCGGTGCTCATAGTCCCCAGCGCACACACGAGATGAGACACCACATCGTCCAACGCAATATGAACGCGCCATCCCCAAGCGACCACCCACCAAAGCGCCTTCCCTTACCGTTGACACACAGACCGTCGGGGTGTATCGGGTACCCCCTGGGTGACGTCCATCGCGCCCTACCGAACCGCGTTCGGTAAAGGGGCAACACTCGCATGTAAAGCCCATCGCATCGCGTTGCAATGGCTCGCGCTACAATGCGGCGGAAACCAATATGGAACGCTATCCAAGCTCTAACGGCCATTATCCGCATCGGAACGGTCACCGTCCGGCAGAAGGGTCTGCGCCGGGCAACGCCGAAGCGACTGCCGAGTCGACCCCCCAGCCGGTGAATCCCTATGCCGACGCCCTTATCGGAACCAAACCGCGAGAGATCGTAGAATATGAGCTCAGCTCAGACCCGTACTCCAACATGCTCCCAAACATTGCCAGCGTCAATGCCGCCAAGACCATCAGTCGTGGTGTAGAGGCTCGCAGTCGCGGGAACCGCCTTATCATGTTCGTCAGCCTGATTTTGCTCATTCTGATTATCGTTCCCCTGATTCTTGCGGTGTTCTCGCGCCTGTACGGTTGAGACTTCCCCAAGTGTTTCCGAGTACCCGACTCCGGCGACTCCGCCGCACAGCTACCTTGCGCGACATGGTGCGTGAGACGCGCCTCTCAACGCGCAATCTGATTTTCCCGATCTTCGTTCAGTGCGGCCGGCAGAGGCGCGATGAGATTCCATCGATGCCGGGCCAGTATCGATGGACCGTCGACCTGCTGCCGCGATTAGTTCGTGAGGTCCGTGACCGAGGAATCGTTGGAGTCATCCTTTTCGGACTTCCCGACAGTAAAGATGAGCTGGGCTCAGGCGCATTTGACCCCGATGGAATAGTTCAGCAAGCTGTCAAACAGATCAAGGACGTTGTGCCGGACCTCGCCGTCATTGCCGACACCTGCCTCGATGAATACACGTCGCATGGTCACTGCGGCATCCTCAGAAACGGCGATGTCGACAACGACGCGACTCTAGAAGTCCTGGCCAGGGCGGCGGTGAGTCAGGCTGCAGCAGGCGCGGACATCGTCGCCCCCTCCGACATGATGGATGGCCGCGTCGGCGCATTGCGGCAAGCTCTCGACGCCGAGGGCTTCCAGCAGACACCGGTCATGGCGTACTCTGCCAAGTACGCCTCGTCGTTCTACGGTCCATTCCGCGACGCAGCGGACTGCGCACCACAGTTTGGCGACAGGCGCTCGTATCAGATGGACCCGGGAAATAGGCGCGAGGCCATGCGCGAGGTTGCGCTCGACCTGCAAGAGGGAGCCGACATCGTCATGGTCAAGCCGGCCTTAGCCTACCTTGACGTGATTCGAGATGTCCGCGCAAACTTTGACGTACCGGTGGCCGCCTACAACGTAAGTGGCGAATACTCCATGGTCAAAGCCGCGGCCGGTCATGGGTGGGTCGACGAGCAGACGGTGGTCCTGGAAATTCTTACCTCGATTGCTCGGGCGGGGGCCGACTTGATTCTGACCTATCATGCCTGCGACGTTGCCCAGTGGCTTGCCTGAATGATCGAGGCTCAACCTGACGACTCCACTCTGAGCGGCTCCTCCGGCAAACTCTCCAGGGGAGGCGATGGCGCACTCGCCTGGGTCATTCGGCGCTCAGCCGACAAGCGCAGCTCTTGTCCCCGAAAACTCTCCTCGAAAATGAGCGAGATTATAATTCGTCCGTCGTGTCCGACCGTCTGCGTCATTTGAGTGACGTCGGGTTCGTACTCTTGCAGCCACCTGTTGACCTCCTGCTCGAGCTCGTGACCGGTGCCTGAGAACTGCTTGAACCGAAGCACGACCGTTTCCCTTTCCGTTGTGCGCTCGACACAGGGCAGGGTAAGATAGTTGGATCGATTGTAGCATGGCAGGAGACCTGCAGCAGTCCGCCGGACCCCCTGGTCCGGTTCGCGTTCGACGTGAAGAGCTGATACGGCCCGCCGACGAGCGGCGCGCCTTCACCACACGCGAAGCCCAGCGACGCCTCGAGCAGAAGGAGAGACCGCACTGGGCTCTTATTGCCTATGGCGTCTTTTTTGCCGCTGTTCTCGCGATCTTTTGTGTCGCTTACACCACCTATGCATTCTCCGAGTACCGTGGCGAAGTTCTGCCCGGCGTGCGGGTCGATCAGCTTCCCTTGTCGGGTCTCACCGAGGGCCAGGCAACCAGGCTGCTGGACAACGTGGCCGGACCGGTTTCGCACTATCCGGTCCGTCTCGTACTTGGGTCCTACTCCCTTAGCCTCAGAGCGACGGATATCGGATACAACATCTCTGTCCCCGATACAGTCAAGGCTGCCGAGCAGGTCGGACGGCACGAATCGTTTTTTGAGCAGCTCATCGACCGCCTCCCGATTCATCCAAATCATTCCGTTCCGCTATTTTATGTCAAGGACGACAAGCTGCTGACCACGTATCTGCACCGCTGGGTTGAGCACGATCCCCGCGTGGCGACAGCCTCCGTCAATGCCCGCCTCACCGTCGACCTGAAGCAAAATCGCGTTATTGTTCAGCCCAGCAGGCCTGGACAGTATCTTGATGTCGGACGAACCGTCGCCGCAAGCGACGCCGCCTTTGGCGCATTGAGCACGCAAACGGTGGTCCTTCCGGTAAACCATGTGACCCCAGCCATCCCCGACGGCGTGGCAATCCGCTTTCGAGACCGGGTCGAAAACTTCCTGTCCAATGCGCCGGTGATCGCCATCGGTAAAAGAGTCATAACCACAAGTAGGGCAGATTTTGCGTCCGCACTGTCCTTCCAGGACAGGACCGGCAAGAGCGGCCCGTTCATCCTCATGGTGTTGAACCCGGACTCCGTCCGGTCCTATGTCTCGCAGCTCGCCACCACGGTTGATCGGCCGGCGCAAAATGCTCGACTCGACTACCAGGCCGGCACGGTACTTGTGCTGTCACCGCGGAAAACCGGGCGCACGCTCGATCAAGCCGACGCGATGCAGCAATTGCTGGGGGTCATGAAGAGCTTGCAGGCGCATGCTCGCCTTCGCTTCAAGGTGCAAGTGACTCAACCTCCCATCGACGTGACAAATCCGGCGAGTCTTGGCATCGATACACTCCTGGGTGGCCAAAACACAAGCTTCCAGGGCGCCCCTCCGAGCCGCTTGACCGACATTACCAACATCGCAAGTCGTCTCAATAACGTACTGTTGCCGCCCAACCAAGACATCTCCTTCAACACTCTTGTCGGCCCAAATTGGAGCAGCAACACGTTCATCGAGAGCGAGCGAGACGTGAATGGGCGCCTTGTTCCGGGCAGTGGGGGCGCAATGCAGCAAGTGGCAACCACCTTTTTCCGGACTCTGTACGCAGCGGGTCTTCAGCTGGAAGAGCGTCACGCCCACGTCCATCGTTTCGGATGGTATGAACCGCCTCTCGGTCTTGACGCTGTGGTGTCGCCGGCCACCAACGAGGACCTTCGATTCAGGAATAATGCCGGAAAGTACCTCTTCATCAAGACACGGATCGAGCCCATCCGTCGAGAGCTCTGGATCTACCTCTATGGGCCAAAGCTCGGATGGAAGGTGTCGATTGATCCGCTCGGCAAGATCGTCAAGAAGTATCCACACGGTCCCGACATTGTCAAGCAGGATTCTTCGCTGACTCCGGGCGAGGTTCATCAGACCGCATGGGCACACGACGGGGCAGACACGGTCGAGGAGCGAACTATCGAATACCCGAACGGAAGTGTCAGGACCGATCAGGTTACTACTCACTACCAGCCATGGCAAGCGATCATCCTGGAGGGCAGCTTCCCAACACCGACACCCACCCCGAAATCAGGAAAAACCGCAAAAGCTACACCCACCCCAGGAACCGCCACGCCCACCGAGCCGAGTCCAACACCGACGTTCAATCACTAGCCTACCCAGAGAGTGGTCACTTTTACTCTTCGTGGTGCCGCTCGCGGCATGGCAGACTGGATGGATGGTATCGACCCCGGACGAGCGACGTAGGGGGCCGGCTCCTGCCGTGCCCGCCCGGCCCCGTCTGGTCGCCGACACAGCATGGTGGCGTGCCAATCGAATCAACACCTCAAGCCTGGACGGTTGCTAAACTAGTGAGGCCCAAAGATGCGTTCCCACACCCAACCCCATGACTACTGACATACTTCCACTAGCAATCATCAAGATCGGGCTCGACCCTGTCCTGTTTCACCTGGGTCCGATAGCGGTCCACTGGTACGGTCTGATGTACGTGGTCGGACTCGCCGCAGGAATGTATGTGCTGCTGCCTTACGCCGAGGAGCTCGGCTTCAGCCGGGACACGAGCTGGGAGGTCTTCTGGCCGGTCTTAATCGGATCGCTCGTCGGCGGTCGGCTGTACTACGTGGTGCAATCGGATTTGGGCCATTATCTTCGGCATCCACAGGACATCGTCGCCACCTGGGAAGGCGGCATGGCATTCTATGGGGCAGTCTTCGGCGGCTTGTTGGCAGCATTTATCACGTGCCGGCTAAAGGGACTCTTGTTTCCTCTCGTTCTGGATGCCGCGACGGTGTTGATCCCTCTCGCTCAGACCTTCGGGCGATTCGGCAACATTGTTAACGGCGACATTCTCGGCTATCCCAGCAATTTGCCCTGGGCGACCCAGTACACCAATCCCAACAATACGTTTGTACCCAGCCACCAGATCGCCTACCAGCCCGCGGCAGCATATGAGCTGCTCTTTAGCCTCGGCCTGTTCGTGCTCGTGTACGCGCTGAGGCGCCGCTTCTCGGTTCCTGGGACACTGTTCGTCCTCTGGGCGGTTGTCTACTCGGTAGGACAGTTCTTGCTCTTCTTCGCGCGCGACAACAGCGTCGTTCTGCTTGGTCTGAAGCAGGCGCAGCTGACGGCAATCGTGGTGGTCCTGTTGGCAGTACCGGCATATCTGTACTGGCGCCGGATCTTTCTGGAGCGAGAAGGCCACCGGGAGGCAGAAGAAGGGAGTCTCAAACCCGCCGGAGCGATGTCCTCTGAAACCGGAAGCGCAACCGGATAGCTCGCTTCCACGGCCATCAGTTATCCGTCGGTTCGCCTTCTGGGCCTCGATCCTCGTCTTTGATCCGACCCGTCTCTACTAGGTGGAGTAGGTACTCGAGGCGGCATATCTCCGGTCCCCAGAAGACCTTAAGGTCTGCTATGTGCTCCGTTTGGATCGAGTCTCTGAGGGGGGTCTGTCCGGACATATCACCGTCTGTCGTATTACTAGAGGACAGAAAGTAGACCATGCCATCGCTCCTAGATGCTGCACCGTTTGCTGCCAATGTGAGGCTCATCTTACGCCTGTCGGGGGGATTCGTCAGGAGTAGGAATGTGAGATCCACATGCCGATTGGCCGTTATGTCTCCACCTTGACACCGGCCATTTTCTGATCCCATCGGCGACAGTAACGAGGCTGCTGCTCCACCCTCCCCCCACCCGCACAGACGCTTTTCCACCTCTTTGTCCCGAAACTTATCCACGCGCACCCAATCATTGGTAGACGGGGCGTCTGTATGATTCGGGCTAAAATTTCGCGAGGCACTTCCCCCTGAACGACAACCTTACCGCCGGCGATGCTGCTCGGCCCCTCGTCACGCTCAAATACGCTCAGACGCTGGACGGCAGAATCGCCACGTCGATCCGGGATTCTCGCTGGATAAGCGGTCCTCAAGCGCGTGTTCTCGCCCACCAGCTGCGTGCGGATCACGACGCCGTGCTGATCGGCGTGGGCACGGTTCTCGCCGACAACCCAGAGCTCACAGTGCGGCTGTGCGCGGGACCTGATCCCCTGAAGGTCGTCGTCGACAGCGCCCTGAGGACGCCCGTGACTGCTTCTGTGCTCACCTCCGGTTCCGCGCCGATCGTCATTGCCACAACGAGCGGTGCCCCCGTCGAACGCGGGCAGGCCCTGCAAGACGCAGGTGCGCAGATTCTGCACTGTAGCTCGCTGGATCGGCGCGTAGATCTGGCAGCCGTGCTAGAGCAGCTGTCCGCGCTGGGCGTCCGATCTTTGCTGGTCGAGGGAGGAGCAGAAATCATCACTTCTATGCTGCGCTGCAGGCTTGCACACCGAGTGGTTATTGTTATCGCGCCCAAGCTCGTCGGCACCGGCGTGGCCGCGATCGGCGACCTCGGCATCGAGCGCGTTAGCGGGGCCCTCAGTTTCGTCGACCCCACGTTTGAAACCTTTGGCCAGGATCTCGTGTTCCGCGGCGCCATCACCTGGCCTCCCGAGTGAGTACACCCTTCCGCGCAGGACAATCCAGCCTCCAGCCCCGCCGCTATCCGAATGATGCGTGAAGTGGAGCAGTCCTCCCTGCCGGTTCCAGACGTATTGGCCGCGAATCAGCACCCGATCGCCTACATGCACCGGCGCTCTGGTTCCGATGGATAGGTCGTTGACGATTAACAGCGTCTGTCCTGAAGAGCAGCGCACGATGAAGCGCTGGTGCTTGAGCGTCCCTATCTCGTCGGGTAATGTCCGCATCACTTGGGACGAGACTGTAAGCCACAGTCCGCTCTGACGTTGCAGGTACGCACGACCAGCCTCCGAGCAGCCCACTCCGCCGTACCGTCCGGCGTCTTCTGTACCCGCTCCCGACCGCGTAAGGCGCACCACCAGGACACCACCCAGTATCATCAGCACAGCAATCCCGAGTGGCACGATGCGGCGGTTCATGACGGCTGCCCTCGCACCAGGTCTTCCCTGCCTGGGACTACATCGCGTCGGCGAGATCGCGCAAGCGGGCGCGGCCGGTACAAGGACAACCGCTCTAATGAGAAAAGCCCGGTGCAGTGCGCACCGGGCTTCCATCCAGACCTAATTTCGATCAGCGAACCAGCGTGAAGGTGAGATGATTCTTGCGCGTCCTCGTTCCGCGCCAGAGCTGGAGCGTTATGACGCCCTGGCGAGAGAACTTGCTAATGGAGTCGCGCGGGATGCCGTACTGCTTCGTCCAGTGCCCGCTACTGTCGGTGTTCTCATAGTAGTCAAGGTGGCGTCCGTTGGGGAAGTAAACGTGCGCCCAGATGCCCATCGTCGTGTGTGGCCTTCCCTGCACCTCGAGATGATCGAACGTGCCCACTCGCACCGTGTGGTACCAGAGTGAGACGTACTGGAAACTGGGCGCCTTCGGCGCCGGCGGGCGCGGCGTCGGTGTGGGGATGGGCGTATTCGTCGGAGTCGCCGTCGGCGTGATGGTCGGCGTCACAGTGGCTGTGGGTGTCAATGTCAACGTCGGAACCACCGTTGCCGTGTTCGTCGCCGTACCCGTGACCGTTGCGGTGGAAGTCGCGGTACCGGTAGCTGTCGGCGCCGGGGTCATCGAGTTGCCGGGACGGAACCAGTCGAAGTCTGCCGCCAGCAAGTTGCTCTGCACGGCTGAATTCAGACCTCCCCAGGCAAATACACCTACCTGCGGCGCCGAATAGGACGCCGTATAGCCACTGGGCGGACCGGGCGTCGCGGTGGCCGTTGGGGTAAAGGTCGGCGTCGCAGTTGGTGTCAGAGTCCCGGTCGGCGTAACGGTTGCACCCATCGTAGGCGTTGCCGTGGCGGTCGTCGTCGGCGTGCTGGTTGGCGTCGAGGTAGGCGTGAGAGGAGCCAGACTGAGAAACGCGTTGTTGTCGTAGCTGAAGTACGCCTGATAGAGACTGCCGGCTTTGGTGATTCTCAGATAGACGGTTGCCGGAGTCGTCGACTCAACGGAGTAGAACGCCGGATTGTCGACGCCATTGACCTCCTGGATGAAGTCGATGCGCGATACCGGTCCGGTGGCCTGCGGTGTGAAGTCACGGCCGACGAAGATGAAATTGTCGTCGTCCTGATAGACGATCACTCCCGCCGTCTGACCGAGCGCGGGGACCGTGTTCGTATTTGCAGGAAATGTCAGCTTCGTCGTGACCGTATAGTCGGAAGCCGAGCTGACCGGCTGGACGAAGAAATTACGCGCATTATTGGAGCCCTGCGCGTTCGTTCCGAGGAGCGACCCCAAGCGTGTCCAGATGCGAAGGTTACCCGGACTCTCCGCGTTCAGGCTCCAGGTTTGCCCGGTGGTACTGGCCGGGTCTGGGCATGGCTGGGGATTGGCGAACTGGCCACACCGTGCCACGAATGGCGCGGTAAAACCGTTGCTATTGAACTCATCGCCCTGCGGGCCCGCAACTTGCGCGAGGCCCCGCGGGAGTGAGCTGGTGAACACAATTGCGATTGCGCCGGCCAATACGAGCCATGGTGCCAAGAGCGATTTGCGCATGCGCGAACTCCCTTCCCTGAAATATTGTCCTCTCTATATTGAGAAACGCAGGTCACACCGCGGGTGTGACCTTGAAATATATGGAAATTGAGCGCCACTACAGTCCAGCACGAATCATGCCAGCAAAATTGCTCGAATCGGCGCTATGAGAATTTCTGTCGCGATCGGGTGAGGGCTCGTGAATTGCTCATGCCGAAGGCGGCGGCACGGCGGATGAAATTGCCGGCGGCGGTATCGTCGACAGAGGGTGTAGCTTGGGCGAGAACCAGACCCTGGTGCTTACGGATATGTCGCGCGATAGGAGAGGCCCGACACCGCCTTGGCAAAGGCGCTCATCCCCGCGGTGTCTGACTCGATTCGCCAGTCGCACGGGCAGCCTTCCTCTGCGCTCTTGTCCTGGTTGAACCAGGAGACCGCTTTGATCCGGGAGAACGAAGGAATCCCGCTCTTGTATGCGTCCGTGATCCAGGAAGATTTCGACAGCCCGGAGGCAGTCTGGCTGACCGTCGGCTCCGCGGAAGCGGTCTCGCCGATAGCGATCGGATACCCGGCGTTGATCGCGTTGAGCTCGGCAATCGACGATTTGAAGATCTGGACGAATGAGCTCCAGCCGTTCCAGGTCTGGTTGTAACCGTCCAACCCGAGCCAGTCGACGTACGCGTCGCCGGGGTAGTACGGGGCAAGCGGATGCTTGCCGTCCCAGTCGATGTTCGGGCACCAGACCCACTTCACGTTCGTCGCCCCCGTGGCTACGAACAGGTCATGGACATGCCGCCAGGCGGCAACGTACGTGCTCGGCTGGCAGCCGTATGGTCGCCAGCAGCCGTTCATTTCCGAGCCGAAGCGCAGAAAGACGGTCTTACCGTACCCCTTGAGTGAATTGGCGAAGGACCGGATGTAGGAATCGAAGGCGCCCGCGGCAATCTTGTCGAGGCTATAGGCTGACTGGTCGGTGCAGCTCCAACACTCAGGCTCCCAGGCGATGAACGGGACGGAATTCTGAGCGTAGACAGCGTTCATGACCGCCGGATCGATCTGGCCGGAAGCTGACCAGTCGCGCCAGTACATCACCAGGGCGGCCTTCTTGTTCGCGTCCTTCTGATACTGAGCAAGATTGCTCAATAGGTCGGACGTGCTCCACTGATGGACGGAGACCCCAAGGTAGACACCCGACGGCGCCCTGGTGCGTACGGAAGTCTTCAGCCGCGAGATCGACTTAGCAGCCGGCCGTGCGACCTGCGCATGGGCACTGGACATCTGAAGCCCAAACAGCAACAGAAGGCCTGCAAGTACGCACCATGCATGCTTGCTTCTCACTTTCCCCCCCCGAGTCGATGGGGCAGAGGGCAAGCCGGTGCCAGCGCTGCTTCGGCAACCCGGCTGGCTCCTCGGAGCCCCGTGGCTTTGCGTCCCCGCCTCACGACGGGTTTGCCTTTGTCGGCCTTGTGCCGTACAAGACCAGTATGGACTCTAGACGTTGCTCTTGACAGAGCACAAAGTCACCTGTGGGAGGCGACTTTCGACTCTCCCTCGCAAAAGAAGTACGCCCTTCCGCTGAATTTAGACCCTTTCGACCCATTTTCTCCTAGCTAGACATAAGCCATGATGAGTTCAGAGCACATGCTGCGAGGAGATCATCTGTGGTGACCGAAAGGCGACTCGCCCCCATGGCGTTGATCGAGGAGCTGGCCACCACGCCGCCGCCAGAGTGGGACGTGTCCGTCCGCCTCCCGCGGGTCAGCGTCGTCATCCCCGCGATGAATGAGGAAAAGAATCTACCCTACGTGCTGACGCGCCTCCCGCTCGGTCTCCACGAAGTCATCCTGGTGGATGGACGGTCCACCGACAACACGGTTGAAGCGGCTCGCGCCATCCGCCCGGACATTCAGGTCCTCAGGCAAAGTGGCCGTGGGAAAGGGAACGCCCTGCAGGATGGCTTCGAGGCGTGCACAGGCGACGTCATCGTCATGCTCGACGCCGACGGCTCGACCGACGCCGCGGAGATTCCCCGCTTTGTGATGACTCTCTGCAGCGGTGCGGATTTCGTCAAGGGATCGCGTTTTGCCAGCGGCGGCGGCAGCGCCGATATTACGCGGCTTCGGCGCCTGGGAAACTGGGCGCTCAGCACGCTGGTGAACAGGCTATACGGCACGAGATATTCCGACTTGTGTTACGGCTACAACGCCTTCTGGGCCTATTGCCTCCCGCACATCGACGTCGACTGTGACGGCTTCGAAGTCGAGACTCTCATCAACGTCCGTATCGCGAAGGCCGGACTAACGGTGCACGAGGTCCCGAGCTATGAGGGCCACCGAGTCCACGGGACCAGTAACCTCAACGCGCTGCGCGACGGCCTGAGAGTCTTCCGGACCATCCTGTCGGAACGGCGCCTCGGTCGCGGAGGCCGGCCGCCGAAACGGCCATCGGTGCCAAAGGGATTTGGCTGGGATGGTGTCGAGCGGCGCGGACCCGGAAGACAGTCGAATCATGCGGCCGCGCACTCTCTCGCGCGGACCGGCCGGCGTGCCTCGGATCGCTCGGTCGTGTCCGTGATCAACGGCCACCCGCCCCGGATCGTTTAGGGCGGTGTGGGCAGGCTGTGCATAGGGGCAAGGTACGCTGCGGAGCGCCGAGACTGGACGCTCGTGAATCGCTGATTTCGCATCTGCGAACGCCGTTATTTCGCAACGGCTACGCGCTCATGCTCAGCGCCGGCGTCACCAGCGGCCTGGGACTTCTGTACTGGGTGCTGGCTGCCCACTTCTATCCCCCACGTGTCGTTGGCCTCAACTCTGAGTTGATCTCGGCCATGCTGTTCCTCTCCGGGGTGGCACAGCTGAATCTGGCCGGCGCGTTCACGCGCTTCATCCCGCGCGCGGCCCAGGCGACTGGCCGCCTCATCGGCTACTCGTACCTCGCTACCACCCTCCTTGCCCTCGTTGTCGCCGGGGGCTTTCTCCTCGGTCTCGGCGTGTGGACACCGAATCTCGGCTTCCTCCGGTCCAATCCCCTCTTCGGCCTGTGGTTCGTCGTGGCTACCGCGGCCTGGGGCATCTTCGCTTTGCAGGACATGGCGCTGACAGGGATGCGGCAGGCCACCTGGGTGCCGATCGAGAACACCACGTTTGGCGTGGTGAAGATCGTGCTTCTGATCGCCGTCGCCGGACTCTCTCCAACCTTTGGCATCTTCGTCTCGTGGACTATTCCCACGGTGGTCTCGCTTGTGCCGGTTAACATGCTGATCTTCCTGTACCTCTTGAGGCGGCATCGGCGAGTATCTTCACCGGAAACGGTGCCGATCGGTCCCCGCCAGGTCGTCCGCTTCGTCGCCGCGGACTATGTCGGCTCGCTCTTCGCGCTCGGCGGTTCGATGCTGCTACCGATCATCGTCACTTTCGAGCTGGGCGCCGAGGCGACTGCCTACTTCTATCTGGCCTGGCTCATCACGTACTCGCTGCAGCTGGCGTCACACAGCATGATGGCCTCCCTCACCGTGGAGGGGGCCATGGACTATTCGGGATTCGCGACGCTCGCGCAGCGTGCGCTCAAGAATACTGCCCGTTTGCTCGTACCCGCCGTCGCCGTCCTCCTCTTCGCCGCCCCGTACATCCTCCGCCTGTTCGGGAATGCCTATGCCGGGCAAGGTTCGATGCTCCTTCGCCTCCTGGCCATCGCTGCCCTGCCGAACCTGGTAAACCTCCTGTATATCAGTGCGGCACGCGTGCGGCGCCGCACCGGCAGGGTCTTGATCGTGGAAGGAGCGATCTGCCTGCAGATGCTCGGGCTCGGTTCCGTTCTGCTTCACTGGTATGGCATCACGGGCATCGGGGTAGCGGCGGTCATCAGCCAGAGCACCGTCGCGGCGGCCGTCCTACTCACCGATTTGCGCCCCCTCGTCGGCGTCATTCTTCGGCCGCGACCGGCATTCGTCAAGGAGGTTATCTCATGGAAGTGACACGATCTCCTCGCCCTGCCCGCCTGCTGGAGGTAGAACTGAGCGAAGGGATCCCGTCAGTTCCTACTGTCCACCCGGACACGGGAACGGCCTACAACCGGGTCCTCTCCCTCGTTCGCCTGCACACCCATCCGGTTGGCCTGGTGCAGATCGACCTCGGCGCGGCGGGAATTAGCGGGGCGGAGCACGCGCGGGCGATATGGCAGGCCGCGCGCGAGGACATCCAGGAGCACCTCCGGCAGGATGGGCTTCCGGTTCCGGCTACCCTATCCACCCAGCGTCTTGCCGATTCGCCTCGCCCCCGCTGTATGAGGACGCGGGAGGATATGGCGGGCCGCGGACCTGAAGTGAGCGTCGTGATCTGCACGCGTGATCGGACCGACGATCTGGCCGAATGCCTCGCAACGCTGGACCAGCAGGACTACCACCGGTACGAGATCCTCGTCGTCGATAATGCTCCGTCAACTCGGGCGACAGAGGACCTCATGAAACGGCGCTATGGGAATGAGCCACATATCCGCTACGTGCGCGAGGATCTTCCCGGCCTATCGAACGCCCGCAATCGGGGACTGGCCGAGGCGAGAGGTGACATCATCGCCTACACCGACGACGATGTCCTCCTCGATCGATCCTGGCTCTCCGAGCTGGTAAACGGGTTCTCAGTCACGGAGGATGTGGCCTGTGTCACCGGATTGGTCGTGCCGCTCGAGCTGGAGACGCAGGCCCAGCTCTGGTTTGAGGAGTTCGGCGGCTATTGTAAGGGATTCAGGACGAGGATCTTCGATCTCGATGGCCATCGACCTAAAAATCCTCTCTTTCCTTATGCGATAGCCATGGTCGGCACCGGAAGCAATATGGCCTTCACCAAGCGCGCCCTCATCGCGCTTGGCGGCTTCGATCCCACGCTCGGGACCGGGACGCGGGCGCTGGGGGGAGAGGATCTGGCGGCCTTCTTCCAGACCATGACGGAGGGATACAAGCTGGTCTACACCCCTGCGGCCTTCATGCGACATAAGCACCGGCCGGAGTACGCGAGTCTGCGCAAACAGATGTTCGGTTATGGAGCCGGTTTGACCGCGTACGCCACGAAGGTCCTCCTGAGTGATCCCGCCAGGGCGTTCCGCGCGCTTGTCCCGCAGCTACCTGCCGCGATGCGCTACGCCCTCAGCCCCGACTCACCCAAGAATTCCAGGAAGAGCGAAGACTACCCGGCTGAGCTGACCAGGATCGAGCTCAAGGGCATGATGTACGGGCCACTCGCCTATCTGCGAGCGCGCTGGGACGCTCGCACCATACGGTGGGGTTCCAGGAAGTGCTGCCGTTGACTGCTGAAGTGCCCGCGATTGATGTGTCTTCGATTTCCGTAGTGATCTGCGCCTACACGGACGAACGCTGGGATGATGTCATTGCGGCGGTTGAGTCGCTTCGTCGTCAGACTGCTGCGCCCAAGGAGATCGTCGTCGTCGTCGATCACCGCCCCACGCTCCTGAAACGCGTGCGCCGCGCTCTACCGGAAGTCATTGCCATCCCAAATACGGGACCCACGGGGTTGTCCGGGGCGCGGAACAGCGGGGTGGTCGCCAGCACCGGCTCTGTCGTGGCGTTCCTCGACGATGACGCGAGGGCCGCACCCGACTGGCTGGAGCGTATCGCACTCGCCTATCGTGACCCGCGCGTCATCGGCGTAGGCGGGACAAGTGAGCCGGTATGGCCCGGCAAGCGGCCTGTCTGGTTTCCCGCGGAGTTCGACTGGGTTGTGGGATGCACGTACCGGGGCATGCCCGAGCAAACCAGCCAGGTCAGGAACCTCATCGGCAGCAACATGTCCCTGCGTCGAGATGTCCTCGAGCAGCTTGGTGGCTTCAGGTCGGGAATCGGCAGGGTGGGCGTGCGTCCGGTCGGATGCGAGGAAACCGAGCTCTGTATTCGGGCCGCCCAGCGCTGGCCGGACGCGCTCCTCCTATACGAACCGCGCGCTCGCGTGTCCCATCGGGTATCTCATGGTCGAGCGACATGGAGCTACTTCCGATCGCGCTGTTTCTCGGAGGGGCTCTCGAAAGCCCTGGTATCGCGGCTCGTCGGGGCAGGCGATGGCCTCGCTACGGAGCGGGCGTACACACGCCGAACCTTGCCTCTGGGTGTTGTCCATGGACTTTCGGATGCCGTCTGCCGACGGGATTTGGGAGGCCTTGCGCGTGCCGCCGCGATATCCACCGGTCTGCTGATGACGGCATCCGGCTACCTCCTCGGGAGGCTCATTCGGGTCGACGCTGTTACTCTCGATCCAGCAACCGCGTCCTTCGGGACCGGACTCCGGTAAGGGGACGACGCGGTGGCAGTGAGAAGTGAGGACAGAGATTACGGACACACCTCGTCCGCAGATGGCGAGACGCGCCCATCGGGCTCCAAACCTGCGTGGAGGCCGACCCTGCACAACCCGATAGAAGGATATCTCTCGAGCGCTCGACGGCAGGGGTCGTTCCTGCCCGCGGTTCTCATGGCCTGCGCGACCCTGATCTGGTTGGTCTCGCTTCAAGGCCTGGACCCGAGCCGCATGGGCAATCTCGGTCTCATAGACATCCTGCCCCCAACGTTTTATCTCGCGCTCGGCATCCTGGCCGCCAGCTTCGCCATTGTCGTCCAACGCAAAGAGACGTCGACGGCAGTCCTGTTCCTCCATGTCCTGGTGCTGACCCTGATCATCCGCGCCACACCCATCATCGTCTATGGAACAGTGCGCTATGCATGGACCTACAAACACGTCGCCATCATCGACTATATCCAGCGCCACGGAAGCGTCAACCGCAGCATCGACTACCTGAGCGTCTATCATAACTGGCCCGGCTTCTTTGCGATCGGGGCGCTCCTTACACAGGCGGCCGGCCTCCATTCGGCGCTCGGCTACGTGAATTGGGCGCCTGTCTTCTTCGACTTGCTCGACGTTCCGGCGCTGCTCTTGATCTACCGCTCATTGACGAGTGATCGGCGCCTGATCTGGCTCGGCATCTGGATCTTTGCGATCGGGAACTGGGTGGGCCAGGATTACTTTTCTCCCCAGGCGCTCGGACATACGCTCTTCTTGTACATCATCGGTATCTGCCTCCAGTGGTTTGGCGCCGAAACGCGTGCATCCGGGCAGACCTCCAGGCAAGCGGCCGAATCGAACCGGCCGGCCGCGATCTGGCGCACCTTCCTGCCACGCGCCTGGGAAAACCACAGGCTGCATGAGACGGCCACACCCCTCCAGCGGAACGCGCTGCTCTTATTCGCCATCCTGCTCGCCTTCATCGTCGTGTCGAGTCACCAGTTGTCGCCCTTCATGACCATCAGCGCCCTGACCTTGCTCGTCGTCTTTCGGCAGTGCAGAGCGTGGATGCTGGCCGTCTATGTGACCGCGCTCACGGCAACGTGGTACCTCTACGCGGCCCAGCCCTTCGTCAGTTCCCACCTGAAGGCGATTCTCGATTCTCTCGGCGACGTGACCGTGAACCTCACTGCCCGCTCCGCCGCGGTTCCTCTCCCGGTCGACCAACAGCTCGTTGCCCATGTGGCACAGGGACTCACCGCTCTGGTGATACTTCTCGCCTTCCTTGGCGCAATCAACCGTTTCCATCGTGGGCACCGGGACGTAGCTTGCATTCTCCTTGTCCTGGCGCCCGCTCCCTGGCTCGTGGTGACGCACTACGGGACTGAGATCCTGTTTCGCGCCTTCCTGTTTGCGCTTCCGTTCGCCGCGTTCCTCGCCACGGGGTTGTTCTCTCCCCGTAGCGATGCGCCCATCCCGAGGCGCAACGCCGCGCTCACTGCGCTGGTCAGTATGGTGCTGCTGGCCGCCCTCTGCGTTTCCTATTACGGCCACGAGAAGATGAACTACGTGTCTCCGGCCGAGCTTGCGGCCCTGCAACGTTTCAACGAGATCGCGCCCCCAGGTTCGCTTCTCGTGCAGGGGTCATGGGACGCACCGGTGCCCTACCAGAACTATGAGCTCTACCACTACCTGAGCTTGCAGGAGATGTC
>Ga0207416_1002748_pt1 | contig 18250 bp, 16 predicted proteins | sample PaiPotPPM11metaG_FD_184107 | JGI IMG/M metagenome (GOLD analysis project Ga0207416, IMG submission 184107) | Iron sulfur acid spring bacterial and archeal communities from Banff, Canada, to study Microbial Dark Matter (Phase II) - Paint Pots PPM... ...
GGGGGGTTGAGGGGCGCGATCTGGCGGCGCACCACCGCCGAGCGGGGATCGAGCCCGGGCACACGCGCGGCCAGGCCCGCGTAGAAACTGGCGGTAATCGCGACGAAGATCAGCGCGCCCGCCAGTTGCGGGCCGATCTCCGAGACCGCGTTGTTGATCGCGGAGGCGACGCCCGAGTGACGCGCTGACACCGACGTCATGAGGGTGGTCGTGAGCGGCGCGACCATGATGACGATCCCCAACCCGAAGATGAGCAGGCCGGGGAGAAAATCGGTCAGGTACCCGGCCGGCGGGAGGTAGGTTCCGGTCGTCCCGGGCCGGAGGAGCCACGCCTGGCTCTGCGCCGGCACCCGCGCGAGCCAGAGGACCCCGAGCGTCATGATCGCCGGCCCGGCGGCCATGAACCACCGGGCGCCATACCGCGCCGCCAACGCGCCCGACCGGGCAGAAAAGATGGCGAGGAGCAGGCTGGCGGGCACCGTCGCCAGGCCGACCGCGGCGGCCGTGTAGCCCAGGGTGCCCTGCATGAACAGCGGCAGATAGTAGAAGGTGACGGCCAGCGCCCCATAGATGACGAATGTCGAGAGATTGGTCACGGTGAAGTTGCGCGACCGGAACAGCTCGGGCGGCACCAGCGGGTTCGCGGAGCGCAGCATCAGCACGGGCACGGCCACCGTCGCCGCCGCGCCGACCGCGAGGGCGACGAATGCGAGCGGATCCTGCCACTCGCGCTGCTGCCCGTAGATCGCCCCAAACACCAGGCCGCCGATCGCGAGCGCGGTCACAATCGTGCCCAGAATGTCGAACTGCCCCGACGCCTCATCGTCGCGGCTCTCCCGTACGTAGCGATGGGTCACCCACAGCGCCGCGGCGACGAACGGCACGTTCATCAAGAATGCGATCCGCCAGGAGAGCAGATCGACCAGGAGGCCGCCGACGAACGGCCCGAGGATCGTGACGCCGGCCGCGGTGCCCGACCAGATGCCGAACGCGCGCCCCTGCTCCTCCCCGGAGAACTCGGCTGTGATGAGCGACAGCGCGCCCGGCACGAGCAGCGCCCCGGCAGCGCCCTGCAGGATGCGGAAGAGAATCAAGAGCTCCATCGTCGGCGCGAGACCGCACAGCACGGACATCACGCCGAACAGCGCGACCCCAATGGAAAACATCCGGCGCCGGCCGTAGAAATCGGTCAGGCCGCCCGCCAGGATCAAGAGGGCGCTGAGCGTCAACAGGTACCCGTTGTACACATACGACTGCGCTTCCAGGACGCCGAAGAGCTTGGGAGGCAGATCGCGGCCGATTCGCGGCAGCGCGACGGTGATGACGGACGAGTCGAGATACACGATGGCGGACCCGAGGATGGCAGCGATCAGGGTCCCCCGCTTTGTCGTCATGTCACCCGAGTGATACGGCACGGCGGCCGTCGCGATTCCATGTCCGGCATGCGTGCGGGGCTCAGGACGCCTTCATCCCCGGGAAGATCAGCAGCACGAACGTGGCGAGGTAGGCCAGGGCCGTCAGCGCGACGATCCAGGAAGTAGATCACCGAGAGCGCTGCGATCGATATCTCCGCCTACCCGAGCGGCCGCAGCCGGTGCGGCCGCCGGAGGAGGGGAGCGAACAGGTCCCCGTGCCGCCGCAGGCGGTCCGGCACCGTCCGGACGGTGAAGTCCACAGGGCGCACCCGCCCGGCGGCGACCTCCCGCCACGTCAGCGGCGTGCTGACCGACGCCCCGGGCAGCGCCCGGACGCCGTAGGGCGCGGCGATGCTCTTCCCCGCCGCGTTCTGCGAGTAGTCGACCAGGACTTTTCCGCCGCGTTCGGCGAGGCGCTTGTCGAGCGTCAGGACGTTCGGATGCGAGGCCGCCAGCCGGGTCAGGAACACTTTGAGCCACGCGCGCACCTCGTCGAACGTGTGGCGCCGTTCGATCGCGACGAAGAGGTGCACCCCGCGCTTCCCGGTCGTCTTCGGCATGCCGCCGAGACCGAGCGCCTCCAGCGCCTTGCCGATCACCTTCGCCACGTGGAGAATCCGGTCAAACGCCACGCCGCGGCCGGGGTCGAGATCCAGGAGCATCCACGTCGGATGGTCGGGGTGGCGCGTGGTCGCAAGCCAGGGGTGCATCTCGATCACCCCCTGGTTGACCAGCCAGATCAGTGCCGCGGGGTCGCCCACGACCGCATGATGAACGGGCGATCCCGGAGGTACGGCAGCAAGAGCGGGGCCACGGCGCGGTAGTAGCCGAGCAGATCGCCCTTCGTCAGTCCGGAGTCCGGCCAGAATACCTTGTCGAGGTGCGTGACCTCAACGGTGTGCCGGCCGAGTTTCCAGGCGTCATGGCGTGCGTCACGGGTCCGGGTGGTCATCGGAGCGCAGTCCTCGGAACGACGGAATGGCATCTGCGTGCCCTGCCCTTCGGCACGCCGGGGCCCCGGGCCTCTCGCAGTACGCTACAATGCCTATGGCGAGCCCAGACCCGGGTGGGTGCGAGGTGTGTCGCGTGGGAACCGTCCCGAAGCGTGTGCCGTTCCGCATTCGCCCGGCGACCGTCCGCGATGCGCGGACCGTGCTCGGCCTCATCAAAGGCTTGGCGGCGTATGAACGGCTGAGTCACGAGGTCCGGGCCACTCCGGCGCGCCTACGGCGGGACGGCTTCGGCCGGCGCCCATACTTCAAAACGCTGCTGTGCTGGCAGGAGCGGGAGGCCGTCGGTTTGGCGCTGTATTTCTACGCGTACTCGACGTTCCTGGCGCGCCCGACCCTGTATATCGAGGATCTCTTTGTCCTTCCGGAGGCCCGCGGACGCGGCGCCGGCAAGGCCCTGCTCGCCGCGCTTGCCCGCATCGCCGTCAGGCGCCGATGCGGACGCATGGAATGGGCCGTGCTCGATTGGAACACGCCGGCCATTCGCTTTTACACGCGGCTGGGGGCGAGCCTGCGCACGGAGTGGACGCTGACCCGGCTGACCGGGGCGCCGCTCCGCCGCCTTGCCCGCGGGCGCGCGGCAGGGTAGCGTGATGACTGCGCTCGACGACATTCGACAGGCGCGCGAGATCATCGCGGGCCGCGTGCACCGGACGCCGCTCGTCCACTCGAGACTGCTCGGGGAGCGAACGGGGCTCCGGCTGTTCTTCAAGGCAGAAAATCTCCAGAAGACGGGCTCGTTCAAGCCGCGCGGCGTGTTCAACAAACTCCACGCCCTCTCCGGCGAGGAAAAGCAACGGGGCCTCATCACCGTCTCGGCCGGCAACCACGCCCAGGCCCTCGCGTATGCCGCGGCGGCCGAGGGGCTGCAGTGCGTCGTCGTCATGCCCGCGCACGCCAGCCCGACCAAGGCCGCCGCCAGCCGGTCGTACGGGGCGGAGGTGATCATGGGCGGCACCATGCATGAGGCATTCGACAAGATGCAGGAGCTCCGGGAGGCCCGCGGCCTCACGCTCGTCCATCCGTACGACGACGCGGCGGTCATCGCGGGTCAGGGCACCGTGGGGCTGGAGATTCTCGAGGATCTCCCCGAGTTGGAGGCGGTCGTCGTGCCCATCGGCGGCGGTGGGTTGATCTCCGGGATCGCCGCGGCCATCAGACCGGCTCGCCCCACGGCACGGATCATCGGGGTCGAGCCCCACGGCGCGCCCACGATGGCCACCGCCCGGGAACGCAACACACCCACCCGGCTCGACTCGCTCGATACGATCGCGGATGGGTTGACCGCGCCCGTCGCGGGTGCGCTCACGTTCGCCGCGGTCCAACGGCTGGTGGACGAGGTCGTGCTCGTGTCCGACGAGGAGATCGTCGACGCCGTGACAGCGACCCTGCAATATACCAAGCTGCTGGCCGAGCCGGCCGGCGCCGCCGGGCTCGCCGCGCTTCTGTCGGGCCGGGTGCGCCTTCCCGCGGGAACGCGGACCGTGGTCGTGCTGAGTGGCGGCAACGTCGATGCCGCCGTGCTCAAAAAATTGTTGTGAGCCCCCGGCGTCGAATCCGGCGCCCCAGGGGCCGAGTTTTCCAGGAGGTGCGCGGTGGTCAGGATCGGCAGCGGCGGGTACGTGTTCGAGGTCGTCGAGAACTGGGCGAAGCTCCCCGAAGGGTGGTCGTTCTTCGAGGTGTCCGGCGTCGGGGTGGACCGCCAGGATCGGGTATACGTGTTCAGCCGGGGGAAGCATCCGGTCACCGTGTTCGACCGCGACGGCACCCTGCTCACGTCGTGGGGCGAGGGTGTTTTCACCCGGCCGCACGCGGTCACGATGGGGCCGGACGACACGATCTATCTGACTGACGACGGCGATCACACCGTGCGGAAGTGCACCCTCGAGGGCAGGATCCTGCGCACGATCGGCGCGCCGGGGGACCCGGCGCCGAAGCACAGCGGCCGCCCGTTCAACCGCTGCACGCACGTCGCCGTGGCGGCGGACGGCGCGCTATACATCACCGACGGCTACGGCAACGCCCGCGTCCACAAGTTCTCGCCCGAGGGGACCCTGCTCTTCTCGTGGGGCGAGCCCGGAACCGATCCCGGCCAGTTCAATCTCCCGCATGCCATCGGTGTGGATCGGGACGGGTACCTCTACGTGGCCGACCGCGAGAACCACCGCATCCAGGTGTTCGATGCGAAGGGCCGGTTCGAGACCCAGTGGAACAACCTGTTCCGGCCCTGCGGCCTCTTCATCGACCGGCGGGATCCCGCGGGCGAGCGCGTGTATATCGGCGAGCTGGGGCCCAGTCTCCCCGTCAGCGATGGCGTGGCCAACCTGGGGGCCCGGGTGGGCATCTACCCCGCCGGCACCACCGCACAGCAGCCGCTGGCACGGCTCGGGGACCGGTTTCCCGGCAGCGAGCCGGGGCAGTTCGTCGCCCCGCACTCGATTGCGACGGACTCCCGCGGCGACGTCTATGTCGGCGAGGTGTCCTGGACGATGCGCGGGCGCGACTTGACCCCGCCGCAAGAGCTTCGCTCTCTCTCGAAATTGGTCCGCGTCACGCGCTAGGCCTGGCCTTCCACGGCCCTGTGACGGCGCGGGAGCTCCCCCGTCTCCGCGGCCTCGGCGAGCGCCTGAAACACCTGGGCGCTCACGTGGATGCCGTCGTAGAACCGGTCGAGGCTCAAGTTTTCGTTGGGACTGTGGTTGTTCTCGTCGGCGTTGGCGTACGGCACGCCGATGTGGTCCACGCCCAGCACGGCCGGCCAGACGGCATTGGGCAGGCTGCCGCCGCCCGCCAGCTCGACGTACGGGTCCGCCTTCCGCCAGGCCTTGATCGCGCGCGCGACGACCCCCACCGCGGGATGGTCGGGCGCGGTCCGGCTCGCCTCCATCGTGCCGAACTCCCGGGCCGCGACCTTGACTCGGGGATCGACCCGGGCGACGTGCCGCTTGACCTTCTCGAAGATGTCCTGCGTCTTCTGGTCCACGACGAGGCGCACGTCGATCCGGCACTCCGCGCGGGACGGAATGATCGTTTTGGAGCCCGGCCCCACGTAGCCGCTCGCAATCCCCTGGATGTTGAAGTAGGGCTCGAGCATGATCCGCTTCCAGTAGGTCGGGCCATCGATCGGGAGCGTGGGGAGGCCCATCGTGGCGGCGAACGCCGCGGGGTTGAAGTCCATTGTGGCGAGGAGCCGCTCCTCCACCGGGCCGATCGGCCGGACGGCGTCGTAAAATCCCTCGATCAACACCCGGCCGGTAGGATCCACCATCGTCGAGAGCAGGTGCACGAGCATCCACACCGGGTTGGGGGCGACGCCGCCTTTGTTGCCGGAATGGTTGTCGCGGTCCGCGCCCTGCGCGACGAGCGTGATCCCCAGGATGCCGCGGTTGCCGAGCAAGATCGTCGGCGCGCCGGACGGATGGAGGCCGCCGTCCGAGATGTACACAAGGTCGGCGGCCAGCCGGGCCCGCTGCTCCCGGACGAACCCCGCGAGACTCGGAGACCCGGACTCCTCTTCTCCCTCGAACACGAACTTGAGGTTGATCGGGGGGCCGCCGCCGGCCTCAAGCCAGGCCCGGGCCGCCAGCACGTGGGTCAGGAGCTGGCCTTTGTTGTCGCCGGTGCCGCGGCCGTACAGTCTCCCGTCGCGGACGGTCGGCTCGAACGGCGGCGTCTGCCACAGCTCGAGCGGCTCGGGGGGCTGCACGTCGTAGTGCCCGTAACAGAGGAGCGTGTATGCGTCGGGGCCGCGCGTGATCTCGCCGTACACGACCGGCTGTGTCGCGGTCGGGAGGATCTCGGAGGCGATGCCGGACCGCCGCAGGAGATCTGCGAGAGACGCGGCGCATTCCTTGACGCCGGTGCCCTGCGCGCTGATGCTCGGCTGCCGCACGAGATCCTTGAGCGTCGCCAGCGCATCCTCACGATGCGCGTCGATGTAGCGGTGTACGCGTTCCACGGACATGCGGCACCCTCCCATCTCAGCTGGCCGGACTCCGCGAGCCGCCGGCTGGTCGCCGGAGGCTCGCCCGTCATGGAAGGGTTCTACAGCCGTGGCTCAGATTACTCGTGCAGTCCGTCGATCACCGGCCCGCATGCTGGTGCGTCATGTACCAAATGTATCCGGGTAGGGACATGTAGTTCGTCTGCGTGGTGAATGGGTCCAGGGTCCGGCCGGCGTTCTCGCTGGTCAATGGGGAGGCGCTGCTTACGTTCGAGTTCTGATTCGGCTGGGCTGACGCGATACCCGGCGCCGCCGAAATCATCACAAGACCACAGACGATGAGCGCAAATTTCCGCATGATCTTCCCTCCTCTTGTCGGAACGCGATCAGTAGTCACTGTAACAGGGTCCCAATTCCCCGTCTGTGCGAAATTGCTCGGTACCGGTGCTCCCGGAGTGGCCGGGGGTCATCGAGGGACTAGAGACGGCGGGTTACGCGACGAGAAGGAACCACGACGATCAACCGGAACAGCTTTTTCCCGGATGCCGCGATTCGCGCGAAGCGGGATTTTCCGTCAATGAGTAATCGAGGAGGTCGTCGTGAGCGTCAAGCTTGGCATGTTCACGATGCCGTTTCATCACCCCAGCCGGGACTACACCACCATCCTCGAGGAAGATCGGGAGGCCATCACCTTAGCCGACACGCTTGATTTTTCTGAAGTCTATGTCGGTGAACACTTCACCTCGTGGAGCGAGCGCGTCAGCTCGCCTCTCGTCTTCCTCTCGACGGTGATTGACTCCACACAACAGATTCGCTTCGGCACGGGTGTCATTAATCTTCCACAAACGCACCCACTCATTGTCGCAGCACAGACCGCCATGTTCGACCACCTTTGTCGCGGGCGCTTCATCATGGGCATCGGCCCGGGAGGCCTGGCGAGCGACATGGAGATATTCAACGTCCCAGAGGCCGAGTTGCGCTCCCAGATGCTGCTTGAATCGATCGATGTGGTGCTGAAGTTATGGTCTCACGACCCACCCTATGAGATTCCCGGGCGGTTCTGGAATATTTCGCTCAAGGAAAACATCTGGCCGGGCTTCAAAGTCGGCTGGGTGCCGCGGCCGTATCAAGTTCCGCACCCGCCCATCGCGCTGTCGATCGTGACGCCCAATTCCTTGAGCGCCAAGACCGCCGGCGAGCGGGGCTGGATTCCGATCTCCGGCAACTTCTTCAATCAACGTTATCTGCGCGGCCATTGGGAGCGATACGCCGAAGGACGCGAGCAGGCTGGACGACGCCCCGACCCGAGTGTATGGCGCGTAGGACGGTGCGTGCTCGTCACCGAGACGGACGCGGAGGCTGAGGATTATCTTGCCGATTCGAACAACGCGCTTTCGTATTATTACAGCTTCTTCCGGCACAACTTTAGCATGGCGCGTAAGGCCCTGTTCATGCTCAAACCTGACCCCGAAATGTCGGACGAGGCCGCAACAGTCGATGTGATCAAACGCTCTCAAGTCATGAAGGGCAGCCCCGGCCGCGTGCTCGATCAACTGGTCGCGCTCCGCGATGAGATCGGCCACTTCGGGACGCTGCTGATGACCGGTCACGATTGGGACCAACCGAAGCTCTGGCGTCGCTCGATGGAGCTTCTGGCAAGGGAAGTCATGCCGCGGTTCCAGAGGCACGCGGACGCAACCCTCCCAGATTGACCCTGAAAAGCGCGCCAGGGGGAGTCAGATCGTTAGGCGAGCGGAAGGGAGACCGCCGGCAATCGTCAGTCGCGCAGGACAAAACTGAGCAATGAGCTGCGCAAACGCAAGCCGCCTTTGTCCTTGGCTATGAACCCCAATTTCCTGAACTTGCTCATGAACAAATTCACTTTCGATCGCGTCGTGCCGACCATTTCTGCCAAGATTCCCGGGTCCACCGGTGGAATCACGGGCTTCGGCTTACCGAGTTTACCAAAGTTCGCCAGCACCAGGAGTGCCCGAGCCAGTTTCTTCTCAGGCGAATTGAAAAGTTGATCAACCAAACTCTCCTCAACCCGAACGTTCCGAGACAACAAATGGGCTGCGAAAATCTCCGAAAACTCCCGGTTCGAACGGAGGAGGCGCTTCATTTTCTCTCTGGCGAACCGAATAACAGAACAGTCCGTGACTGCAGTCGCCGTCGCCATTCGAAGAGGCTGACCCGCGAGGCATCCCTCACCGAAGAAATTTCTCACCCCAAGGATCGCGACGACCGCTTCTTTCTTGCGTGTGGAAAGGACAGTCATTTTGACCTTACCCCTCTTAATATAGAAGACTGAACCGGCGCGATCTCCTTGCGAGAATATGACCTGGCTCTTCCGGCGCTCAAGATGGATTCCGATGCCTGTTTTTTTGATCACGCGGTCAGCGTTGGCAAACGCCGGTCTCCTGATCTTTTCCATACCGATCCTCCCGGCTCAGCCAAACCTCGCCCCTCTATGAGAGGACTTACGCAGCAGCCATGGTTTTGTCCTTCGAGTGAGGTCTCCACGGCTTTTGCCCGCGTTTGTTGCGAGAGATCACGCCGGTCGGCAGGTGTCTCAGGCTTCAAAGGCAAGCTTCAAGGCCGAAGCGACCTTCCTAGGTGTCAGCGAGGCGCGATTTTACCGAGCTCTTCAAATTGCATGATCTCGTAGCTTCCCTCAGGGAACTCGGCGACAATCCGCAATCGACCATGCATGGCTTCCACGTAGCTGCGAAGCGTGCTGATGTAGGCGTCGGTACGATGTTCGAGCTTCGAAATCTCGCCCTGGGTGGTCTCCATGGCTTGTGCGAGCGTTTGTTGCGAGAGTTCACGCGCACGTCGCAACTCTTGGAGAGGCATGGCGGCAAGGATAGCGTCTGCCCGGTCCTTTGCGCGGGCTTGGCGATCTGGCGGCATTTTCTCTCGTAGACGAGCGAACCTCTTAGCCATGTCGCTACTCCTCTCGCTTTATTGCTTCTACGTGTTCAGTCAATACCGGACCAACAGCTTCGAGTAAGCGAACGGCCACGTCTATGTCCTCTTGCGCCTCGGCGTCCAAAGCGTTCCACCACTCCTCGAACTCATGGCACAACCAAAGTATAGGCTAGACGTAATATTCTGTCACCACAATATCGGTCGGCAGTACAGTACCATTGCGAAGGGTGCATAACGTTGGCAACCGTTGGCAGATTCGGGACTGAAAGTGGTGAGCCGTTATTCAGATTCCTTGAGACATATGGTGGAGACGAGCGGATTCGAACCGCCGACCTCCTGAGTGCGATTCAGGCGCTCTCCCATCTGAGCTACGTCCCCACGGACACCCGTGGAACCTCTATGCGCCACGCCTCGCCGCACTCCGAGGCGCCGGGCCCGTCCGCGCCGCGGACAAGGCCATGTTGATTATATCCGAGTTATCTCGGAGCGTCTACCTTGGGATCACCGGGAGCAGCACACGGGACGGCCGGGCCCTGTCATGGAACACTGTCTGGGTCGCGACGACGCAGTCGCTGATCCCCTCCTCGCCCAGCGCGTTCCCGGTGTTCAGGTTGCGGTCGTAGCAGGGGAAGTTGGAGCTCGAAATCTCGACACGAACGCGGTGGCCGGCCTTGAAGAGATGGCTGGTCGCGCCCAGGTCGATCCGGTATTCGTACAGCCGCCCGGGGTCGAGAAGCGACGGCGCCGACAGCGAGTCGCGGTACCGCGCTCTCAAGATGCCGTCGGCGATGTTGATCGCCCCGCCGTCCGGATGGACGTCGACGAGTTTCACCGTCCAGTCGGTATCCCGCGCGGAGGTCGCCGCGAACAGGACCGCGGACACGGTTCCGGTCACTTCGACGTCCTCGGTGAGGGGCGTGGCCGTGTAGACGAGCACGGCGGTCGTGATCTCGACCGGCCGCTGGTCGGCCGGTCCCATCGGCGAGATGGTGTACCGGCAGCACGACCGCCCGCCCAGGCTGGGCACCGGATTGCGCGGATCGTACACGAACACGTCCGGATCCTCCTCCCCGCCTGCCGTCCGGTCGAGCCAGCCGTCACCGTCGAGGGAGTTCGCGGCGCCCCGGCTGTGCAGGTAGAACTCCTCCGTGCGCGCCCGCCGGAGCGGCCACTCGCGCTCGTCCCGCCACCGGTTCTCCCCCATCACGAAGAGGCGGACCGGCGCGTCGTCCGCGACCCCGTTGTCGACGCCTCGGAGCCAGTAGTCGAACCAGCGCACCGCGGCGTCGTTGATGCAATTGCGCGCGGCCTCCCCGAAGTCCCATCCCGAGACGATCGAGGCCCACGGCACGTGGTGCCACGGCCCGATCAACAGGCGCTGCGCCCCCCGCGCCCTGGGCTCAGCGGCGTGGGCCTGGAGACCGAGGAAGTTCCGGATGGTGCCGTCGAGGAAGATGTCGTACCAGCCGCCGACGTGGAGCGCCGGCACGCGAATCTGCGCGTGGCGCCGCTCGATGCTCCACCGCTCCCAGTAGGCATCCCGGGTCGGGTGCGCCAGCCAGTCGGCGAACCAGGGCGCGATCTCCTCGCGCCGGAGGAAGTCGTACTCCTTGAGCGGCAGGGATCCGAACCCGAGCCCGGTGGGGTGGAACGACGCCATCAGCTCGGCCTCGAGCCGCCGGAGGCCGCGGCGCCGCGCCGTGTCTTGGGCGAGCATGACCCCCCACGACTCCGTGAACGCCAGGTGCAGCGCGCCGCCGCGGTAGGTCCAGCCGTCGTAGTACTCCGACGCGGTGACGCAGGGCACGATGCACACGAGGTGTGGCGGCGCCATAACCGCAGCCAGGAGCTGCGTGGCGCCGTCGTACGAGAAGCCGTACATCCCGACCTTGCCGCTCGACTTCGGAAGCTGCGCGGCCCACTCGACGGTGTCATAGCCGTCCTCCGCCTCGTGCCTGTACGGGTACCAGTCGCCGTCGCTCGCCCAGCGCCCGCGGACGTCCTGGACCACGACGATGTAGCCCCGGCGCGCGTACCAGGACGGATGTGCGAAGGTGCTGGTGTGCGCCTGGGTCTTGTCGTAGGGGGTGCGCATCAGCACGACCGGAAACGGCCCCTCCCCCGTCGGCACGTACACGTCGGCGTAGAGCGTGGCGCCGTCGCGCATCTTGGCAGGGACGTCGCGGGTGACCGAGACCTTGCCGTCCCACATCATCGCAGCCTCGCGGACGTCCTCGCCCGCGCCGGCGGCGTCCGCCGGCTCATCCCAGCGGCGCGGCCGCCGGATCGAGGGCCGCAAAGGGATACCGGCTGACCGAAAACTCGCGGTGCCCAAGACGCTCGGCCTTCGTCGGCGCCCCCTGGGCGGCGGCGAGCATCGCCTCGTAGATCCGCCGCCCCATGCTCTGGAGGGTTTCCGCCCCCTCAAGGATCAGCCCGGCGTTCAGGTCGATGTTATCCCGCATCCGGGTCGCGGTGTGCGAGTTGGTGGCGACCTTGAGCACAGGAATGATCGGTGATCCGGTCGGGGTGCCCCGCCCCGTCGTAAACACGGCGATCTGGCAGCCGGCCGCGGTCATGCCGACCATCTGCTCGATGTCGTTGCCGGGGGTATCCATGATCACGAGACCCCGCTCCGTCGGCCGGACCGCGTACTCGACGACCTGCCGGATCGGCCGGGTGCCGCCCTTCTTGGCCGCCCCCAGGGATTTCTCCTCGATCGTCGTGAGCCCGCCTTCGATGTTCCCGGGGGCCGGGTTGGCGCCCCGGATGTCCTCGCCGTGGGCCCGCACGACAGCCTCGTACCGGTAGATGATGCGGTAGACGTCGTCGGCCACCGCCTTACTCACCCCGCGGCGGGCGAGCAGGTGCTCCGCGCCGATCAGCTCGGTGGTCTCGGCCAGGACCGCCGTGCCGCCGGCGTCGACCAACAGGTCGCTCGCTTCGCCGAGGGCCGGATTGGCGGTGATCCCCGAGAGCGCATCGGAGCCGCCGCACTCGGTGCCGAGCATGAGCGCGCCTACCGGCGCGCGTTCGCGGTGGAGTCCCGCGGCGTGGGCTCCTAGCGCCCTCAGGCGATCGCGTCCTTGCTCGAGCGCGCCCCGGATGCCGCCTGCCTCGGTGACCACGACGAGGTCGGCCCGCTGCCCGGCCCGCTGCGATGCCGCGAGGAGTGGTGCGCGCCCGGGAGCGTCGGCGACCCAGAGGACCGCGGCGACGTTCGGGTTGGTGGCGAACCCGGCGAATGTCCGGTCGATACGCTCGCGATTCTGAGGGAGATCGTCAGGCGCGGGCTCGTAGTCGTGCTCGACCCAGGTGGCGTCGGTCCCGCGGGCAAGCGCGCGCGCGAGCCCGGAGGCGGACGCGACGAGGGGCATCACCAGGACGTGATTCCGCGCCCCCCACCGCCCGGCCGGCCTGCGGTACAGCAGGATCTCGTCCATCACATCGTGGGGCCGATCCGGTGGATCGCCATCTCGAACATTCCGATCGCCTCGGTGATCGTCTCGTCGCGGCACGCCGCGTCGAGCGCTTCGAGAAGCGCCGCGTCCGCGCCGGGCGCCGGCTCCATCTCCAGCATCACCTCGACGTCGTGGGCGAACGGCCGCGCATACGGCGCGATCCCGACGTGCACCACCGGCGCGACCGGAGATCCGGCAGGCAGGCCCTCGACCAAAGGCGACACAATGACCTGCGCGCCGGCGGCCGCGAGGCCCGTCTTCTGCGCGATGCGCGTCCGGGGCGCGGGCATCAGGAACAGACCCTGCCCGGACGCGGGGATCGGAGCGGCATAGGCGGCCCAACTCACTGGACGCCCCAGGAGAGGCGGAGGCGGCGCGTCGGGAGGGCCGTGCGGCGCAGGAGGCGTCTCTGCGGCAGGCACCGCCTGGATCACCACCGCACCGTCGGCGAGCAGCCGGTCGATCACGCGCGCAAAGACCGCGGCCTGCCGGGCGGGTAGGGCGAGCCACGCGGCTTCGACGCCGACCCGGAGGGCGCGCCGGGGCATCGGAAGGTCGGGATCGGCGGCCGTCGCCGTCCGCAGGCGGGCGAGCGCTTCGCGGCCGGCCTCAATCGCCGCCAGCGTGCCGCCGGCCTGCTGGATCCCGACGAACTCGGCGCGCTGGCCGCGCCCCTGGATCGCGTGGAAGAGGTGAAGTCCTTGGACCGTTTCGCACCCCAGGCTGACGACGAGCGTCCCCGCAACGTTCGGGTGGATCCCGAGTCCGGTCAGGATCTGCTCGGTCAGATGGGCGTCGCCCCCGAGCTGCGAGCAGCCGTGCTGGTGCTCGATCGCGACCGCCCCGGCCATCCCTTCGGCGATGACCTTGGCGGCTTGCGCGGCGCAGAGCACCGACGGGATCACCAGCAGGTGGTGCCGGATCCCGATCGTCCCCCCGGGACGCCCGCGTCCGCGCAACTCGGGCCGGACCGCGTCAGGCATGCGCCGCCCCCGCACGGTCGCTGCGGACGTTGTGAACGTGGACGTGCTGCCCGGGCCGGATCGGCGCGAGCGCAATCCCGATCACCTCGCCGTACTTGATGACCGGGTCTCCGGCGTTCATCGGCGCGATCGCGATCTTGTGGCCAAATGGGATCAGCGTGTCCACGACGACTCGGACCGGCACACCGCCGCGGGCGACGGTCACGGCGGTGCCGGGCTCGAGGGGGATCACGGCAACCGCAACGGTGTCGCGGGCGTCAAGGAGGAGCGCGGGCGGCCGATCGGCACTGGGAAGCACAGGCACGGCATTATTGTAGCAAATGCCGGAGGGCGCCGGCGACATCGCGCCACTGGAACTGGTAGCCGGACGCCAGGAGGCGCGCCGGTTCCGCCCGGGTACTGGCGAGCAGCGCGCCGTCGGCCATCTCTCCAAACATCGCGCGCAGCACCGGCGCCGGTATCGCGAACAGGGCCGGGCGCGAGAGGGCCCGGCCAAGCGCCTGCGTGAACTCGGCGTTGGTCACGGGGCCGGGAGCGACCGTGTTGACGGGTCCCGCCGCGCTCGCGTCCGCGAGCAGATGGAGCACGGCACCGACCAGATCGTCGATCGCAATCCAGCTCAAGTACTGCCGGCCGCTGCCGAGGCGTCCACCGAGGCCGAGGCGGAACACGGGGCGGACCTGGGCCAGCATTCCCCCCACCGGTGAAAGAACCACCCCGGAGCGCATCGAAACGACGCGGATTCCGGCGCGGCGGGCCGGCTCCACAGCCGCCTCCCATTCCCGGCACACGTCCGCAAGAAACCCTGTGCCCGGGGAACTGTCTTCGCTGAGGATCTCCGCTCCGCGGTCGCCGTAGTAGCCGGTCGCCGAGGCCGCGAGGAGGACTCGTGGCGGGTGCGGCAGGGCGGCGACGGTTTCGGCAAGCAGCCGGGTGCCGCGGACGCGGCTGTCGCGGATCCGCGCCTTCCGCGCCCGGGTCCACCGGCCCGCGCTGATGTTTTCGCCGGCGAGATGGATCACCGCGTCCACGCCGGCCAGCCGGCCGACATCGATCGTGCCGGCGGCCGGATCCCAGACAATTTCATGGGGGGTCGCGGCCTGCACCGGTCCCATCCCGCGGACGAGTTTCAAGACTCGGTCACCCCGCGCGGCGAGCGCGGGAACCAGAGCCGAACCCACGAGGCCGTGAGAGCCTGTCACGAGCACCGTCGCCACAGGGCAGACCATTAGCGGATGCCGTTTCCATCTCCTCCGGGGAAGGATCTCGCATACCCTTGGCGGTAACTACGGAGGGGGGACGCGGACGGCGGGCCCTCCGGTCGAGGCGAGCCGCTGCCGAAGAAAGGGAGTGGTATGTTCAACGGGAGCGTGGTGTCGATCCACATCTCGGGGCGCGCGGAGGCGCCGATGGTGGTTGTGTCCGAGGCCCGCGCCGTCCCGGGCAAGGGCCTCCAGGGAGACCGGTATTTCGAGACCGTCGGGACCTACTCCGCGACGCCTGGCTCAGACCGCGAGGTGACCCTGATCGAGAGCGAGGCGATCGGCGCGCTTCGGCGGGACTACCAGGTCGAGTTCGAGGCCGGCATGAGCCGGCGCAACATCGTGACCCGCGACGTTCCCCTGAACCACCTGGTCGGCCGGGAGTTCCAGGTGGGATCGGTCACCCTGCGCGGGCTCAGGCTCTGCGAGCCCTGCGGTCACCTCGAAGACGTCACGGGTCGACCGGTCCGGAAAGGTCTCGTGCACCGCGGCGGCCTGCGGGCGCAAGTCCTCATCGAAGGTGTGATCCGCGTGGGCGATTTGATCCGGCCGCTCGAGTAGCCCGGAGACCGCTCAAGCGAACAGCCGCGCTTCGTTCGGCCCCTTCAGTCCGCGCTCCAGGAGCCGGCAGAACACGTCGACGATCGCGGGATCGAACTGCAGGCCCGCGCCGCGCCGCAGTTCCGCCACCCCGTCGGCATGGCTGCGCGCCTGCTTGTAGGGACGGTCGTCCGTGATTACCCCATACGCATCCACGACGGCGAGGATCCTGGCCCCGAGCGGAATCGCGTATCCCCGGAGGCGGTCAGGGTAGCCGGTTCCATCCCACCGCTCCTGATGGTGCCGCACGATCAGGGCAACCCGCTGCATCCGCGCCACCGGCAGCAGGATCGTCTCCCCGATCAGCGGGTGCCGCCGCATGGCCAGCCATTCCTCCTCATCGAGCAATCCGGGCTTACGGAGGATGCTGTCCGGAACGCCGATCTTGCCGATGTCGTGGAGGAGCGCGCCCCAGCGAATATCCTGGATCTCCTCCTCGGGACGCCCCAGGGCCCGCGCGACCGCGTCCGCCCAGGCTGCGAGCCGCTCGCTGTGATTCCCAGTGTACGCGTCGCGGGCGTCCATCGCGCGGGCGAGCGACAGCACCATCTGAATGTAGGACTGTTGCAGGTTGTGGTACAGCCGCCCCCGGCGGATCGCAGTGCCCCCCATCTCGGCAATCCCCTGGAGCAGCCGGATCTCGGTCTCCGTGAAGGCGCGCCTGCTCTGATCGTGGGCCCGCCCCACAACGAGCGTGCCGATGACCTCCCGCTCGGACTTCAGGGCGACGACGGCCAGCGGGCCGAGCGCGCGGTACCAATCGTGCGACGGGTACAGCTGGCCGGGCAGCAACTCCTTCGAGAAGTCATCGGTGACATAGGGTTCCCCGGTCTGCATTACTCGTCCCGACAGGCTGCCCGAGACCGGGAACGTCGAGCCCGTGACCTCGAGTGGGACGCCGGTGGTGTGCACGCGGGTGAACGTTTCGTCATCGTTGAGGAGGGCGAGCGCGCCGTGGTCCGCGTGCAGCAGACGCATCGCCTGGTCGACGAGGACCGGATACATTTCTTCCGGGGTGGGAGCGGAGCGCAGGCGGCTGCTCAGATTGTACAGGGCCTCCAGCTCTTCCGTTCGCTCGCTTTGGGCTTCGAAGAGGCGGGCGTTCTGGAGCGCGGCCGCCGCCTGCCAGGTGAAGGTCTGCATCGCTTCTCTCTCAGGCCGCGACCACGGGCGCGGCGCGTTGTAATAGCAGGATACGGAGGCGAAGACGCGCCCTTCGTAGGTCAGCGGCCACGCCGTGAGCGCCCGAACGCCCTCCTCTTCAGCGAGCCGTCGAACGATGTCATCGGCGGACAGGGCCTCGATATCCTGAATGAACGTGGGTCCAGGCACGCTCACCGCGTCTCCGCCGGGAAGATCCATCTGAATGGTCTGAGCCCGGCCGGTCAGGGCCAGCCACGCACGGATGACCTCGGGTGCCAGCACCCGCGCGATGTACTGGGATGACACTCCGTGCGACCACGCGCAGTTCACGCTCCCATCCGGCCTGCGGAGGTAGACGGCGACTCCATTAGCCCCGCTCAGGCTCAGCGCGGCCTGCCCGATCGCCGTTAAAATGCCGGTGAGGGACGAAGGGCGATTTAGCGTCTCGCTGAGGCTGATCAGGCGCCCCATCAACTCGGCGCGCTGCTGGGTCTCACGGAACAGCCGCAGCGCTTCGGCCGTTGCGCCCACCTGCTGCGCCACGGCCTCGACCAGCGCGACCTCCTCGGCCGGCCACGGCCGGGGGCGAGGCGAGGCGACAACCAGCGCGCCGATGCATCCACCCTCCGCGACGATCGGCGCGGTCACGGATGCGCGGACGCCGAGGCGGGCCCACCACGTCCCCTCCGCGTCCGCCGCCGCGCGCCAGTCCTCGACCACAAGCGGAACCGCCGGGTCCGTGCCGCGGTTCCGGGCGCCATCTACGACCGCCTTGCCGATTCCCGCGTCGAAACCGCGAACGGCCGAGTGGCTCCCCACCCAAATGCCGCCCAATCCCAATGCGACCACACTCAGCGTCCGGTCGATCGCGAGTTCCAGCAGGCTGGGCAGGTCGGGAGCCGCGTCCGCGGCGGCGATGATCGCGTTCAAGACCTCGAGATGGGCGGCGCGCCGGCGGATCTCGTCGTCAGCGTGTTTCCGCCACGTGATGTCGCGCGCGATACCCTGGGAGCCCGCGGGGCGTCCGTTCCGATAGATCGTGCGGGTACTGACCTCCAGCGGCACCCGCCGGCCGCCTTTGGTGATGATCTCCAATTCATAGGTCGCCGGGGCGCTGCCCCCGGCCTCAGGGTCGGTCATCTGCATCAGCAGCGAGAGATGCTCGGGGGCCACAACCCGGGCGATGTTTGTACCGACCACCTCCTCGCGCGGATACCCGGTGAGCTGCTCCCCCGCGCGGTTGATCGCCGTGAAGGTACCGGTGAGGTCGGTGGTATAAACGAAATCGCCGGCGTTCTCAAACAGTTCCCGGAAGCGCTTTTCGCTCTCCCGCAGCGACTCTTCGCCAAGATCCCCCATCGCCCGCGCGGCCACAGCCCTGAGGCGCGCCAACCACCGTCTCGGACGCACGTTAGTGCTTTCCCTCACTTCCGCCACCCTTACCCCCGCCCTTATCGCCACCCTTGTCGCCGCCGCCGCTGCCCTGGCTGCCACCACCAGCT